>FWPU01001643.1_pt1 | contig 66162 bp, 33 predicted proteins | sample 2228361 | NCBI WGS metagenome assembly FWPU01 (sample SAMEA103939777, study PRJEB20133) | metagenome
CTGTATCTTCTGGATCAGGTGTTCCTGTCCAGATGTATGAGGCAATGGTTCCGTCCGGGTCACTCGAACCACTCCCATCCAACTGGACATCAACAGTGATTTGACCTTCTGGCAGGGCAATTATCTGGTCAAGACCGGCATTGGCAACAGGAGGTTGGTTAATGGAAATCTGAAAAACAAGATCCCCACCAACGATCTTCTTGAGGCCAGCCGAATGAAAAGGAGAGCCATTTTTTAAGATCGTAATCTTAAACTCATCCGGCTTACCATCTATCGCCTCTGCACTAAAGGTATATCCTCCAACTCCATTGACTGTCCCAGTCCCTGAAAATTCAACTCGATTAGGATTCACCCCAAAGGTCACGGAAGCGATACTCGTGCTCACAAAATTCATCCGTGTCCTTGTGTAATAATACTTGAACCAGTTTCCCGTAGAGAGAGGATCGGTCACCTCCATTGAAAAACTGGCCCGGTAGATGAGATTATCCTCAGGAAAGAAGTAAGCCCCACCTGAAACTTTTGAAGGTGAGGCCTCACAGGGAAGGACAAAAATAAAGGCTATTAAAATAAGGAATGTTGAATATCTGAAGATCCTCATACCTTTTCTCCTCCTGAAGTGTCAAACCATCTTAGTCAGAATTGTTATTGGGCTTGGTCTATTCAAATAAAAAAGCCGGGTTACCTTTTGTGATCCTTTCGGTGATCACATCCGGCAACCCGGCCAACTTAATGGGTTTGACCCTAAACCATTCTCGGAAATTAGTTTTTTAAGGTCAAGCCCCGTTAACTAAGTTCCGTAGGCTTTCTGTCCCCTGATTGCTCAGGGTTTAGCGCAAGATTTAAGATTTAAACTCGGATTTATGATGAGGCACTTATACTTATTTTTTGATTGATTGTCAATCAAAAATTTTTCTTTTTCCTCCTCAATAAACCCACTCCAGCCAACCCACTCCCAATCAGTAAAATCGTAATTGGTTCAGGAACAACCGTAGTAGTTCCTTCATAAGATGAAGGGTTATTTGGATCATAAGGATTGGTAAAATATGCAGTAAATGGAAGGTCTCCTAATTGAAGGTCTGTTTGAAAACTAAACCCACTTCGATTATCACCCGGTTTGATATCATCGCCAGGTGGGGGACCAATTTCAGGTGTATACCAATTAATGAAAGAGAGGAGGCCTATTTCATAGATTAACCCCCAATTAGTTGGAGAAGATAATCCATCTAATATTGATATTTGCTCCCAAATATCAACATACCAGGCAAATAAGTCATAACCTAACTCAAGTGTTGTGTTTTTAACCGTATAATCATACCGCCACCCATCGTCTAATTGGGTTTCAAGATAAAGAACTTCGGCAGTAGGATCGGCCCAGGATATTCTACTTGATAAACTCAAAGTTATGAGACAAGAAAAAATGATGAGGATTAATTTTAAAGTTTTCATAATTCCCCCCTGTCAATAGAATTGATGAAAATAAAAACCAGCAAATTTTATGCCGATTTTTCTAATAATTGGAATTTTTTAAATTTACCAAATATTATCAATAGGTTATAGACACATAGGCTTTTATATCTTAAAATTCCTCTAACTTTAAAAAGTGGAAGTATTTTTCTCTTTTTGGAAAAACTTTTTCCCTCAGCGGTTAAGCCGTTTTTAAATAATTAGAAAATAATTTTGTTACCCTCTCCCCCCTATCAACAAACAGGTTCACCCTCCCCTACAGAGCTGAACTTTACCCATAAATGGGGCGGCTGGACACAAGGGGTTAAGTTTTATGTTGTTAACAATACAGAATCATTACTGTTCTTTAAGTTTGTCATTCCTGCGGAAGCAGGAATCCAGGTGTTTTCTGTTGGTTCTGGATTCCCGTTTTCACGGGAATGACACCTAAATACGGTATGCCAAAGTCTAAATTGCACCATTAAAGCACCCTCTCCTTGTGTCCAGCAACCGACATATGGGACACGTTAAGCCTACAGAGGGGGAGGGTATGGGTGAGGGGAAATTACCATGGTTCGTGAATGGGCCCGTGGCCATTGAGCAATTACTTAAAGACTAAATCGCCGCCACTGATGTTCTTCGGACCCGCAGAATAATACGTGCTCCCATCGGACTTTTTAATCACAATCGTAAAACTGTCAGGAGATCCATTGACCACCGTTGCCATAAAGGTATAACCACCTGCTCCGTTGACCGTCCCTGTCCCTGAAATGACAGCCGTATTGCCAGAGAGAGAAACCGAAGTAATCGCAGTGCTCACAAAATTCATCCGTGTCCGGGTATAATAATACTTAAACCATCCAGATGGAAAGGATGGTCCGGTTACATCCATCGAAAAACTGGCCCGGTAGATGATATTATTCTCAGGAAAGAAATAAGCCCCTCCTGAAATTTTATAGCTCTTTTCGACTACGGTCACAGCCACATTGTCAAATCCTGCATCCTTTCCATCATAGACCGTCAGTTCTAAGACATAGGTTCCTGTCACATCCGGGGTAAAAGATGGGGAGACTGAATTTGGATTCATGATATTCTCGTTCCCTAACTTGCTCCCTTGGGGCACAGATACAAAGCGCCAGAGATAACTGAGAGGTTGGGGTCCATTATCCGGGTCATTGCTCTTTGAACCATCGAGGAGGGCTGTTTGACCCAGATAAATGGTAATATCCTCCCCTGCATTGGCATTGGGTGGGACATTTGGAGCAGTGGCAAAGATTTGAACAGTATCTTCGGATTTAAATTCCCCGTCGCTCACAACGAGCATTATTTCATAAAGACCATCAGCATCCGGGATAAAACTGGCAAGAAATGTGTTCCTATTTGCAATCTCGTTATCAGTAAGATTGCTATTGGAAGGCTTTGTGATAAAGCTCCAGAGATAAGTAAGAGGCTCTGGCCTATTGTCAGGATCATTGCTCTTGCTTCCATCGAGATAAACGATACTTCCTTTCAATACGTTCTGGTCAGGACCAGCATCGGCATTGGGAGCCACATTGGGTGTCGTAGCAAAGATAGTTACTTCATCCTCACCTTGGCGCTCACCATCACTGACAATCAGTTTAATCACATAGGCCCCATCAACATCAGGGATAAATTGAGGTTTAGCGCTGGTAGCATCCGTAAGTGAAGAATCGCTCACCCTGCTTCCCTCAGGAAGCTCAACAAACGTCCAGAGGAAGGTGATTAGACTTCCCTCAGGGTCATAACTTTCACTACCGTTAAGCGTCACCACCTGACCGGTTATGGCATTCTGGTCTTGCCCTGGATTGGCCACTGGTGGATGATCATTGACCTTGAAGGTCACTTCGATAATGTGATTGGCGGTGATGTTGTCAAATGTAAAAGTTGTCACTGGACCTACGGATATTCCATTCACTTTCACATCTTCTACATGGTAGCCTGGATTGGGAATTATATTGAAGGTCTGACTACCGCCGTAGTTGACCGTGATAGAACCTGATGGAGAAATGATGCCACCCAGATTTGCTGTAGCAGTGATCGTATAGATATTGATGGCAAAGTTCGCAATCACGCTCTTATGGGTCTCCATTGTTATGGCGATTGGATTGTCTGTGGAATCGATGTCCCCTGTCCAGTTGACAAACCGGTAGCCCTCCGATGGTGTTGCAGTGAGTTGGACTGAAACCCCGGAGGTTGAGTAAGTTTCCGTACAGTCTCCAGGACAGTCCATGCCGGTGCCTGTAACTTTACCGCTTCCGCCTGGATTGATCGATAGATTCAACGTTGTTACACCTGTCCCACTCAATGCCAGAGTGAGCGTGGGCGTGGCAGTGGCATTGGAGGGAATGAAGAGAGAGGCACTCTTTGCCCCCAAAGAGGTTGGGGAGAAGAGAATATTCAGCGCGCAGGTTCCTGATGGGGAGATGGTTCTGCCGGAGCAGGTATCATTCTGTATGCTGAATTCCCCTTGGTTTGGCCCGGATAATGAGATCGTCCCTATCACTAAGTCTGCATTTCCTGTGCTCGAGAGGGTAATTGTTTCAGTTGAAGTGATGCCGAGCTTGATTTTTCCAAAGTCAACATGGGCAGGGTAAACAGAGATTTGAGGCCTGGGCATAAAGGCCAGGGCGTAGGTAAAGCTGGTCTCTTTTGAACTCCTCAATCCTCCGGCGGTTAAAATCGCCTTAAGGATATGAGGGCCCGGAGCGATGTTCTGAAGCTCTGTGGTATAGGTTGCGAATCCATTAAGTGAGATCGATTGACTTTTTACAAGAGTGCCGTCGAGATAAAGTTGTAGATCAGCATTGACCGAACCGAAGAGGCTAACCATTACAATAACAGGTTCTGTATTGGTCGGGTAATCCTTTTTGTCTGTGACAAGGCCAAGTACCACTATTTCCCCAACATCAAAGGCTTCGCTCCCTGAGCAGAGGAGAATCTCTTCAGGCCCATAGATCCCATAGACGAGGCGGTGAATGCCTGAAACCTCAGTGATAAGTGAAGAATGAAGCGTGATAAGTGAATTCTCGGAGGAAGAAAGGCTGATGTTCTGCTCTCCGACACTTATGTATTGTCCTGTGGGGTCAACGATCCATGCCTTAAGAATGGCTGGCATAGCCGTGTTGCTTGATATCGAAAGGTGTGTGACGATTGTATCCGATGGGGCATATCTATCTTTGTCGTTTTGACATTCAAGAACTTTCACCTGAATCCCTGCTACATCAAAAGGATGAGAGACTGTGATCGTTCCAGGATTAGACGCCTCAAGAGTCGCGTGGATAAAATAGGTGCCAGAGATCATAGTAGAAGGTAAAGTTAAACTCTTTGTAACTTGACCTGAAAATTGGAATGTCTCTGTGTATCCACCCGGTCCAGATAGAGTCATGTTTCCACTTGCATTTCCAGATACCGTCACGTACACAGTTTCCTCGGGATTATAGACCTGCTTATCCGTGGTGATGGTGATGACATCTCCCGCCTTATAGATATAGAGGGAGTTGAGATGAATCGAACGGCCTCCCTCATGATAGATTCCATAGAAGAGTTTCTCCCCCGTAATCTTTGGCAAAGGAACATCAAATATAAGAACCTGGTTTCCACTTAATGTGAATGTCTGTTGAAGTTCATAGCCTGCATAGTTCACCCTTGCAAAAAGGTTTTGGGGATTGGGGTTTGGGGATTGGATACTAATGGTTAGGTGAGCAGTCTCTCCCTCCATGTAGTAGGGTTTGTCAAGTGTTGCATTGACATTGAGAGCAATCCCTGCAAGATGATACTTAATCTGTCCTCTTGAACCCTCGACCCCTTGACTCCTTGAATCCTTTAATTCATAGCTTGCAAAGTAGTCTTTTTCCTCCAAATCCTCCGGTAGTATGAAGCTAAACGTAATGGCCTTCTCCTCCCCAGGCTTGAGCCATTCCCTTTGAACGGAATTAATCAGTTCATAAGCCCTGAAGTTTAGCTCAAATGCTCCCTCCTGATTGCCGGTGTTCTTAACCCGGAAGATAAATATTGCCTCATGCTCCGGGTAGAAGGTCTGATACGAAGGTAGGTGGGTTATCTGGAAGCTTGCACTCTGAACGCCGAAGGAGGAACTCTGGGTTGATATTGGCTGATTACTGTTGCTAAGAAGCGTCACTTGGACATTGTAGTTACCTGGATCGAACGCAGATGGGTTGATGTTGAGGGTTAGGAGTTGAGAGCCTTGGGGTGAAAGTTGAGAGACCGGCTCCACCCCGGTCCATACTGTCTCCCCTGTCGAAGAACTCACACTGACATTCACATTGCCACTGATTTCATTGAATCCAAGGTTGGTCAGATTGACATTAACCGGAATCAATCCATCGGTCTGCGTCCCTAAAGAGACTGACATCTCAGCCTGATTTTCTTTTCTGACTGAGAAACTTGCTTGGGCAAAGGCATCCGGCTTCTGACTAGTTGCGGTGATCTGGTAGTCCCCCTCGGTGAGACTAAAGTTAAGTATCTCGGTAGCACTTGCCCCTGCAGGTAAATAGTAGGACTTTGAACTTTGCAGTGGGACAGCGTTCAGCTCGAAATTGACGACGATGGTTTCGGCTAACTGCCCTGTGTTGGTAATCGTCACTGGCACAGAGACATTGCCTTCAGGATAGAGGGGGTGAGGGTCAATTGTGATAGAGGCCCCGAGTCCATAGATGACTGTCTTCGTTATGTTCTGATTCAAATCCCCTGAGAAGGTAAAGGTATAAGTAACATTCTCTGTTATCTGCTGACTGTATTGAAGGAGTTTTATCCCCCCGGGAGGAATAAGAATCGTCTGTTTATCTACAAACTCCGAACCCTGTACTCCAAACTGCAATATCGCTTCAACTTTGCTTCCATTTTTTATCTCCACAATCATTGAAAATTCCTCATTTCCTACAACTTCGGGTACGCCCACAGATACCGATACCTCAGGTTTTACCACTTCGTACTGGTCCTTAATCTCCACCAAGATTGAATCGTTCTGCCTCACTGTCCCAATTAAAGTCACAGCCCCTTCAGCCGCTGCTGTAGTGGTGATGGTAAATGGATGACTTCCACCCGCAGGGATATTGAAGGTCTCTGTGTATAATAGTTCGGAGTTGGGTAGGGAACGGTTTGAAACCGTTCCGTAAAGAGTCAAGGTCAGACCAACTGCCTCAATAGCAGCCCGGTTCTCCACCTGACCTGTGATCGTCATTGTCTCACCAGAACGGTAGGCTTTTTTATCCGTATCGAGTAGGAGCACCGTATCTTCCTCAATGATGTAAAAGGGATAACTTCCCTTGGCAATAGTCTGCCCGAGATCATTTGTTAGCGTTGCTTGGAGGGAGAGTTTTCCTGTTGTATTTATTGTACCAATGTTTATTATATATTCTTGCGTGGTGTTGGCGAGTTGATTGATGGGATGAAAGGCTTCAAAGAAAGTGGATGGACTCATCTTCTGAATACGATTGTTATAGGTATCTGCCACATATACAAAACCATCAGGAGAGATAGTTACCCCATCCGGAAAGATAAACTTTCTATCGTCACTGTCAAACCTTCCCCATTGGGCAATAAAGTCTCCATTGAGATTAAATTTCTGTATGCGATTATTACCACTATCTGCCACATATATGTAACCATCGGACGATATAGTAATCCCACTGGGAGATGAAAATTGCCCATCCCCTCTACCCAAACTTCCCCATTGGGCAATAAAGCCTCCGTTAGAATCAAATTTCTGTATACGATGATTTAAATTATCTGTCACAAAAACCGCACCATCAGAACCAATGGCAATCCCACAAGGCCATTGAAATTCTCCTTCCCCAACACCAGCATTCCCCCACTTCATAATAAAATTCCCATTGCTGTCAAATCTCTGAATACGGTTATTTCCAATCTCTGATACATAAACAGAACTATCAGTACCAATGGCAATACCCTTTGGATAATAAAACTTCCCATTACACGGATCATCCAAAACACCATCTTCATCGACATCCGTTATACAATAACCTCCCCACTTTGTAATAAATTGCCCATCAGAATCAAATTTCTGTATCCGGTGATTATAAAAATCTACCACATAAACAAAACCATCAGAGCTAATAGCCACATTTATCGGATAATAGAATTGTCCATCGCCCCAACCATATTCTCCCCATTTCCTAACAAAATTGCCATTTGGGTTAAATTTCTGAATACGATTATTATAAGTATCCGCTACATAAATAAACCCATCAGAATCGATGGCAACCCCATTGGGTCCCAAGAATAGACCATCATCATTACCCCCACTTCCCCATCTCTTTATGAAGTTTCCATTAAGATCAAATTTCTGAATCCGCTGATTCCCAATTTCTGTGACAAAAAGATATCCCCCCGAACCAATAGCAATCCCTTCTATCCCTGAAAGTTGACCGTCTCCACTGCCTGAAGTACCCCACTTCATGACAAAATTACCACTGGAGTCAAATTTCTGGATACAATCCCCCAAAAAATCAGATACATATACATAACCATCGGTGCCGATGGCAATGCCATTCGGGAAATAAAACTGACCATTCCCAAAACCAAAATTTCCCCATTGGTGAACAAAATTTCCATGAGAATCAAATTTCTGAATCCGACAGTTCCCACTGTCTACAACATAAACAAATCCACTCGAATCTACAGCAATTCCTCTGGGTATGTTAAACTGCCTTTCTTCACTCCCCATGCTTCCCCACTGAGTCATAAAAACGCCGTTTCCATCAAATTTCTGAACACGGTGATTAGAAGAATCTGACACATAAACCGAACCATCAGGGCCAATGGCAATACTACGGGGTAAATAAAAACCACCCTCACAAAGTTGGTCTGGAGTGCCATCATCATCCACATCCATGACACAATAATTCCCCCACTTTGTGATAAAAGCCCCGTTACTGTCGAATTTCTGTACCCGGTTGTTAAAAACATCTGTTACAAAAACAGATCCATCAGAACCAATAGCTATCCCTTCGGGACGGGCAAACTCTCCATCTCCAAGTCCAATACTCCCCCACTTAGTAATAAAATTTCCATTAGAATCAAATTTCTGAATACGATGATTATCTGAATCAGCTACATATACCGAACCATCTGGACCAACAGCTATCCCACGTGGGTTATAAAAAGGCCACCAACCCGTCCTGGGCAAAAAGTGTGAGAACTCAACCGGTTCATTGCCAACAATAGCCAGCTTTAAGCTTCCACCCTCAATCCCATAAGAACCATTTGTCAAGGTTGTAAAACCGATTATGCTCTCTGCCTTAAGATAAACCTCTTTATCTGTTCTCGTCTTTAAAGATCCCGTAAGCCCAACAATTTCGAAGCCTTTTGAAAAATATACTTTCTCCCCAGTCTTATCGTCCAATATAACAATTTCAACATAAACCAATCCATTCATCGTCTGAGAAGGTATCTGAACTTTTGAAAAGATCCTTTTCTCTCCAGCAAAAACACCTCCTTTATTATTGGCCTGATAAATGATAACCCCTCTGCTGTCTCTTATAAAAAACCTCTCTGTCCTATAAGTTGTATCCATACCACCCGTATTCTCTATAGTGAGACTGATCATATCCCCTGGCTTAAGAACAGTCACCCCAGAGTGCTCGATACTCAACTCCGACTTCCTAATTGGAAAGACCATGCTTTTTATCATCTCAGCACCTGAGGCAATAGAAAACCTCACATCCACTGAATGTTTCACACTTGAAATAGTCTCCGGGATACTGATAAACACCATTAACTGCAGATCCTGACCTGGCAAGAGCGAAACCGTCTTCGATTCACTGTAGCCCATACTCGGTGCAGATACGGTGATTAAACTATCGCTAAAATTGAATTTCCCAAAATTCTTTAAATCTATAGTCAGATTCGCTGTCTCCCTAACCCTGTAAGAAGATTTGTCAAAAGTACAGATTATTGAAACCATACTTGGAATAATAAGAGTTGTAGGATTGCCCGTCTTTGTCTCATCTGATTGACTATAGACCAATGTATAGTTACCGAATTTGATGGATGGAATCGATATAGGGACATCCACACTCTTACTCTGCCCAGAAACAAGGCTGAAGGAGAAACCCCCAGAATAGATAATATCTCCATCAGGATCCTTAAAACTTACATCCAAAACTCCACTGGATACATCTACCCTACCCATGTTTGTCAATGCAAATGAGATGGTATTGCTACCAGAATCAATTAATGGAGGCATGACCACAACAGTTGAAATTTGACTCCCAAGAACTTCGAATCGAGTATAGGCCCCAATACTAAAAAAGATATAAGGCAAACCATAAAATACCTCCACCTCAACCAAATAGCTCCCTATCCGGGAACTGGAAGAGATGAAAAAATCGATGGCTATAGATTGAGCCCCTAAAGGACTAAGATTGACTGCCTTCGTCTCCTCAAAAACCTTATAATTATACAAATCTCTGACCGTTACTTTTATAAAGGGTTGCCAACCAATATTGATACCGTTCGTAACAGCAGTCGTTATTTTAACTGATTGGTTTTTGCCATAGAAACCTTTATCAGTTGCAACAGTAACCTTTGCCGACGGATAAACCATCCATATACCCTTACTCTGCAGTCCAACCTGCTTTCCACTCTCATCATAAAACCATGTAAAACACCTATCAAAATTAATCACTCGCTCAAGTATATAGTTAAAACTTGCACTCCCTTTCGGAGGTACACTCACCGTTCTCACTATCCATACATTGTGATGCGATAAATTCCCCTTAACTGTAATCCGCCTCTCCACTTCTGTATGGTTCCAAAGAATAAAAGTAAAAGTAGCCGGACTACCATATACATAATACTCAGCATCACTCAACACCGAGAAACCAAAATCTGGACTCTTATAAGGATTGCTTACCGGATTGCTCACCACAAACCGCCCTGAATCAGTCTCCGCCTGAGGCTGGATGATTTTGCCCTGGCCATCCAAAAGCGTATAGTCAACGTGATAAATCCCCAAGGTTGATGTTGAGGTGGTCATATATGTGATCGGAATTGTCAAAGATCGACCTGCAGGTATTGATATACTATGAGTCTGCTCGTTTACGACTTTTCTACTCGGATCAAGTATAGTAAACCTTATTGAAGTTGCATCCACATCCATAAAATTTGCTACCTCAAGATTGAGATTAACTTCCTCTCCAGGCCTCAATTCAAGAAGGCTCTTAGGTTTCTTAGCCCAAGAAATTATGTTCTGTATAAAATTGATCTCCGTCTGATTTATTTGGTGGTGAGCCAAAGCAAAATCAGAATAAATTGTCGCGGCAATAACATAACCCTCCCCATAAGGATACATAATCATAGCGGGCTGACCATTAGATATCCTCCTAAGCAGAATTGTGCTGTTATCCGGATAAGAGGTAAAATAACCATCCACTCCAATATTGGTTGTCGATGTCGAAAAGGTAGAGAGTATCGGATGATAAGTATCTATATAGACCGAGTTAAACTGACAACTCTGATCCTCCTGATAACCATAACCAGCGACAGGCCTCCTCTCACCTGTCTCTGGGTTTGCAGGAGTTGGTAATAAATTCCAATCATACCCATGCTGTTGAGTAAATACCACCAGGGTCCCACCCTTCTTCACATATTCGTCAAGCAGTGCTTTCACAGCGGCAGAGTTCTTTAATCCATAGAATCCCCCAGTCGGAACCAACATCACAGGATGATCTCTCACGATCTTCGGATCAAAATCAATCTTCTGAAATGATACAGGCTCCCCAATCTTGAGCATCAATGAAATAGAAGGGTTATAAAAACCGTTGGCAAAAAGAGCAATATCAGGCGCCCCCCTCCAATCACTCTCTAACTGTTCTCCTCGCCCCTGAAGTCTCTCTTTAATAACACGAAATTCCAACTCAAAAACATCCTTTAACTCCTGTGAGGCATCTTTATATAAAGCCCTACCTTCAATAAAGATCTCTCTAAACCGCTTCCCATACCACACCCCAACCTTCCCCTTCTTAATAGCTGTCCTAAGATATAACTCCATAAGATCTGCAACCGTTAACCCAAACTCCTTCTCCCAATAGAATTCATCAGATACATCAAAACGATCATCCGGATGATCATTGGCAGGACTCGAAGGATCAGGTGGCCTATCGCAAATCTTTAAAATATTTGGATCTAACCCCCCTGGCTCAGATCCACTCATATATTGATAAATAGCATCAATATATCCAGACACATATTTTATCGTTTCCGGTATAAGATCATCTACGTTCTTCATTAACCTTTCTTGGTTGACAACAGGAACAAATCTTTGTTGTGTCGAATCCCAAACCCAATCATAAATCTCTTCTTGGCTATAGTAATTTTTACTCCTCTCTGCTAAAGCCTTCATATACTCCCTCGGGTCAATACTATTGTTCAACCCATAACCCCCATTCAAATAACTATCAACAGTTACCTTACCCTTGAATGCCTCAGAATTAATGACCTGATTCCAGTTATCATTAACATATTTTTCAAAAGGCTCAGTTGCAATATGGATATCGTTCTTCGTATGAGAAGGTACCCCCATATCCTCAATAAGATGCAATATCCTTCCAAAATAATCATAAACCCTCTGCCTATCCCCTAAAGAAAGTTTGCTTATGGCATTGGGGCTACACCCTGTCCTCTGCATTATCTCTTTCAAATAATCCATGGCCCTCTGGGTCGCCGGCTGACTCCCTGGAACCCGAACACCCCCAACTGAAAGACCCTCACCAGTATTAGGATCATAAAAATGATTAAAAAAATCACCCCATCCATTAGGACCAATAGGCGGATCATTTAGTATGGGATTTAAATATTTATTCGTATCCTCATCATGAGCACCGGTACGGAGGTAGGGGAGTGCTTTACTTGAAAATTCCTCGATAAAACGAGATCCTCCATCTCCATCTGTTTGTTTATGGACTTGTTCCTTGAGAAGTAATCCCTCCGCAGTAATGGTGTCGTGGCCACCGTAATATCCACCTTGACCCAAAGGCAGGGAAGCATTATCGCGAGTGTATTCTCTTTGTCTTCTATCATTTGGATCACTTGGATTTACACGGTTTGCATTACTATCAAATCCTTCTGATGAAGAAATTAAAGAAAGAAACAGTACCAATACAATAATGATTTTTTTCACCTTCTTCATCTCTTTACTCCCTCAAGTTTCTTTTGAAGGTCACTAATTCTCTTTTCAATATCTTTTTTATCTCTTTGCCAATCTTGAAACCTCAATAAACCACGAATTTCCATTAAACGAAGTTTTTCTTTAAGAGGTTCTATAGCTTTTTTAAAATCACCTTTCTTTTCATATAATTCTGATAATTGATCTAATGTTGCAAAATAACCCCTTGCTTTACCTCCTTCTGCAATAATTTTATATTTATTTAGGTACCGCTCATGTTTAACAATCACAAAATTTAATTCCCATTCATCACAGCCGCCCTCTACTGCTGGAATTTCAACCCCAAACCTACCCGTCAAACAATAGTTATAAAGCGCCTGTATGTATGAAAAATACTCTCTCTCGTCACTTAATCCCTTTTCCCATGGCTTAACATATATGGTTATATCGACTCCCTTTTTACCCTCATATCCTGTTAAGAAAAATCCTCCACTCTTATCATCTATCGTACTCGCATTCACACTCAAACTCTCAACCCTTGTCCCAAAACTTATAGGGAAAGGTGGCTTTTTGAATCTCCTTGAAGGAATAACAAACCTCCCATCTTTATCTGTTCTTGTGTGAGGCTGTTCAACAGATAAATATTTATGTACAATTCCTTGAATGGTCTTTGTTTCTATATGTAAAGTGGCACTCACCCATGCCTCAGAGACTGGTTGCTTCGTCTCCTCATCCAATACAACCCCACGTATCTCCGGAGTTGTAATATTACACCCAATAATAGTTACTGTTAAAATCAAAAAAGCTATGACCATCAGATACTTAAACATTATCCCCTCCTTCCATCTAAAGGGAGTACCCATTTAAAAATCCATCCTCTTTGAATTTCCGGGTAGATTGAATAACCAATATCATTGTTAAAAATTTATTGTCAAGTAATTAAAAGGGGTCAAGTCTTGAAATATAAGTTTAATTATGATAAAGTAGCAACAAATGGCAAGACCTTTAAGGATAGAATATCCTGGAGCAGTATATCATATAACCTCACGAGGCAATGCAAAAAAGTCTATTTTTAGAGATGATAGAGACAGGGAAAGATTTCTTGAAATATTAAGTTCTGTTGTTAAGAGGTACAATTGGTTGTGCTATGGATATTGTTTAATGGATAACCATTATCATTTGCTGATAGAGACTCCTGATGTAAATCTTTCCAAGGGGATGAGGCAATTAAACGGTGTATATACACAGTCATTTAACAGGACACATAAAAGTGTTGGTCATGTGTTTCAGGGCAGGTATAAAGCGATATTAGTGGAGAAGGAGAGTTATTTACTTGAACTATGCAGGTATGTAGTATTAAACCCTGTAAGGGCGGGGATTGTTAAAAGACCGGAGGATTGGAGATGGAGTAGTTATATCAGTACAGCAGGCATTAAGAGGGCACCTGAGTATTTAACAGTGGATTGGATATTTGGGCAATTTGGCAGCAATAGGGAGAAGGCAGAGAAGGGCTACAGGGATTTTGTAAAAGCTGGAATTAAAGAGGAAAATCCATGGAAGAATCTCAAGGGGCAGATACTGCTTGGGAGAGGGGAGTTTATTGAGAAGTTCAGGGACTTATTATCAGGGAAAGAAAAGATAGGAGAGATACCTAAAGTTCAGAGGTACATAAGCAGACCGAAGATTGAGGAGATAATCAAGAAAGAGAGGATAAAGGATAGGCGGGTAAGGAATAGGCAGATACACAAGGCAATAATACAATATGGATATTCACTAAAAGAGGTGGCAGATTATCTCAACATGCATTATACCACAATAAGCAAGGCATTAAAGGATGTGGAATCTGAAAAATGATATTTCAAGACTTGACCCCTTTATGTTTCAAGACTTGACCCCTTTATGGTTATTATAGGTGTAGCCAGCGACTTTGATGCTTGTATCAAGAGGCAGCCATGTCTTTCCATACTCATCCAGGATAGCTCCCCTATAGTTCGCATAAAGAACCTGCGTCTCTACCCAGATATGCTCAATCTGAAAGTTCGAAATCTTTCCCCCAGAAATGATGGGCTTAAATGGAATCCCTGCCTTCTGAAAAAACTGGCCAATCCTTGAAGGATCATCAATCCCTGTGAGATTCTTGGCCCTCTCAATATCCGGAAAAAATTCTACCACCCCCCTTACATACCTTGCCGGATAACCCGAGGCCCGAAGAAGGGCTATCAGAAGCGATGCCTGATCACAGTCATTTCCAGACCGCTGACGTAGAGTCTCTTCCGCCCCTTTCATCGACCCCCAATACCACTCAGTCTCAATATTGTTCTTCACCCACTCATAGATGGAAACAGGATTCCAATTGAGGGATTGTGCAAGCATCGCTATCTTATAAGAGATCGAAGCCTCAGGCGTGCTCCCGAAATCCTCAGGCTTAATACTCTTGTCTCCACCCCGATAGGCAGGCTTGATGGAGGGTTCTTTGTTGGGTTCCCTTGCAGGATATTTAAGGCTTCTATATGGAAGGCTTCCCAGGAGGGGTTTCTTCTTTGATGGAAGGATCCTTTTAAGGAGGGTTTGGAGAGATTCAATCCTCGAAAAAGAAGGGATTTTTTCAGAAGAGAGAACCTCCATCAAAGCAATATACTCTAAAAGGGCCTGACTGTAACCCTCTGCCATGGCCTGATGCCTGAGCAACGCCTTATCCCCATGGGGCCTTATCTCCTCTTCCATAGCCCTGAAATGCTCCTGAATCAGAAGATGGGAAGCCTTGACCTCTTCCAAAAGGGATCTCAGGGAGGCGATTTCAAAGGAAATCGAAAGACCCAAACGAAGTTTCTCTTCCACCCCCTGGAGAACGATTCTACTTTTCTCAAGAGAATTCTGAAGATCCTTTATAAGAGGAGGGCCAGCGCCATTGGATAGGGGAGGGGAAGTGAAAATAAAGAGGAATAGGAGAAAACCACTAAGCAGATGGACTCTTCGAGAAAAAAGATCCATCAAAGGCTCCTTGCTCTTGGGAGGGTTTCACCATATCATTAATAAAAAAGAATTGTCCAGAAGAATAATTTCACAAAAAAGAAGAATTAATAGAATTTGGTCTCCTATTGAAATTTCGAAAGGATTCAAGAATTGTCCAAAGACAGATAAGAATAAACGAAATGGGTAGGTTATTTCAGGTATCTCAGGGTGGGTTTTAAGATTATTTGGGTATTATAATCATCCGGCGCGGCTTCCATTTAATTTTAGGGGTGGGGGAGACTGTCATACCAGTCAAGGTTCTCTTTAATCATGTCGGGGATCGGTAATCCATAGGGGCAGCGCGGCAGGCACTCCCCGCACCCTGAACAGTGACGGGCCTTCTCGATCAATCTTTTCATCCAGTCCATCTTCTCTGCCTGAGCCCCAAAACGTTTGATAATGGACTTCAATCCAACTGCAAATTGAATCAATATTCCCTCGGTGCAGGGGAGGCAGTAATCACATCGTCTACAAAACTGATGATCGAATTCCTTGCGGATGGCTTCGATTCGTTTTCGATCCCTCTCTGTCAGGGTATACCCTTCTATAAAGACCTTCCAATTCTCACGCGCCTTTTCTATGGTCTCTGATCCTGGGATGGGAACAATTCCCTCTGTCGAGAGGACATATCGTAGGGCAGGCTCTGCCTCTTCGATCACACCTCCTGAGAAGGGTTTCATGGCCAGAATGCCGATCTCTTTCTTTTTTGCCATTGGGAAGACCTTTTGAGAGGCTTCGGGTTCAAGGAAACTGTAACAGGCCATGATGACATCAAACCGTCCATCTTCAATCGCCCTCTCCAGGACCGATAGGTTATGACTGGTGATGCCAATATAATCGATCAAGCCTTCTCTTTGTGCCCGTTTTAATCCTTCATAGGCACCCCCAGGAGAGATCACCCTCTCAAATTCTTGGAAGTTGATGACATTATGGAGATGGTAGATATCAATCTTCTTTACGCGGAGTTGTTTGAGGCTCTCAAGGACATCGTTGTAGATCTTCTCTGTTTTGATTTGGGACTTGGTCGAGAGGATGACCGATTGATTGATTCCCTGAAGGGCCAATCCAATTCGATATTCGCTGTTAGAATAGGCTCGGGCGGAATCAAGGAGATTTACCCCCATCTCCACCACAGCCCGGATGACAGAGACCGCCTCATCCTCCTCCACACGCTGGATCGGAATTCCACCCCAGCCGAGTCGGGTGACGAGGAGATTGGTCCTGCCAAGCCTGATTTTTTCCATAGGGATTTTAAATCGGTTGACCACCGGGGAAATCTATAGGCCTCAAGTAGACCCTGAAGATCCCCCTGCTGGGAGACAGGATGAGGTGGGAACCTCGCTTTTCGAGGAGGTAAACATCGAGAGAATCTTTTCAGGACCTTTCTCTCCACAATAGGGACAGAGAAGATCTTCTCCGCACTCTCCCATCTTTTGTAACTTTTCAAAAACTTTATTACATTTTTGGCAACGATACTCGTAGATAGGCATAGTCTTCTCCTTTCTTTTTATATTATCAAATTAGAAATCTACTTTTTCAAGGTCGAATTGGAAGGCTAAATTTTCTTCGGTAAATTAAGTCCCTTCATGGTCACAAGGGAGGATAAATTCAGGGTTAGAAGTTGAGGAGAAATCATATTTGGATTATCTTCTCCATCACCGGTTTATATTAGGCATTGCTCTTTATACCACTCCACAAATCTTTTAATCCCTTCTTCTATCTTTACTCTGGGTTGGTAGCCAAGCATCCGTCTTGCCTTACGGATATCCGCATAGGTGACAGAGACATCCCCAGGTTGCGATTCTAACATCTCAATATGGGCTTTCTTCCCAAAGGCCTCCTCGATCAGTTTGACCAACTCGATCAACGAGGTGGTCTGGGATTCTCCCAGATTATAAATCTCAAATCCCCTATGGTGAGAGAGGGTAGCCATGAACCCATCAATCAGATCATCGATATACGTATAGTCCCTTCGGGAGGACCCATCCCCATAGATGGGAATCACCTCACCCCGATCGATCAATCGAGTGAATTTGTGAATGGCCATCTCCGGCCTCTGTCTCGGACCGTAGGCTGTAAATATTCTTAGGCAAGCGATGTTCATTCCATAAAGATAATGATAGGAATAACAGAGGAGTTCTCCTGCTCTTTTGGTTGCTCCGTAGGGAGAGATAGGCTGGATATCAAGATCCTCTTCGGAGAAGGGAATCCTTTGGTTCTCGCCATAGACTGAGGAGGAGGAGGCAAAGATAAACTCCTTGATTCCAAATTCTTTACAGACCTCTAAAAGGGTGATTGTCCCTCGGATGTTTACATCCTGGTAGAGGAGGGGATGTTCAATGGAGGGTCTCACTCCTGCCCTGGCGGCGAGGTGAACCACTCGATGAACCGGATTCTCTCGATAGATTTCTCTGAGGTGTTCAGGGTTACGGATATCCCCGGTTTTCAATTGAAAACGTTCAGGATAGCCCTCTACTAACTCTTTAATATTTTTGATCTTAATATTAGGGTCATAAAAACTGTCAAAATTATCCAGACAGATAACCCGAGCCCCCTCCTCAAGAAGTCTTCTACAGAGATGGGAACCGATGAACCCCGCTCCTCCTGTAATTAAAACCGTGTTCATTCCTCAGCCTCCCTCTCCCCTTTTTTAGGAGGATATTTTATCAATAAACTGATGCCAAAGCCAATAAGGGGGAGAAAGAAAATCAATTTGAGAGTAATGGGGACTCCAAAGTGGTCCGCAATCACACCAAGAAGAGTAACTCCGATGCCTCCTGTTCCAATCGCAAAACCAACCATCAGTCCTGAAACCATCCCTAAACGCTGTGGAAGAAGGGCCTGCGCCATCACCACAGTGACGGAAAATGTGGAGATGAGGGCCATTCCTGCAAGTCCAAGGGCGACAAACGCCACCAGACCTCCAGTATTATAAAAGATGAGAAAGAGAGGGACAGACAGGAGCATGGTCATCGAGAGAAATTTCCTATGCCCCCATTGATCTGCGATCGGTGCACCAATTAATGTTCCCAATACTCCCGCCATCATGAAGGTGGACACCAGTTTTCCTGCATAGATGGGATCTCCTCTAAGATAGTTAATGTAATAGAAGGGAATGTATGTCACTAGACCGAATTGAGTCCATGATCTTGCAACCACCACACTCACCAGAAGGATAAGGGAGATCAGGTCTTTCCTTAAAATAGGTTTCTTACTCACTTTTTTGGTCTGAATGAATGCGGAGTGGACTGGGGTGGTAAGCCAGGAGATAGAAGAGAATAAAATCAGGGAGATGAGGATTCCGGGAATGACCATCCCGGCTGTTCCTTTTAGATCGAAGTGGGTCACAAGGGTAAGCGCCCAGATGGGGCCCAGAGCAAGACCTAAATTTCCTCCTACAGAGAAGAGGGACATGCCGGTTGCTTTTTTCTCTCCGGTAAAAAAATGGGCGGTTTTAAACCCTTCAGGATGAAAACTTGCCACTCCAAAACCACTCACAATGACACAGATGAGCAGGAGATAAAACTTAGGGATCATCCCTGTAAGGGCCATTCCCAAACAGGCGATCAAGGGTGCCAGAGGAAGAAACCATCCTATGGGACGACGGTCAGAGAGGTATCCAAAGGCAGGTTGGATGACCGAAGAGGTGAGGTTTCCAAACAACATCACCAGTCCTGCAAGCGTATAAGAAAGATTGAGGGTTTCTTTAAAGAAGGGGAGAAGAGCAGGAAGAGCGCCCTGATTGAGATCGGTCACCAGATGCGCTAAGCTGAGGATCGCCAGCGCCTTTTTATTCATCTTCATCTTTTAACCTTTAAGAGTTAACATTATTATTGATCAGAATGGATTTGTCAAACCAATAGACATTTTAAGATTTTTTGGATATGATTATTAAAATTGATGGCCCTGGAGATTGGTTCATAACCGCTGAACCCCTAACTTTTATTATTCTTGAGTTGTTCATCGCAGGGGATGAGTCATGAAGATTGCTATTTCTGGGAAAGGAGGCGTTGGAAAGACAACCCTTGCAGGCGTGATGGCAAGGATTTTAGCCGAAGAAGGCAGGAAGGTGCTTGCAGTGGATGCGGATCCGGATTCGAATCTTTCCTCAGCCATCGGGCTGCCGAAAGAATTGGCTGAAAAACTTTTACCCATTGCCTCCATGTCTTCTTTGATTGAAGAAAGAACCGGAGCAAAAAAGGGAACCTTTGGCTCTCTATTTAAACTCAATCCCAAGGTAGACGACCTACCCGAAGAGTTAGGAGTGAATTACCAGGGGGTGAAACTCCTTCTTCTTGGCTCCATCCCTCAGGGGGGTGGGGGATGTTTCTGTCCGGAGAATGTCCTTCTCAAGAATTTGGTTCGCCATCTGCTTGTCCAGAGGGAGGAGGCGCTGATTATCGATATGGAGGCAGGATTGGAGCATCTTGGAAGAGGGAGCACTGGAAATGTGGATGCTTTGATTGTGGTCGTGGAGCCCGGACAGAGGGCCATCAACACCGCCCGTCAGATAAAGAAATTGGCTGAAGATTTGAACCTCAAAAAGATCATGATCGTTGGGAATAAAGTCACCTCCCAAGAAGATAGAAGGATGATCGAGGAAAGCCTTTCTGAGTTCCCCATCCTGGGCCATATGAGTTTTAATCCCAAAATTCTTCAAGCGGATCGAGAGGGGAAATCCCCCTATGAGCTTGACGATAAAATCAGAGAGGAGGTAAGGGGTATTCTTAAGGAGTTGGAGAAGAGAATATAGAGGCAGAGCCTCTCTAAATAAAAAAGATCAAGGTGTTTTAAACTCTAAACACTAAATTCTAAATCCTAAACAAACTCAAAATCTAAAATTTAAATTTGAGTCAATTTTTGAGTCGTATACTTTGGATATTTCAGTTTGTTTGGAGTTTAGGGTTTGAAATTTAGGATTTAACTTATTTGTTTCGAATGGGTCTCTTTGGGAGGCTTCGCCCTATATTCGGATTTTGGATTCGGTAATAATATGATTCGAACCATTTTTGTTTGGTCTTGAATTGTGGTGGCAACCCTGGTTCTAGGGTTTCTGGCCTTCATCACCTTTCCCTTTGATCGAAAGGGGAAGGTGGTTCATCTCTATGCAAGGCTCTGGGGCAAGGCCGCCCTTTTTGCCAATCAGGTAAAGGTTAGATTAGAAGGGATTGAAAATTTGGATGGGAAAGGTCCTTATATTCTTATGGCGAATCATCAGGGTTATTATGATATCTTCGCCCTTCTGGCCTACCTTCCCATCCAGTTTAAGTGGTTGGCCAAAAAAGAACTCTTCTCCATTCCCTTCTTCGGTTGGACCATGGCCGCAGCAGGCTACATCCGCATTGACCGGGAAGGGACAAGGGAAACCGTGGAAGCTATCCATGAGGCAGTGAGAAAGATTCAAGACGGCTTATCCGTGGTCATCTTTCCGGAGGGTTCAAGAAGCCCGGATGGCTCCATCCAGCCCTTTAAGAAAGGAGGGTTCACCCTCGCCATCAAATCCAGAGTTCCTATCGTTCCCGTTGCTATTTCTGGAACCCGGGAGATCATGCCCAAGGGGAGGTTGACCGCCTCTCCGGGTGAGATAAGGGTCCGAGTAGGAACTCCCATTGATATTCAAAACTACTCTATGAAGGATCGGAAAGACCTCATGGAGAAGGTGAGAGAGAGCCTCTTAGAAAATTTTCATCTCATTTCGAAGGGAGGGAGATGAGAGGAAGATGAAAGAGGATTCCTTGAAAGAGAGATTGAAATACGAAATCGGTGGGATTCTCCTGGTGACCCTGGGGATTTTTCTTTTCCTAAGCCTGGTCTCTTATAGTCCCACGGATCCCTCCTTCTTTTCCTACACCACTCCGAAGCCCAGGGAGACCCAGAACTGGATGGGAATCGTGGGTGCCCATATCTCAAGCCTCCTCTTTCAAGGATTTGGACTGGCCTCCTTTCTGATTCCTTTCGTGTTGGGGGGGGTCGCCCTCAGTTTTATTTTTAGATGGGAATGGAAATATCTCCCCTTAAAATTGATCGGTTGGACAGTGATCCTGTTTGCCACCTCCACGCTTATGAGGTTGTGGCTCAAACCCTTCCATCTCTACTCTCCGGATCTCCTCATCGGAGGAATTTTTGGAGAAGTCTTTTCGAGACTCCTTGTCCGGTACTTTAATCTTCCGGGTGCCACCGTGATCTTAGTCGTGGTTCTGATCCTTGCCTTTGTCTTGGGAACAGGAATCTCTTTCATCTCCCTATTTAAGCGAGTAGGGAAGGAAGTAATCAGGTTCATCCAGAAGATTGGGACACTCAAGATGGTTCGGCTGGAGCGGGCCAAGAGAGAGAAGAGGGTAAAGAAGCAGAAACAGGAGAAGGGGGAGGCCAAAGAGGGCCCTCCTCCCACGGTGGTTGAAATCTCTCCCCCGCCTCCCAAAAAAGTGGAAGCCCCTCGTCAGGAGGTTTTTGAATTTGTTGAACCGAAACAGGTCTATCAACTTCCTCCTATCTCTTTACTGGAGGCAGAGGTTGAGAAGAGGGCCAAGGTCGATCGAGATAGCCTGATTATGAACTCACGAATCCTGGAGAAGAAACTCTTAGATTATGGGGTGGAGGGAAAGGTGGTCGAAGTCCGGCCTGGCCCTGTGATTACGGTCTATGAATTTGAGCCTGCTCCTGGGGTTAAAGTCAGTCGAATTGTAAACCTGGCCGACGACCTCGCTTTGGCGTTAAGTGCGCTTTCGATTAGGATTGTCGCTCCCATTCCTGGAAAATCAGTGGTTGGAATTGAAGTGCCTAATACCAATAGAGAGACGGTCTATCTTAAAGAGATCATTGATACCGATGCCTTTCGATCCTCCAAATCTAAACTTTCCTTTGGATTGGGAAAGGATATTTCAGGGGAACCCTTCATCGTCGACCTCGCTCGAATGCCCCACCTTTTGGTCGCTGGATCGACCGGCTCAGGGAAAAGCGTTTCGATCAACTCGATGATCTGTAGCATCCTCTTTAAGGCGACTCCAGAGGAAGTAAAGTTCCTCATGATCGACCCCAAGATGCTGGAACTCTCCGATTATGAGGGGATCCCCCACCTCCTGCTTCCGGTGGTGACCAATCCCAAAAAAGCCGCTGCCTCCTTGAAGTGGTTGGTGGACGAGATGGAGAGGCGGTATACAGTCCTGGCTGAAAAAGGGGTTCGAAATATTGAGGCCTATCATCAGAGGATGGAGAAGGAGCAGAAGGAGAGGGGAAAGGTTTATAAACGCAAGGGCGACCTTCTTGAAGAGGAGGAGAAGAAGGCCCCTGAGGAAATGGAGAAACTTCCCTATATTGTTGTGGTGATTGATGAACTGGCTGATTTGATGATGATCTCCTCCAGGGAAGTAGAAGAATCGATCACCCGACTTGCCCAGATGGCAAGGGCCGTGGGCATCCATCTCATCCTGGCCACGCAACGTCCTTCCGTAGATGTGCTCACTGGAATTATCAAGGCCAACTTTCCAGCCAGAATATCCTTTCAGGTCACTTCCAAAGTGGATTCCCGCACGATCCTTGACACCATTGGGGCAGAGCATCTCCTTGGTGCAGGGGATATGCTCTTTCTTCCGCCCGGAAGTTCAAAGATGATTCGAATTCATGGAGCCTTTGTCTCAAGTTCGGAAATCAAACGGATCGTAGAGTTTTTGAAGAAGCAGGGCAAACCCTCCTATGATCCCACCATCCTTCAGGAGGTAAAGAAGGAAAAGGAAGCGATGGGAGAGGAGGACGAGTACGATGAAAAATACGATGAGGCGGTGGCCTTTGTGGCAGAAACCGGACAGGCCTCCATCTCACTCATCCAAAGGCGATTTCGGATTGGTTACAATCGAGCGGCTCGAATTATCGAGAAGATGGAGGAGGAAGGAGTGGTGGGACCCTCCGATGGGATTAAGCCCAGAGAGGTTTTAATCAAAAAGATTGAACCCTAAACCCGGGGGGAAGGAGAGGGATCTCTTTTGATCGCTCCATCCTTCCCCATCAAGAAAGGGGAGGTTAAGTAAGATGAAAAAAATTTTTCTCTTAACGCTTTCTGTAGCCATGCTTCTCTATCTCTTTCCCCTTCCCATGGCCTCTGGCATTGCGGGTCAAGAAGTCCTGAGGGAGATTCAAAAACGATACGAAGCCACCCATGACTTTGAGGCCAATTTCATCCAGGAGACCACCGGAAAGATGATGAAGGGCCATCCCAAAGCAGAAGGGAAGGTCTATTTTAAGAAGAAGGGGATGATGAGGTGGGATTATAGAACCCCAAATCAGAAACTGATTTCAAATGGAGTAACTCTCTGGTACTATCAACCCGAAGAGAAGCAGGTCCTTATCTATAACGTGGCAAAAGTCATACGGGAGAGAATTCCTCTGGCTTTTCTCTCTGGAGAGGGGAGTCTAAGCCGGGACTTTAACCTCACTAACTTTAATGAATCCATGGCCCCAGGAGAGAACCACTTTGTCTTAGAGATGGTTCCTAAGGAACCCTTTCCTGCCTTAGTGAAGTTGATCCTGACGGTCGATAAAAAGACCTATATGGTGGTTCAGAGCGATGTCATTGATGAACTGGGGAATATGACCCGAACCCGGTTTGTTGACATCAAAACCAATCTCTCCCTTTCCGATTCTCTCTTTAACTTTACCATTCCACCCGGGACAGAAGTCTTGAAGTTTCAAGAGCCCTCTTCCCCTTCTGTGGGAAAGGGGAGCAAATAATCACCCCCTGTTTTTATGCCTCTCTATACGAGCCATGCCATTGTGATTCGTTCCATTCCTTATGGGGAGTCGGATAGGATTATCACCTTCTTTACCAAAAATTTTGGCAAGGTGAAGGCGATTGCCAAAGGGGCACGAAGAAGCAAGAAGAGATTCCAAAACGCCCTCGACCTCTTCACCTATGTTCGGCTCATCTTTTTCGAGCGGGAAGGGATGGGGCTGGCCAGGGCAGAAGGATGTGATATCCTAAATTCTTTCCCAAACATTAGAGAGGATCTTGAGAAGATCCTCTATGGCAATTACTTCCTGGAGTTGATGAATGAAATGGCTGTGGAGAGGGAGCAGCATCCCGAAGCCTTTGAACTTCTTCTTCACTTTCTCACCCTCCTTAACAGGGAGGCGCCAACAGAGGATTATTTGAGAATTTTTGAAATTCGGATGCTTTCCCTTTTTGGTTATCGACCCAACCTGCGTAACTGTGTGATATGTAAGAAAGGGATGGAGGAGTTAAAAGAGGTCAAGCACCTGTTTTTCTCTCTGGAAAAGGGGAGTCTGGTTTGCGAAGGTTGTGCAAAGAATTGGAATAACCTCATTCCCCTTTCCTTAGGGACCGCCCGTTTGGTAGATGAAATTACCCGGATGGATTTGTCAAGAATGGATAGGCTCAAGTTTACCCCTCAAGCGTTGTTGGAGAGTCATCTGCTCCTTCCCAGATTTATTGCCTACCAGCTGGGAAAGGAGTTAAAATCATTGAAGGTTTTAAAAGAAAGGCATTCTTTTCATTCCAATTTGCAAAACCCCAATGGCAAATAGAGGATTGGGTTTACACCTCAATTAAGACTTTGAACTTCATTTGACATTTGGACTTTGATATTGGACATTTCTCATGCTAAACCCTACTAAGTCATGGAGGTGGAAGGAGAAAGGATGGATTTTCAGGAATTGATCTTTGCGCTGGAACGGTTCTGGGCAGACCAGGGCTGTGTCATCCAACAGCCCTACGATCTTGAAGTAGGCGCCGGAACCTTTAATCCTGCAACCTTTCTCAAGGTGCTTGGCCCTGAACCCTGGAGGGTGGCCTATGTTGAGCCTTCCCGTCGTCCCACGGATGGTCGATATGGGGAGAATCCCAATCGACTTCAACACTATTACCAATATCAGGTAATCCTTAAACCCTCTCCTCTGGAAATCCAGGAGATCTACCTTGAGAGTTTGAAGTCTTTCGGGATCGATCCCCTCAATCACGATATAAGGTTTGTGGAGGACGATTGGGAGTCTCCTACCCTCGGTGCATGGGGTCTGGGATGGGAGGTCTGGCTGGATGGAATGGAAATCACCCAATTTACCTACTTCCAACAAGCTGGGGGGATCGAACTCCATCCCATTCCTGTGGAGATCACCTATGGAATCGAGAGGATCGCTATGTACCTTCAGGGAGTGGAAAGTGTATACGATCTCCGGTGGACGAAGGGGATCAAGTATGGAGATATCCACCACCAGAGTGAGGTTGAATTTTCGAGGTACAATTTTGAGGTGGCGGATGTAGAGATGCTTTTTAGGCTCTTCGAGATGTTTGAGCAGGAGGCAAAATCTTTAATTGAGAAGGGACTGGTTCTACCTGCCTATGACTACTGTTTAAAGACGTCTCACACCTTCAATCTCCTTGATGCAAGGGGAGCCATCAGCGTCACCGAACGGATGGCTTATATCTTGAGGGTAAGGGCACTGGCAAGGCTCTGTGCAGAGGCCTACCTCAAACAGAGGGAAGAGATGGGATTTCCATTATTAGGGAGGGAAGGGTTTTAAACCGTTCCCTAGAGGAATTCGGAGTAGGGAGTTCGGAGCAGATGAAAGAACTTCTCTTAGAGATTGGGACGGAAGAGATTCCTGCAGGTTTCATTCCGCAGGCGTTGAGGGATTTGGAGAACCTTGCACGAAAAGAGTTAGAGGCAAACCGGATCGATTTTGGGAGGATGAAGACCTTCGGCACGCCAAGAAGGCTGGTCCTCTACGTGGAGTCCGTTTCAGAGAAACAGAGGGATGTTGAGATTAAAAAGATGGGTCCCTCCAAACAGGCTGCCTTCGATCCAAAGGGGAATCCCACCCAGGCTGCCATCGGTTTTGCGAAGAGCCAGGCCGTGGAGGTTGAAGCGCTTCAGGTGGTCCAGACAGAAAAGGGAGAATATGTCTGTGCCGTCAAACAGGAACCCGGAAAGCCGAGCGAAGAGATTCTCTCCTCCCTCCTTCCCAAATGGATTCTCTCCATCCCCTTTCAAAAGTCGATGCGTTGGGCGGATGTACCCATCCGATTTGCAAGACCGATTCACTGGATCTTAGCCCTCCTGGGAGGGAAGGTGATTCCTTTTGAAATTGGAAACCTCCAGAGTGGAGAGGTGACCTATGGCCATCGATTCATGCATCCTCACTCCCTCCGGGTAGAGGATTTCGGTTCTTATCTTCAAAAGACCCGAGAGGCCTTTGTCCTGGTGGATCCTCAGGAGCGGAAGGAAAGAATAAAGGAAGAGATGATTCGTGAATGCCGGTCTGTTTCAGGAAGGGTCCTGTGGGATAATGAACTTCTGGATGAGGTCAGTTTTCTGGTCGAATACCCTGTGGTCCATCTGGGAAGGTTTGAATCTCAATTTCTCTCCCTTCCCAAGGAGATCATCATCCATACGATGAAAGAACATCAGAGATATTTCCCTGTGGTAGACGATCAGGGGAACCTGCTTCCCAACTTCCTTTTCGTAAGCAATATTCGGCCTAAGGATTGGGAAGGGGTGGTGAAGGGAAACGAGAGGGTTCTTAAGGCAAGGCTCTCGGATGCCTCTTACTTCTTCCAGGAGGATTTAAAAATTTCACTGGAGAAGAGAGTGGAAGAGTTGAAGAGGGTGGTCTATCAGGCGAAGTTAGGCACCTCTTATGAAAAAGTGATGAGGTTTAAAGAACTGGCTTGCTTTTTGATCGAGCGGATCGATCCAAAACTTCGCCAGGCGGTCGAGCGGGCCTCTCTCTTATGTAAAGCAGATCTGGTGACAGGAATGGTCGGTGAGTTTCCAAAACTTCAGGGAATCGTGGGAAGAGAGTATGCTCGGATCTCAGGAGAAAGCCCTGAGGTAGCAGAGGCCATCTATGACCATTATCTCCCTGCATTTGCAGGAGACCGATTACCTTCAAGCCCGGTAGGGGATGTCATCAGCATGGCTGACAAGATGGACACCATTGTGGGAAGCTTTGGAATTGGACTGGTTCCCACTGGCACGGCCGACCCTTTTGGTTTAAGGCGTCAAGCCCTTGGAATCATCCGAATCATCCTTGAGAAGAATTATCCCCTTTCCCTGGAGGAGTTAATTGAGCAGAGCCAGAGGCTGCTGAAGGGGAAAATGGACCATCCCCCGAGAGAGGTCAAAGAGGAAGTTCTGGAGTTCTTTCGAGCCCGTTACCAAAACTATCTTTTGGAGAAGGGATATCCCTTTGATGTCATTGAGGCTGTGGTTTCAGTCTCTTTTGATCGGTTGTTAGACGTTCAGGAGAGGATCGACTGCCTGCGCTCAGCAAAAGAAATAGAGGATTTCGAGTCTGTGGTCATTGGGTTTAAGAGGGCGATGAATATTTTGAAGGGAAATCCTTCCGGGGATAATCCCAATCCTGCCCTTTTTAAAGAGCCTCCTGAGAGAGACCTTTATCAGGCCTTTCTTAAGGCGAAGGAACGGATTGAGCATTATCTCAGTCAGAGAGACTATCGGTCTTCCTTGCAGGAGATGACCCGGATGAAGAAACCGATCGATGACTTTTTTGATGGGGTAATGGTGATGGTAGAGGAGGAGTCAATCCGTCATAATCGTCTCGCCCTTCTCAGAGAAATCGGGCAACTCTTTCTAAGGATTGCTGACTTTTCAAAACTCGCTTAACGATCGATGTCATTCCCACGAAATGAAGACAGGTGATAATGGTGATGGAGAGCTTGAGTACGCTTTTCGATAGAACAGCCCTCCGTTTAAATGATAGGGTAGCCATCCATTTTATCAGGAAAGGGAAGAGAGAGAGTCAGATCACCTATGCATCTCTTAGGAGAATTTCAGCCAAAGTTGCCAATGGCTTAAAGGGAATGGGTCTTGAAAAAGGGGAAAGGGCGATCCTCTTCATGCCCAAATGTATGGAGTTAGTCCTCTTCCACCTTGCCATCCAGAAGATAGGGGCCATTTCGGTGATTCTTAACCCCGGGTTTAAAAAGGATGAGATGGAATATTTTATCAAGGATTCGGACCCCAAACTTATCGTTTCCGGAAAAAAGGAAGAGGCCCTGATTCGCTCGATCGATCCTAACAGACTCATGCTCTCCCTTGAAACCGAGACCCCTTTTGAAGAGGAGAAGTTATTTCCACTGTCTTCTTCTGAAATTTCTTATGGCAGTGCCCATCCAGATGACCCGGCCCTCCTCATCTATACCTCTGGCACCACAGGTCAACCCAAAGGAGCGATCCTTACCCAAAAGAACCTAATGAGCGATGCTCAAAACATCATCCAGATCTGGGAAATCACCGAGAAAGATGTCCTTTGCCATGCCCTCCCCCTCTTTCATGTCCATGGTCTCTGTTTCGCCCTTCACACTTCATTAATGGCTGGGGCAAAGATCGTCATGGTCGATGAATTTTCTTCGGAGACGGTCATGGATATTCTCTCAACTAAAGAAGGGGAGTTGGCCTGCACCATGTTTATGGGTGTCCCAACGATGTACCATAAGATGTTGGAAAGAAGGGAAATGGAAGGCCGAGATTTCAGCCATATCCGACTGTTTGCCTGTGGATCTGCACCTCTCAGCCCAAAAGATTTTGAGAGGATTAAAAAATTTTTTGGAAAAGAGCCTGTGGAACGAGAGGGGATGTCTGAGACAGGGATGAATTTTTCAAATCCCCTCCAGGGTCTTAAAAAACCAGGATCCATTGGGCTTCCTCTTCCACAGGTAGAGGTGAGAATTGTCAACCCGGAGACCTTGATGGATCTAAAGCCTGGAGAGGTGGGAGAGATATGGATCAAAGGGCCCAATGTCACACCCGGATACTGGAGGAAACCCCGTGAGACAGAGGCTGTGTTTTTGGATGGCTGGTTTCGGACTGGAGACCTCGGAAAGAGGGACAACGATGGCTACTACTATATTACTGATCGAATCAAACATATTATTATCTCCGGAGGAGAAAATATCTCACCCAAAGAGATTGAGTCAGTGCTCGATCGGCATCCGGAGATCTTAGAATCGTGTGTCGTAGGGATTCCGGATGAGAAATGGGGAGAAAGGGTCGTGGCAGCAGTCGTCCTAAAATCTAAAGGTATCTCCACAGAGGGAGAGATTAAGGATTATTGTAAAAATCATCTCCTGGATTGGAAATGTCCTAAAGAAGTCCTCTTTTTGGATGAACTCCCGAGAAATAGAATGGGGAAGGTCCTAAAGGAGAAGGTGATAGAACTTTTTCTCTCCCACTCAAACCTCAAGGGGAAGAATCTCTCGGTCTTTTAATTTGACATATCCTTTATGGGTGATTCTTAGTTGAGGGATGGCAGGGGTCCCGAGGGTATCAATCGTCAAAACAGGTTTTTCCCACCTTACCCCATGCTTCCTGAGGGATTCTTCAAGCCTTTTAACCTCATCCCGGACGCTCTCCATTGGTTTTAGGGAGACCATCCCGCAGAGGGGAGCTTGAAATTCTGAAATCACCTCTTCCCCTATTGCGTAGACCCCACCGCCTCCGATCTCTTTCAATCGCTCGATCACAGTCTTTACAGAACGAGCATCACATCCAACGACGATCATATCCGGAGTATCCCAGCACATGGTTGAACCATAGGCCCCTCTTCTGAGACCAAACCCCTTCAGAAGCCCCATAAAGGCTTTTCCGCTTCCTGTCCGATCCAAGGCAAGAAGAAGAATTAGGTCCTTTGAGTCCCCAGGATCTTCAAGGTCGATGATTGTCTCCTTGGTCACAAGCCGGGTTACCAGTTCCATTGCTCTTACCCTTCCTCTGTTTGGTAAGGAGGCAAGGATATCCCCTTCAACTTTCACGGTGTGGAACATGGAATCTGGAAAGAAGACCTTTTTAGGTTCGACCAAGGTTTTCCCTTCTTTAAAGATCATCCTCCCGTTGCAGAGGATCAGTTTTGGGGAATAGTCCTCTAAGGAGGGAATGACCACGATATCCGCCATCTTTCCAGGAGAAATAGAGCCTATCAGGTGGTCGAGGCGAAAGTGTTCGGCAACATTAAGGGTCACCATCTGATAGGCAAGTCCGGGTGGAACTTTAAGTTTGAGCATTCTCCGAAGGGAAGCATCGAGGTAGCCCTCTTCAAGGAGTCCTTCCGCGTCCATTCCATCCGTACAGAGGCTTAACCTTCGAGGGTCAATCCTTTTCTTAAAAATCTTCTTTACTCCTCTGAGTTCTTTTCTTACCCCCCCCTCCCTGATCATCACCCAGTAGCCCATCCTCAATCTTTCAAGGACCTCTTCATCCGTCACAGGCTCATGACAGGAGGAGAAGCCAAAGTCGGTATAGGCTTGAAGCTTCCTTCCAGATGCTCCTGCAGTATGACCCTCCACGCGCTTTCCCATCTGGAGGGCCATAGAAACCAGTTCTCTTACTCTGTCTCCCTGTCTCCCTTCTAAGAAGATATTTCCCCAGTAGATCTCACCCATGCCAAGACAATTTGGATTTTGAAGAAGGGGAAGTAACTCTTCATTTGTTGGAGCCATGCCCTCCTGCGAGGGAGTCAAACCACATAAAGGGGAAAGGGTATAATAGAATCTTATAGGTTGTCCCTCCAATCCTTTAATGAGGTATTCAATTCCGTCTTTTCCAACGACCAGTCCAAACTCCATAGTCTCCGTCACAATGGTCGTCACGCCAGTAGGGATCACCTGTTTGATAAACTCCTCAATGCAGTAGCGATTATTGATATGGGTATGGCCCTCAATGAGACCTGGGAGAAGCACCATCCCTTCAACATCGATCACCTCTGTTTGATCATCTGTAGGAGGATCTTTTTCTGCTCCTACATAAGCAATCCTTCCATCCTTGATCCAGACCGATTGGTTCTTGATAAACTCTCGAGTAAAAACATTGAAGATGGTACTATTTAGAAAAAGTTTATCTGGGGGGAATTGCCCAAGTGCCACTTCAACCAATCTGCTTCTCTTTGGTGGGGTTTCCATATGATGGTCTCATAACAAAACTGAGGGAGAAATGTCAAATTTCTTTAAATTCGAATCAAATTCGGGAAAAAATAATCTCTTATAATCTATTAAAATTTAAGGAAAATTATTTTTAAATTAAAAAAATGTTGACAAGGAAACCAATTTATGTATGATATTTCCCGAATCCAATTTTCCATTTTATTAAAAAGTAACCCATCTTTATGAAAAAAAAGTCGAATTTCTTTCAAAATCCTAATAATAAAATTCGGGAGTCCGAAAGAAAGAAAAAGATTTTAAACTCTGCCATCAAGATCTTTGGAGAAAAAGGCTTTCAAAATGCTACCATCGCTGAGATTGCAAAAGAGGCAGGGATTGGGGATGCCACCATTTACGAATACTTTAAGAACAAGGAGGATATTCTCCTTGCCATTCCTGCAGAAATTACCAAAGAACTTATCCCACAGATTCATGAGCATATGATGGGCATTAAAGGGGCCCTGAATAAACTTCGAAAATTCATCTGGTGGTGGCTCAATTTTGTCGAGAAAAACCCAGGCTATGGCTCCATTGTTTTACTGGAACTGAAGACCAGCAAGACCTATGTCTCCACTGAGGCCTATCAAGCAGCCAGAAACTTTTATCAAATTCTCCTTGACATTATCCGAGAGGGGCAGGAGGAAGGGTCCATTAAAAAGGAGATCAATATCTATCTTGCCCGCAGCCTTTGTGTGGGGGCAATGGAACATATCATTATTCGTTGGCTCTTAAAGGACAGGAAATATTCACTGATTCAGTATGCAGATGAGTTGGCAGATCTTTTAATTGACTCTCTCAAGAATACGGATAGAGGGATATCAAAATCGATAGGAACCCTTTACCCATGAGTCACGATTTCACTCAGGAAGTTTAATGGAGGAATAGATGCGCATCCCTAAGTTTGAATACTTTTCTCCTTCCTCGATTGAGGAGGCCTGTTCCCTTCTCTATCGATATAAGAATGAGGCCAAACTCTTAGCAGGGGGAACCGACCTCTTTGTGAAGATGAAGAAGAAGGAAGTTCTTCCGAAATTTGTCATCAATCTGAAAGGAATCAAAGGACTGGACCAAGTTCGATGGGATGAAGAGGAAGGGTTAAAGATTGGCCCGCTCGTCACGCACGATACCATCGTTCATCACCCTGTGGTGAGAGAGAAGTATGATTTTCTGGCGGAAACCTGTTTTAAAATCGGAACTCGACAGGTGAGAAACATGGGGACTCTGGTGGGAAATCTTTGTAATGCCTCCCCTTCTTCTGATGCGGCCCCTCCTCTTATGGTCCTGGAAGCCAAATTAAGACTGATTCATCTTTATGGAGAGAGAACCGTTTCCCTTCAGGACTTTTTTGTAGGACCTTTCCAGACCATCCTTGAGCCGCAAGAGATGGTGGTGGAGATTCAAATTCCTAAGACCCCTCCTCGATCCGGAGGCTCCTATCAGTACATTCACAAAGCCTCTTCCGTAGGAGAGACCCTGGTTGGAGCAGCCGTTTTTCTTATTGTGGATTCAAAGGATAGAACCTGCCAAGAGGCAAGAATAGGCCTCTCCTCTGTGGCACCCACTCCCATTCGGGCTAAGGCGGCAGAGAGAATCTTAAAGGGTAGCCCCTTAGAGGAAAAGGTGATCCAAGAGGCTGCTCAGGTCGCTTCAGAGGAAACCCAGCCTCGCTCAAGACCCTGGTATCGAAGGGAAATGAGTAAGGTGTTGGTGAAGCAAGCCATTCTTCAATCGATGGAGAAGATCAAATGAAAAAACGACTCATTGAGTTAAAGGTCAATGGGGAATCCCATGAACTTGCAGTGGAGCCTCAAAGGACGCTTCTTGAGGTATTGAGAGAGGATTTAGGGCTGACCGGTGCGAAAGAGGCCTGCGGAACAGGAGAGTGTGGGGCCTGTACGGTTTTAATCAATGGCAAACCCATCCTTTCCTGTCTGACCCTGGCCATTGAATCCCAGGGAAAAGAGATCACCACCATTGAAGGCCTAACCCAGGAGGGTGAACTTCATCCCCTCCAGAAGGCCTTCATCCAATATGGAGCGATTCAGTGTGGGTATTGTACCTCTGGGATGATTCTCAATGCCAAATCGATTCTCGATGAGAATCCGAGGCCATCCAGAGAAGAGATTCTGAAAGGATTGGAAGGGAACCTTTGCCGATGCACCGGATACAATAAAATCTTAGAAGCCATCATGTCGGTTTCGATAGGAGAGGATTGAGATGGAGGAGTTGTCATTTGTCGGAAAGAGTGTTCCGAGAAAGGATGGAGTGGAGAAGGCTACAGGGAGAGCCCTCTATACCGTGGATATGGTTCTTCCCGGGATGCTCTGGGGAAAGATTTTAAGAAGCCCCTATCCTCACGCTAAGATCCTGAACATTGATACGAGCCGGGCGGAGAGGCTTCCCGGGGTGAAAGCAGTCATTACAGGAAAGGACACCTTAGGGATCAAACATGGTTTTGTGGAGACTCCGCGTTATCCCCCTGATCAGTATCCGTTGGCCATGGATCGAGTTCGATATATTGGGGAAGAAGTGGCGGCGGTGGCTGCCATCGATGAATACATCGCCGAAGAGGCATTGAGTCTGATCAGGGTCGATTATGAAGAATTGCCTGCAGTTTTCGATCCTGAAGAGGCAATGAAACCCGATGCCCCTGAAATCCATCCGAGCCATCCAAAGGTAAAGGAGCCCTATAAAAATATCGGAGGAAAGACAGAGACCGCTTGGGGAGATATTGAGAAGGGGTTTGCTGAGTCCTACCTCGTCCGGGAGGATCGTTTTGAAGGCCAGTTAAGAACCCACTGCTATATGGAGCCTCAGGCAACCCTCGCCAGTTATGATCTTTCTGGCAAACTGAATGTCTGGACATCGAGTCAGGGGCCTTTTATCAAGCGTGCTAAGTTGGCGACCACCTTGGGGCTCCCCTTCAATAACGTTCGCGTGTTGAAAGCCTATGTGGGAGGAGCCTACGGAGGAAAGATTGATCTCTTCTCCCATGAATTCTGCGCCTCTCTTCTTTCGATCAAAACCGGAAGACCTGTAAAGATTGTTTGGACCAGGGAGGAAGTCTTTGAGGCATCAAGGCATGGACAGCCCATCATTGTGGAGTTGAAGACAGGTGTCAAAAAGGATGGAACTCTACTGGCCCAGAAGGTCAGGGTGATCAACAATGCAGGTGCCTATAGAGGAAGTGGCGTCGTCGTTATCTTCCTATGCTGGGGTTTTGTGATGCTCTCCTATCGAATCCCAAACCTAAAGTACGAGGGCTATTCGGTCTATACCAATAATCCTGTTCGAGCCCCTCAGAGAGGACATGGGGCACCTAACCTGAGGTTCGCTGTAGATTCACAGATGGATATGATTGCAGAGGAGTTGGGAATCGATCCAGTGGAGATTCGCTTAAAAAACGCTCGGCAGAAGGGAGAGATTCTCCCCAATGGCGATAATGTTAGAAACTGTGGTCTGGTGGAATGTATTGAAAAGGTGGCAGAGGAGACCCAGTTTAAAGAAAAATATGCCCAAGGGAAACTCCAGGAGGGCCAGAGAATTCGAAGAGGGATCGGGATGGGAGTCTCTTCCTATTTTAGTGGGTCACTGATCTATCCCAATGCCTCCGCTGCGATTGTCAAATTGAATGATGATGGAACGGTATCCCTTCTGACTGGAGCCCTGGATATCGGCCAGGGTGCTGAGACGATTCTCTCTCAGATTGTGGCTGAAGAACTTGGGGTATCGATGGAGGATATTCGGGTGGTTTCGGCGGATACAGAGACCACCCCTGTCGATATTGGTTCATGGATCAGTGGAGGGGCTTATGTCTCTGGAAACGCCGTGAAGATGGCTGCTTCTGATGCAAGACGACAACTTTTCGAAGTGGCTGCAAAGGAACTTGAAGCCAATCCTGAAGATTTAGTGGCGAAGAATCGGGAGATCTTTGTAAAAGGCTCTCCGGGACGCTCCATCTCTTTTACTCAGGCAGTTGCCGCAAGCATCGCAAAGAGACGTGGAAATCCCATTATTGGTCAGGGCCACTACCGAACCATGAAGGATGTGCCTATGCACCCAAGCCTTGCTACCACCAAAGGCAGATGGAGTGATAATTATGCCTTCGATGCCCAGGTGGCTGAGGTGGAGGTGGATACCTGGACAGGCCAGGTGAAAGTTTTAAAGGCCACCACTGCCCACGACTGTGGATTTCCCATCAATCCAATGCTCGTCGAAGGTCAGATCGATGGTCAGGTCTCCATGGCTCAAGGCCATGCCCTCTGGGAAGAGGTGTTGATGGAGAGAGGAAAGACCCTGACCACCTCTTTCCTCGACTACAAGATTCCCTGTGCCAAGGATATGGTGGAAACCCACACCATTGATGTCATCACGGAGAGTTATGAGAAAGACAAACCTTATCGAACCAAAGAGGTTGGGGAGGGGTATGTCTCAGGGATGGTGGCTGCTATTGCCAATGCGGTGTATAACGCCACAGGAGTAAGGGTGAAGACCTTACCCATCTATCCAGAAAAGATCCTGATGGGGTTAAAAGAAAAAAGTAAATAGGAGAGACCCTATGGAAAAGGTGATCATGTGGAAACCGGAATTGGAGACCATGCCCAGGGAAAAATTGTTGGAGTACCAACTTAACCTTTTCAGAAAACAGATGGCTTATGTTTATGAACGAGCCCCTTTTTACCGAAAGAAGTTCGATGAAGCAGGGGTAAGGCCAGAAGATATTAAAACCTTGGAGGATGTGGGTAAAGTTCCTTTTACAGTCAAAGAGGAACTAAGGCAGAGTCAGGAGAAGTATCCGCCCTACGGGGATTTTCACTGCATCTCTCCGGAGGATGGAGTCAGGGTCTTCCAGACCACCGGGACAACCGGAATTCCTGTTCGCTCACTGCTGAGCAAGAGGGATTGGTTAGAAGTCTACTATGATCAATTTATGTACTTCATGTATGGATATGGAATCACTAAAAAAGATATCATTTTTATCCCCTTTAACTACGGGCTCTACCTCGCATGGTGGGGAATCCATTCTTCCTTTGAACAGGCAGGCGTGCTTGTGATTCCAGGAGGAGGCCAGAGTTCGGAGGATAGGATCAGAAACATCCTGGAGTGGAAACCCACGGTGGTTTGTGGAACCCCAACTTACATCCTCTTCCTTGGAGAGGTGGCCAAGAAGATGGGCGTGGATCTTTCGAAGACAACCGTTCGAATCGTGATCACCGCAGGGGAGCCAGGGGCTCAGGTTCCATCGACCAAGAGACTGATTGAGACCACCTGGGGAGCAAAAAACTATGATGATATTGGGTCAACCGAGATTTCCAATTTTGGTTTTGAATGTGTTGCCCAGAAGGGAACCCATGTGATTGAAAGCATGTTTTTGGCTGAAGTGATTGATCCAAAGACAGGCAAAACCCTGGGGCCGGGTGAGGAGGGAGAACTGGTTCTCACAAATCTCTGTTGTGAATCCATGCCCCTGATCCGGTGGCGGATGGGAGATGTGGTTAAATTCAATATTAAGAAGTGTGACTGTGGACGAACATTTCTGAGATTGGATGGAGGAATTATTGGTCGGGCCGATGACATGTTTCAGTTTGGAGGGGTCAATATCTTCCCTTCTGCCATTGAGAATTTTGTTCGCGAGACCAAGGAGTTTTCAAACGAGTATCAGGTGATCGCCCCAAAGATGGGATCAGGAAAGCATCTGAAAATCAGGGTGGAGCCTGCTTCCCCTGCGATTTCTGAAGAGGAGTTGGAACGGGCTGTGAAGAACTTCAAGGAGATATTTAAATTTCGGGTCGGAGTGACTCCGGATGTGGAGGTGGTCAGAATTGGAGAACTCCCCCGATTCGAAGGCAAGGCCAAACGGATCATTCGAGAGACTTAGAAAACAATTATATTCTTTTTTACCTTGACAATATGGGAGACCATCACGATAATGGGAAAAATCCTTAGAAAGGAGGGCACTATGAAGAAGGCATTCATAAAGGATTTTAGTCTAAGGTTATTCTTGATTTCAATTCTTTTTACTTGTTTTGGGGTTGGTGTTTTGATTCAAGGAGAAGCCATTGCTCAGCCTATTGTTCTGGGTGTGCCGATCTCCCGAGGATATCCTGACGGCGTTGATGCTGAGCGAGGGATCACCCTGGCAGTGGAAGAGGTCAATGCCAAGGGTGGAGTCAATGTGGCAGGAAAGATGCGACCCTTAAAACTTGAGATCAGTGATACCCGTGACCTTGAGCCAGCGGTTCCGGTTGCGGAAGCACTGGTGGCGGTCGAGAGGTTGATCATTGAGAAAAAGGCCAACTTCATCATTGGAGGTCCCATTCGTTCTGAAGCAGCCTTGGCAGCCATGGATCTCCTCTCCAAACATAAGACGGTTTCCATCCTCTCGGCAGGGGTGCTCAGCCCTGCCTATCACAAGCGGATAGCAGACAACTATGATAAATACAAATATTGTTTCAGAACCACGGGAAGTGTGATCCCGATGATTGCAGGGGCCATCAATACCTTTGAATCGATCCGAGCCAAAAAGGGGTTTGATAAGGTTTTTATCATGGTTCAGGATGTGGCCCATGCCCGTGCAGCAGGGACCTCTTTGAAAGAGGGGCTTGAAAAGAAGGGATGGAAAATCCTTGGCTATGAGGTCTATCCAACAGGAACCACAGACTTCTCCGTGGGTCTTTCCAAAGCCAAAGAGGGTCAGGTTCAGTATTTAATCCCTTGGTTTGACATGCCCGAAGTCTCCATCCTGATGAAGCAGTGGTATGATATGAAAGTCCCTGCCCTTCCCATTGGCTATATCCACGCCCTTCAGGATGAGGGCACCTGGAAGGCCACAGAGGGAAAGGTGGCTTATTCTGTGGTGCTTTATGCCAAGGCAGGTTCAGTCGCCACCAAGGCCATCCCACCAAGCGAAGGGTTTGTGGTCGCCCATAAGAAAAAATATGGAGTGGAACCCAGATCAGAGTGGACCTCCACCAGTTACACAGTGGTCTACATTTTGAAAGATGCCATTGAAAGGGCAAAGACACTGGATCCTGAGGCCATCATCTCGACCTTAGAAAAGACCGATCTCATGGGGACCTATGGAAGGGTAAAATTTGATCCCAAGAGCCATCAGATTATTGAAAATGGGGATCCCAAGGAGACAGCTGTCGGAATGTGGGCTCAATGGATCGATGGGAAGAGGGTGATCGTCTTCCCAGACAAAATAGCAACGAGACCCTTAGAACTACCTCCATGGATGAAGTAGAATAGGATTCGATGCACATCTTTATCTTTGGACTTGTCAATAGCGTCATTTTGGCCCTATTAGCAAGTGGTTTTGCGCTGGTCTATGGCGTCAGCCGGTTGGCCAACTTCGCTCATGGGGCCCTTTATATCTTAGTGGGTTTTTCAACCTGGCTCTTTCTGAACCGGGTGGGGATCAACTATATTGGATCGATCCTCCTCTCTATCCTGATTGTCTCCCTCCTTGGAGGGGCCATTTATCGTTTTCTCCTGATCCGAGTCAAAGGCATGCCAGACTCAGAGATTATCGCTTCTTTAAGCATAGGCATAGCGATCATGGAGTTGTTTCGCTGGAGAGGGTTTATCAGCGAAGCCTATATGCTTCCACCTTTTATAAAAGGCTCGGTCAACCTCTTGGGAGTGATGATCGATTGGCAGAGACTCCTTATCATCGGGGTTGGGTTTGCCCTCATGGTAGTCCTGTGGCTGTTTACCCATCATACGAAGGTGGGATTATCCCTCAGGGCGATTGCTCAGGATAAGCATGCAAGCATGATGTCTGGGATTGAGCCCGATCGGACAGCAGTCATTGCCTTAGCCATGGGCTCTGCCCTGGCTGGGATCTCGGCGGTGGTCATCCTCCCTTTGGGAAATATCACGGTTGAAACAGGATACATGGTTCTGATCAATGCGATTGCGGTCTGTATTGTAGGAGGATTGGGGAGCTGGGCTGGGGTCTTCGCAGGCGCTCTTTTACTTGGATTTTCTCAAATCCTGGCCACTGCTTTATTGGGACCCCACTGGCAAATGGTTGTGGTATTGCTCTTCATCATCATCACCTTGATTATTAAACCCTCAGGCCTTCTCGGAAGGCAGAAGGAGCTTGAAGAAAGAGTTTAAACAACGTAGGGAAGCAATCTCATGGGATTGGCGCATTGCTCTACTCGAGGCAATCACTATATTTTGAGGTCTTGCACTATAGGAGAAAAAGTTAAGCCTAATGGAGAAACGTAAAGAACGCTTGGATAGGGGGATCAAAGTTCGAACCGAAGGGATTTATGCCATCTCCTCCTGGCGGGGGATCACCTACATGGCTCTTCCAACAGTTGCCTTTGTGGTGGGATTGCTCATCCTTCCTCTGGTTGTTCCCACAATGGCCTGGCAGAGAATTATCGTGATTGCCTGCCTCTTTGCGCTTTTGGCCTTGGTGTTTGATTTTTTAACCAATTTTGTAGGAATCGTCTGTTTGGGCGGCGCCTTCTTTACAGGGGTGGGTGGCTATATCTCCGGGCTTCTCAATTCGGCTTGGGGCATTCCTATTATTTTCACCATCCCTATAGCCACCATAGGCGGAGCATTGATTTGCACTTTTTTTCTGCTTCCCTGTTTACCCATGAGGGGCATCTATTTTGCGATTGTCAGCCTAATGTATCCCCTCCTCTTTGCGAGAGTGATTCAAGCACTGGATCTCTTTGGCGGGACCGATGGGTTGCCCGGGCTTGCGACCTTTCCCAATATATGGGTAGAGCTCTATTTGATCTTACCCATCATCATTCTTCTCACCTTTGGTCTTAGAAGACTGATGAATGAAGACTTTGGGATCGTCCTCCGAGCCATCAGAGACAATGATCAGGCGGTCAAGGCCTCCAACATCAACATCACCTGGTTTAAGACAAAGGCGGTTCTGTTGGGGTCGGCCATAGGCTGTTTTTCGGGCGCCTATCTTGCCCACCTTTATGGTTGGGTAGGGTTGTCCTTATTCGCTTTAGACTTCTCCATATTTCCAATTGCTGCCACCGTCGTAGGAGGAGGGGGAACACTGGTGGGTCCAGTGATTGGCGCCTTCATCCTTGCTCCCCTCTCTGAAATGCTTCGGGCCTTTGGACCGTTGAGGGTGGTCTTCTATAGCCTAATCCTGGCAGGTCTTGTCATCTTTAGTACAGAAGGGCTCGTTCCCTATTTAGAGAGAAAGTATCATCAATTTGAACGGTGGATAGAGATATGAACCAGGAAGTCGCTCTAAGGGTGAAAGGGATTGACAAGTCCTTTGGTGGGGTGAAGGCGGTTAATCAGGTAAGTTTTGATTTATTTAAAGGGGAGATCTTGGGCATCATCGGCCCCAATGGTTCTGGAAAAACGACGCTGGTCAACATCATTACAGGTTTTGTTAAGCCCGACCAAGGAGTGATTTTTGCAGGAGAGAAAAAAATTACGGGATTGTCACCCCATCGGATCGCTGGTCTGGGAATCGTCCGGACCTTCCAGATCCCAAGACCTTACCCCTCCCTCTCAGCAGTGAAGAATCTCGTCGTCCCATTATTTTCTTCAAGAATCCAACGCACGACCGGTGGCAAACTGGGTGACCGAGACACCATAGCCCTTGACCTCTTGGAAGAGATAGGGTTTGAGCGCGATGCACATGCCCCCTATAAACCCGCCTCAACGTTTTCAGAAGGCTACTTGAAACGCCTTGAGTTGGCAAGATGTCTTGCCCTCAAACCCCATACCATTATCATGGATGAGATTTTTTCAGGTCTGAGTGTCAGTGAGATTACCACCCTGATTCCTATCATTGAGAGGCTCCAGATGAATGGAATCACCCTCATCATGGTGGAGCATAGAGTCAGAGAACTCTTCCAGTTGGCCAATCGAGTGATAGTGATGAATTTTGGCCAGAAAATAGCCGAAGACGTTCCTGCTGAAATTGTCAAAAGCGAGGTCGTGAAACAGGCCTATCTTGGAGTGAAATAAGGCGATGCTACAAATCCATAATCTCATGGTCTTTTACGAAAATGCCCTGGCCCTTAATAATGTGACCCTCACCTGCCCGAAAGGCCAGATTACAGGGGTTTTTGGACCCAATGGGGCAGGCAAATCGACCTTGATGTTTACGATCTCAGGGATCATCCTCGATATGAAGAAGACAGAAAAAATGAGAGGAGGAGAAAGGATCACCCTTCTGGGCGAGATTAAATTTAATGGGAAAGAGATGATCGATATTAAACCGAGTGAGAGGACCCGGATGGGGATCGTTCTCTGCCCGGAGAGGCGAAGAATCTTTCCAGAAAGTAGTACTCTCGAAAATCTAAAAATAGGGGGTTACCTGGCTACCCGTTCAGAGGCCAAAAAAACCCTTGAATATGTTTTCAGCCTCTTCCCAGCCTTAAGGGACTTGAGAAAGCGAGAGGGAGGGTTCTTAAGCGGTGGCGAACAGCAGATGCTTGCGATTGGAAGGGCCTTAATGGCACAACCCAAACTTCTCCTTTTGGACGAACCCTTGATGGGACTAAGCCCAGCCATCCAATCAAGACTGGTTGAGGCCATAAAGGAGATCAATGAAAGGACTGGGATGACCATCCTCATTACGGAGCAGTATGCCCAACCCATCCTCCCGATCGTCGATTACGGATATGTCATGGAAAAAGGAACGATTGTCTTGTCAGGAACGTCTCAGCAACTTACAGACAACCCCCATGTGAAGGCCGCCTATTTAGGGGCTTGAGTTTAGCCAAAGCAGTCTTGGGATTAAAAGAAATTAAATCTCGGCTTACTCGATAGGGAAGTGATGACGGTAACCTCAAAAATGAATAAGACTCTTTTTGGTATGATCGATGAGATCGCACAGAAATACCCTGATAAAACCGCTCTTATCTACTTAGGAGAGAAGTACTCTTACTCAGAGTTGAGGGATTGGGTAAGAGCCTTTGCAACCTCAATATCCAATCTCGGAGTAGGGGTAAAGGATAAGGTGATGATCTATATTCCCAACTGTCCCCAGTTTCTGATTGCCTTTTTTGGAATCCAGGAGATTGGGGCTGTGCCTGTCCCTGTTTCTCCCATCTACACCCCTTTCGAGATTGAATATATGGTGAAGGATTCAGGGGCAGAGACGATCCTCTGCCAAGATACAAACTTCCACTATGTAAAAGAAGTATCCGAAAGGACGAATCTAAAAAACATCATTGTGACCAATCTCGTTGATTTACTCCCTTGGTGGCGACGGGCAATCGGCAAAGTATTTGATAAGGTCCCCAGAGGGGTGGTTCACAAGAGCAAAGAAGTCCATCTCTTTAGAGATTTCATTAAAAATAATTCCACTCAATTTAGAAAAGTCCCTCTCAACCCAATGGAGGATCTTGCTTCGATCCTTTATACCGGTGGAACAACAGGGTTTCCCAGAGGAGTCCCAAGTTCTCATGCCAAGATGTTATCTTCGCTCATCGATTATGGGGCCCTCACCGAGAATCAGATTCCGGAAGGAGGAGACGATGTCATCCTCATCGTCATCCCCTTGTTTCACTTAATGGGGCAGGAGGCCATTTTGGGTTGGGGCTTGGGAAAAGGAATCTGTGTGGTATTGATGCCTGTTCCTCAAACCGATGCTATCTTAGACGCTATTCAAATGTATCGGGTGTCTATCCTTGTGGGGGTCCCCACCCTCTATCGGATGATCTTAGGAAATGAAAGATTGAACTCCTATGACCTGAGGTCGCTCAGATATTGTTGGTGTGGGGGGGATGTTCTCCCTTCTGACGTATTTAAGCGTTGGTATGAAACCTTTCAACATCCCCTCTATCAAATCTATGGAACCACGGAGACCGGATGTATCAGCCTAAGCCCACTGGACCAGGTTCCTCCGATAGGGAGTATTGGATTTCCAATCCCATCAAGGAAGATTAAGGTGGTTGATCCAGAGACACTGGACGAATTGGAAACAGGCAGGCTGGGTGAACTGATGGTCACCTCGGAATATGGGACCACCTCTTATTGGAACAAGCCTTCGGAGAATTCAGAACCCTTTGTAGAACATCAGGGAAAGGTATGGCACCTAACCGGAGATTATGTTCAACTCGATGCGAACGGTCTCCTGTACTATGTGGATCGAAGTGCGGATATCATTAAGTATAAAGGTTACAGGGTCTCTTGTTCAGAAATCGAGGCGGTCTTAGAGGGATTTCCGGTAGTGAAAGAGGCGTGTGTCATTGGTGTGCCTGACCCGGAGGTGGGAGAACTGATTAAGGCCATTGTGGTTCTCAAAGAGAACACGCGAGGGGTAGGAGCCCCTGAACTTCTCAAATGGTGTAGAGAGAAACTTGCCCCCTATAAAATTCCGGACCACATCGAATTCCGAGATATGCTTCCAAAATCGAAGTTAGGTAAACTCTTAAGGCGAGAGATCCGGGAAGAGGAGAGAAGGAGATGGGAGAGGAGGAACAACACTCTTAAGGTCTAAAAGAAGAGGCTTAATACATCATCCGGGTCATATTTTTCAGGAGGTTTTCTTCCTTTCTCTTTTAACTTGGCATGAGCGGCTGCCAGACGGGCAATGGGAAGTCGAGGCACGGAGCAACTGACATAGGAGATGCCAATCGAGTGGCAGAACTCCACCGATTCGGGGTGGCCTCCATGCTCACCACAGATTCCTATCTTTAGGTCGGGTTTCGTTTTCCTTCCCCATTCAATGGTAATCATCATCAACCTTCCCACTCCTTTTACATCCAGAACCTCAAAGGGGTTATCCTGGAGAATCTTTCGTTCATTGTAAAGGGGAAGAAACTTATTTTCCGCATCCTCCCTTGAAAAGGAGAAGGTGGCCTGGGTGAGATCGTTCGTGCCGAAGGAGAAAAAGTCTGCCACCTCTGCCAACCGGCCTGCCCTCATGCAGGCCCTGACCACTTCAATCATCGTCCCGAATTTAAATTGAATTTGAATTCCGTACCTTTTTTCCACCTCGTTCTGGACCTTTTTGACCAGTTGATAGACCCATTTTAATTCCTGGGCAGTACAGACCTGAGGAACCATGATCTCGGGATGGACCTCGACTCCTTCTTTTATCAACTCAGCCGCCGCTTCAAGAATGGCCTGAATCTGCATCCGATAGATTTCAGGATAGGTGATGCCAAGCCTTACCCCTCGGTGGCCAAGCATGGGGTTGACCTCCATCATCTCCTTGACTTTTCGGAGCGTCTCTTGTTGTTTGCGGATCAGTTTTTTGTCAAGCCTCTTCTCCTTTATCTCTGTAACCTCCTCCAGCGTGTGTTCAAGCAGTTTTAAGGATTCCCGGAAGGATGGATCTAAGAATTTCATCGCCTTCGAGATATGCTCCATGGAGGAGAGAGCGGACTCAAGGTTTTGAATATTCCTGAGATCGGAGGCCAACTCTTCAGCCGAGGGGAGAAATTCATGTAAGGGGGGATCAAGGAGTCGGATCGTCACCGGGAGTCCCTCCATGGCCTTAAAGATCTCTTTAAAGTCTCCCTTCTGTAGAGGAAGGAGTTTGGCGATGGCCTCTGCCCTCTTCTCTTTCGAAGAGGCCAGGATCATCTCTCGAACGATCGGGAGCCGGTCCACTGCATTGAACATCCTCTCGGTTCGGCAGAGACCAATGCCTTCGGCGCCCAACTGTCGGGCCCTGAGAGCGTCCTCCGGCGTATCTGCATTGGCCCGCACCCCTAAGGTTCTTACCTCATCCGCCCAGCCAAGCAGAAGGAGAAGATCTTTGCTGATCTCAGGCTCAACGGTTGGAACTTCTCCCAAAAAGACTTCTCCCCTTGACCCATCAATCGTAATAAAATCGCCTTCTTTGATGTGGAGATTTCCTACAGTGGCTCCCCTCTCTTTCGAATCGATATGAAGCGCCTCGCACCCTGAGACACAGGGTTTCCCCATCCCGCGAGCCACAACCGCTGCATGAGAAGTCTTTCCCCCGCGACTGGTCAGAATTCCCTGAGAGGCAAAGAATCCGTGAATATCCTCAGGTTTTGTTTCCTCCCTTACAAGAATGACCTTTTGCCCCATCCTCCCCAATCTTTCCGCCTCATCGGCATCAAACACCGCCTTTCCAGAGGCGGCCCCTGGAGAGGCGGCCAGTCCTGTGGCGATAGGCTTCCCTTTAAAATTGGGATCGATTCGCCTGTGGAGAAGCTGTTCTAAATCGGAGGGTTTCAATCTAAGAATCGCCTGCTCTTTGCTGAGAAGTTTTTCCTGGACCATCTCCTTGGAGGTTCGAACAATCGCCTGGGCATTCATCTTTCCATTTCTGGTCTGAAGAATATAGAGGATTCCCTTCTCTACGGTGAATTCAAAATCCTGAACTTCTCGGAAGTGTTCTTCGAGTGTCCTCCTTACCCTTTCCAATTCGCGATAGATCTTGGGCATCTCCTTCTTCATCTCTTGAATGGGTTTGGGAGTTCTAATTCCAGCAACCACATCTTCTCCCTGCGCATTGACCAGATACTCTCCATAAAGAGAATTCTCCCCGGTTCCGGGATCTCGGGTGAAGGCCACCCCAGTGGCCGAGTCAAACCCTATGTTTCCAAAGACCATGGTACAGATATTGACCGCTGTTCCATCGGCCATCTCGGGGGTAATATTGAACTCCCGACGGTAATCAACCGCCCTCTTTCCCATCCAAGACCTAAAAACCGCTTCGATTGCCAGTTTAAGCTGGACCATGGGATCTTCTGGGAAAGGGGTCCCATTTCTCTTTTTAATCAAAGCCAAATACTGTTCGCAGAGATCCTTAAGGTGGTCTGCGTCGAGGTCCGTGTCGTAAAGGGCTCCAACTTTCTGTTTGGTTCGGTGAAGGAGTTCGTCAAATTCCTTCTCTTCAACTCCCAGGGCAATCTTCCCGAAGAGTTGGATGAAACGCCGATAGGCATCAAAGGCAAATCTTCCATCCGAGGTGATGCGGATGAGTCCTTCAACCGTCTTATCGTTTAATCCCAGGTTGAGAATAGTGTCCATCATTCCTGGCATCGAAAGTGCCGCCCCGGAACGGACAGAGAAAAAAAGTGGATTTTGTGGGTTTCCAAAGACCTTTCCTGTCTTCTCTTCAATCCTCTTTATATGTTCATAGACCTCTTCCATGAGTCCCTTTGGAAGTTTTCTTTTATTTTGATAATAATGGCGACAAGCCTCAGTGGTTACAATAAACCCAGGGGGAACAGGAAGACCCATCCGGGTCATCTCGGCAAGACCTGCACCCTTCCCCCCAAAGAGTTTCTTATTCTTCCCATCCGCCTCTTCGAAAAGAAAGACATATTTGGGACTTTTCATCTTTCCCCTCTTTATCTTGAACTTAGAGACTTTTTTAATTTTACCCCATCCCTGTTCCACTTGACAAGCAGAGTTTCATTCAGATAAATTGAAACTATGAAGGGAATTGGAGGGTTAAATAAATCCTGAGGAGGGCCCCATGGGGAATAAACCTTACATCCTTTGGTTTGATGAGATTGGGCTTAATGATCTCCCTCTGGTAGGAGGGAAGAATGCCTCCCTTGGAGAGATGCGTCGAGAACTTAAAGAGAAAGGGGTCAATGTTCCAAATGGGTTTGCCGTAACGGTTAATGCCTACCATGCCCTTTTAGACGAAGGGATTGTTCAAGAATGGCAGTACGTGATGAGCAAGCCGAACATCCGAGAAAGTATCGCGGAGATTCTTTCGGACCTTGATGCGGAAGATGTGGAGAACCTTTCTGAAAGGGGAAGCCGTATCCGGAGGTTGATCCATAGCCTCGAATTTCCCAGGGAGATCGTGGAAGAGATCGTTAAGGCCTATCGGAGGCTGTGTAAGGAATACGGAGAGGATACCGATGTAGCGGTCAGAAGCAGTGCAACCGCTGAGGACCTTCCCGATGCCAGTTTTGCAGGACAACAGGAGACCTTTCTCAATATCCGTGGGGAATATGCATTGATCCAGGCCTGCAAAAGGTGTTTTGCTTCCCTCTTTACGAATCGGGCCATCTCCTACAGGGTTCACAAGGGATTTGATCATTTTCAGGTAGCCCTTTCCATTGGTGTCCAGAAAATGGTTCGATCGGATAAGGCCTGCTCTGGAGTGATGTTCACCATTGATACGGAATCAGGATTTCCACACGTGGTCTATATTACAGGTTCCTATGGATTGGGAGAAAATATTGTCCAGGGAGTGATCAATCCTGATGAATTCTATGTTTTTAAACCCTGTCTGGGTGGGAAATATAAGCCGATCATTCAGAAAACACTCGGGACCAAAGAGATCAAGATGATCTATACCCTGGAGGGAGAAGGTTCCACGAAGAACGTCCCTGTCTCAGCCATAGACCGGTCCAAATTCATTCTGAGCGATGATGAGGTCATCCGTCTTGCAGAGTGGGGGATCATCATTGAGGAACACTATTCGGAAAAGGCAGGGTTTTACCGACCCATGGACATTGAGTGGGCAAAGGATGGCATCACCCAGCAACTCTTTATCCTGCAGGCCAGGCCGGAGACGGTGAAATCCCAGCGTAATCCTAACCTTCTCGAAACCTACATCTTAAAAGAGAAAGGGAGGGTTTTGGTTCAGGGGAAAAGCGTAGGAGAAAAGATTGGAGCAGGACCGATCAATGTGATCTCCAGCGTGAGGGAGATTGATAAGTTCAAGAAGGGGGAAATCCTGGTAACCCAGATGACGGATCCTGACTGGGAACCCATTATGAAGATTGCAGCCGGCATTGTGACCGATCGGGGCGGGCGGACTTGCCATGCAGCGATTATCAGTCGGGAGTTGGGTGTCCCTTGTGTGGTGGGAACCGGCAATGGAAGCGAAATCCTCAAGGATTTTCGCTCTGCCACGGTCTGCTGCGCCGAAGGGGAGACTGGGCTGGTCTATGAGGGGATTCTCGATTACGAGGTGAAACAATACGACATGGCCCACCTCGAAAGGCCCCAGACCAAGATTATGATGAATGTGGGTGATCCCGATAATGCCTTCCACCTCTCCTTCATTCCCAACGACGGCGTAGGTCTGGCAAGGCTCGAGTTCATCATCAACAATTTTATCCGAATCCACCCGATGGCCCTTGTTCGATTCGATTCCTTGAGGGACCATCATGCCAAAAAAGAGATTGAGCAGTTAACGATTGGATACGACGATAAAGAACTCTACTTTGTTGACCGATTGGCCCAAGGGGTTGCAAAGATCGCCGCGGCCTTTTATCCCAAAGAGGTGATTGTGAGGATGAGCGATTTCAAAAGCAACGAATATGCCAACCTCATCGGGGGAAGTGAATTCGAGCCTGTGGAGGATAATCCCATGATTGGATTCCGGGGGGCTTCCCGCTACTATGATGAAGCCTATCAGGCTGGGTTTGCCCTCGAATGTCTTGCGATGAAGAAGGTGCGGGATGAGATGGGATTGACTAATGTGAAATTGATGATCCCCTTCTGCCGGACGGTTGAGGAGGGAAGACTGGTGGTAGCGGAGATGAGAAAGCATGGTCTCGTCCAGGGCCAAAATGGGCTCGAAATCTATATGATGTGCGAGATTCCGAGTAATGTGATTCTGGCCGATGAGTTTAGTGAAATCTTTGATGGATTTTCCATTGGCTCGAATGATTTGACCCAGCTGGTTTTAGGGTTGGATCGGGATTCAGAAAAGGTCTCCCATATCTTCGATGAGAGGGACCCCGCGGTGAAACGGATGGTCCAGACCGTCATTGAAAAAGCGAAACGGAACAATAAAAAGATTGGGATTTGTGGGCAGGCCCCAAGCGATTATCCAGAATTTGCTGAGTTTCTGGTTCGGTGTGGCATCGACAGTATCTCTCTCAATCCGGATACGGTTTTGAAGACGACCGAAAGGGTTTTGCAGGTGGAGAGGGAGTTGGGGATTCCATCGAGAAAAAAGGAAGACCAATTGAAATTGGCAGCCAGTTAGCTTCTCAATTCAATCATTTCAAAAGACTACATGGATGAAGGTTCTTCTCCATATCTGTTGCGCCTGTTGTGCTATCTACCCTGTCGAACGGCTGAGGGAGAAAGGGATAGAGGTCACAGGTTTCTTTTTTAATCCAAATATTCATCCCTATCAGGAATATAAAAAGAGAATGGAGGCCTTGAAAGAATATTCAGAGAAGATTGGTCTGGATGTCCTCTTCCGGGATGAATACCTCCTGGAGGAGTTTTTAAGGAATGTCTCCCATCGGGTTGGGGAGAGATGCCTATACTGTTATTCTGTTCGTTTGGAGGCTGTGGCTCAGGAGGCGAAGGCCAGAAAATTTGATCAATTTTCAACTTCCCTTCTTCAGAGCACCCATCAAGACCACCACCTGATTCGAGAGATAGGGGAACGGGTGGGGGAGGAGCTCGGGATTCCATTCTACTATGAAGATTTTCGTCAGGGATGGAGGAAAGGCTTGGAGGGTTCAAAGGCCCTGGGTCTTTATCGTCAGCAATACTGCGGTTGTATCTATAGCGAGAAAGAAAGATTTATGCCGAAGGTGGAAAGCAGAGGGTTGAAAGGGGAAGGGAAAGGATAAGAATTACGGACACGACACACAGTCACGAATCACACGCTTCTGGGAGGCAAAATGTTTGGACTGGGTGCATTCGGTAAAATGCTCATTCTTTTGGGTGTCTTTGTTATTTTAATCGGTCTGCTCCTGATGGTTGGAGATAAAATCCCCTGGCTGGGCAGGCTTCCTGGAGATATTTTGATTAAGAAAAAGAATTTTACCTTCTACTTCCCCCTCGCCACTTCCATTCTCATCAGCCTCCTTCTAACCTTACTCTTCACCCTATTCCGAAAATAAAAATTAGGGAAGAGTCCGAATTTTATTTTAATTTGGTAGGATATTCTTTCCCACTCCAAAACCAACCTTTATCTTTTTTTGAATTTAACCTTATCTGTCTTTGGACAATTTAGGAGACCAAATTCTATTAATTCTTCTTTTTTGTGAAATTATTCTTCTGGACAATTCTTTTTTATTAATGATATGGTGAAACCCTCCCAAGAGCAAGGAGCCTTTGATGGATCTTTTTTCTCGAAGAGTCCATCTGCTTAGTGGTTTTCTCCTATTCCTCTTTATTTTCACTTCCCCTCCCCTATCCAATGGCGCTGGCCCTCCTCTTATAAAGGATCTTCAGAATTCTCTTGAGAAAAGTAGAATCGTTCTCCAGGGGGTGGAAGAGAAACTTCGTTTGGGTCTTTCGATTTCCTTTGAAATCGCCTCCCTGAGATCCCTTTTGGAAGAGGTCAAGGCTTCCCATCTTCTGATTCAGGAGCATTTCAGGGCTATGGAAGAGGAGATAAGGCCCCATGGGGATAAGGCGTTGCTCAGGCATCAGGCCATGGCAGAGGGTTACAGTCAGGCCCTTTTAGAGTATATTGCTTTGATGGAGGTTCTCTCTTCTGAAAAAATCCCTTCTTTTTCGAGGATTGAATCTCTCCAAACCCTCCTTAAAAGGATCCTTCCATCAAAGAAGAAACCCCTCCTGGGAAGCCTTCCATATAGAAGCCTTAAATATCCTGCAAGGGAACCCAACAAAGAACCCTCCATCAAGCCTGCCTATCGGGGTGGAGACAAGAGTATTAAGCCTGAGGATTTCGGGAGCACGCCTGAGGCTTCGATCTCTTATAAGATAGCGATGCTTGCACAATCCCTCAATTGGAATCCTGTTTCCATCTATGAGTGGGTGAAGAACAATATTGAGACTGAGTGGTATTGGGGGTCGATGAAAGGGGCGGAAGAGACTCTACGTCAGCGGTCTGGAAATGACTGTGATCAGGCATCGCTTCTGATAGCCCTTCTTCGGGCCTCGGGTTATCCGGCAAGGTATGTAAGGGGGGTGGTAGAATTTTTTCCGGATATTGAGAGGGCCAAGAATCTCACAGGGATTGATGATCCTTCAAGGATTGGCCAGTTTTTTCAGAAGGCAGGGATTCCATTTAAGCCCATCATTTCTGGGGGAAAGATTTCGAACTTTCAGATTGAGCATATCTGGGTAGAGACGCAGGTTCTTTATGCGAACTATAGGGGAGCTATCCTGGATGAGTATGGAAAGACATGGCTGCCTCTTGATACAAGCATCAAAGTCGCTGGCTACACCTATAATAACCATAAAGGGGTCAAGTCTTGAAACATAAAGGGGTCAAGTCTTGAAATATCATTTTTCAGATTCCACATCCTTTAATGCCTTGCTTATTGTGGTATAATGCATGTTGAGATAATCTGCCACCTCTTTTAGTGAATATCCATATTGTATTATTGCCTTGTGTATCTGCCTATTCCTTACCCGCCTATCCTTTATCCTCTCTTTCTTGATTATCTCCTCAATCTTCGGTCTGCTTATGTACCTCTGAACTTTAGGTATCTCTCCTATCTTTTCTTTCCCTGATAATAAGTCCCTGAACTTCTCAATAAACTCCCCTCTCCCAAGCAGTATCTGCCCCTTGAGATTCTTCCATGGATTTTCCTCTTTAATTCCAGCTTTTACAAAATCCCTGTAGCCCTTCTCTGCCTTCTCCCTATTGCTGCCAAATTGCCCAAATATCCAATCCACTGTTAAATACTCAGGTGCCCTCTTAATGCCTGCTGTACTGATATAACTACTCCATCTCCAATCCTCCGGTCTTTTAACAATCCCCGCCCTTACAGGGTTTAATACTACATACCTGCATAGTTCAAGTAAATAACTCTCCTTCTCCACTAATATCGCTTTATACCTGCCCTGAAACACATGACCAACACTTTTATGTGTCCTGTTAAATGACTGTGTATATACACCGTTTAATTGCCTCATCCCCTTGGAAAGATTTACATCAGGAGTCTCTATCAGCAAATGATAATGGTTATCCATTAAACAATATCCATAGCACAACCAATTGTACCTCTTAACAACAGAACTTAATATTTCAAGAAATCTTTCCCTGTCTCTATCATCTCTAAAAATAGACTTTTTTGCATTGCCTCGTGAGGTTATATGATATACTGCTCCAGGATATTCTATCCTTAAAGGTCTTGCCATTTGTTGCTACTTTATCATAATTAAACTTATATTTCAAGACTTGACCCCTTTTAATTACTTGACAATAAATTTTTAACAATGATATTGGTTATTCAATCTACCCGGAAATTCAAAGAGGATGGATTTTTAAATGGGTACTCCCTTTAGATGGAAGGAGGGGATAATGTTTAAGTATCTGATGGTCATAGCTTTTTTGATTTTAACAGTAACTATTATTGGGTGTAATATTACAACTCCGGAGATACGTGGGGTTGTATTGGATGAGGAGACGAAGCAACCAGTCTCTGAGGCATGGGTGAGTGCCACTTTACATATAGAAACAAAGACCATTCAAGGAATTGTACATAAATATTTATCTGTTGAACAGCCTCACACAAGAACAGATAAAGATGGGAGGTTTGTTATTCCTTCAAGGAGATTCAAAAAGCCACCTTTCCCTATAAGTTTTGGGACAAGGGTTGAGAGTTTGAGTGTGAATGCGAGTACGATAGATGATAAGAGTGGAGGATTTTTCTTAACAGGATATGAGGGTAAAAAGGGAGTCGATATAACCATATATGTTAAGCCATGGGAAAAGGGATTAAGTGACGAGAGAGAGTATTTTTCATACATACAGGCGCTTTATAACTATTGTTTGACGGGTAGGTTTGGGGTTGAAATTCCAGCAGTAGAGGGCGGCTGTGATGAATGGGAATTAAATTTTGTGATTGTTAAACATGAGCGGTACCTAAATAAATATAAAATTATTGCAGAAGGAGGTAAAGCAAGGGGTTATTTTGCAACATTAGATCAATTATCAGAATTATATGAAAAGAAAGGTGATTTTAAAAAAGCTATAGAACCTCTTAAAGAAAAACTTCGTTTAATGGAAATTCGTGGTTTATTGAGGTTTCAAGATTGGCAAAGAGATAAAAAAGATATTGAAAAGAGAATTAGTGACCTTCAAAAGAAACTTGAGGGAGTAAAGAGATGAAGAAGGTGAAAAAAATCATTATTGTATTGGTACTGTTTCTTTCTTTAATTTCTTCATCAGAAGGATTTGATAGTAATGCAAACCGTGTAAATCCAAGTGATCCAAATGATAGAAGACAAAGAGAATACACTCGCGATAATGCTTCCCTGCCTTTGGGTCAAGGTGGATATTACGGTGGCCACGACACCATTACTGCGGAGGGATTACTTCTCAAGGAACAAGTCCATAAACAAACAGATGGAGATGGAGGATCTCGTTTTATCGAGGAATTTTCAAGTAAAGCACTCCCCTACCTCCGTACCGGTGCTCATGATGAGGATACGAATAAATATTTAAATCCCATACTAAATGATCCGCCTATTGGTCCTAATGGATGGGGTGATTTTTTTAATCATTTTTATGATCCTAATACTGGTGAGGGTCTTTCAGTTGGGGGTGTTCGGGTTCCAGGGAGTCAGCCGGCGACCCAGAGGGCCATGGATTATTTGAAAGAGATAATGCAGAGGACAGGGTGTAGCCCCAATGCCATAAGCAAACTTTCTTTAGGGGATAGGCAGAGGGTTTATGATTATTTTGGAAGGATATTGCATCTTATTGAGGATATGGGGGTACCTTCTCATACGAAGAACGATATCCATATTGCAACTGAGCCTTTTGAAAAATATGTTAATGATAACTGGAATCAGGTCATTAATTCTGAGGCATTCAAGGGTAAGGTAACTGTTGATAGTTATTTGAATGGGGGTTATGGGTTGAACAATAGTATTGACCCGAGGGAGTATATGAAGGCTTTAGCAGAGAGGAGTAAAAATTACTATAGCCAAGAAGAGATTTATGATTGGGTTTGGGATTCGACACAACAAAGATTTGTTCCTGTTGTCAACCAAGAAAGGTTAATGAAGAACGTAGATGATCTTATACCGGAAACGATAAAATATGTGTCTGGATATATTGATGCTATTTATCAATATATGAGTGGATCTGAGCCAGGGGGGTTAGATCCAAATATTTTAAAGATTTGCGATAGGCCACCTGATCCTTCGAGTCCTGCCAATGATCATCCGGATGATCGTTTTGATGTATCTGATGAATTCTATTGGGAGAAGGAGTTTGGGTTAACGGTTGCAGATCTTATGGAGTTATATCTTAGGACAGCTATTAAGAAGGGGAAGGTTGGGGTGTGGTATGGGAAGCGGTTTAGAGAGATCTTTATTGAAGGTAGGGCTTTATATAAAGATGCCTCACAGGAGTTAAAGGATGTTTTTGAGTTGGAATTTCGTGTTATTAAAGAGAGACTTCAGGGGCGAGGAGAACAGTTAGAGAGTGATTGGAGGGGGGCGCCTGATATTGCTCTTTTTGCCAACGGTTTTTATAACCCTTCTATTTCATTGATGCTCAAGATTGGGGAGCCTGTATCATTTCAGAAGATTGATTTTGATCCGAAGATCGTGAGAGATCATCCTGTGATGTTGGTTCCGACTGGGGGATTCTATGGATTAAAGAACTCTGCCGCTGTGAAAGCACTGCTTGACGAATATGTGAAGAAGGGTGGGACCCTGGTGGTATTTACTCAACAGCATGGGTATGATTGGAATTTATTACCAACTCCTGCAAACCCAGAGACAGGTGAGAGGAGGCCTGTCGCTGGTTATGGTTATCAGGAGGATCAGAGTTGTCAGTTTAACTCGGTCTATATAGATACTTATCATCCGATACTCTCTACCTTTTCGACATCGACAACCAATATTGGAGTGGATGGTTATTTTACCTCTTATCCGGATAACAGCACAATTCTGCTTAGGAGGATATCTAATGGTCAGCCCGCTATGATTATGTATCCTTATGGGGAGGGTTATGTTATTGCCGCGACAATTTATTCTGATTTTGCTTTGGCTCACCACCAAATAAATCAGACGGAGATCAATTTTATACAGAACATAATTTCTTGGGCTAAGAAACCTAAGAGCCTTCTTGAATTGAGGCCTGGAGAGGAAGTTAATCTCAATCTTGAGGTAGCAAATTTTATGGATGTGGATGCAACTTCAATAAGGTTTACTATACTTGATCCGAGTAGAAAAGTCGTAAACGAGCAGACTCATAGTATATCAATACCTGCAGGTCGATCTTTGACAATTCCGATCACATATATGACCACCTCAACATCAACCTTGGGGATTTATCACGTTGACTATACGCTTTTGGATGGCCAGGGCAAAATCATCCAGCCTCAGGCGGAGACTGATTCAGGGCGGTTTGTGGTGAGCAATCCGGTAAGCAATCCTTATAAGAGTCCAGATTTTGGTTTCTCGGTGTTGAGTGATGCTGAGTATTATGTATATGGTAGTCCGGCTACTTTTACTTTTATTCTTTGGAACCATACAGAAGTGGAGAGGCGGATTACAGTTAAGGGGAATTTATCGCATCACAATGTATGGATAGTGAGAACGGTGAGTGTACCTCCGAAAGGGAGTGCAAGTTTTAACTATATACTTGAGCGAGTGATTAATTTTGATAGGTGTTTTACATGGTGGTTTGATGAGAGTGGAAAGCAGGTTGGACTGCAGAGTAAGGGTATATGGATGGTTTATCCGTCGGCAAAGGTTACTGTTGCAACTGATAAAGGTTTCTATGGCAAAAACCAATCAGTTAAAATAACGACTGCTGTTACGAACGGTATCAATATTGGTTGGCAACCCTTTATAAAAGTAACGGTCAGAGATTTGTATAATTATAAGGTTTTTGAGGAGACGAAGGCAGTCAATCTTAGTCCTTTAGGGGCTCAATCTATAGCCATCGATTTTTTCATCTCTTCCAGTTCCCGGATAGGGAGCTATTTGGTTGAGGTGGAGGTATTTTATGGTTTGCCTTATATCTTTTTTAGTATTGGGGCCTATACTCGATTCGAAGTTCTTGGGAGTCAAATTTCAACTGTTGTGGTCATGCCTCCATTAATTGATTCTGGTAGCAATACCATCTCATTTGCATTGACAAACATGGGTAGGGTAGATGTATCCAGTGGAGTTTTGGATGTAAGTTTTAAGGATCCTGATGGAGATATTATCTATTCTGGGGGTTTCTCCTTCAGCCTTGTTTCTGGGCAGAGTAAGAGTGTGGATGTCCCTATATCGATTCCATCCATCAAATTCGGTAACTATACATTGGTCTATAGTCAATCAGATGAGACAAAGACGGGCAATCCTACAACTCTTATTATTCCAAGTATGGTTTCAATAATCTGTACTTTTGACAAATCTTCTTACAGGGTTAGGGAGACAGCGAATCTGACTATAGATTTAAAGAATTTTGGGAAATTCAATTTTAGCGATAGTTTAATCACCGTATCTGCACCGAGTATGGGCTACAGTGAATCGAAGACGGTTTCGCTCTTGCCAGGTCAGGATCTGCAGTTAATGGTGTTTATCAGTATCCCGGAGACTATTTCAAGTGTGAAACATTCAGTGGATGTGAGGTTTTCTATTGCCTCAGGTGCTGAGATGATAAAAAGCATGGTCTTTCCAATTAGGAAGTCGGAGTTGAGTATCGAGCACTCTGGGGTGACTGTTCTTAAGCCAGGGGATATGATCAGTCTCACTATAGAGAATACGGGTGGTATGGATACAACTTATAGGACAGAGAGGTTTTTTATAAGAGACAGCAGAGGGGTTATCATTTATCAGGCCAATAATAAAGGAGGTGTTTTTGCTGGAGAGAAAAGGATCTTTTCAAAAGTTCAGATACCTTCTCAGACGATGAATGGATTGGTTTATGTTGAAATTGTTATATTGGACGATAAGACTGGGGAGAAAGTATATTTTTCAAAAGGCTTCGAAATTGTTGGGCTTACGGGATCTTTAAAGACGAGAACAGATAAAGAGGTTTATCTTAAGGCAGAGAGCATAATCGGTTTTACAACCTTGACAAATGGTTCTTATGGGATTGAGGGTGGAAGCTTAAAGCTGGCTATTGTTGGCAATGAACCGGTTGAGTTCTCACACTTTTTGCCCAGGACGGGTTGGTGGCCTTTTTATAACCCACGTGGGATAGCTGTTGGTCCAGATGGTTCGGTATATGTAGCTGATTCAGATAATCATCGTATTCAGAAATTTGATTCTAATGGAAATTTTATTACTAAGTGGGGGAGTATTGGACTTGGAGATGGAGAGTTTGCCCGTCCCGAAGGGATAGCTATTGGTTCTGATGGATCTGTTTTTGTAACAGATGTTTTTAACAACCGGGTACAGAAATTCGACAGTAACGGGGCTTTTATCACAAAGTGGGGGAATTATTGTGTCATGGATGTGGATGATGATGGCACTCCAGACCAACTTTGTGAGGGTGGTTTTTATTTACCCCGTAGTATTGCCATTGGCCCTGATGGTTCGGTTTATGTGTCAGATTCTTCTAATCACCGTGTTCAGAAATTTGATGGAAACGGCGTTTTTATGACTCAGTGGGGAAGCATGGGGAGTGAAGAAAGGCAGTTTAACATACCCAGAGGAATTGCTGTAGATTCGAGTGGATTTGTTTATGTTGTAGACAGTGGGAACTGTCGGATTCAGAAATTTGATTCTCATGGAAATTTTGTTCACCAATGGGGAAATTTTGGTTTTGGGAATGGTCAGTTTTATTTCCCGAATGGCATTGCCATCGGCACTGATGGTTATGTATATGTATCTGATTTTTTGGGGGATTGTATCCAGAAATTTGACTCCAGTGGTAATTTTGTCATGAAGTGGGGTACTTCAGGCAGTGGAGACGGTCAACTTTCAGGGATAGAAGGGATTGCTATTGGTTCGGGGGGATATCTTTTTGTCACAGAAATTGGGAATCAGCGGATTCAGAAATTTGATCTTAATGGAAACTTCATAAAGAGATGGGGAAGTGGGGGTAATGATGATGGTCTATTCTTGGGACCCAATGGGGTTGCCATCGATTCTGATGGGTTTATTTATGTAGCGGATACTTATAATAATCGTATTCAGAAATTTAACCCAAATGGCAATTTTGTTAGGAAATGGGGAGAATATGGTTGGGGCGATGGACAATTCTATTATCCGATAAATGTGGCTATTAGCTCTGATGGTTTTGTTTATGTGGTAGATTTTTATAATCACCGGATACAGAAATTTGATTCTGATGGGCAATTTATTACAAAGTGGGGAGGTTATTGTATAACGGATGTCGATGAAGATGGTGTTTTGGATGATCCGTGTAATGGGAAGTTTTATTATCCAAAGGGTATTGCCATTGGTACTGATAGTTCTGTTTATGTATCAGAGATTGGAAATAACCGTATTCAGAGATTTGACAGCAATGGGAATTTTATTATGAAGTGGGGGAATGCTGGTGTTGGGGAAGGAGAATTTCAATGGCCTTGTGGGATTGCCATTGGTTCTGATGGTGCGGTTTTTGTGACAGATAATTTAAATCATCGTATACAGAAATTTGATTCTAACGGAGGCTTTATTGCCCAATGGGGAAGTTTGGGTAGAGGGGATGGGCAATTTTCATCTCCCAGTGGGATTACTATATCGTCCGATGGTTACATATATGTGGCAGATAGTGGTAATAATCGCATACAGAAATTTAATCTCAATGGAGACTTTATTGCCCAATGGGGAAGGTTTGACAGTGACGATAGAAAGTTTATCTTTCCGGATGGGGTAACTATCTCTCCTGATGGTTTTGTATATGTGGCAGATACCTATAACAATCGTATTCAGAAGATGAGTCCATCCACTTTCTTTGAAGCCTTTCATCCCATCAATCAACTCGCCAACACCACGCAAGAATATATAATAAACATTGGTACAATAAATACAACAGGAAAACTCTCCCTCCAAGCAACGCTAACAAATGATCTCGGGCAGACTATTGCCAAGGGAAGTTATCCCTTTTACATCATTGAGGAAGATACGGTGCTCCTACTCGATACGGATAAAAAAGCCTACCGTTCTGGTGAGACAATGACGATCACAGGTCAGGTGGAGAACCGGGCTGCTATTGAGGCAGTTGGTCTGACCTTGACTCTTTACGGAACGGTTTCAAACCGTTCCCTACCCAACTCCGAACTATTATACACAGAGACCTTCAATATCCCTGCGGGTGGAAGTCATCCATTTACCATCACCACTACAGCAGCGGCTGAAGGGGCTGTGACTTTAATTGGGACAGTGAGGCAGAACGATTCAATCTTGGTGGAGATTAAGGACCAGTACGAAGTGGTAAAACCTGAGGTATCGGTATCTGTGGGCGTACCCGAAGTTGTAGGAAATGAGGAATTTTCAATGATTGTGGAGATAAAAAATGGAAGCAAAGTTGAAGCGATATTGCAGTTTGGAGTACAGGGTTCGGAGTTTGTAGATAAACAGACGATTCTTATTCCTCCCGGGGGGATAAAACTCCTTCAATACAGTCAGCAGATAACAGAGAATGTTACTTATACCTTTACCTTCTCAGGGGATTTGAATCAGAACATAACGAAGACAGTCATCTATGGACTCGGGGCCTCTATCACAATTGACCCTCACCCCCTCTATCCTGAAGGCAATGTCTCTGTGCCAGTGACGATTACCAACACAGGGCAGTTAGCCGAAACCATCGTCGTCAATTTCGAGCTGAACGCTGTCCCACTGCAAAGTTCAAAGTCCTACTATTTACCTGCAGGGGCAAGTGCTACCGAGATACTTAACTTTAGTCTCACCGAGGGGGACTACCAGATCACCGCAACTAGTCAGAAGCCGGATGCCTTTGCCCAAGCAAGTTTCTCAGTCAGAAAAGAAAATCAGGCTGAGATGTCAGTCTCTTTAGGGACGCAGACCGATGGATTGATTCCGGTTAATGTCAATCTGACCAACCTTGGATTCAATGAAATCAGTGGCAATGTGAATGTCAGTGTGAGTTCTTCGACAGGGGAGACAGTATGGACCGGGGTGGAGCCGGTCTCTCAACTTTCACCCCAAGGCTCTCAACTCCTAACCCTCAACATCAACCCATCTGCGTTCGATCCAGGTAACTACAATGTCCAAGTGACGCTTCTTAGCAACAGTAATCAGCCAATATCAACCCAGAGTTCCTCCTTCGGCGTTCAGAGTGCAAGCTTCCAGATAACCCACCTACCTTCGTATCAGACCTTCTACCCGGAGCATGAGGCAATATTTATCTTCCGGGTTAAGAACACCGGCAATCAGGAGGGAGCATTTGAGCTAAACTTCAGGGCTTATGAACTGATTAATTCCGTTCAAAGGGAATGGCTCAAGCCTGGGGAGGAGAAGGCCATTACGTTTAGCTTCATACTACCGGAGGATTTGGAGGAAAAAGACTACTTTGCAAGCTATGAATTAAAGGATTCAAGGAGTCAAGGGGTCGAGGGTTCAAGAGGACAGATTAAGTATCATCTTGCAGGGATTGCTCTCAATGTCAATGCAACACTTGACAAACCCTACTACATGGAGGGAGAGACTGCTCACCTAACCATTAGTATCCAATCCCCAAACCCCAATCCCCAAAACCTTTTTGCAAGGGTGAACTATGCAGGCTATGAACTTCAACAGACATTCACATTAAGTGGAAACCAGGTTCTTATATTTGATGTTCCTTTGCCAAAGATTACGGGGGAGAAACTCTTCTATGGAATCTATCATGAGGGAGGCCGTTCGATTCATCTCAACTCCCTCTATATCTATAAGGCGGGAGATGTCATCACCATCACCACGGATAAGCAGGTCTATAATCCCGAGGAAACTGTGTACGTGACGGTATCTGGAAATGCAAGTGGAAACATGACTCTATCTGGACCGGGTGGATACACAGAGACATTCCAATTTTCAGGTCAAGTTACAAAGAGTTTAACTTTACCTTCTACTATGATCTCTGGCACCTATTTTATCCACGCGACTCTTGAGGCGTCTAATCCTGGAACGATCACAGTCTCTCATCCTTTTGATGTAGCAGGGATTCAGGTGAAAGTTCTTGAATGTCAAAACGACAAAGATAGATATGCCCCATCGGATACAATCGTCACACACCTTTCGATATCAAGCAACACGGCTATGCCAGCCATTCTTAAGGCATGGATCGTTGACCCCACAGGACAATACATAAGTGTCGGAGAGCAGAACATCAGCCTTTCTTCCTCCGAGAATTCACTTATCACGCTTCATTCTTCACTTATCACTGAGGTTTCAGGCATTCACCGCCTCGTCTATGGGATCTATGGGCCTGAAGAGATTCTCCTCTGCTCAGGGAGCGAAGCCTTTGATGTTGGGGAAATAGTGGTACTTGGCCTTGTCACAGACAAAAAGGATTACCCGACCAATACAGAACCTGTTATTGTAATGGTTAGCCTCTTCGGTTCGGTCAATGCTGATCTACAACTTTATCTCGACGGCACTCTTGTAAAAAGTCAATCGATCTCACTTAATGGATTCGCAACCTATACCACAGAGCTTCAGAACATCGCTCCGGGCCCTCATATCCTTAAGGCGATTTTAACCGCCGGAGGATTGAGGAGTTCAAAAGAGACCAGCTTTACCTACGCCCTGGCCTTTATGCCCAGGCCTCAAATCTCTGTTTACCCTGCCCATGTTGACTTTGGAAAAATCAAGCTCGGCATCACTTCAACTGAAACAATTACCCTCTCGAGCACAGGAAATGCAGACTTAGTGATAGGGACGATCTCATTATCCGGGCCAAACCAAGGGGAATTCAGCATACAGAATGATACCTGCTCCGGCAGAACCATCTCCCCATCAGGAACCTGCGCGCTGAATATTCTCTTCTCCCCAACCTCTTTGGGGGCAAAGAGTGCCTCTCTCTTCATTCCCTCCAATGCCACTGCCACGCCCACGCTCACTCTGGCATTGAGTGGGACAGGTGTAACAACGTTGAATCTATCGATCAATCCAGGCGGAAGCGGTAAAGTTACAGGCACCGGCATGGACTGTCCTGGAGACTGTACGGAAACTTACTCAACCTCCGGGGTTTCAGTCCAACTCACTGCAACACCATCGGAGGGCTACCGGTTTGTCAACTGGACAGGGGACATCGATTCCACAGACAATCCAATCGCCATAACAATGGAGACCCATAAGAGCGTGATTGCGAACTTTGCCATCAATATCTATACGATCACTGCTACAGCAAATCTGGGTGGCATCATTTCTCCATCAGGTTCTATCACGGTCAACTACGGCGGTAGTCAGACCTTCAATATAATTCCCAATCCAGGCTACCATGTAGAAGATGTGAAAGTGAATGGAATATCCGTAGGTCCAGTGACAACTTTTACATTTGACAACATCACCGCCAATCACATTATCGAAGTGACCTTCAAGGTCAATGATCATCCACCAGTGGCCAATCCAGGGCAAGACCAGAATGCCATAACCGGTCAGGTGGTGACGCTTAACGGTAGTGAAAGTTATGACCCTGAGGGAAGTCTAATCACCTTCCTCTGGACGTTTGTTGAGCTTCCTGAGGGAAGCAGGGTGAGCGATTCTTCACTTACGGATGCTACCAGCGCTAAACCTCAATTTATCCCTGATGTTGATGGGGCCTATGTGATTAAACTGATTGTCAGTGATGGTGAGCGCCAAGGTGAGGATGAAGTAACTATCTTTGCTACGACACCCAATGTGGCTCCCAATGCCGATGCTGGTCCTGACCAGAACGTATTGAAAGGAAGTATCGTTTATCTCGATGGAAGCAAGAGCAATGATCCTGACAATAGGCCAGAGCCTCTTACTTATCTCTGGAGCTTTATCACAAAGCCTTCCAATAGCAATCTTACTGATAACGAGATTGCAAATAGGAACACATTTCTTGCCAGTTTTATCCCGGATGCTGATGGTCTTTATGAAATAATGCTCGTTGTGAGCGACGGGGAATTTAAATCCGAAGATACTGTTCAAATCTTTGCCACTGCTCCAAATGTCCCACCCAATGCCAATGCAGGGGAGGATATTACCATTTATCTGGGTCAAACAGCCCTCCTCGATGGTTCAAAGAGCAATGACCCGGATAATGGACCCCAACCTCTCAGTTATCTCTGGCGCTTTGTATCTGTGCCCCAAGGGAGCAAGTTAGGGAACGAGAATATCATGAATCCAAATTCAGTCTCCCCATCTTTTACCCCGGATGTGACAGGAACCTATGTCTTAGAACTGACGGTCTATGATGGAAAGGATGCAGGATTTGACAATGTGGCTGTGACCGTAGTCGAAAAGAGCTATAAAATTTCAGGAGGGGCTTATTTCTTTCCTGAGAATAATATCATCTACCGGGCCAGTTTTTCGATGGATGTAACCGGACCATCCTTTCCATCTGGATGGTTTAAGTATTATTATACCCGGACACGGATGAATTTTGTGAGCACTGCGATTACTTCGGTTTCTCTCTCTGGCAATACGGCTGTCATTTCAGGGACAGGGACGGTCAACGGAGCAGGTGGTTATACCTTTATGGCAACGGTGGTCAATGGATCTCCTGACAGTTTTACGATTGTGATTAAAAAGTCCGATGGGAGCACGTATTATTCTGCGGGTCCGAAGAACATCAGTGGCGGCGATTTAGTCTTTAAGTAATTGCTCAATGGCCACGGGCCCATTCACGAACCATGGTAATTTCCCCTCACCCATACCCTCCCCCTCTGTAGGCTTAACGTGTCCCATATGTCGGTTGCTGGACACAAGGAGAGGGTGCTTTAATGGTGCAATTTAGACTTTGGCATACCGTATTTAGGTGTCATTCCCGTGAAAACGGGAATCCAGAACCAACAGAAAACACCTGGATTCCTGCTTCCGCAGGAATGACAAACTTAAAGAACAGTAATGATTCTGTATTGTTAACAACATAAAACTTAACCCCTTGTGTCCAGCCGCCCCATTTATGGGTAAAGTTCAGTTTGCCAAAGGGGAGAAAACCTGTTTGTTGATAGGGGGGAGAGGGTAACAAAATTATTTTCTAATTATTTAAAAACGGCTTAACCGCTGAGGGAAAAAGTTTTTCCAAAAAGAGAAAAATACTTCCACTTTTTAAAGTTAGAGGAATTTTAAGATATAAAAGCCTATGTGTCTATAACCTATTGATAATATTTGGTAAATTTAAAAAATTCCAATTATTAGAAAAATCGGCATAAAATTTGCTGGTTTTTATTTTCATCAATTCTATTGACAGGGGGGAATTATGAAAACTTTAAAATTAATCCTCATCATTTTTTCTTGTCTCATAACTTTGAGTTTATCAAGTAGAATATCCTGGGCCGATCCTACTGCCGAAGTTCTTTATCTTGAAACCCAATTAGACGATGGGTGGCGGTATGATTATACGGTTAAAAACACAACACTTGAGTTAGGTTATGACTTATTTGCCTGGTATGTTGATATTTGGGAGCAAATATCAATATTAGATGGATTATCTTCTCCAACTAATTGGGGGTTAATCTATGAAATAGGCCTCCTCTCTTTCATTAATTGGTATACACCTGAAATTGGTCCCCCACCTGGCGATGATATCAAACCGGGTGATAATCGAAGTGGGTTTAGTTTTCAAACAGACCTTCAATTAGGAGACCTTCCATTTACTGCATATTTTACCAATCCTTATGATCCAAATAACCCTTCATCTTATGAAGGAACTACTACGGTTGTTCCTGAACCAATTACGATTTTACTGATTGGGAGTGGGTTGGCTGGAGTGGGTTTATTGAGGAGGAAAAAGAAAAATTTTTGATTGACAATCAATCAAAAAATAAGTATAAGTGCCTCATCATAAATCCGAGTTTAAATCTTAAATCTTGCGCTAAACCCTGAGCAATCAGGGGACAGAAAGCCTACGGAACTTAGTTAACGGGGCTTGACCTTAAAAAACTAATTTCCGAGAATGGTTTAGGGTCAAACCCATTAAGTTGGCCGGGTTGCCGGATGTGATCACCGAAAGGATCACAAAAGGTAACCCGGCTTTTTTATTTGAATAGACCAAGCCCAATAACAATTCTGACTAAGATGGTTTGACACTTCAGGAGGAGAAAAGGTATGAGGATCTTCAGATATTCAACATTCCTTATTTTAATAGCCTTTATTTTTGTCCTTCCCTGTGAGGCCTCACCTTCAAAAGTTTCAGGTGGGGCTTACTTCTTTCCTGAGGATAATCTCATCTACCGGGCCAGTTTTTCAATGGAGGTGACCGATCCTCTCTCTACGGGAAACTGGTTCAAGTATTATTACACAAGGACACGGATGAATTTTGTGAGCACGAGTATCGCTTCCGTGACCTTTGGGGTGAATCCTAATCGAGTTGAATTTTCAGGGACTGGGACAGTCAATGGAGTTGGAGGATATACCTTTAGTGCAGAGGCGATAGATGGTAAGCCGGATGAGTTTAAGATTACGATCTTAAAAAATGGCTCTCCTTTTCATTCGGCTGGCCTCAAGAAGATCGTTGGTGGGGATCTTGTTTTTCAGATTTCCATTAACCAACCTCCTGTTGCCAATGCCGGTCTTGACCAGATAATTGCCCTGCCAGAAGGTCAAATCACTGTTGATGTCCAGTTGGATGGGAGTGGTTCGAGTGACCCGGACGGAACCATTGCCTCATACATCTGGACAGGAACACCTGATCCAGAAGATACAG
>FWPU01001644.1_pt1 | contig 66146 bp, 62 predicted proteins | sample 2228361 | NCBI WGS metagenome assembly FWPU01 (sample SAMEA103939777, study PRJEB20133) | metagenome
CCACACCTCCTGGGTCGTGCACACAATTCAGTGTCCACGAAATCGGGTCAAGTCCTGGCCTTCGAGGCCATGGAGCCGACCGACACTTGCATCCGATGCAACACGGCCCGGCGGGCCCGAGTTGTCGATCGGCGCCGAGCACCCGGCGCCGCCCGGCTTGCATCCGATGCAACACGGCCCGGCGGGCCCGAGACGAGAACCCCGGCTCCGAGTCAGGGCCACGCCGCACCCCAAGGCGAGGTGGCTCGGCCTGAAGCCGACCGAGCGCGCCGATGCTCCGGGGGCGCGACCAGCTCCCTGGGAAGGCGACGCCCCAAGGCGAGGTGGCTCGGCCTGAAGCCGACCGAGCGCGCCGACGCTCCGGGCCAGGAGGAGGTCCCGCCCCGAGGCGGGGGCAAGCTCCCGAGGACTGAGGGCCCCGGACGGTCGACGGAGGGCGACCCTCGAGTCCCGCCGGTCAGGCGCCGCCGAGCCAGCTCCGCTCGCCCAGACCAGCCAACGAGGCGACCCTGGGTGAGGGGTAGAATCGTCGCTGCCAGCGAGGCGATCGGACGGTCGCGCGCTCGTCCCCTTGGGGACCGAGCGTGAGGAAAGTCCGAGCTCCGCAGCGCAGGGTGGCGGGTAATACCCGCCCGCCGTGAGGCGAGGACGAGTGCCACAGTGACGATGCCGGCCCCCGTTGGCCGGAGTGAAACGCGGCAAACTCCACCCGGAGCAAGGCCAAGTAGGAGGGCGCAACCCGGTGCCTCGGCACCGGGGGATGAGGTAGCGCTGCCCAGCCCTCGGGTCGGCCGCTCGAGCCGTCGGGTAACCGGCGGCCTAGATGGATGACCGTCGCCGCGCCCTTCGGCGCGGTACAGAACTCGGCTTACAGATCGCGCTCGCTGGCGATCCCTTCGTCGAGCTTCCTCGTCGGCTGCACTCGCCGCCTCGCCGGCTCAGTCCTCGTCGGGCCGGAAGATGTGGGCGGCCGTGCAGGCGTTGCAGATCGGCGTCGCCGACTCGAGGTCGCCGAGGGGGAGAGGCCGCCGGCGGTTCGGGTAGAGGCACTCGACGACGTAGCGATCCTCGCCGGCGCGGCCGAGGCTGCCGATCCGCCGGTAGGTGCAGCGGCGGATCCGCTGGGGAGCGAGCGTCTGTGGTGCCGCCTCGGGGGTGACGGCTGGGAGCGGGAGGGCCACGGTGTGCCTCGGTGGGTTGGTGACGGTCGAGTGGCGCGGTGGCAGGTCGCCGGGGCGAGCCTAGCATCCCGTCTCGGCGTCGAGCAAGGCGAGAACGGTCACGCACCGGCGGCAAAGGTACTAGGCCACACCTCCGGACCGCTCCGCTCCGCCCGACGATCTTGGCCGACTACACTGAGCCCGCGATGGTGGCGTCGACCGGTTTCCAGGCGAGGGACGGGGTTTGGTGAGCGAGCAACCTCCCGCCGACGGCAGGTCCGGGCCCGGCTCGGCCGAAGCGGCTGGCGGGAGGGTGGAAGGCCTGGCGGCTGGAACGGGCGCCGCGGCCGAGACCGCCAGGACGGCCGAATCGAAGTCGACCCTGGCAGCCTGCCCTTTCCTGGCCGCGGCCGCTGCCGGCTCGACCGACTCCGACGGCGCCCACTGCCTGGCCGGTGACTTCCCGGTCCGCTTGTCGACCCTCCAGGTCGAGCTCGTCTGCCGAACCGACCTTCAGGCCCACTGCCCGCGCTTCCTGACAGCCACCCGGCGGGGCCGCCGACCGCCTGACCGACCCGAGTTGGCGGCCCAGGAACCTCCGGTCGAGCTCCCCGTCGCCGTCCTCGCGCGCAGCCTCGGTCGTGGGTCGACCCTCCGGAGGATGCCCCGAGCCAGGCTCGGGGCCCTCGTCCTCCTTGGGGTCGCCGTCGTCATCGCCGCTGCGGGGAGTCTCCGGCCTGGGGGCCTGACGATCGCCGGGCTTGCCGCCTCGCCGGAGCCGTCGGCGACGCCAACGCCGATCCCGTCGCCGAGCCCGTCACCGCTCCTCTCGCCGTCGCCGAACGAATCGCCGACACCGGAGCCATCTCCGGCCCTCTCGCCGTCCCCCGAGGCGAGCCCCTCGCCGTCCCTCGCGGCTGAGCCGTCAGCCTCGCCGTCCCCGCAGCCGAGCCCGACGAGCGACCGCTACGCCCTCCTCGAGCCCTGCCCCGATCGGCCCGACTGCTACATCTACACCGTCCGCCAGGGCGACAACCTCTGGAGCATCGGGAACTACTTCGGCGTCCCCCTGGCGACGATCTACGACCTCAACCCCTGGGCCCGGACGACGGGCCTCCGCCCAGGCCAGAAGCTCATCCTCCCTCCACCGACCCGCTGAACGGAACAAAAGTGCACGCACGAGCGTGCACGGAGTAAACTCTTATCCAGGCTCGTCATGTTGGAGGTTCCTGAAATGGCGGTCGAGACGCCGGGAGTAATTGGCAACGCACCCCCACTTCTGGCTGCACGGAGGGTCTCCAAGGCGTACGGTGGAGTCCACGCGGTCGAGGATGTGACGATCGAGTTCCGGGCCGGCACGGTCACCGCGATCGTAGGCGACAACGGCGCAGGAAAGACGACGCTCATCAAGATTCTATCGGGCGTCGTCCAGCCCGATGGAGGGCACGTCGAGATCGACGGGGTACCCGTTCGCTTTCCCACACCAGGAGCTGCTCGGGCCCTTGGGATCGAGACCGTCCACCAGGATCTTTCATTGGCCGAGCAGCGGGACGTCGTCGAGAACCTGTTCATGGGCCGGGAGCTTGTCCATCGACTGGGCCCGGTCGAGATCCTGAACCGTCGCAGGATGCGATCGGAAACGATCCGCGCACTCGAGGAGCTGAACGTTCGGATTCCGACGATTCGTCAGCAAGTCCGTCGCCTGTCCGGCGGGCAGCGGCAGGCGATAGCCATCGCCCGAGCGGTTCATTGGGGCAGCCGAGTGCTGATCATGGATGAGCCGCTGGCCGCTCTCGGCCTTCAGGAAGCGAAGCGGGTCCAAGATTTGATCAAGACGCTCGCAGAGCGGGGCTTGACGCAGGTCATCGTGAGCCACAACCTCGACCATGTCTTCAGCCTGTCGACGCACATCGCCGTCATGCGTCTTGGACGACTCGTCGGAATCCTGGAAACGGCGCAGACCGACCATGAGCAAGTCGTGCGGATGATTGCGGGCCTTAGCCGCACCGGCGCGGCGGGGAGCGCACCACGCCAAGATGCGATTTCGCTGGATCCGACGGTTGCGTCGCGAGCCTGGAACTAATCCGCGTCGACTCTGCGTCGACGGGATGCGCCTTTCGCGGCCTGCTAACTTGTTCGGGAGGACGATCGTTCTGCGGCTCGCCTCCGCGTTCAGGTTAGGTGTTGACCCTCCTCAGGAGGCCCCGAGGCCCTGATCTGGCGACGGGCCGCTTCGGCTCGGGCTGCTTCGAGTCGACGGCCGTCGCGATAGCTCCACGGCTGTCGCCTTGGGCGAAGGCCCGCTCGCGCTCCCGTTGCTGGCGAGCCCGGCTGTCGGCGCTCGAGGTCGGCGATGACGAGACGCAGCGCCTCGTCGGACAGCGTCTCAAGGTCAGCGTTCTCTCGTCGCTCCATCTCTGGGGTTCCTCCTAGCCACTCCGTGCGAACGGGATGGCGACGAAACGGGCCGAATGCGGACCCGCCCGAGTAGCTCTGCGACGTCCGTCGGGTCAAACCTCCCGGCTCCGAGCTGGAGCGCGTTTGCCGCCCCAGCCGCAACGCCGTGGGCAACGGCATCGGCCAATGACCAACCAGCTTGAAGGGAGACAAGCAACCCAGCCGTCACCGCGTCTCCTGAGCCGACAGGGCTGACCGGCCGGATTTCAGGCGGCTCAATCACCCAAATTCCTTCTTGAGAGGCGACACCCACCGGGTGTGGCCCATCCGTCACGACAGCGGCGGTCGCCCCAGCTACCAGCAGCCCGCGCGCTGCATCGACCGCCCGTCCGTGGGAGCTCACGGTTGCCGCCCGCGGAAAACCTGCGAGGACTTCTTCTGCCTCCGCGAAGGAGATCTTGACGGCGTCCGGCCTCGCCTCGAGGGCTGACCGGAGCGCCTGGCCGGATGTGTCGACGAGGCAGAAACGGCCGGCGTCACGGCAGAGCCGAACTATCTCGGCTATGATGGAAATAGGAACATCTTGAGGAACGCTTCCACAGACGGCCACGAACCGAGCAGTCCCCAGCAATTCGCGCCGAAGGAGATCGAGGAGGGCTCCGGCGGCTACGCTGCCGACAGGAGGCGAAGGTTCGTAGACGAGTACGGTGTGGCCAGTGAAGTCGACGACGGTGTACGTGGTCCGTGTCTCCGCCTCTGGCACTGCACTCTCGACGAAGCGGGGATTGAGGCCCTCGGCCGATAGTCTCTCCAGGAACCAGCGGCCCGCATGCCCGGCGACGATGCCAGTTGTCAGGACGATTGCGCCTAGTCGGGCTGCCGACCGGGCGACATTGACGCCCTTGCCACCGGGCAGGATGAGGACATCACGAGGCCGGAGGACCTCCGAGTACTTGATGCGTTCCACCCGGGCCGTTCGATCGATTGCCGGGTTCAGCGTAACGCAGAGGATCACCGAACTAGCGATCGTTCGTCACGATAGCCACCTCGGCGGGCGGCACGGATCGCATCGTCGCTTCCACAGCGCTCTGATTACCGACCGACTCTGCCCCACCTCGGCCCGACAGGCTGAGCGCCGCCGTCGCGGTGGCGCGCCGGAGGGCGACCTCCAGATCGTGACCCCGCGCAAGAGCGTCCAGAAAGCCGGCATCGAAGGCGTCACCGGCCCCAATCGCCTCGCGGATCTTGTCAGGCGACACCGCCACCGGCGGCTGCCAGATCATCCGGCGGCGATCTGACGCCACGCTGCCGTTGGCACCTCGCTTGACGACGACGATCTTGGGGCCGGCGTGATGGGCTGCCTCGATGGCGGCCTCAAGCTTCTGGACCCCGAAGATCGCACGCGCCTCATGCTCGTCACAGAGCAGGATGTCAGCCTGGGCGAGGACGTCGTCGCAACGAGGCAGCCACGGAGCTGGTGTCTCGACGAGCGGAAACTGGGGATCGATCGACGTCAGGATGCCTCTGCGCCTCGCCTCGGCAAAGACAGACGCGAGGCCTCGGTGAGCCATCTCGGGAAAGTGGAGGAGACCACCCGAGTGAACGAGGTCGGGTAAGGGGGTCTTACCGTCGAAAATCGGTGGTGGATCTGGCCAGGGCAGGAAGCCGGGGAGGCGGTACGTCAGGGGCCGCTTTGGGTCGCCGAAGAGGAGGACGTAGATCGCAATAGCGGTCTCCCCGCTGCTCGTTACGACATGCTCGCATCCCAGGCCGGCGTTCGCGAGCGTGGTCCTGAGGAACAAGCCGAAGGCGTCGTCGCCTACTGCTGTACAGAGGTCGACGGACCAGCCCAGTCGGGCGAAGACCTGGGCCGTGTAGCCAATCGAGCCGGCGGCGACGAGGTCGACGACCGAGGGGCCGACCCAGCTCCGCAGCGCAGGGAGGTCTGTCGGCGCGGCTCCTCGGATGAAGAGGTCGACGTTGACCGGACCGATGGCTGCGACGCGAGGCTGGTTCATGGCACTGTCTCGTCAGTGCGTTCCGGGTGGGAACAGCATGTTCCAGACCTTCGCGTGCTTAGGGACGTTTGACCGCTGAGTGTCGGGATTGAGTCCTCGTAGCACCCCGCACCAATAGGGGATGAGCTGGCCGGGCAGCACCGCAAGGACGCTAAAGATCGTCTCATCGCGACACGGCAGACGGATAACGTAATCACAGCGATCGGCGATTTCCGTCTCGTCGTCGGCGACAATGGCAACTGCTGGGGTCTTGAGCACCTCCGTAACCTTGGCAAGGGCGACCATGTCGGGATATGACGGACCGGGCGGGGCGACGAGGATCGTCAGAATCGACTCGTCAGTCAGGCCGAGGGCGCCGTGGATGTGGCGGCCAGCATTCATCGCCTTCGTCGGGATGTGTGCCATCTCGTCGAACTTCAGCGCGATTTCCTCGGCCGTTCCGTAGTTGGCGCCATTGCCGACGACGAGAATGCTTCGGATTTCACGGTAGCGCTCGGCGATGGTGCGGCATCTCGCATCGACGGCATCAAAGATCTCGGCCATCTGTCCCGGAGTGGCAAGGAGAGCCCGCTCGAGATGGTCGTAGTCGAGCGCACTCGGCTGTCGGATCCGGCCAAGCTCGATGGCCAGGTAGATGGCGGCTGCGATCCGGCACGTGTAGTGGAACGTGTCCGAGCCGCCTGTGTCGAAGCCTCCAGCCGTCAAGACTCGAGCGTCGGTCGCGCCAACGATCGGGCTCCCCTCGACGGAGGTAAAGGCGATCGTCAACGCACCCGCCTCGCGACAGCGACGAGCCGCTTCGACGGTGTCGACAGTGCTGCCGCTCCCTGAGTACGCCATGGCGACGAACCGAGCGAAGTCGATGGGCGGCGGATAGCGCAGGAATTGAAGGGAGTCGTAGTCCCAGCCCGGCAGGCCCGCGAACCGTGCGTAGGCAGCGTTTGCAACCTGGGCCACGAATTGGGATGTGCCGGAGCCGAGTCCGACAGCTCCAAGCGGGGAGCGGTCGGCGATGGCACGAGCGACCGCCTTAATTTCAGCCGATGCCTCGAGTGTCTCTCTGAGGGCGGCCGGCTGGCTGCGGATGTCACCGTACAAGTTGAACGGGTGACTCCTCTGTGGGGGCGTTCCGAGCATCCGATACATGATCGGAAACTCGCCCGTGGCTTCGATCTGCTCGCGAACGTTCCCACCGAGGCCCCACGTCTTGACGCGGCGCCCGCGGCGTCGTGCAGCTTCAAGAGAGGCGCTCGATTCCATGGGCATAATCTCGACCTCATCTTCGCTTGACACAGGAGCAGACGGTGATCGGACCGACGTGGCATCGAAGCTGTCCTTTGGTCGCCAGATCCAACTCGGATCTCGTGGGCGTTCCCATCCCTGAGTTTGCTCGCCTCTCGACACCGCATGAATCTGCTTCGTGCCCAGGAGGGGAAGCGGGACGGCACGACCTGTCGGTGCTGCGATCGTTGGTCCGGCCATCGAAGCTGCGGCATCCGATGCCCGCGGCTCTGATCGCGGCGCGATCGCCATCGCCCGAAGTTCGTCCTTTCGGACCTTGCCCGAGGCCGTGAGCGGATAAGTATCGACGATCCGGACTTCGCGGGGAACCTTGAAAGGAGCGAGCTCCTCAGCTAGATAGCGACGCAACTCCTCCGGCGAGACGTCCCTGCCGGGACGAAGCCGGACGAAGGCAACGATCTCCTCCCCCAGGCGCTCCGACGGTACCCCGACGACCTGGGCATCGAGTACCGCTGGGTGTCGCCGGGCGACGCTCTCGATTTCCGCTGGGTACACGTTCTCTCCCCCACGGATGATCATGTCTTTGATCCGGCCGACGATCCGGATGGTCCCCGATGAGTCGCGGGTCGCCAGATCGCCCGTGTGGAGCCAGCCGGCGGTATCGATGGCGGCACGTGTCTCTTCAGGCATCTTGAAGTAGCCGGCCATGACCATCGGACCGCGAGTGACGAGTTCACCCGGCGTGTCGGGTTCAACGGGGTTCTTTGTGGTCGGGTCGACGATGCGAACCTCCGCCCCGATGATGGGACGTCCGACGGTCCCCAGGCGAACGTGCTGGGGATCAGTCGGCGCCGTCTGCGTCACGACTGGCGACGCTTCAGTGAGTCCATACGCAACGACCAATCCGGGCAGGTGGAGGTCACGTTCGGCTCGCACGGCAAGGTCGAAGGGGACCAGAGCGCCAGCGATGATCCCCGCCCTCAGGCTCGTGAGGTCGGCAGTGGCTCTAGCTGGGTGATCGAGGAGGTCGACGAACATCGTCGGCACACCGTAGAGGATCGTGCATCGCTCCTTGGCGATCGCCTCGAGTGCGGAGCCGGCGTCAAACCAGTCGGCGGGAACGACCATAGCGGCACCGGACCATACGGCTGCCAGGGTTCCCATGACGCTGCCGAAGCAGTGGTGAAAGGGCACCGCCAAACAGATCCGATCATCGGCTCCGAGCCCCAAATTCCCTGCCACGGCGGCGGCGTTCTGGAGCATGCCGCGATGAGTGAGCATTGCTCCCTTGGGGAACCCAGTCGTACCGGACGTGTAGAGGATGGCAGCGACATCATTGGGCCGGACTTGGGCAGCCGCCCTGTCGACAGCCCTCTCGTCAAGCTCTCGAGCCTTCGCCAGAAAGGCGGACCAGTCTGCGACGTCGATCCTCGTGTGCTTGCCGAGCTCGGCGCCTGTCGAAGGTAAGAAGACGATCGAGGCGAGAGATCCCTGGGAACCTCCGAGGGCCTCGGCCAAATGGGCAACGGCGGCTTCGTCTCGGGCTGCCGCCACGAGCATGCGCGACTCAGAGTGGGCAAGGACGTACCGGAGCTCCTTTGGTGCCAGGCTTGGGTTCACCGTGACGAGGATCGCCCCGGTGTAGGCCACTCCGAGCTGGACGACGGGCCACTCGGGCACGTTGCGCGCCCAGATTGCGACGCGATCCCCGGCCTTCACCCCGGAGGCGAGAAGTGCGTGGGCTACAGCCCGGGCCTCGCGTCGAAGATCGCCGTAGCTTAGCTTCGTTCCACGGGCCACGTGGATCACGGCGTCTCGATCGCGGTGGATAGCTCCAGCCGACTCGCAAAGCGCGCCGATCGTCCCGGATCTCAGGAGGTTGAGCCCGATTGGGAGCCCGTCTGGTGCGGGCTCGGGCCTCACGGGCGCGGTGCCCACGGACGACCCAAAAAGGGCGGGCACAAGTCCTCCGGGAAGGAGGAGGCCGGTCGCGCCTGCCTCGATCGCTTCCGACGCCCCCTCGCTCGTGGCTACGGCGACGAGCACGGGAACGGCGCCAGCAGGCGCGCCCTTGAGACCATCGACAAGGGCACGAAGGAGGGCGGGTCGATCCACCACGAGTGTCGTTGCGCCGGCAAGGAGAGCGCGGCGAGCCTCATCGGCACTGCCGACCAGAGCGGCGCGGGGAGTCCGCTGATTCCTCCTCGCCTCGGCAAGGATCTCCAAGCCCTGTTCGTTGGCCTGGACGAGGACGCCTGCCCGAAGAGGCAGAGCAGCCACGACGTCGCGAGCACTCCGGTGGTCCGGAGCGGTGTGGCCTGAGCCGATTCGGAGGCACAGCCGATCGCCGGGTCGGCCGTAGACGGGCGACCCGCCCGCCGCGACGACGAATGTCTCTACCTGGCCGCTCCCCCGCAACGAGGCCAGCTCCGACCGTCGGCCTACCTCTGCCCAGAGCCGTATCGCGCCCATCAGCCAACCCTCCGGCCCGCGACGGACTCAAGGACCAGGCGGGCCCCAGCGGCCGCCTCTTGGACGGTCGACTCATCACCAGCCAGGTAGAGCCGGCCGAACCGCCCCACTGGCCGGACGTCGATCAGATCGACCGCTGCGACCCGTTCGGCTTCGTTCGCTGCCAGGAGGATGTACGCAGCGGGCTGAACTTCAAGGACGAAAAGAGTCTGGCCTGGGATGAGCAACGATCCCCGACGGAACCGGTTGATCAACTGAGCCTGGAAGGGCGTGATGTTCGCAACCATGCTTTCAGAAACGATGACGGGGCGGAGGCGGTCCTCGGTCGATAGGCCAAGATGCGCGAGCATGACCCGCCCAGCCTCCATGACAACCTGCGGGTCGCCAGCGTGGAGGGCGAGAAAGCCAAACTCCCGCTCGACGACCTGCGACCCGGGTCGCACCGTCGTCGCCTTCAAGGCCGCATCTACGAGGCGGTACACAACGTTCCCCGGGGCGACCTCCACGAAGAGCTGGGCCATTCCAGCAAGTGGGATGTCACCTTCGGCCACCGTTGCCTCGTAGGCTGCGTACCGCGGCTGCATCCGCGAGATGGCCCCGAAGGCGCGCAACTGCGTGCCCGGCATGCTCTTCCTTCCGTTTCACTCCTTAGACTCTCACGGCTGAGTTTCCCGTTTGTCGAACGTCGTGCGGCCGGAGGACCGGATCGCGTCGACGATTCCGACGATCGCCGCATCGATCGGGTAGCCCTCGACGTCGAGGGCTCGGGCTGCAGGCGAACCTCGGGTGACGACGACAACCTCGCCCTCTCCTGCACCGACGAGGTCGAGAGCGACGAAGGGTGGGTCTTGCCGCGGCGATCCGTCGAGCCCGACCGGTTCCACGAGGAGGAGCTTCGCGCCAGTGAGTCGCGGCTCCTTCACGGTCGCGACGACGCTGCCGACGACGCGTGACAGTTCCACCTCTCATCCTCCTGCTAGAACCTGAGTCGTGGCCTCGGCACGAATTCGTTCCGCCGCTGCTCGAGCGAGCGTCTCCGCTTGTTCCGCCGCGGCTTCTGAGCCAGCGATGATGAGCCGCCCAAACAGCCCGGTGCCTGCGCAGCGGACCAGGGCGACGTCGACTCCCTTGACAATGGCGTCGGCCAACGGGTACGCGTACCCAGCCGGGGTAACCTCGACGATGGTGACACTTTCGCCTGGGAGCGTCCACGTCCCGCGCCTGACCTTGTTGACGAGTTGGCTCTGGTAGTCGGTCAGGCCCGTAATCCGCTGGAGCGACAGAATCTCTGGGGCGAGTCTGTCCTTTCGTCTGCGCCCCAGGGTGGACAAAATTACTTGTTCCGCCTCGACGATTGAATCCGGAATCAAGGCGTGCAGTTCCAAGAGACCGAAGTCGCGCTCGATCAGGGTTCCCGCTGACCGGACATCGGTCGCCTTCATGGCGAGATCGGTGAGCCAAAAGATGGCGTTGCTCGGGGAGACCTCAAGGATCAGCTGCGTCATTCCCGCGAGCGGCAGCGCCCCTTGGGCCATGAGACCCCAATACGCTGCGTACTGCGGGTCCATCCGGTCGATCCGAGCGAGCGCCCGGATCGTCACCGAGGAGGGATCCATTGCCGTCGCTGGAGCGCCATGGCCGGCGGGAGACCGTCCCTCACCCGACGATCATGATTGCCTCGACGGCTTCGTCTGGTCGGGCGATAACGTGTTGGCTGACGAGCTCGCCGACCTTCTGTGCTGCCATACCACCAGACTCGACGGCAGTCTTGACCGCGCCGACTTCGCCCTTGACGATGACGGTCACGAGGCCATCACCGACGAGCTGACGGGCGACGAGCTGAACCTGGGCCGCTTTGACCATTGCGTCCGCCGCTTCGATCGCAGCGACCAGCCCCCTCGTCTCGACCATTCCCAGGGCGGTCCCTGCGGTGCGTCCCGACTCGGCCATTGCTGTGGTCTCCTTTCCCAACGTGCGCGTAGGTCTGTAACGTCGATTTGTCTGGGCTGTTCGAACGGCCTCACTCTCGGCTTCATTCCGGGTGTGAGAACCAGATCGCGACTGAATCTTCACGTCATCGCCGGGCTCCTCACTCCTGGTCCTGCCCTGTTTCCCTCTCCGACTCGCCCGCCTCGCCGTTGGCGAGTCCAAAGGTCTCGCCAAGGCCAGCTTCGGGCCGTCCAATGGTCGTCGCCGCCACGAACCCACCGAGGCGAGTGGCGACCGCGGAGCCGACGGAGAGGGCTTCTCTCACGGCGGCAATCTCCCCGTGAACGGCAAGCGTGACGAGGCCATCTCCAGCAAAGGCCGGCCCGCTCAGAACCACGGGCGCTACCTTGGCCATGGCATCGGCCGCCGCTAGCGTGACGACGTAACCCCGCAGCTCCAGCAGCCCGAGGGCAAATCGAGACTGGCTCATAGTGATCGTTCATAGCACCGCACTACCTCTTCGGGGCGAAGAGGACGAGGATTGGTCGTCATCGAGAGGTCGGCAACGGCTGCTTCAGCCAGTGCGGGGATTCGACTGGGCTCCACGCCGAGAGCACGGAGACCGGAAGGAAGGCCGAGGGTTCTGCCAAAGCGACGCAGGAGGCCGGGTAATGCCTCAGGAGCGTTGCCGGGAGCAAAGACCTCGACGACGCGTGCATACCGCTGACGTGCGGCTGGCAGGTTCGCCTCGACGACGGCGGGGAGGAGGAGCCCGTTGCAGATGCCGTGCGGTAAGTCATAGACGGCCCCGACTGCGTGGGCAAGAGCGTGGACGGCACCGGCGAGAGCGGCGTTGATGGCGTAGCCGGCGAGGAGGGCCGCGAGCATCATCGCCTCGCGCGCTTCGAGGTCAGTTCCATCGCGCACTACTCTCGGCAGGTGGTCACGGATGAGCTCGATCGCACGGAGCGCATAGAGGTCGCTGATGGCAGAAGCCTTCACCGAAACTACCGCCTCGATGGCATGAGTGAGTGCGTCTATTCCCGTGGCCATGGTTTGCTCGGGTGGAAGCCCGACGGTAGCGAGCGGATCCTCAACGGCGACCCCGGGAACGAGGTGGCGATCCGAAACGATCATCCTGGTGGCTCGAGTGGGGTCGGTGATGACGGCGTACCGACTGACCTCGGCGCCACTCCCGGCGGTCGTGTTCACGGCCACGAGCGGAATGGATCGAGTCGACGAGCGGTCCACCCCAACATAGTCAAGGAGGGAGCCACCATTGGCCGCAATGAGGGCGATCATCTTCGCCGTATCGTGAGCGCTCCCGCCGCCGAGCGAGATGATGACCCCGACCCCGCGACCCGCCCCCGCCACGAGACCGTCCTCCACGTGCTGCGCTGTCGGATTTGGCTCAACTCCCTCATAGAGGAAGGTCTCGATACCGGCGCCAGCGAGGTTGGCTAGCAGTCGATCGAGGAGACCGGTTGCTCGCATCCCGCGGTCGGTGACGACGAGGGACCGGGTGCTCCAGCCCCGCGCGAGCTCGCCAACAAGCTCGAGTGCGCCTCGCCCGAAGACGACTCGCGCTGGGTAGTGAAGATCGGCGATCGCAGCGTTCACGATCTTGTCCCGTACCAGTCAAAAGTCTGTTCGGCAAGATTGACGTAGACGTGCTTGACCTCGGTAAAAGCCTCCAGGGCGTAGGGTCCGTTCTCCCTCCCCCATCCAGACTGATGGTAGCCGCCGAAGGGCGCCTCCGAAGTGACGACGTTGTACGTGTTCACCCACACCGTACCCGCGCGGAAGGCTCGCGCCACCCGGTGGGCACGCTTGACGTCCCGAGTCCAAACACCCGCGGTGAGACCAAACTCCGTGTCGTTCGCGATCCGGATTGCCTCCTCCTCGGTGTCGAAGGGGACGAGGACTGCCACCGGACCAAAGATTTCCTCGCGGACGATGGTCATGTCGGGGCGAACGTCGACGAAGACCGTCGGGCGGATGTAGTTTCCCCGAGCAAGGGACGGGTCGTCTGGTCGGTTGCCTCCCGTGACGATGCGCGCCCCTGCTTTCACCCCAGCGCGGATGTAGGCCAGGACGCGTTCACATTGGCTTTGTGATGCAACAGGACCGACATCTGTGGTCCAGTCCAGGGGATGGCCGAGGCGAAGCGAGCGCGCCCGGGCGGCAAACCGATCGACGAACTCGTCGAAGATGGGGCGCTGAACGAGGATTCGGCTACCTGCCGTGCAGATCTGCCCCTGAGTCCAGAAGACACCGAAGAGTGCTCCGGCCACGGCATCGTCGAGCGGTGCATCGGCAAAGACGACGTTGGGGGCCTTGCCGCCGAGCTCCAAGGACACTCTCTTCAGATTGGCTGAGGCGGCGACGACGATCTCCTTGCCGACCTCTGTCGAGCCAGTGAAGGTGATCTTGTCGACGGCGCGGTGCTTCACCAAATGCAAGCCACCGGCGGCGTCCGCCGTAACGACGTTGAGGACGCCCGGTGGCAGACCGGCCTCGGCAGCGATCTCTGCCAAGCGGAGTGTCGTGAGCGGCGTATCCGAGGCTGGCTTGATGACGACGGTGTTGCCAAAGGCAAGGGCCGGAGCGATCTTCCATGACGCCAGTAGGAGGGGAAAGTTGAACGGCGTGATGGCAGCCACGACGCCGACCGGTTCACGCAGGGTGTAACTAAGTACGTCGCCTGGAACGGGCAGAGTCGCCCCGGAGAGCTTCGTCGCATAGCCCGCAAAGTACTCGAAGCAGTCGGCCGCCAGCGGCACGTCGATGCGTCGACTCTCGCGAATCGGCTTGCCGTTGTTGAGAGACTCAATGCTGGCGAGCTCGTCGGCGCGGTCTTCTATCAGGGCCGCGATTCGGAGCAGGTAGCGTCCACGTTGGCTTGCTGCTAGTCGAGGCCACGGCCCCTCGTCGAAGGCTCTTCGAGCCTCGGCTACGGCCGCGTCGATGTCGCGAGTGTCGGCCGCGGCGACCTCCGCGATCTGCTCGTTCGTCGCGGGTCCGATGATCGGCCGACGCCGACCGCCGGCGGGCGGCACCCAACGACCTCCGATGAAGAGCTCTGTTGGTGCTGGCATGGTGGGGGCTGTCGTTGCCATCCTCGCCCTACGTCTTGGTCCTGCCGCGCAGTCTCTCGGTCACATCCCCTGGCCCCTGCTTGTCGGAGTGGAGCGGGCTCGCCGGGTCACGCACAAAGTTGCATGCACGCTTGTGTCCCATCATTTTACTCCGAACTGATTCGGCTCGACAGTCCATGATCAGCGTCGAAGCCGATCGAGAGAGACGGCGGCAATGAGGACGGCACCCTCCACGATGCGCTGGGCGTTCGGAGGTACGCCGAGGAGGATGAGACCGTTGAAGATGCTGGCGAGAAAGACAGAGGCAAGGAGCGTGTTCTGAACCCTTCCGCGACCTCCATGGAGGCTGACGCCGCCGAGAATGACGGCGGTGAGGACGGGGAAAAGGGCTTCCGCGCCGAGCGAGGCCTGGGCCTGCGACACGCGGGCGACGAGGATCATTCCACCGAAGCCGGCAAGGGCTCCTGCAAGACCGAAGACGGCGAGACGGATCCGCGCGACCTGGATGCCAGCCCGAAAGGCCGCCTCGGCATTGTCACCCACGAGGTAGACGTGCATGCCGAAGCGAGTCTGAGTCAGGACGAACCAAGCGACGGCATAGGCGAGGAAGAGGACAATGACAGGCATCGGAATGGGCCCGACCCATCCTTGGGCGAGGACGAGGAGCGGCTCGAGTTCGGGACCGAACAGACTCCGCCCTCCGGTGAAGAGGAGGCCAGCGCCTAGTACGATCCCCAGCATCCCGAGGGTTGCCACGACCGAGGGAATCCCGACCTTGGTGACAAGAATGCCGTTGACGACTCCCACTGCCAGTCCCACCGCCGTGGCCGCTGCGATCCCAGCGACTGGATCCGCACCGCCGATAACAAGGGCCGCGCCAACTGCTCCGGCGACGCCGATCGTAGAGCCAAAGGAGATGTCAAGCTCGCCGAGAATGAGGACAAAGGTAGCTCCGATCGCTGGAATTCCGTAGATTGCCGCCTGACGGAGGATGAGGAGCAGGTTATTCGGTGTTAGGAAGAGCTCCGTCACCGCCGCCAGAAAGATTATCCAGAGGGCAAAGAAGACCAGGAACCCATGCTCACCCAGGAATTCGATGAGTCGGGTGCGAGTCGTCTCGCGGAGGACCTCAGGAGCGGTTCCGATGGCGCTCATGCGTCGAACTCTGTAGCTCGAACGAGGCGAGCGACCAGGCAGTCCTCTGCTCCGACGACGAGGGTGAAGCGAAGCACCGCGGCGTCAGAGGAAGGGTCGGCTTCGATGCGGGACCTCGACGGCCTGGGCTCCGTCAGCTTGAAGCCAGGGTCGTCCAATGGTTGGAACGCGTACGGACCCTCGTCGAGCCCGAGTCGCGCACGCGGCAGCTCGATCACTACACGTCGAGGGAAGCGGGCATCGCCGAACCAACGCGACTCGAGGTTGCCTACGAGCACGTACAGAGAGCCCGCGCTCTTCCACAGGGCGACCGCCACCGGCTCGTGTGCAGGCGGCGGCTGGACCCTGATCCCGACGTGGGTTTCCTCGTAGAGGAGTCGATACGCCTCGAGGTAGGGAGAGCAGCTCCCGATCTGAGACCGGGGGATTAGTGGATTTCCGGGGTCCGCGAGGTCCGGAGGCTGCCAGACGAAAATCCCATTTCTTCCGGCCAGGAGTGGTAGACCGTGGCTGGCGTAGGCGATCCGCGTGCCCTCCTCTGCCCGGAGCACGGCGTGTTCCGGCAGGTGGATGCGTTCCTCGGTGGGGAGGTCTGGGCTGGATGGGCTACCAAGTCGATACCCAGGATTGACGTGTTCCCCCGTGAGCGAGAGGCCGGCTTGGGCGAGGAGCTTGGGATCGAGGAGGTCCGCTCGCCCTGCGACGACGACAGGGCCACCAAGCGCGGTGATCCGGTCCGGCGATGATCCCAGCTGGACAAAGGCCCCCTCGGGCCATCCGGAAGGGAGCCATTCGATGCGAGTCCCGGCGATGATTGGCGCACCCCACTTGACCGCCATCCCAACGTAGTCCTCGATCCACTCCGATCCGTTGCCTACGGGGTCATTCGTTGCCTTTCGGAGGAGCGCCTCCCGGTCGTACGTCAGCAACGGGCCGTATACAGCCTCAAGGGTGGCCGCGCTCTCCTCGGCGGCGTCGAGGTTCCTCGCCAGCCAGTCGACCTCGGCGGGGCCGATGAGTCGGCCATTCCAGTCGTTCAGCCAGCTGATGTACGTTCCCTCTGGGGTCATCAGGCGACGTTCGCCGTCGAGGATCGCCGCGTGGCTGAATGCCCAGCAGGCCCAGCGGAGCTTCCCGGGAACGTCGTGCAGCGTGTCCCAGGGTTCCCAGCCATCCCAGGTTTCAATGAGTTTGTAGTGGCGACAAGCTGGTCCTCCCCTTGCAGCGCGCGTTACGTTCCCGCCGCGGATCTGGGCGCCGTGGCCGAGGAGATACGCCAGTTGGAAGGTCCAGCCCTTCCAGAGATCGTCCCACCAGTCTTGCCAGGCGCCGCCCCAGGTCTGGTCGATGAAGATGTCGAGCGCGCCGTCGCCAACGATCGCCTCGAGGTCGACACAACCCACTTGCCACTCGGCGGTCCCACTGATCCCCGAGGAGTAGGCCATGACAAGTCCGTCGGGTCGGGCCTCCTTGGCCGCACGAAAGAGCCGTAGAACGGCGTCGGTCCAACTGGCTCTTTCGATCGGGTCGACTGAGGCTGATGTGCCGTACGGCCCCACTCTCGTGTACAACAGTGGTCCAAAAAAACCGTCCCGGAAGTGGATGAGGTCGAGATCCAAGAAATCGGCGACGGCACCCCACTGCGCTCCGAAGAACTCCGGGAATGACTCGCCCTCGCGGATCCCATCCGGGCGGGTCGCGTAGGGGTATGAGTCAGCCCGCATCGGCACCCGGGGGTCGAGATCGGGGCCAGGCAGGGGGCTGATGTCGAGCGGGTAGAGCTCGGGGTGCCGCTCATACCAGTTCGAGAAGAGGTCATACATCGCGCCGGTGACGGGCGGAGCAACGACCTGCCCGAGACCTGCTACGAGGATGCCGAGCCTGAGGTCGGGCACGCCCGCCTTGGCTGCGACTCCCCGTAGCAGGTCGAAGAAGTGCCGGAGGTCTGCGTAGCTGACCGCCGTCCAGCGGGCGAACCGCCGGGACCGGAGAGGGAGCTTTTGATCTGGGCGACCCGTCCATTCGGTGACCAGATCGACGAGCCAGCCAATGTTGAAGCAGACGCCGTGGAGATCCTGGTCTGATCTCCAGAGCGGCCTCGTCCGCTCGACAAACTCCTGGACTCGGTCGTCCCAAGGGGGCGAGCCAAACCAGTCGATGTCGATCTCTACCCAGCGGTCCATCTCGCGGGAGTGGTCTATCGCCCGGTGTAGACGAAGACCGGAACTTCAACCCGGCCAGGGACGTCGTCGCCGACGAGCAGCCGGTTGAAAACGTTTACCGCCAATACGCCGGTCCCCTCAGGGTTCGTGTTCACGCACCCTTCGTACATCGTTCCCTGGTTGATGAGGTCGACGGCCTGGGGGTCGCAGTCGATGCCGAAGATCCCGACCTCTCCCTTCTGCTTTCCGGCTGCGACGAGGGCCTGGTAGCAACCGAGGTTGCCGCCATCGTTAATGCCGGTCACGATGCGAAGGTTCGGGAATCGCTGGAGCGCCGTCTCGCAAGAAGTGACGCCGAGGTCGGCGAGGCCGCCCTTGAATCGCCCGACGACCTTCACGTTCGGGTTCGCCGCGAGCGTGGCCTCCTCGATGGCATTGGCGCGGGCGACGAGGGAAGCGAAATCCGGGAAGTCGAGGATGATCGCCTCGACCTCCTGGTCTGGCCACTTCGAGGCGGCCCACTCTCCGGCCGCTCGTCCGGCCTCACGACCGATGGTGATGTTGTCCACAGCAACGGTGATTGCGCCCGACTCGACGAGGTCCGTGCCCGTGACCTGGACGATGACGATCCCTTTGTCGATCGCCTCACGGACGGCTGCACCAACCGTCTCGGCGCTGCTCGTGGTGATGATCGCGATCGCCCCCTTCGTCACGAAGCCTTCGAGGCACTGGAGGGCCTTCGCCAAGTCGACCTGCGAGTCGCAGATCTCGGCGGTGTAGCCAAGTGCCTCCGCCCGGGCCTTTGCGGATTCGTTCAGGGCCTTGTGATACTCCGTTTCCAATGTCGTGGCGACGATGCCAACCAGCCTGCCCCCGGAGTTGGCCTTGATGAGGGCCTCCTGTTCGGGCGTGAGGGGGATCTCGTCGCCAACGACGACGCCTGTTCGGAGTACCTTGCCGCGCTCTGGGAGCGGAGTTGGTGTCTCGGTTGGGGACGGGCTGGGTGAAGCTGCGGGAGGCGTTGTCAGGACCGGTGTTGCGGCGGTTCCGCCGCAGCCTGCCGCGACGAGAGCGGCTGCGACGACGGTCACAAGCCAGTGGGTTCGTCTCACCTTCTCCTCCTTTCAGCATCCGCCTAGGTGTTGACGTTGCCCTACCGCGCTCGTGGCGCCCGTCACGTAGTGTCTTCGGGATCCGAAGCGTCGAGCTGGAGCACACGAGCCGCCGTGTGCTCGTCTGTGACGAGCGCCGTCGCGTAGCGCCCGCGTAGGGCCCCGAGAATGGCCGCCGCCTTCTCTTCCCCACAGGCGACGGCGAGCGCGAGTCGAGCGTTCCGAAGGTCATCAAGAGTGATGCCCACGACGCGGTCAAGGAATGGTCCCGGCACTGGACGCCCGAAGGAGTCGAAGAAGTTCGCGCAGATGTCGCCGACAGCTCCTGCCTCGCTGAGGGCACGCAGCTCGGTGTTCTGGACAAGGCCAGTTCGAACGAAGATCTCGTCGCCTGACATCGACCCAATACCGACAACATAGAGATCCGCCGCGCGGGCTCGTTCGAGGGCTTCGTGGATCGGCCGATTCGACGCTTCGAGAACAGAGGCGCTCGAGCCTGGCCCCAGGATGGCGGGTGCATTGACTTGCCACACGACTGCGTTCAAGGCAGCCGCCGCTTTGGTTGCCACGGCGTCCGAGTCGGCCTCCAGGGTTACATGGCCGGCGTTGCCCATCGCCTGGCAAATGGTCACGTTGGCGAGCGGTCGCGGACGAAGTGCGGCGACGGTCTCAGCGAGGGTCCTGCCGGCTCCGAGACAGATGGTGGATCCCGGTTGGATGAGGCGCTCAAGGAGGCGGGCTGCGGCTCTCCCGACCACGCGGCGCGCCACGAGTGGATCCAGGGAGAAGACACTCGGGACGACGACTTCACGCAGGTGTGGGAATCGCGCCACCAACGCCCTCTCCGTGTCGGTGCGGCGTTCGTCGGGCTCGACGATCCGGATCTGGACGATGTTGAGATCTCGGGCTTCTTGGAGATAGCGCGACACCTGGGAGCGGGACACGCCGAGCCGCTCGGCGATCTGGTCTTGCGTGAGGTCGTGCTCGTAGTAGGCGCGCGCAACTTCGACGAGGAAGCGCTCCAGCTCCAGGGGATCCCGCGTTCGCTCGCTGCCCGCGGGCCTCGGTTTGACGTTCCCGCTTTCCCGGCGACCGCCGAGGCCATTTCCTCCAGCCAACGCCGTTTCCCTATCAGCCAACCGCCGCATGAACTGAGCGCGTCCTGTCAGCTCGATGGTTGCACAATTGTGCGTTCACATTTGACCGGCACCGCTATTCATACCACAATGGGTGCCGCGTGTGCAAGCACTTCGCGACGGATCACCTCGGGCATGCCTGAAGGGAGGTAGCGAGAAATGGGCTGGCCACTCGGGGTCGTGCGCGGTTTGGACGCGTGCTCGTCTGCCAGCGGTCGCTTTACCATCCTTGCTCTGGATCACCGCCAGAACCTTCGCCGGGAGCTGTGCCCCGACAACCCCGCCGCCGTCTCCTACGCAGAGATGGTCGACTTCAAGCGATCTGTCGTCCGACACGTGGCAAGCGCAGCCACCGGAATCCTCCTCGACCCGGAGGTCGGCGTCGCCCAGGTCATTGCCGATGGCTCTCTCCCGGCGTCGCTTGGACTCATCGTCGCTGTTGAAGCCACCGGCTACCTGGGGAGTGCTGGGGCAAGGGTCAATCGAGTCCTTCCCGGCTGGGGCGTCGATCGGATCCGCCGCATCGGGGCTTCCGCAGCGAAGCTTCTCGTCTATTACCACCCTGATGCTGAAACGGCGCCCGAACAGGAGCGACTCGTAGCCGCCGTCGCGGCGGCCTGCCGGCAGCACGATCTGCCGCTCTTTCTCGAGCCCGTTTCGTACGAGCCACGCGGAGGGCAGCTGGACGCGGCAGAGCGGCGTCGGGTGGTGGTCGAAACGGCGCGTCGGCTCGTGCCCCTGGGAGCCACGGTCCTCAAGGCCGAGTTTCCTTACCCGCCCTCTGTCACCGATCCGACAGCTTGGCAGGAGGCCTGTGAGGAGCTCACAGAGGCCGCGGCCGTCCCCTGGGTCCTGTTGTCGGGCGGTGTCGACGCAGCCACCTTCGAACGGCAAGCTGAGGTCGCTTGTCGCGCAGGAGCGAGCGGGGTTCTCGCCGGGAGATCGGTTTGGGCAGACGCCACTCCGCTCGTCGGCGAGGAGCGCGAGCGATGTCTCGCAGGTGCAGCTCGTGGGCGCCTTGCCCGGCTCCGGCAGATCGTCGAGAGCCACGCTAGGCCCTGGCGCGAGGCAGCCGGGGCTCCACGTCTTGAGAGCCCTCCGGAGGGCTGGTACCTGACCTATTGACGCCCAACGGATCCCGTCCGTCGGGCTCGACCCTCCCCGGCGTGGAGGAGAACGTCACCTCTCGTCGCCTCGTCCCGACACAGCGGTCTGGGTGCCGGGCACGATCTACCGCGCTGGTGAGGATCCGTGAGTAGTGCGGCGATGGTCTCTCCGGATGCACTGCCGCAGCCGTCACAGGCCCTGAGACTTCGGGCCGGAGGAGGAAGCGATCGCCGCGCGTCCCGTTGCCCTCGCCGGTGGGCCTTATGGTGCCAACCGGACGCCGCAAGGGGACGGAGGAGAGTGGTTCGCCGCGGCCAGCAACCTCGTTTCCTCGTCCACCGAGACCTGTTTGATTCCCTCGCGCTGACCCTGTTCGCGAAAGAGGGTCGTTTGCCCTGTTTTCGGGGTTGACGGTCGGCCGTGACGGGCTAGAATGCAGCGAAGTGGCACGAAGTGGTGCCAAGTGGGGCATCCGCCCATAGAGAGGCGGCCGCTGCGCCGCCGGCCCGGACGAGGAAACTCGACACGTGTTCACCGGCGAGTACCGGCACTCGGTGGACGACAAGGGACGGATCGCCGTCCCCGCCCGCTTCCGCGCCCAGCTGGCGGGCGGCGCCCACGTGTCGCGTTGGATCGACGGCTGCCTGGCGATCTTCCCGGCCCCGGCCTGGGACGAGCTGGCGACGAAGGTCGCCGGGCTCCCGATCTCCGACCCCGGGTCCCGGGCCTTCGCCCGCTTCCTCTTCGGCGGGGCGATCGAGGCCGAGCTCGACCGGCAGGGCCGGATCCTCCTCCCGGCCTACCTCCGCGAGTGGGCGGGACTCGCGGCCGAGGCGGTCATCGTCGGCGCCCGCGATCACGCCGAAATCTGGGCTCCCGAGCGCTGGGAGGCGATCCGCCGGGAGCTCACCGACCCCGCCGCCCTGGCCGGACGGCTCGAGGGCCTCGGGATCTGAGGGGGAGACCAGATGCGCTTCCAGGGTCCGCTCGGGTACCGACCACCGGAGGTGGCGCGATGGTGACGGATGGGCACCTGCCGGTCATGGCGAACGAGGTCGTCGAGATCCTCGCGCCGGCTCCCGGCAGCCGGCACATCGACGCCACCGTCGGTGGCGGTGGGCACACCGAGCGGATCCTGGAGGCGAGCAGCCCCGACGGTCGGGTCCTCGGTCTCGACGCCGATCCGGCGGCGGTGGAGCGGGCACGCGCCCGTCTGGCCCGCTTTGGGGACCGGATCGTCCTCCGCCAGGCGAACTTCCGAGACCTCGGACGGGTCGCCCCCGAGGCTGGCTTCGAGGCCGTCGAGGGCTGTCTCTTCGACCTCGGGCTCTCCTCGGACCAGCTCGCCGATCGAAGCCGTGGCTTCGGGATCCGGACCGGGGGCCCCCTCGACCTCCGCTTCGACCCCAGCCGGGGGCAGCCGGCGACGGAACTCATCGCCAGTCTCGGCCAACGAGAGCTGCGGACCCTCCTTCGGCGGTATGGCGAGGAGCCCTTCGCCGATCAGATCGCCCGGGCGATCGTCGAGCGACGAGCCTCCGCACCGATCGAGCGAGCCGAGGACCTGGCCGGCCTCGTCGAGGCCGTCGTCCCCGCCGCCCTCCGGGGCCGGCGGCGGATCCATCCGGCGACCCGCGTCTTCCAGGCCCTCCGGATCGCCGTGAACGACGAACTCGATGCCCTCCGGGACGGGCTCGCGGCGGCCGTCGAGCTCTTGCGGCCAGGTGGTCGCCTCGTCGTCCTCTCCTACCACTCCCTCGAGGACCGGATCGTGAAGCGCTTCTTCGTGACCGAGCGCCGCGGCTGCGTCTGTCCGCCGGAGGTGCCGGTCTGCGTCTGTGGGCGGCGGCCGAGGCTCCGTCCGCTGACCCGGCGACCCCTTCGGCCCGGTGCCCTCGAGGTCCTCACGAACCCCCGAGCCCGGAGCGCCCGCCTTCGGGCCGCCGAACGTCTCGCTGCCTAGCGGAGGACCCGGACCAGACCCGACGGGCGGGCCGTCGGGCGGCCCACGACACGGGAGGAGCCGAGAGATGGCCAAGCGTCACCAGAGTCGCCGTCGGCGGGCCTACGGGCCGCGACAGCACGAGCTTCGGGAGCGGCGCGCTCGCCGTCGAGAAGACGACGTCCGACGCCGCCTCGAGCTCGCCCTGACCGACGGGTCGCACCCGGCCACCCTCACCATGGCTCGTGGGGAAGCCGGCAGCTTCGCCGGCGGGCTTCGCTGATGGCCGTCTACGAAGGCGCCCGGCCACGGGCTGGCCTGGCGCTTCCGCGGCGGCCCGGCCTCCAGGGGAGTGCCCTTCCGCGGCGGCGCCTCCGCGGCGCCGTCCGGGCCCAGCGTCGGCCTCGTCGCCTCGGCTTCGTCCTGGGCGGCATCGTCGTCGCCTTCCTCCTCGCCTTCTTCTCCCTCGCTCAGACCGTCCGGGTTGCGGCGACGGGATACGAGGCCGAGCGGCTCGGCGCCGAGCTCGAGCGACTCGATGCCCGAGCGCGGGACGTCCGCTCCGACCTGAACCGTCTCGGCCGCGAGCCGGCGATCCGGAAGCAGGCCATCGACCTCGGGCTGGCGCCGCTCGGGGACCGCCTCATCCTGCCCCCTCGCTGAGCCGGCCCGCCCGCCGTCGATGCTCGGCCGGACCGATTCCCGCCTCCGCCACCTCGTCGTCCTCGCGGCCCTCCTCGTTCTGGCTGCGAGCCTCGTCCTCCGTCTTGGCTGGTGGCAGGTGGTCGAGGCCGAGACCCTCGCCGAGCAGGCTCGGGCCCAAACGACGATCCAGATCGAGGAGGTGCCGCCCCGGGGCGAGATCTTCGACCGGAGCGGAACCGTCGTCCTCGCCACGACCGTCGAGCGCTACAGCGTCTCTGTCGCGGCCGACCGGATCCGGGCCGACGACCGGGAAGCCTTCGCCGACCGCCTCGCCGATCTCCTCGATTTCGACGCCGCGGCCCGAACCCGCCTCGCAGAGCGCCTCGCCACCGGCCGGCCCTATGTCGTCGTCGCCCGCGACCTCGACGAGGCGAGGGTCGCCCGGCTGCGGGCGGCGATCGACGACGGCGCGATCTCGAACGTCAGCCTCGAGCCGACGCCGGCCCGGGTCTATCCCCAGCCGGGTGGCGGTCCCGACACCTCCCTCGCCGCCCACCTCCTGGGCTTCGTCAACCGGGACGGTGTCGGTCAGTATGGCGTCGAGCAGCGCTACCAGAGCGTCCTCGCCGGATCTCCGCGGATCCTCGTCGCCCAGCGGGACGCGGCCTCCCGGCCGATCCCGGATACGGTCCGGGTCGTCGATCCGGGGACGCCGCCCCTCGACCTCCGCCTGACCATCGACGCCGGCCTCCAGCTCGCCGTCGAGCAGGAGGTTCTCGCCGCCTGGGTCGCCGACAAGGCGGCGAGCGTCTCCGCGATCGTCATGGACCCGACGACCGGGGCGATCTACGCCGCGGCCTCCTATCCCGCCTACGACGCGAACACCTTCAGTGAGGTCGCCTCGAGCGACCCGAGCCGCTTCGTCGACCCGATCATCGCCCAGGTCTACGAACCCGGCTCGGTCATGAAGATGTTCACCGCCGTGGCCGCCCTCGGTCAGGGTGTCGTCGGGCTCGAAACCCCGATCCGGGACACCGCCTCCCTCAGCCTCGACGGTGGCCGGACGTCGGTCAGCAACGCCGATAAGAAGGGGATGGGGAAGATCCCCTTCCGGGACGTCATCGCCTACTCGCGCAACGTCGGGGCGGCCCGGGTTGCTCGCCTCCTCGGCTCGACGGTCCGGGACGCGGCGATCGCCCTCTACGACACCTGGACGAGCTTCGGCATCGGGGCGCCGACGGGGATCGACCTCGCCGGGGAGGTCGCCGGTCTTGCCCGCGATCCCCGGATCACGACCTGGCGGGAGATCGATCTGGCGAACGCCTCCTTCGGCCAGGGCGTCGCCGTCACCCTCGTCCAGCTCGCCGCGGCCTACGCCGCGATGGTGAACGGCGGAACCCTCGTCACCCCCCACGTCGTTGCCGCCGTCGGCGATCAGGAGGTGGTGCCGACGCCCCGGGCCGGTGGACTCGTCGGGCCGGTCCTGCGCGACGAGCTCGTCGAGCTCATGGCCCACGTCGTCGAGGAGGTCCCCTTCTACCGCGACCGGACCCTCGTCCCGGGCTACGTCGTCGGCGGCAAGACGGGGACGGCCCAGATCTGGGACGGTTCCCTCAACGACGGAGCCGGCGGCTGGATCCCGAACGTCTACAACTACAGCTTCGTCGGCTACATCGGTCGCTCCGAGCCGGAGCTCATCGTCGCCGTCCGGATCGCTCGGGCCCGGCCGACGGTCATCAAGGTCGGCCACCTCGAGATGCCGGTCATGTCCTTCGAGCTCTTCCGGCGGGTTGCGACGGACGCGATGACGAGCCTCGACCTCGGCCGCCGGACGGCGTCGCCACGGCGGCCGAAGGCGCGCCGGCGATGTGGCTGACGACGATGGCGAGGCGAGTCGCGGCGGGGTCGCGAGCGGCCCCTTCGTCGGCTCCGGTCGGTGGTCCGTCGTCTCCCTGGACCGGGTCCGCCGCCGGGCGCGACCACCCGCCCGCTGAGAAGGGCTGTGCGACACTGAAGGCCGTGACGGCACCTGCCACCGACGTCGCTCGATCCGAACCCGATCCTTCGCCGGCCTTCGCTCCCGACGAACTGGCCGCGGTCACCGGCGGGCGCCTCCTCCTCCGCGGTCGGCGGAGCGCCCGCGGTGCGGCCGTCGACTCCCGGCTCGTGACCCCGGGCCGTCTCTTCGTTGCCCTGGCCGGCGAACGGACCGACGGCCATCACTTCCTCGGTGAGGCCGTGAAGGGCGGGGCCGCCGGCCTCCTCGTCCGCGACGACTGGCCCCTCGAGCCGAGGCTCGTCCGGGCGGCGGAGGCGGCCGGGACGACGATCTGCGCCGTGCCCGACCCGCTGCGGGGCCTCCACGCCCTCGCTGCCGCCTGGCGCCGCCGCTTCGAGCCCCTCGTCGTCGGGATCACCGGGAGCATCGCCAAGACCTCGACGAAGGAGGCGATCGCTACCGTCCTCGCCCGGCGGTTCCGGACCCTGAAGAACCCGGGCAACCTGAACAACGAGATCGGCCTCCCGCTCACCGTCCTCGACCTCGGGCCCGAGCACGAGGTCGCCGTCCTCGAGATGGGGATGTACGTCGGCGGCGAGATCGCCGACCTGGCAAGGATCGCCCTCCCCCGACTCGGGGTCGTCACCGCCGTTCAGGGCGTCCACCTCTCCCGGATCGGCTCCCTTCGGGCCATCGAGGCGGCGAAGGCCGAGCTCGTCGAGGCCCTCCCACCGGCTGCCGAGGGCGGCCTGGCGATCCTCAACGCCGACGACGTCCGCGTCGCCCGGATGGCCCGCCGGACCCGGGCCGCCATTCGGACCTACGGCTTCACACCGAAGGCGGACGTCACCGCTCGGGCGATCCGTTCCCTTGGCTTCGAAGGGATGGCCTTCGAGCTCATCGTCGATGGCCGGGGCCGCTCGGTCCGGCTCCCGGTCCTCGGCCGGCTCGCCGTCCACAACGCCCTTGCCGCAGCGGCCGTCGGCGCTGCCCTCGGCCTCGACGTCGATGAAGTCGCCGCCGCCCTCGGGGCCGGCTGGAGCGTCGAGCACCGCGGAACCCTCCTCCGGGTCGGCGGCGTTGCCATCGTCGACGACACGTACAACGCCTCCCCGGGCTCGGTCCGGGCAGCCCTCGAGCTCCTCGCTGGGCTCCCGGGCCGGAGGGTCGCCGTCCTCGGCGAGATGCTCGAGCTCGGCCGGGCCCACGCCCGAGGCCACCGGGCCGTCGGCGAGGCGGCGGCCGCCGTCGTCGACCACCTCGTCGTCGTCGGGGACAGAGCCCGGGGCATCGCGGCCGGTGCCCTCGCCGCCGGACTGCCGAGCGAACACCTCACGAGCGTCCCCGACCGGGAGGCCGCCCGGCTCGTCCTCCTCGACCTCTTGCGGCCCGGGGACGTCGTCCTCGTCAAGGCCTCCCGCGGGATCGCCCTCGACCTCCTCGTTGCCGACCTCGTCGCCGTCCTCGGTGGGGGCGGGACCGCGGGCACCCGCCCGAGGTCCAACTCCGAGGCCGCCGAGCCAGGCGCCGACCCGACCGGAGGCAGGCGATGACGATCGAGCTCATCCAGGGCCTCCTCCTCGCCTTCGCCCTCGTCGTCATCCTCATGCCGCCCTACATCCGCCTCCTCCGCTTCCTCGGCTTCGGCAAGCAGATCCGGATCGAGGGCCCCCAGACGCACCTCGTCAAGGAGGGGACGCCGACCCTCGGCGGGCTCCTCGTCATCGGTGTCGCCCTCGGCCTCTACCTCCTCCTCGGTCGCGTCGAAGGGGGGATCATTCCGCCCCTCGCCGCCCTTGCCATCGTCGGCGTGCTCGGGGCCGTCGACGACGTCCTGAACGCCCGGACGGGGGAGGGGATCCGGGCCCGCCAGAAGCTCCTCTGGCAGACCGTCTTTGCCCTCTTCTTCGCCTGGCAGATCCAGCAGACCTACGGGCTGACGGGCTTCCGGGTCCCCTTCGTCGGCGACGTCACCATCGACCCCACCGCCTGGGTCCTCTTCGCCGCCTTCGCCATCGTTGCCGCGAGCAACGGGGTGAACATCACCGACGGCCTCGACGGGCTCGCCGGCGGGACCCTCGTCATCGCCTTCGTCTGCTTCCTCATCATCGCCCTCCTCAACCCGGTCCCCCTCCCGGGCGGTGGGATCGGCAATCAGCCGAACGTCGCCTTCCTCTGCGCCATCCTCATCGGCGCCCTCCTGGGCTTCCTCTGGTTCAACGTCCATCCGGCCCAGATCTTCATGGGGGATTCGGGCTCCCTCTCGCTGGGGGCGACCCTCGCCGTCATCGCCATCATCACCGGCCAGCTCCTCGTCCTCCCCTTGATCGGCTTCGTCTTCGTCGTCGAGACCGGCTCGGTCATCCTCCAGGTCGGCTACTACAAGCTGACCGGGGGTCGGCGCCTCTTCCGGATGAGTCCCCTCCACCACCACTTCGAGCTCGCCGGCTGGGACGAGGAGAAGATCACCCTCCGCTTCTGGATCGTCGCCGTCCTGGCGGGGCTCCTCGGGGTGACCCTCTTCCTCGCCTCCATCGACGTGCTCCGATGAGGGAGCTGGAGGAGTCGATGGCGACGACGAGACCGAGCCGAGCGCAGTCGACGGCGAGCCAGCCCGGCCGCGGGGACCGCACCATCGACCCCGACGCCCTCAGCCTCGAGGCGGTCAGGGGCGGCGCCCTGGCCGGACGGCCGGTCACCGTCCTCGGCCTTGCCCGGAGCGGCCTCGCCCTCGCCCGCTTCCTCAACGCCGTCGGCGCCCGGGTCACCGTCTACGACCGCCGCCCCGCGGCGGAGCTCGGCCCGGCGATCGAGGCCCTCGGGGATCGGCCGGTCGAGCTCCGGCTCGGGCCTGACGTCGACCCGGCCTCGACCTGGGCCGAGGCCGCTCTCGTCGTCACCTCGCCCTCGATCCAGCCCGCCTACCCGACGGCCGAGCCGCAAATCCGGGCGGCCCTCGCCGAGCTCCTACGCCGCCGGGCAGCCGGCGACCCGACGGCACCGGCCGTCGTCTCGGAGCTCGACCTCTTCCTCCGCCTCTGCCCGGCGCCGACGGTCGGAGTGACCGGGACGAAGGGGAAGACGACGACGGCGGCCCTTGCCGCAGCCGTCCTCTCCGCCGACCCCAGCCATCCCGTCATCCTCGGCGGGAACATCGGCCGCCCCCTCGTCGAGGAGCTCCTCGTCCTCGGTCCCGAGCAGCGGGTCGTCGTCGAGATCTCCGAGCTCCAGCTGCCGACCCTCTCCCGGGGCACGACCGTCGCCGTCTACACGAACGTCACCGCCGACCACCTCGACCGCCACGGCTCCGTCGAGGCCTACCGGCGGGTGAAGCGCCGCCTCGCCGAGCTCGTCGACCCGGCTGGCGCCCTCGTCCTCAACGCCGAGGACCCGGTCACGGCGGCCCTCGCCGGCCTTGGCGGGGCACCGACCGTCCTCTACCGGAGGAGCGTGCCGATCCCCGGAGGCGTCGGGATCGTCGACGACTGGATCGTCGCTGCCGGGGTCGAGCGGCTGCCGCTCGCCGGGGGTGGTCCGGCGGCAACGGGTCCGGGTGGTCGGATCCTGCCCCTCGGCGAGCTCCGACTGCCGGGGGCCCACAACGTCTCGAACACCCTCGCCGCCGTCGCCGTCGGCCTCCTCTTCGGCGTCGCCCCCGATGCCATCCGGCGCGCCGTCGCCGGCTTCGAGGGTGTCGAGCACCGCCTCGAGGTCGTCGCCGTCGTCGACGGGGTCCGCTTCGTGAACGACTCCCAGGGCACGCAGCCCGACGCCGTCGTCGCTGCCCTCGAGGCCTTCCCGCCACCCGTCGTCCTCATCGCCGGCGGCCGGGACAAGGGGGTCGACCTCTCCGCCCTCGGCCCCGTCGTCGCCGAGCGGGCCGTCGCGGCGGTCCTCATCGGCGAGAGCGCCGCCCTCCTCGAGGGGATCTTCCGGGCCGCCGGCCTCGGCCAGATCGAGCGCGCGCCGGACCTGAGGACCGCCGTCCGCCGCGCCGACGCCCTGGCTCGGGCGGCGGCCGCGACCGCGGCGGGCGAGGAGCCGGCGACGGTCCTCCTCAGTCCTGCCGCTGCCTCCTTCGACATGTTCGTCGACTACGCCGATCGGGGCCGGGTCTTCAAGGCCGCCGTCGCTGAGTTGGCCCGTGAGCACGCCGCTCCCGAGGCAGGTGGCACGGCCGCCGCCGTCGAACCCGGGGCGGCGCCGACTCCGCAGCGAGGAGGGGAGCGGTGACGACGACGACCTCCCGCCTCAGTCAGGTCCGGCCTCTGCCGCGACCTCGAGCGACGGCCCTCCGCCGTGAGCAGCACGAGATCGATCCGGTCATCCTCGTTGCCGTCGTCGCCCTCGTCTCGATCGGGATCCTCATGGTCTACAGCTCCTCGGCGATGAAGGCCTACCTGGCGACCGACGACCCCTTCCGGATCGTCGGCCCGCAGGTCGTCTGGGCCGCCGTCGGTCTCGTCGCCATGGCCGTCGCCAGTCGGATCGACTACCGCTACCTCCGGCTCGCCTCGGTCCCCCTCTTCGGGCTCGCTGTCGTCCTCCTCGGCCTCGTCCTCCTCCCGCCTCTCGGGCCCCTCCAGCCGGTCCGGGTCGGGGGCTCAGCTCGCTGGCTCCAGCTCGGCCCCTTGCCGGCGATCCACCCGGCCGAGGTGGCGAAGCTCGCTCTCGTCGTCTACCTCGCCCATTGGCTCGCCCGGCGAGGCGGCGCCGTCAAGGGCTTGCGGAGCGGCCTCCTGCCCTTCCTCGCCATCGTCGGCCCGGTCGTCCTCCTCGTCCTCCGGGAGCCGGACCTGGGGACGGCGAGCGTCATCGGCCTGACGGCCCTCGTCATGCTCTTCATCGCCGGGGCGAACCTCCTCTGGCTCGGCCTCCTTGCCACCGGAGCCGTCCCCCTCGTCGTCCTCGCCTTCCTCCGCGACTATCAGATCGACCGGATCCGGGCCTGGCTCGACCCCTGGGCCTATCCCGACACGATCGGTTTCCACACCATCCAGGGACTCCTCGCCCTCGGCCTCGGCGGCCTCCTTGGGGCCGGCCTCGGCGAGAGCCGCCTCGCCGGTGGCCTCTTCCTCCCGAACGCGAGCAACGACTTCGTCTTCGCCGTCATCGCCGAAGAGTTCGGCTTCGTTGGTGGCGTCGTCGTCATCGCCCTCTTCGTCATCCTCGCCTACCAGGGGATCCGGGTCGCCCTCGCCGCTCCGGACACCTTCGGTGCTCTCCTGGCGGCGGGGATCACGGCCTGGCTGACGATCCAGGCCTTCGTGAACATTGGGGTCGTCGTCGCCCTCTTCCCGATCACCGGGATCACCCTGCCCTTCGTCTCGGCCGGCGGTTCGTCCCTCATCGTCAGCCTGACGGCGGTCGGCATCCTCCTTTCGATCAGCCGCGAGACCGTAGAACGAGGTACCTGGAACGATGCGTCTCCTCATGGCGGGCGGCGGCACGGGCGGGCACATCTACCCGGCCCTCGCCGTGGCCCGAGCACTCCGAACTCGGCGTCCCGAACTTGATCTCGTCTGGGTCGGGGGCCGGCGGGGCCTCGAGGCGAGCCTCGTCCCGGCGGCCGGGATTCGGCTTCGGCGGCTCTGGTTGCGGTCCCTCCGGACCGTCGGCCGGGACGTCCACCTCGTCCTCGACCCACTCCGCCTCCTCGCTTCCGTCCCCCAGGCGGCGGCGATCCTCCTCCAGGAACGGCCGGCAGCGGTCGTGGCGACGGGTGGCTACGTGACGATCCCCGTCCTCCTCGCCGCCCGGGGCCTCGGCCTGCCGATCCTCCTCTGGGAGGGGAACGTCGTCCCTGGCCGGAGCGTCCGGGTCACCGCCCCCCTGGCCAGGATCGTCGCCGTCACCGACCCGGAGACCTGCCGGGCGCTCGGTCGGCGCGAGGGCTGCTACGTGACGGGGACCCCGATCCGCGACGTCCGAGAGGTCGACCGCGAGGCGGCCCGGAGGCGCTTCGAGATCCCGCCCGGGGCCCGGGTCCTCCTCGTCTTCGGGGGTTCCCAGGCGGCCCGACGCCTGAACGAGGCCGTCCTGGCGGCTCTGCCGAGACTGACGGAACGAGTCTGGTGCCTCCACGTCACCGGACGAGACGACTTCCCTGCCGCCCAGGCGGCCCGGGAGGCCCTGCCCGCCGACCGGCGCCCTCGCTACCGCCCCTCTCCCTTCCTCCACGAGGAGATGACCGATGCCCTCGCCGCGGCCGACCTCGTCGTCGGCCGAGCCGGGGCGTCGACCCTCGCCGAGGCCGCCGCCTTCGGCCTGCCCGTCATCATCGTTCCCTATCCCCATGCCGCCGGCCACCAGGTGGCGAACGCCGAGCGGGTCGTCGCCGCCGGCGCCGGGCGGCTCGTCCCCGACGAGGCCTTCGACGCCGACGCCCTCCTCGAGGCGGCCGCCCTCCTCGAGCGGCCGGGCGAGCACGCGGCGATGGCGGCGGCGGCGCGGGCCCTCGCCCGTCCCGGGGCGGCCGATGCGGTCGCCGAGCTCGCCCTCGCCCTCGCCCTCCGCGAACGGCTCCCCGACCCGGCTCGGATCGCCGAGCTCGCCGCCGGGCTGGCCGCGGGTGGAGGCCGGCGATGAGCGAGGAGCGCCCGATGCGCCCGCCCGTCACCTCGGCCCCGGCCGCCGTCGAGCGCGGCTTCGACCCAGCCGCCGTCGCAGCCGACATCGCCCGCCGGATCGGGGTGAAGGTCGTCCGGAACCAGCCCCTGGCTCGGTCGACGACGCTCCGGGTCGGTGGCCCGGCCGACCTCTACGTCGTCGCCCGGAACGCCTTCGAGCTCCGGGCCCTCGTCCGCTACGCCCGGAGCCGCGACCTCCCCCACGTCCTCCTCGGTCGGGGCAGCAACGTCGTCATCGCCGACCGCGGGATCCGGGGCCTCGTCATCGCCGTTCGGGCGGAAGGGAGCCGGATCGAAGGGGATCGGTACGTCGCCGAGGCAGGGGTCCCGATGGCCCGAGCGGCGACGGAGACGAGCGCCGCGGGGCTTGCCGGCCTCGAGTTTGGGCTCGCCATTCCGGGCACCGTCGGTGGGGCGGTCTGGGCGAACGCCGGGGCCCACGGCGCCGACGTGGCGAGCGTCCTCGAAACGGCAACGGTCCTCGACGCCGCCGGTCGGGAGGTCCGCCTCGGGCCCGACGAGCTCGGGCTCGCCTACCGGACGAGTCGCCTCAAGGTCGCCCCGGGGGACGACGAGGTGACCCCGCCGGGGAGCGGGGCGGCCCCCCTCGAAGTCGTCCTCACTGCCACCTTCCGCCTCCGCCCCGACGATCCAGCGGCGATCCGGGCCCGCCTCGATGAGATCCGGCGCTGGCGGCGGGAGCACCAGCCCCTCGGGCTGCCCTCGGCCGGAAGCGTCTTCCGCAACCCGCCCGGCGACGCCGCGGGCCGTCTCGTCGAGGCGGCGGGCTGCAAGGGCTGGCAGGTGGGGGGCGCCCGGGTCTCGGAGCGGCATGCGAACTTCATCGTCACCGACGGCCGGGCCCGGGCGAGCGACGTCCGCCTCCTTGCCGAGCGGGTCCGAGCGGCCGTCGCCGAACGCTTCGGCGTCCGCCTCGAGTACGAGGTCGTCTTCCTCGGCGACTGGGCGGTCGAGGGTGAGGCGGCGGACGCGGCGGGGACGCCGGAAGCTGGGAGGGAGCCGCGGGAGGCCGAAGCCAGCGTGGGGGAGGCCCGCCGATGACGACCGAGCCCGCCGCCGCAGCCGCCGCCCCGGTCGCCGTCCTCTTCGGTGGACCCTCGGCCGAGCACGACGTGTCGATCGTCTCAGGCCTCGCCATCGCCCGCGCCCTCGCCGAGGGCGGCCACCTGGTTGAGCTCGTCCTCATCGACCTCGAGCGGCGCTGGTGGCGGCTCCCGCCGGCCGTCCTCGATGCAGCCCCCGACCCGACCCGCTTCGACGACCCGGCCGCTCTCGGCGCCACAGGACCCGCGACTCCCGGCGCGATCGTCGACGACCTCGCCCGCCGAGTCCCACCGCCCGTCGTCTTCGTCGCCCTCCACGGCCCCTACGGCGAGGACGGCACCGTCCAGGGGGTCCTCGAGGCGGCTGGGCTCGCCTACACCGGTTCTGGGGTCGCCGCCTCGGCGATCGGGATGGACAAGCCCCTCTTCAAGCGCGTCATTCGGGGCGTCGGCTTGCCCGTCGTCGACTGGCTCGAGGTCCCCCGGTCCCGCTGGCGGCGAGAGCCGGCGGCCGTCCTCGCCGAGCTCGAGGCCTTCGCCGAGGCCCACGCCGAGCCGCGCCTCATGGTCAAGCCAGCCGCCCTCGGCAGCTCGGTCGGGATGACCCTCGCCCACGGGCCCGATGAGCGGGCCGCCGCCCTCGAGCTCGCCTTCCGCCACGACGACCGGGCCCTCGTCGAGCGCTACCTCTCGGGCGTCCGGGAGCTCGAGGTCGCCGTCCTCGGCAACGACCCGAGCGACCTCGAGGCCTTCGGACCGGGAGAGATCTGGCCCGGGCGGGAGTTCTACGACTACGAGGCGAAGTACCGGCCGGGCCTCTCGCGGACGACACCCCGGGCCGACCTCCCAGAGGAGATGGCGGCCCAGCTCCGCGACCTGGCGAAAGCGACCTACGCGGCCGTCGGCGCGGCCGGCTTCGCCCGGGTCGACTTCCTCGCCGTCGGCGGGACGGTCTACGTCTCCGAGATCAACACGATCCCTGGCTTCACCCCGATCAGCCTCTTCCCGGCCATGGCGGCGACGGGCGGCTACGACTTTCGGGCCGTCTGCGAGCGGATCGTCGGCCTCGCCGTCGAGCGTGCGGCAGCGCGGGCCCGGCCGCCCCTCCGGCCGGGCGACCTGCCGCGGGGCGTCCGATGAGTCGTCGGCCTCGGGTCGCCCGCCTGCGCCAGGCGCGTTCGGTCCGGCCGGTCGGGCGCCGGAGCGCCCGTCCCTCGCCGGTTCGCGCCGGGGCGGCCCTCGTAGCCCTCGCCGCCAGCGCCGTCCTCTACGGCCTCGTCGCCTCACCGGTCTTCGGCTTCGAGCGACTCGTCCTCGAGGGGGCCCGCTTCACCTCCCGGGCCGCCGTCGAGGCGGCCCTCGGCCTCCGGCCCGGCGAGAGTGTCTTCGGCCTCGCCGTCGACCGGCTCGAGGCCCGTCTCGCCAGCCTGCCGAGCGTCGCGACGGCCCGGGTCCGCGTCCTCCTCCCCGACACCGTCCGCGTCGACCTCGATGAACGGGAGCCGATCCTCGCCTGGCGGACGGCGGAGGGTGTCTACCTCGTCGACGCCTCGGGGATCCTCTTTGCCGCCGTCGGGACGGTCGAGCCAGAGGTGCCCTTTGTCTCGATCGACGGGCGGCCGCTCCCCGTCGTCTCCGACCGCCGCCCCGGGGCCACCCGGCTCGCCCTCGGGGCAACCCTGACGGCGATCGACCTCGACGCCGCCCGACGGCTCGGCTCCCTCCGGCCGGTCGACGTCGGATCGGGGGCCGCCGACCTCGTCGTCGCCGTCGACGAGGCCGACGGCTGGTCCCTCCGGCCGGCGGGCCAGGGCGGTGGCGGCGGGGCCGGTTCGGGGACGACCGGCGAGGGAGGGGGGACCGCTGGCGAGGGCGACTCGGCCTGGGTCGCCGTCTTCGGCTTCTACACTCCGACCCTTCGCCCGACGTCGATGATCCCCGGTCAGGTTCGGCTCCTCCGGAGCCTCCTGCGCGACCGCGAAGCGGTCGTCGCCCGAGTCGTCCTCGCCTCCGAGACGGACGGAACGTACGTCCCGCGGTCGAGTTCCGGGGCGGAGGGGGGCGGGAACCCGTGATCGGCCCCGGCTCTCGCCTCCTCGGGGCGGGCGACGTGGGTCGCCCGGGTCGCGGCGTCGGTCTCCCTGGTCGCGGCGCGGGTCCCGTCGCCGAAGCGGCTTGCTCGAGCCCGCCGGGGTCGGGTAGCCTTGGGGAAATCCACCGGATCGAGGGCGTCGCAACCGTGTTCCTCCCACTCGCGGGGCTCCTCCTCGGCGTCCTGGCCGGCCTGCTCCTGAACGTCAGCGTCGGGTTCGAGCTGAGTCGCTACTCGGCGGTAGCGATCCTCGCCGCACTCGATTCGGTCCTCGGGGCGGTCCGCGCCGAGCTCGATGGGGTCTACGACAACCGAATCTTCGTCAGCGGCTTCGTCGTCAACGCCCTCGTCGCCGTTACCCTCACCTTCATCGGCGACCGCCTCAGCCTCGATCTCTACCTGGTCGCCCTCATCAGCTTCGGCTTTCGGATCTTCAACAACGTCGCCCTCATTCGGCGACACTTCCTCTAGCCGGCACGGACGGTCGGCCGACAGCCAACGGAGACGAGGAGTACCTTGGAACGAGAAGCGGTCCTGGTCGCCATCGATGTCGGGACGTCGAAGGTCTGCGCGCTCATCGGCGAGGTCAGCCGGGACGGCCGGCTGACGATCATGGGCCACGGCACGGTCCCGGCTTCGGGCCTCCGGAAGGGGGTCGTCGTCAACATCGATCAAACCGTGCGCTCGATCGCCGACGCCGTCGAGCGAGCCGAGCGCCTCTCGGGCTGGAAGATCGACCGGGCCTTCGTCTCGGTCGGGGGCGGGCACATCGAGAGCCTGAACTCGACCGGCCAGGTCGCCGTCACCGCCCACCACCGGGAGGTGACCCGAGAGGACGTGAACCGGGCGATCGAGGTCGCCCGGGCCGTCTCCATCCCCTCGAACCGGGAGGTCCTCCATGTCGAGCGGCGGGGGTTCATCGTCGACGGCCAGGAGGGCGTGAAAGACCCCCTCGGGATGAGTGCCCTCCGCCTCGAGGTCGAGACCCACATCGTCACCGCCTCGGCGACGGCCGTCCAGAACCTCTCGAAGTGCGTGGCCGCGGCTGGGGTGAAGATCGACGAGCTCGTCGTCAGCGGCCTCGCCGCCGCCGAGGCGGTCCTGACCGAAACCGAGAAGGATCTCGGCGTCGCCGTCGCCGACATCGGGGCGGGCACGATCGACCTCGCCCTCTTCCGGGACGGCGCTCCCTTCCACACGGCCGTCCTCCCCGTCGGGGGGATCAACGTGACCAACGACATCGCCGCGGTCCTGAAGACGAGCCTCCAGGCGGCCGAGGAGCTGAAGATCCGCCACGGGACCTGCGACCTCGCAGCGGTCGGCGACGACGAGGAGCTCGGGGTCGCCGTCCTCGGCGACGAGGCCGGCCGGACGGTGAGCCGGCGCGAGCTTTCCGAGGTCATCGAGGCCCGGATGCGGGAGACCTTCGAGCTCCTCCGAGACGAGCTCGCCTCGGCCGGCCCGGGCCTTCTGCCGGCTGGGGTCGTCCTGACCGGTGGCGCCTCCCAGCTCGCCGGCGCGGGGCAGCTCGGCCGGGAGGTCCTCGGCCTCCCGGTCAGGATCGCTGCCCCTTCGGGGATCGGCGGCCTCGTCGACACCCTCCTCACCCCGGCCTATGCGACGAGCATCGGCCTCCTCCTCTGGGGCGCAGCCGGCCTCGGGAGCGAGCCCCTCCGCTTCGAGTCGACCCCGGCCCTCGGCCTCTTCGCCCGGCTCCGGGAGGCCCTCCGGAGCATCTTCCCGTGAGCGAGGCGATCGTCCTCGCAAGGCAGCGATGGCCTCACGGGAGCTGAGCGTCGAGACCGGTCGACGGCGCGGGCTCGTCGATCTGACCGAGCGCTGTGCCCGCTTCGTCGCCGAGGTCGCCGAAGGACGGGACGGACTCCTCAACGTCTGGCTGCCCCACGCCACCGCCGGCCTCGTCGTCGTCGAGCTCGGGGCTGGTTCGGAGGAGGACCTCATGGTCGCCCTCGACCGGCTCCTGCCCCGGGACGACCGCTGGCGGCACCGCCACGGTTCGCCGGGCCACGGGGCCGATCACATCGTCCCCCTCCTCGCCCCGCCGTCCCTCTCGGTGCCGGTGATCGGGGGCGCCCTCGCCCTCGGACCCTGGCAGTCGATCTGTCTCCTCGACCCGAACCCGGACAACCCGTCTCGCCGGGTCCGGCTCACCTTCGTCCCGGCGTGAGGGGGAGCTCCGTTCGCCCGCCGGCGACGACGCGACGCGCCGTGGGGGCCTCCATCGATCCCGCTGCGTCGGACCCGCGGCGTCTGGCTATACTGCCCTCCAGCCCCGGACGATCGGCCGCCCGGAGCTCGGAGCAGCCCCGGGAGGCGCTCGCGACGAACCAGACCAGACCGCACCCCGCCAGCCCGGAGGAGAGGCGATGCCGCTGCGATCCGATTCCGAGAATTTCGCTCTGATCCGCGTCATCGGCGTCGGCGGCGGCGGAAGCAACGCCGTCAACCGGATGATCCGGGCCGAGATGATGGGCGTCGAGTTCATCGCCTGCAACACCGACGCCCAGGCCCTCCTCCAGTCCGACGCTCCCCACAAGATTCGGATCGGCGACAAGATCACCCGCGGCCTCGGGGCCGGCGGCGACGCCTCGATCGGCCAGCGGGCGGCCGAGGAAGACTCCGAGAAAATCGCCGAGGCCCTCCGCGACTCGGACATGGTCTTCATCACCGCTGGACTCGGCGGGGGGACCGGCTCCGGAGCCGCCCCCGTCGTGGCCGAGATCGCGAAGGAGCTCGGGGCCCTGACGATCGGCGTCGTCACGAAGCCCTTCAGCTTCGAGGGCAACCGCCGGAAGCTCGTCGCCGAGAAGGCGGCTGAGGAGCTGAAGGCGAAGGTCGACACCCTCATCACGATCCCCAACGACCGCCTCCGCGACGTCGTCCAGAAGAACACGACCGTCCTCGACGCCTTCCGGATCGTCGACGACGTCCTCCGCCAGGGGGTCCAGGGGATCAGCGACATCATCACCGTGCCGGGACTCATCAACCTCGACTTCGCCGACGTCCGGGCGATCATGAAGGACGCCGGCTCGGCCCTCATGGGGATCGGGCGGGCGAGCGGCGAGAACCGGGCCGTCGAGGCTGCCCGCCAGGCGATCGCCAGCCCCCTCCTCGAGGTGAACATCACCGGTGCCCAGGGGATCCTCTTCAACATCACCGGCTCGTCGAACCTCTCCCTCTGGGAGGTGACGGAAGCGGCCGAGGAGATCCGGGCCGCCGCCGATCCGGAGGCGAACATCATCTTCGGGGCGAGCTTCAACGAGCGCCTCGGCGACGAGGTCCAGATCACCGTCATCGCCACCGGCTTCGACGGTCGGCCGAGGGCGACGAGCTACCGGAGCGAGTCGGTCTTCTCGTCCGAGCCGACGGCACGAAGCGTCCGCGAGCGGGACTTCCTCACCGAGCTCGAGCGCCAGCGGCAGGCCGCCGAGGGCGAGCGACCGGCGACCGACGACCGCTCGGCCGCCTCGATCCGGGTCGACCGGACGGCCGAGCCGGCGCCGAACGTCCGTCGCGCCTACGACGCCGACGACCTCGAGATCCCGAGCTTCCTGCGCCGCCGCTAGGAGGGCGGATCGCAGCCGGCGGATCGAAGCGGCTCCCGACCCGGTCCTCGGCCGACGAGCATGGCGACTCGATTCGCGGCCCAGATCCACGACCTCGACGAAGCACCGACCGAACGCCTCGACCGGGCCGAGGTCGATCGGCTCCGGGCGGCTCGAGACCAGGTTCTCGAGCGGATCGCCGCGGCCTGTGCCCGGGTCGGCCGCGATCCCGGCGAGGTCGCCCTCGTCGCGGTCAGCAAGACCGTCCCCGTCGAGCGGCTCCGGGCAGCCCTCGTCGCCGGTATCGACCGGCTCGGCGAGAACCGAGTCCAGGAGGCGGCGGCGAAGGTCCCCGAGCTCCCCGGAGCCCGCTGGCACCTCGTTGGGCCCCTCCAGTCGAACAAGGCCCGGCGGGCGGTCGAGCTCTTCGAGGTCATCGAGACCGTCGACTCCGTCGACCTCGCCCTCCGTCTCGACCGGATCGTCGGCGAGCTCCGCCCTGGGACCCGCTACCCGGTCCTCCTCCAGGTGAACGTCGACCGGGACCCGGCGAAGGCCGGCCTCGATCCCGAGGCCGTCGCTTGGGCTCTCGACCGGATCTCGGAGCTCGAGCGCCTCGAGGTCCGGGGCCTCATGACCATCGGCCGGCTCGTCAGGGAGCCCGAGGCCGCCCGGCCGACCTTCCGGTCCCTCGCCAGGCTCGCCGAGCGGCTTCGGCGGAGCGGCCTTCGCCTCGGCCCCGAGCTGTCGATGGGGATGTCCGACGACTTCGAGGTCGCCGTCGAGGAGGGGGCGACGATCGTCCGGATCGGGCGGGCGATCTTCGGCGAACGGCCGTCAGAGTAGGCGCCGGCGTCGAACCGGCGCGTCGGGCAAGGTCGTCCGCTGGCGTCGGTCGCGGTCGCTGCTAGACTCGAAGGGTGGCCGCCTTCCTCTCGAACTTCCTCTCGCTCCTCGTCTTCGTCCTCTGGGTCCTCGTCCTCGGCCGGGTCATCGTCTCCTGGGTCGACCCCCTCGGGCGCAACCCGCTCTCGGCCTTCCTCATCCAGACGACGGAGCCATTCCTGGCGCCGATCCGGCGGCTCCTCCCGCCGACGGGGATGATCGACTTCTCACCGCTCATCCTCATGCTCATCCTCGGCGTCATCCTCCGGGTGGTCCGGCTCTGAGCCGTCCGCCGGGGGTCCGCTTCGAGGTCCGGGTCGTCCCGCGGGCGCCGGCGGACCGGATCGAGGGGGTCGTCGAGGGTGCCCTCCGGGCGAGGGTGAGCGCGCCGCCGACGGGCGGAGCGGCGAACGAAGCCCTCCTCCGCCTCATCGCCGCCGAGCTCGGTCTGCCACGGCGGGCGGTCCGGCTCGTCGCTGGGGCGACGGGTCGGCGCAAGCTCGTCGCCGTCGAGGGAGTCAGCCCGGCAGACATCCTCGCTCGCTTCCCGGGCCTCGCCCTCTAGCGCCGGCCCGGGGCGGGGGCGCCGGAGGCGCTATCATCGTCGCTGCCCGACCCGCCGAAGCGGAGTCGGCCCCGGTGGGGCGATTAGCTCAGCTGGTCAGAGCGCGCGGTTCACATCCGCGAGGTCACTGGTTCGAGTCCAGTATCGCCCACCAGGACGATCCCCTCCGACCATCCTCGCCGTGGTGACCTCCCGACGGCGCGGCGGTCTTCCACGCTGGCCGCCCGAACGGGCGAGACCAGCCCGAAGAGGTCCCGGACTCAGGTCGAACAACGCTATGTCGGGCGTCGACGCCTCACGAGGCCCCAGGTGGTCACGAGGAGGACCGCGGTCACGACGGTCCAGACGGCGAGTTCTCGGAGGGCGATGGTCCAGTAGGAGCGTCCTTCGTACCCCGCGGCAACTTCCCGGAAGGTCGTGCTCGCCCAGTCCCAGAACTCCTGCTTGGCGGTGTCGTAGGGAGAGCGCGCCTTGACCATGTCGAGGGTCAGGTACGAACCCGAGGCGTCGAGATACCGACTCGCGACCACCGCGTCGGGGGTGTCGGGGGCATCCGAGAGGAGGGGGACGGGCTCGGCGAGATTCGGAAAGATCACGAGGTGGCCGAGGCCGACGAGACCAAGCCCGATGCCGAGGGCGACGACGAGCGACGGCAGCGTCCGCCCGAGGGCTGCACCGACGAGCGACGCGACTCCGAAGGTGGCGAGGGCGACACCGACCAGGGCCGGACCTCGAAACCGATAGGCCTGGAAGCTGGCCCCCGGGTCGAACATCGGGCGTCGGAGCCCCTCGAACCAATGCGAGGCGAGGGCGAGCACGAGGAGGAGGGCGACGACCGCGCCACCAAAGGCGAAGATCCGGGATCGGAACCAGCGGGCCCGTCGCCGATCGAGAGACCAGGCCGTCTGAACCGTCCCGGACTCGAGCTCGCTCGCAATGGCCACGGTCCCGAGGAGGGCACTGACGGCGACGGCGAGCCCGAGCCCACCGGCCTGGATGAGGCTGCTGTTCGCGAAGGCCGAGCTGTATTGAGCGACCAACGTCGGATCGCAGGTCCTGGCCACTTGGAGGAGGCAGCCGGGATCGATATCGACGCCAGCCACTTGGAGGCCGGTCCAGAGCTCCACGCCACCAAGGACCGCCACCCCAGCGATCGCGACGAGGAGCTCGAGCCTGGCCGTCCGGAGGAGGTAGATCCGGCTCGCCTCGATCATTCCATCCGCCTCGGTGGGGCTGCGCCGCTGCTGCCCTGATCGGGCAGCTTCGCGGCAAGATAGGCGAGGACCAGCTCGTTGAGCGTCGGGAGTCTGGCTTCATCGGGGACGGCTCTTGCTCCCATCGAGGCCATGGGCCAGAGGACGTCTTCGCTCTGGGTCGGCCCCGGGATCGGCAGGATGGGCGGACCGTCCTCGGCCACGACGCGCCCCGGCACGACGCGGTGGGCAGCCAGGAGGCGCGACACCGAGTCGCACAGGATGACCCGGCCTGACCGAAGGACGATGATGTCGTCGATCACGGACTCCAGATCTGTGACGATGTGGGAGGAGAGAAGGATCGTCACGCCCCGAGCTGCCATGGCCTTGAGGTCGACGAGCAGCTGGGCGCGCTGGAGCGGGTCGAGGCTGGCGAGTGGCTCGTCGAGCAGGATCGTCGTTGCCCCGGCGTGGAGAGCGACGGCGATCGCGACCTGCGCCCGTTGACCGCCCGAGAGTTGGCCGACGGGTCGGCGGCGGTCGAGGCCACGCAGGTCGAGGAAGGTCGCCGCCCCGGCGGCGTCGAAGCCTGGTCGCAAGGACCGTGCCAGGACGAGGTGGTCGTCGGCGGAGAGGGGCCGGTAGAGGCACGTTTGCTGGGGGAGATATGCCACCCAGCCCGTCTCGGGCGCATCGTCGTGCGCCGATCGACCTGCCACGAGGGCGAGGCCCGTTGTCGGCCGCTCAAATCCGACCCAGCAGCGGATGAGCGTCGTCTTGCCGGCACCGTTCGGACCGACGAGGCCGGTGATGCCTCCCGAGGGCACGGTGACGTTCACGTCGTCGAGTGCCACAACAGGTCCGGAGCGAGTCCGGAAAATCTTCGTCAGTTGCCTTGCCGCGAGGGCGGGGGCACGGCCGGACTGGACGTTACCTGCGGTGGCCATGTCGCCATCCAGAGCTGACGGAAGCGGTTGGCATGGGCCGGGAAATGGCTCTGGAGATCGCGGAGGAGCTCGTCGACCGAGTCGAAGCAACGGAGCTCTGGGAAGGCCAAGTCGTGACAGATGTGATTTCCTGCTTGAACGGCGGGCAGCCGCTCGCCGCGGTAGAGCACGTATGGCGTTTCCTCACTTGACTGAAGCGCTGTCCACACACCGAGGACGAGGAGGATCGAGATCGGGACGATCGGTCGCCGCGCGATGTCGAGGCTTGCCAAGGAGCCACTCGTCGCAGGGTCCTAGGGCGCTACTGACGAGACACGATCGTTCCAGTTCTCCGGCGCGCCGAGATTGCAGTCGCCCGTGTACGCGGTTTGGAGCGACGCTCCACTGTAGTTGTTGTTTTCGTACAGAGTCCACCCACCGGACTGTTTGTACGCCGAAGCGACATCGTTCCAGCCGTACGCCCCGAGGGAGTTCGCAGCCTGGGTCAAATACAGGGCGGGCTGGCCGTATGGCGTCGAGACGCTGTCGCAATAGGTGTAGAGAGCGCCGTTCCCTGCGTCGCGAAAGAGGAGAAGCTCGTTGCCACTGAGAGCTCGAGCCGGGCGGCCTGCGATGACGGCGACCGCTACAACGACGGCCAGCCAGGCCGCGGCAGCCAGCACGTCAGCTGGGCGGATCGGTGTGTGTGTGTGTGTCCCATCTGTCTCCCCATCTGCGCACGAATCTCAGCAGCTTGGAGTATAGCGCGATTGTCCAAGGGGATGAACACCCCAGGTTGAGAGCCGGATGTTCGCGACCAGACATTCGTGCCGCGCGTCGGTTCCACTGCACCGCGTCACAGAGCGCATCGGTCGCTCGTCGCAGGGTTGGTCCTCCTCTCACGACCAGGCCGACGCCCCCGCCCTCCTCCCGGGGGCGTCGCCGTTTCTTCGCCTTCGAGCCCCGGCCAGCTGGCTCCGTCGACGCTGGTGTCGTCCTGGAGGCGCCGCCCCCGACCGCCGCTGGATTGGGCCGCCGACAGCGGTCCTTCGTCGCCAGCGGAGGCTAGGATGGCAGCCGTGGCCGACGATGCCTCCACCTCCGACCCCGGGCCCCGCGCCGCGTCCTCGAGCGATCCGGCGACCGTCGTCGAGCTCCGCGACGTCGTCGTCCGCCGCTCGGGCCGGGCGATCCTCGGACCCCTCGACTGGGCCGTCCGGGCCGGCGAACGGTGGGTCGTCCTCGGGCCGAACGGCTCGGGCAAGACGACTCTTCTTGCCGTCGCTGGCGGCTGGCTCGCCCCGACCTCCGGAAGGGTCGAGATCCTCGGGGGCCACCTCGGCCGGGTCGACCTCCGCGAGCTCCGCCGGCGGATCGGCCACGCCAGCCCGGTCCTCGAGCCGATGCTCGACGACAGCCTCACGCCCCTCGAGCTCGTCGTCGCCGCCCGGGCCGGGGCCTTCGGGCCGTGGTGGCAGACCTCGACCGAGGCCGACCGGGAGCGAGCCCTCGGGCTCCTCGATCGGCTCGGCGTCGTCCACCTCGCCGAGCGACCCTTCGCGACCCTCTCGACGGGCGAGCGTCAGCGGGTCCTCATCGCCCGGGCCCTCATGCCGGAGCCCGATCTGCTCCTCCTCGATGAGCCGGCCGCCGGTCTCGACCTCGGCGCCCGGGAGGAGCTCGTCGCTGCCCTCGACCGGCTGGCGAGGAGTGCTGGCGCCCCGGGCATTGTCCTCGTCACTCACCATGTCGAGGAGATCCCGCCGTCCTTCGATCGGGCTGTCCTCCTCCGCGGCGGCCGGATCGTCGGGGCCGGACCCGTGGCGACGACGCTGAGCGGGGCGACGCTCTCGGCCGCCTTCGGGCTGCCGCTCGTCCTCGATCTCGCCGCCGATGGGCGGTTCCACGCCCGCCGCGATGGGCGCGGAGCAGGCTCGGCGGGTGTTGACGTCGATTGACGCGGCTTTACAACGGAGAGGACCATGCCGCCATCCTCGACGTGGTGGACGGTCGAGCGGGGCGTGGAGTCGACCCGTGGCGACGATCCGGCCGCCTGCACTCCCCGACAACGGCGGCAGGCCGCGGTCTGATCACTCGGAACGGGGTCCTTTCGGTCGGCCTGGCGTTCGCCGTTCTTGCTTGTGGCGTCGGCGGCCAGGAGCCCGGATCGTCGCAAGACAGCCCACGGCCCACCTACCGCCAGGTCGAGGAGGGAAGTCCTGCTGGCCGTCGCACTGTGTCTCCAAGGCAAGGGATGCCCGGCCCGCGTCACGGACGAGGGCGGTATCCGGATCGAAGGGGACTTCGACCCGTCGAAACTTCGGGACCCGGCGCGCCTTCAGCCACCTCCGCCACTGACAGCGGACCAACTTCGGGAGCTCTATCGCTACGTCGTCGCCCAGACCGAGTGCATGCGGCAGGCCGGCTACCCAGTCTCTGACCCGCCTCCCTTCCAGGTCTGGGTCGACTCCGACCGGGCCTTCGATCCCTACAGCGACCTCCGAGCTCGGGGCATCGACTTCGACCACGCCGACCTCCTCCGCTGTCAGGCCCTCCCCGAGCGCCCGAAGTTCCTTGACGAGTAGCCGTCCTTCGCCGCCCAGCCCGCAGTCTCGACTCGCTGGCTTCGCCCCGAAGGTCCTCGCCCAGGCGGGGCTGATCGCCTGGGCCGCCGCGCTCCTCGTCGCCTTCGTCCTCGGGGTCGCCTCCGGTTCGTACCTCCTCGGTCGACCGAGCGGGACCGAGGCGAGTCCCAGCCCCGAGACCGTCACCGTGCGAGCTGGCACCCTCGGCCGGAGCGTGCGGATGCGGGCAACGGCGGAATGGTCCGTCGTGAGCCGTCTCTACGCGCCGACGAGCGGGATCGTCACCGAGGCCGTCGCGACGCCTGGGATTCTCCGCCCTGGCGACATCCCGATGCGGATCGACGAACGTCCACTCGTCGTCGTTCCGGGGGAGGTTCCGGCTTACCGTCGCCTCGAGGAGGGCGCTCGGGGCCGGGACGTCGCGTCCCTCCAGCGGTACCTTCAGGAGGCTGGTTTCTCTGTCGACGACGACCTCGAGCGCTTCACGAGCGTAACGGCCGCCGGGGTCCGTGCCTGGCAGCGATCCCTGGGCCTGCCGCCGACAGGGGTCGTCCTCCTCGGCGATGTCCTCTTGGTCCCTCCGAAGGCCCTCGGGGTGCCGACCCGGTGGACCAGTGACATCGCTCCGGGAGCCCCGCTCGCAGCTGGCAGCCCGATCATCGAGGTCTTGTCGGAGGAGCCCGCCCTCTCGATCGAGCTCGGGCAGGCGCCGAGCTCGGAGATCATCCCTGGTCTCCGCGGGGAGGCGACGTTCGCGAACGGGGTCCGCCGGGCGGTGAGGCTCGTTTCGATCGAGGCGACTCCCGGTCGGGTGGTCGCCAGGCTCGGTCCCGAATCTGCGCCCCTCTGCCGGGCGACGGAGTGCCTCGAGCTCGTCCCCGTCGGCGCGAGGACCGATGTCACCGTGGACTGGATCATCGTCCCCGAGACGTCGGGGGCGATGGTGCCCGTGGCCGCTCTCCAGAGTGATGCCGCGGGAGGGGCCTTCGTCGAGCTCGCGGACGGGTCCCGGCGGCCGGTCGACGTGGAGGTCGTGTCCGGGGGGATGGCGATCGTCAGCGGCCTCGAGGTGGGCGAGATCGTCGTCGTGCCGTGACCAGCTCGCGCCTCCACGTCCGTTCGCTTCGCTTCGGCTACCGCGGCCGCCCCGACCTCATCGTCGACGTCGACCTCTCGGTCGACGCTGGTGAGGTGGTCGCTCTGCGTGGGCCGTCCGGATCCGGCAAGTCGACCCTCCTCTACCTGATCGGCCTCTATCTGCGACCTGCCCATGGCTCGATCGAGCTCGACGGTGAGGAGACGACGACCCTCGGCGACCGTGAGCGAAGCCGTCTGCGCGCCCACCGGATCGGGTTCGTCTTCCAGGACGCAGGGCTCCAGCCGAGCGCCTCGCTCCTCGAGAACGTGGCCGAGGGTGCCTTCTACGGCGGGTCGTCGCTCGAGGCCGCACGAGGACGCGCCCTCGCTCTCATGGCCCGGTACGGGATCGACCACCTCGCCGACCGCCGGGCAAGCCAGGTCTCCGGCGGCGAGGCCCAGCGGGCCGCCCTCTGCCGGGCCCTCGTCCGAGACCCGGTCCTCGTCCTCGCCGACGAGCCGACGGGGAACCTCGATCCCGCCAACGCCGCGGCGGTCATCGACGGCCTCCGAGCGGCAGCGGCAGCCGGAGCGGCGGTGATCATCGCCACCCACAGCCCGAGCGTCGCCGAGGCATGCGATTGGACGATCCACCTGGCATGAGGGCTGCAGCGCTCCGCGGGATCAGGCCGAGGGTCCTCGTCCACATCGTCGGGGCCGGCCTTGGTGAGCATCGACGACGCTCCCTCATCACGATCCTCGTCATGGCGCTGGCCTGTCTCGTCGTCGTCGACACGAGCGGCCGCACCGACGCGACGCGCCGCACCCTCCTGGCCGCCCTCGAGGCGCCGTCGCTCCGCCTCGTGCGGATCGTCGACCAGGCCGGCCAGGCGGGCCTCTCCGCGGCGACGGTCGACGAGCTCCTCGCCCTCGGTTCGGTCGAGTGGGCGATCGGTCTCGGCCAGGTCGGACCGATCGGACGGAACGCAGCCCTCCACGGGGCGAAGGGCGGATATGGGGCGGGCGCCGTCGGCGTTCGCGGCTACGTTGGCGACCTCTTCAGCGGACCCCTCCTCCGGCTCGCCTCTGGTCGGAGGCCGGAGGTCGGCGAGGCGGTCGCCGGTACCGCGGCGGCGAGCGGCCTCGGCCTGGCTGACGGCCTCGGCACGGTCGAGGACGACCGTCAGGGCCAGGTCGGCGTCGTCGGCACGGTTGAGGCAGCTCCCAGCGTCGAGGGACTCGACACCTATGTCCTCGTCCGGAGGGGTCCCGAGATGGTCCTGACCGAGCTCCTCGTCCTCCTCCGGGCGAGCCGCGACGTCGAGCCCTTCGTGGCCAAACTCCACCGGTTGCTCCCGCCCGCCGAGAGGCCGCCTGGTGTCGAACGCGCTGCGGCTCTCGCCGCCCTCCAGCGGCAGCTGGCGACCGAGGCTGGTGCCCTCGACGCGGCCGTCCTCTGGGCTGCGCTGGCGACGACGGCCGCGATGGTCGCTGCCCTCCGGTTCGGGGCCGTGGACGAGCGACGGCGGGAGTTCGGGCTCCGCCGCTCGCAGGGGGCGACCCGATCGACGATCGCGGCGATCGTCCTCCTCGAGTCGGCGATCCTCGGCGGGATCGGGATCGTCCTCGGTGCCGGGGTCGGCGCGACCCTCGTCGTCCTCCAGACCGGGCTGGCGCCCGACCCCGTCCTCCTCGCGGCCATCGGCTGGCTCCTCGGCCTCGCGGCCGTTGCGGGCTCCATGCCCGCCGCCCTCGCCGCGGCCTGGCGGGACCCCGTCGAGGTCCTGCGGACGATCTGAGAGGCGATCTGTCGGGCGATCCGAGGACGTTCAGCTCGCGGCGAGGCGGCGGAGGACGGCTGGCAGGATCCCGCCCTGGCGGTAGGACTCGACCTCGATCGGACCGTCGAGGCGGGCTGTGACCCAGAAGCGTCGGCTCGTCCCGTCCTCGGCCTCGGCGACGACGGCAAGGCGCGCCTTCGGGGCGAGCCCCTCGGCGAGGCCCGAGATCGTGTACCGCTCGCGACCGCTCAGCCCGAGGCTGGCGGCGTTCTCGCCCGGCTCGAACTGGAGGGGCAGGATCCCCATCCCGACGAGGTTCGAGCGGTGGATCCGCTCGTAGCTCTCGGCGATGACGGCCCGGACCCCGAGGAGGGCGGGGCCCTTCGCCGCCCAGTCTCGGGAGGAGCCCGAACCGTACTCTCGGCCGGCGATGACGAGGAGGGGGACGCCCTCGGCGGCGTAGCGCATCGCCGCGTCGTAGATGAACATCTCCTCGCCGTCGGGGAGATGGAGGGTGTACGGCCCCTCCTTGCCCTCGACGAGCCGGTTCCGGAGCCGGATGTTCCCGAAGGTGCCCCGCATCATGACCTCGTGGTGACCGCGCCGCGCCCCGTAGGAGTTGAACTCGAGGGGCGTCACGCCCCGCTCCTGGAGCCAGCGGCCCGCCGGCGACCAGGCCGGGATCGAGCCGGCGGGGCTGATGTGGTCCGTCGTCACCGAGTCGCCGAGGATGGCGAGGGCTCGGGCGCCGACGATGTCCCGGATCGGTGGCGCCTCGGCGGTGAGGTCGCGAAAGAAGGGCGGATTGGCGATGTAGGTCGAGCTGGGGTCCCATTCGTAGCGATCGCCGGCCGGAATCGGGAGTGTCCGCCAGCGCTCGTCGCCCTCGAAGACCGAGGCATAGGTCTGGCGGAAGAGCTCGGGCTCGATGGCCGAGGCGATGACCGAGCGGATCTCGTCGGCCGAGGGCCAGAGGTCGGCGAGGTAGACGGGTCGACCCTCGCGGTCGGTGCCGAGGGGCTCGCTCGTCAGGTCGATGTCGACCCGGCCGGCGAGGGCGAAGGCAACGACGAGGGGTGGCGAGGCGAGGTAGGCGGCCCGAGCGAGGGGGTGGATCCGGCCCTCGAAGTTCCGGTTCCCCGAGAGGACGGCGGCGACGACGAGGTCGTGCTCCTCGATCGCCTTCGCGATCGGCTCGTCGAGGGGGCCCGAGTTGCCGATGCAGGTCGTGCAGCCGTAACCGGCGAGGGCGAAGCCGAGGGCCTCGAGGGGCTCGAGGAGGCCAGCCCGTTCGAGGTAGCGGGTCACGGCCTTCGAGCCCGGGGCGAGGGAGGTCTTCACGATCGGTGGGACCCGGAGGCCCCGGGCGACGGCGTTCCGGGCGAGGAGCCCGGCCCCGACCATGACCGTCGGGTTCGAGGTGTTCGTGCAGGAGGTGATCGCGGCGATGGCGACCGAGCCCGAGCGGATCGTCGCCCGTTCGCCGCGAACCTCGATCTCGATCGGCTGGTACTCGCGCCGGTCGACGGCCGGGAGCGGCGCCTCGGCGGCGGCCCCCTCCGTCGCCCGGGCGATGGCGACCTCCGCCTGGTCGGCGGGGAGGGCCCGGGGGTCGGCGGTCCCTTCCGCCGTCAGGCGTGCCTCGGCCGGGCCGTTCGGCTCGACGGGAACCGGGACGAGACCGTCGGGGAAGTTCGAGCGGAAGTTCTCTCGGAGGGCTCGGAGGGGAACTCGGTCCTGGGGTCGGCGGGGTCCGGCCACCGAGGGCTCGACGGTCGTGAGGTCGAGCTCGAGGAGGGCGTCGAACTCGGGCCCCTCGCCCGGCTCCCGCCAGAGACCCTGCTCCTTCGCGTATCGCTCGACGAGGGCGACCCGCTCGTCCGAACGGCCGGTGAGGCGGAGGTAGGCGAGGGTCTCGTCGTCGATCGGGAAGAGGGTCGCCGTCGCCCCGAACTCGGGGCTCATGTTGCTGATCGTCGCCCGGTCGGCAAGGGAGAGGCCGCCCAGACCGTCGCCGGCGAACTCGACCCAGGCGCCGACGACGCCGAAGCGGCGGAGCATTTCGGTGACGACGAGGACGAGGTCGGTCGCCGTCGAGCCCTTCGGCAGCTCACCGGTGAGCCGAACGCCGACGACCCGGGGCATCGGGAGGTAGAGGGGCTGGCCGAGGAGGACAGCCTCGGCCTCGATCCCCCCGACGCCGTAGCCGAGGACGCCGAGGGCGTTGATCATCGTCGTGTGCGAGTCGGTCCCGACGAGGGTGTCGGGGAAGGCGACGCGGCCGGTCCCCTCGGGGTCGGGCCCATCGGCGACGACGGTCGCCAGGTACTCGAGGTTGACCTGGTGGACGATCCCCGTCCCGGGCGGCACGACCCGGAAGTTCCGGAAGGCCGTCTGGGCCCAGCGGAGGAGCTGGTAGCGCTCGGCGTTCCGCTCGTATTCGCGGGCGACGTTGAAGAGGAAGGCGTCGGGTGTCCCGTAGCGGTCGACCTGCACGGAGTGGTCGATGACGAGGTCGGCGGGGACGAGGGGGTTCACCTTCCCCGGGTCGCCGCCGAGGGCGGCCATGGCGTCGCGCATCGCCGCCAGGTCGACGACGGCGGGAACGCCGGTGAAGTCCTGGAGGACGACCCGGGCCGGCATGAAGGGGATCTCGGCCTCGCCGCCGCCGCCCGGTCGCCAGGCGGCGAGGGCGAGGACGTCGTCCGGGGCGACGATCCCGCCGCCAGCGTGGCGGAGGGCGTTCTCGAGGAGGATCTTCAGCGTCACCGGGGCTCGCCCGAGGTCGATCCGGTCCTCGAGGGCAGTGAGGCGGTAGTAGTCGGGGAGGCCGGGGCCGAGGGGGCGCCGGGCTCCGAAGGGATCGCGGGTCGTCGTCGACAAGGTTCTCCGTCCTCGTTTCGGCGTGGGCTCGGCGAGCCGATCGCTCGCTACACTCGTCGGGTGCAAGAGTACCCCGGCGAGGGTCGCCACTCCCGCCGAGACGAGCCTGGGATCGACCGCTGCAGCCGGTCGCCCGATCGCCTCGCCCTCGAGGGTTGTGCTCCCGGCGCACGGATCGAGGGTTGCGCTTCGGACGCACAGAGCGATGAGGATCTGGGACGTCGTCGAGCCTGAGCCGCCCGAGCCCTCCGAGGAGGCCCTCGCCGAGCTCGAGGCGGCCGGCATCGACCTCGACCCCGGGCGCTCGCGTGGACGGTCCGGGACGAAACCGGCGGGTGCCCCGACAGAGGGAGGGTCCCTTCCGGGCGACGAGGAGCCGCCGGCTGGCTTCCATCGCCACGGCGACCTCCTCCACCCGAGCGACCACGTCCACCCCCACCGTCGGAGCGAACCCGGCGAGCGGCCGTACCTCGGGATCGTCGGGGCAGGCGCCGTCGGGACGGCCCTCGGGGTCGCCCTGAGCCGGGCCGGCTGGCCGGTCGTCGCCGTCGCGAGCCGAGATCCGGGGAGGCGCGAGCGGTTCGTCGAGCTCGTCGGTGGGGTTCGGGCCTTCGCCGAGGCCCAGGCGGTCCTCGACGAGGTCGAGATCGTCATCCTCTCCGTCCCCGACGACGCCCTGCCCGCTCTGGCCGGGAGCCTCCGCCTCTACAGTGGTCAGGCGATCGTCCACACCTCGGGTGCCCTCGGACCCGAGGTGCTCGAGCCGGCCCGGGCGGCAGGGACGCAAGCGGGGACCTTCCACCCTCTCGTCGCCTTCGCCGATCTCGAGCGGTCGATCGAGGCGCTCCGCGGAGCGACGATCGCCATCGAGGCCGACCCGGGCCTCGCCTCGCTCCTGGCGGAGATGGCTGAGTCGCTGGGCGCCGTGCCGGTCCGCCTTCCGCCCGGTTCCCAGGCTGCCTACCACGCCGCCGCGGTCCTCGCCGCGGGCGGCCTCGTCGGGCTCCTCGACGGGATCGTCGAGCTCGGGCGCGTCGCCGGGCTCGACGAGTCGGGGGCCCTCGCCGTCTACGGGCGGTTGGCCGAGCAGACCCTGGCAAACGCCCGGGCCCTCGGGGTCGAGGCGGCCCTGACGGGGCCGATCGTGCGGGGCGACGTCGGGACGCTCCGGCGGCACCTCGAGGCGCTCCGGCGGCACGCCCCCGGGGTGCTGCCCCTCTACCTCGCCCTCGCCGAGCGGGAGGTGGCGATCGCCGTGCGTCGCGGGATCCTCGACCCGGCCCGGGCGACGGCGCTCCGGGAAGTTCTGGGAGGCGCAAGCCTCGGCGAAGGGGTCGCCGAGGAGCCTGCCTCGAAGCCGGCCGCGCCAGGGTCCCCCTGAGCTCGTACGGGGCGTCCTGCCCTCGTTGCGCCACCCGGGAGCAGCCCGCCGGCGGCCCGCGCGGCCCGCGAGCATGCCGCGCCACCTGCGGGCGGGCTGCACCTGCGAGCAGCCTGCGCCGGTCGCGAGCAGCCTGCGCCGCCCGCCCGCCGTCCCCTCCGACGCTCGGGGTCCCTTCTCGCCTCGGCTGCTCGGCGTGGCCCCTCGGCCCGCGACTCGGTCGGCGGCCAACTCTGCCATCTTCTCGTGAGGCGGGCGTGGTCCGCCCGATCTGGCGGCCCTTGGCGGTCGGCGAGGCGGCCCGTGTCGACGGGCGTGCTGGAGCCACGCTCCGACGACGGCGCCGGTGTCCTCCCTGTCGGGCTCCCTGGGGCTCCTGAGGGCCGCCCGTTGACACACGCTCATCGAGTGAGCGTTTGTCAGGCTGGAGACCGCCGACCGCCGTCGCGAGCGTCTTCCCCACGCCAGGGCACGCTCGCGGAGCGCCGTCGCGGTGCCCTCAGCCGCCGGTCGGACCGGTTTGACGGCGTTCCTGCTCACCTGGCGGGAAGATGGCAGAGATCGGGCCGCCGGGCGGACGCAGGCGGGCGCGGCGCAGAGTTGGCACGGCCGGAGGCGAGGGCACTGAACGGGTGGACGGGCTGCTGGGTTGGTCGGGGTGGGAGGCCGTCTGGGGAGACACCGCCCGGCGAGCAGGCCGCCCGAGAAGTGGGGGACCGGCGAGGGTGCCGACTGGATGGGCGTCGGAGACAGTTCGGACCACAACCGGCGCGGCTGCTGGACAGCCGCGACACCCGACGGCCCAGCGGCCGGGCCGGCCAGGATCACGGGCCGCCGCCCCATCCGGTCCCCCGGGCACTCGGTGCCCGCGCGCCCCGGCCGAGACCCAACCGCGCACGCCGGCCGCTTGCAAAGCGCCAGCGCCGGGGTAGGATTGCGGGTATGCAGCACAGCATCGCCGCCAAGTACGCGGCTCGTCCCGTGGCGCGCTTCGTCAAGCCAACCTCCCGGGCGCGGATGCCGCGTCTCGGCCTGCGTGCCTTCGGCTCCTTCCAGCCGGCCCCGAGCCGAGCGACCGTCCTCCGCCAGGCGGACATCGGTCCCTATGCTGCGCTGCGAGCGGGCTGGCGGGCGATCACCCCGGCGCGGTCGGTGCGAGCCACGTCGGGGCTCCTCCGGCCGGCCGTCACGATGCGCTGGGCCAACGGCGGCCGCGGCCGCGACGACCGGGCGGCGGCTGCGGCGGCGCCGTGGCGCGCCTGAAGACCCAGCGGGCTACCTCTGCCGGCGGGATCGTCGTTCGGGTTCGCGACGGGCGACCCCAGCTCGTCGTCGGGATGCGTCGCCGCGAGCGCGGCGTCACCTGGACGCTCCCAAAGGGCACTCCCCGGCCCGGTGAGTCGCTGACCGAGACGGCCGTCCGGGAAGTCGGGGAGGAGACCGGCCTTCAGGTCGAGATCCGGCGGCCCATCGGCTCGATCCACTACACCTTCGTCGCCGACGATGTCCGGATCGACAAGACCGTCCACTACTTCCTCATGGAGGCCGTCGGTGGCCACCTTGCCCGCCACGACCGCGAGTTCGCCCGGGTCCGCTGGGTCGATCTCGAGGCGGCACCTGGGCTCCTGACCTTCGAGACCGAGCGGGAGCTCGTTGCCCGGGTCGGTCGTCTCTTCGGGAGCGCCGAGGGGGAGCTCCCAGGGCGGCCGGAGGCGGGGACGCCGGCTCACCGAGGGGACGGGCCACCGGCACGCCGCGAGGCCGGGCCGACGACGCCACGGGGGGAGCCGAAGCCTGGGCGGTCGGTCGTGGCCGGGGATCTGAGACGTGCCAGCGTCCGGCAGACCACCCAGAACCGGACGGTCGAGGGCCGAGCCGGTGAACCGAGACCCAGCGAGCGACGCGTCGGTGAGTCCCGAGCTCCCGAGCAGCGACGGACGGTCGGTCAGGGGGCCGCTGGCCGGGTTCGACGATGATGCGAGGCGTGTGGGCCACGCCGCCAGCGCGAGTGGGTTCGACCCGAGCAGGGGCGGCCGGGCGAGGAGGAGCCGGGACCGCGCCCGCGACTGCCCGGCCCACGCCCGCGGAGGCTCGGCCATGACCGAGTCGCCCGGCACCGCGACCATTCACGAGACGCCCCTCGCTGATCGACACCGGGCCCTCGGCGCCCGCTTCGTCGACTTCGCCGGCTGGCGGATGCCGCTCCAGTACACCTCGATCCTCGACGAACACCGCGCCGTCCGGGGGCAGGCCGGCCTCTTCGACCTCTGCCACATGGGTGAGATCGTCGTCGAGGGGCCCGACGCGGGGCGTGCCCTCGACTTCGCCCTCGTCTCCTGGCCGTCGGCCCTGCGGGTCGGCCGGGCCGGGTACTCGATGCTCTGCAACCCCGAAGGCGGGGTCCTCGACGACCTCATCGTCTACCGCCTCGCCGAGGCCCGCTTCATGGTCGTCGCGAACGCGGCGAACGCGGCTCTCGTCTCCGATGCCCTCGCCGAGCGGGTCGCCGGCTACCAGGCGATCATCGACGACCGGAGCCTCGCCACCGGCCTCGTCGCCGTCCAGGGACCTCGAGCGGCCGAGATCCTCGCCCGTCTGACCGACCTCGACCTCACGACCCTCCGCACCTACGGGGTCGCCGAGGGCCGTGTCGCCGGCAGGGCCGCGACCGTGGCCCGGACCGGCTACACGGGCGAGGACGGCTTCGAGGTCTTCGTCGAGACCGCCGACGTCGGGCACCTCTGGGATACCGTCCTCGACGCCGGCCGCCCGGCTGGCCTCGTCCCCGTCGGCCTGGGGGCCCGGGACACCCTCCGGCTCGAGGCTGGGATGCCCCTCTATGGCAACGAGCTCGATCCGACGACGAACCCCTTCGAGGCCAGCCTCGGCCACGTCGTCCGCTTCGACAAGCCGGGCGACTTCGTCGGCCGCGCAGCCCTCGAGCGGATCGCGGCGAGCGGGCCGAGCCGGCGGCGGGTCGGGCTCGTCATGGCTGGGAGGGGGATCGCCCGCCACGGCTACCCCGTCTACGCCGGCGACCGCGAGACCGGGGTCGTCACCTCGGGCAGCCTCTCGCCGACCCTCGGCGTCCCCATCGCCATGGCCTCCGTCGCCCCGGCCGACGCCGAACCGGGTACGATGCTCGCGGTCGGCATCCGCGGGACGCGGGTCCCGGCCCGGGTCGTCCCACTGCCGTTCTATCGCCGCCCCCGCTGACCGGAGGAGCGGACCCGCCGGACCGTCGAGCAGGCCGCCGGGACCGGACGGCGGGGTCGGGCAAGCCGGAAGGAGGTTCTGCCGGTGTCCGTCCCGCCCGAGCTTCGTTACACGAAGGAGCACGAGTGGCTCCGCCTGGCCGGAGACGAGGCGACGGTCGGCATCACCGACTACGCGACCGAGCAGCTCGGTGACGTCGTCTTCGTCGAGCTGCCCGAGGTCGGGCGGACCCTCGACCAGTTCGCCACCTTCGGGGTCGTCGAGTCGGTGAAAGCGGTCTCGGACCTCTACGCGCCGATCTCGGGCGAGGTCGTGGCCGTGAACGAAGCCCTCGCCGACCACCCTGAGCTCGTGAACAGCGACCCCTATGGTGCCGGGTGGTTGATCCGGATCCGGCCCCGGGACCCGGGGGAGGTCGAGAACCTCCTCGACGCGGCCGCCTACGAAGCGCTCGTCCGCGAGTCCTGAGGGACGGCCGATGGGCTACGCGCCGCACACCCACGACGACCGGCGGCGGATGCTCGAGGCCCTCGGGATCGACTCGGTCGAGGAGCTCTTCGCCGACATCCCCGCCGAGCTCCGAGCCAGCCCCCTCCGACTCCCACCGCCGCGCCCAGAACAGGCCGTCGCCGCCGAGCTCGAGCGGCTGGCCGGGCGCAACCGGACGGAGCTCGCCTCCTTCCTCGGCGCTGGGGCCTATCGCCACTGGACTCCACCCCTCGTCGACCAGATCCTCCTCCGGGGCGAGTGGTACACGGCCTACACCCCCTACCAGCCCGAGGTGAGCCAGGGGACCCTCCAGAGCATCTACGAGTTCCAGTCCCTCATTGCTGAGCTCACCGGTCTCGACGTCGTCTCGGCTTCCCACTACGACGGGGCGGCGGCGACGGCGGAGGCTGCCCTCATGGCCTGCCGAGCCACGGGTCGCGACCGGATCCTCGTCTCGCGAGCCGTCCATCCCCAGTACCGGGAGACCCTCCGGACCTATGCGACGGGAGCCGGGATCGTCGTCGAGGAGATCCCGATCGTCAGCGAGGGGCCGGGGGCGGGGACGACGGACCGGGCGGCCCTCGCGCGGGCCCTGGCCGCCTCGGACCGACCACCAGCCGGTCTCCTCGCCGCCCAGCCGAACTTCTTCGGGCTCCTCGAGCCGATGGCCGAGCTTGGGAGCGCGATCCACGGCGCGGGTGGCCTCTTCGTCGCCGTCGTCGAGCCGGTCTCCCTCGCCGTCCTCCAGCCGCCCGGGGCCTACGGGGCCGACATCGCCGCCGGCGAGGGTCAGCCTCTCGGGATCCCGCTCTCCTATGGGGGGCCCTACCTCGGCCTCCTCGCTTGCACCGCTCCCCTCGTCCGCCAGATCCCGGGTCGCCTCGTCGGTCAGACGACGGACCTAGACGGACGGCGGGCCTTCGTCATGACCCTCCGGGCCCGGGAGCAGGACATCCGGCGCGAGCGGGCGGCGAGCAACATCTGCACGAACCAGGCCCTCCTCGCCCTGGCGGCGGCGCTCTACCTCGCCACCCTCGGCCCCCACGGCTTGCGGGACGTCGCCGCCGGTTCGGCGGCCCGGGCTGCAGCCCTCGAGACGGCCCTCGCCGGCGTCGGCGTCCGGCGCCTCTTCGAGGGCCCCTACTTCAACGAGTTCGTCGTCGCCGTGCCCGACGCCGTCGCCGTCCACCGTCGGCTCCTCGACCACGGCGTCCTGGCTGGGCTGCCCCTGGCGACGGTCGAGCCCGACGAACCCCTCCTCGCCGACGGTCTCCTCGTCTGCGCGACGGAGACGACGACCGACGAGGAGATCGAGCTCTTCACCTGGGCCCTCGGCGAGGTCCTCGGGTCCGGGGCAAGGGGGCAGGGGTCCGGCGCCGGCCGGGAGTCGGGCGCGGACCAGCCGGCCGTCGGCGCCGGCACCGGAGGTGGCCGATGAGCGTCACCGGCCGCCGCCTCCAGCCGACCCTCGCCGAGCTGTCCCGACCCGGCCGGGGCGGCTATCCCGTGCCCCACCCACCGGCCGACGCCCTGGCGCGGATCCCGGCCGAGCACCGCCGCCCGACCCCGCCCGCCCTGCCCGAGCTCGCCGAGCCCGACGTCGTCCGCCACTTCGTCAACCTCTCCCAGCTCAACCACGCCGTCGACACGGGCTTCTACCCCCTCGGCTCGTGCACGATGAAGTTCAACCCGAAGCTCGGGGAGTGGGCCGCTCGGCTGCCCGGGTTCGCCCGCCTCCACCCCTACGCGCCGGACGAGGTCGCCCAGGGGACCCTCGAGCTCCTCTGGAGCCTGGAAGCAGCCCTTGCCGAGATCGGCGGGATGCGGGCCGTCACCCTCCAGCCGGCAGCCGGCGCCCAGGGCGAGCTGACGGGGATCCTCATGATCCGGGCCTACCACGAGAGCCGGGGCGACCACGGGCGGATCGAGGTCCTCGTCCCCGACTCGGCCCACGGGACGAACCCGGCCACGGCCTCGATGGCCGGCTACCGGACGGTGAACGTCCCCTCGGCGCCCGACGGCGGCGTCGACCTCGACGCCTTCCGGGCCGTCCTCGGGCCAAGGACGGCGGCGGTCATGATCACGAACCCATCGACCCTCGGCCTCTTCGAGCCCCGGATCGGCGAGCTCATCGAGCTCGTCCACGCCGCCGGCGGCCTCGCCTACATGGACGGGGCGAACCTGAACGCGATCATGGGCCGCTTCAAGCCGGGCGAAGCCGGCTTCGACGCGATGCACTTCAACGTCCACAAGACCTTCAGCACTCCCCATGGCGGAGGTGGGCCGGGAGCCGGGCCCGTCGGGGTGGGGGAGAAGCTCCTCCCCTTCCTGCCGGCGCCCCGGGTCCTCCGGGATCCCGACGGGACCTTCCGGCTCGAGCGGCCGGGCGAGCGACCAACGGCGATCGGGCGGGTTCGGAGCTTCGTCGGCAACACCGGCGTCCTCGTCCGGGCCTACGCCTACATCCTCGCCCACGGCCGCGATCTCGCCCTCGTCTCCGAAGACGCCGTCCTGGCGGCGAACTACCTGAAGCGCCGCCTCGCCGAGGAAGGGTCCTACGACGTCCCCTTCGAGCGGCCCTGCAAGCACGAGTTCGTGGCCCAGGCGAAGACCCTCCACGCCGAGACGGGGATCCGAACCCTCGATGTCGCGAAGCGGCTCATCGACTACGGCTTCCACCCGCCGACGATCTACTTCCCGCTCACCGTCGAGGAGGCGATGCTCATCGAGCCGACGGAGACCGAATCGATCGAGACCCTCGATGCCTTCGCCGACGCCCTCATCGCCATCGCCCGGGAGGCTCGCGAGACGCCGGAGCTCGTCCGGGCGGCGCCCCACACCGCTCCGGTCCGGCGCCTCGACGAGGCGACGGCGGCCCGGCGGCCGGACCTCCGCTGGCGGCCCCTGACGGGCCGAGACACTCCGTGCCCGGCGTGAGCGGGATCGACCCGGGTGGAACCGCCCGCCTCGCACGCCGGTGGGATCGACTCCGCGGATCGATGAACCTCAAGCGGCGCCATGGGGTATCGTCCTTCGGAGCCGGGGGCAGCGCTGGAGGAGCCGAAATGGCGCTCGAGAGGAGTGGCCGGCGACGACCGAGCCGACTCGCGAGGTGACGGTGGAGGCTGCGAGGCGGGTCGGGCCGACGAGACCGACGGACGCCGAGCTCGTCGAGCGGATCGCCACCGACGATCCAGTGGCCTTCGAGGAGCTCTTCGACCGCCATCGGGCCTTCGTCTACCGGACGGCCCTTGGCCTGCTCGGCGATCCCCAGGCGGCGGAGGAGGTCCTCCAGGATGCCTTTGCCCGCGCCTGGCAGCGGCGCCGGCTTCTGAGGCGGGACGTCTCGCCGCTGCCGTGGCTCCATCGGGTCGCCCTCAACCTCTGCTACTCCCGGCTGGCCCGGCGGCCCCCGTCGGCGGCGCCGATCGAGGGGCTCGATGAGCACCTCGTTGCGGCCGGGGCCGAGCCGGTGGAGGCGACGGAGCGAGCCGAGCTCCAGCAGCTCGTCCGGGAGGGGATCGCCGCTCTGCCACCGAAGCAGAGGAGCGTCGTCGTCTGCTACTACCTCCACGGCCTTTCGCTCGCCGAGACGGCCGAGCTCTTGGGGCTCCGCCTGGGGACGGTGAAGTCGCGGCTCCACTACGCCCTCGCTGCCCTGCGAGACTGGCTCGAGGCGGACCGACGCTTCGGCGGCGCGCTGGGCGAGGCGGGCGCGGTCCTGGTGGAGGTCGTCGCTCGTCGGGCAGCCGGGACCGAGGGAGCTGCACGGTGATGGACGGGCGGGTCTGTCGGGCGGCGAGAACGGTCCTCGTCGAGGTCGTCGAGGCCCGGGCCGGCACCGAGGCCGGTCCGGGGGGCACGACCGCCGCCGGTCCGGGGTTGACGAGTCCCGATCGGAGATCCGGATCTCGGCGGCCGGCGGGACAGGCCCAGTCGGTCGATCCGCGGGTAGAGGTCGCCCTCGCCCACGCCCGGGCCTGTCGGGCCTGCCGGGAGGTCTTCGAGTCGGCCGTCCTCGTCGATCGACGCCTCCGCCGCTACGCTCGGGTCGTCGGCGGGGCGCCCCTGCCCGAAGGTCGCCCTCCCTTGCCTCGGCGGTCCGGGGTCGGGCGGACGGAGAGCTGGCGCTCGCGATCGGCCCTGGCGGGACTGGCCACGAGTGCGGCCATCGTCGCCCTCCTCGTCGCTCCGGGCGCCGCCTGGCGGCCGAGGACCATGGCCCTCCAGGAAGTCGGCGTCGAAGCGGCCCGGATCGCCGCTCGGCGGATCGAGGAGGAGCGTCGTGAGGCGGCCGTCCTCGCCATCCAGCTTCGGGTTCGGGGCCAGCCGCCACCCCGCTCGGCCCGGCTCGATCGCGAACAGCGCCCGGATCCAACCTCCGAGGTCGACGGCACACCGCGCTGGACCGGGCCCGATGGGCTCGGGGTCGGCCCGCCGCCCGGCCCATCCGTGTGGCAGCCAGCGGAGCCCCGGACGAGCTGAGGGCGGCGCGTGGCCAGACTGGACGGCGCGCCAGGACCGCCGGGTGCCGGACGGCCTCGCCGAGTCGGCCGACGGGGATCCGGAGTCGACGGGAGCCTGGAAAGGAGGTGGAGCAGGAGAAGCCGGTGTGAGGGGCCCGTCTCGGTCGCCGGCCGCTGATCATCACCGATTTGACATCGGCCGCGGCGACCCGCATAGTACGGGCCAGTGCAGTGACTGCTGCGCACCGTGCGCTCGACCGTCGTCCTCGTCGTCGTGCCGGCGGCGGCCTCGGAGGAGTGTTCGAGGAGGAACGAGCCCGGCGGGACGGGCGATCACGAGCAATCGCTGTCCTGGATCAATGAGGTCAGATCACCTCGGAGGACCACGCATGCGGAACCGTTTCTTCGGCCTGCTCGCGAGCACGGCGATCGTGTTTGCGGCCTGCGGGGGCGCGGCGTCGCCGACGCCGGCGCCGACTAGCCCGCCCCCGAGTGCGCCCCCGGCCTCACCCTCGCCGAGCCCGAGCCCAACGCCGATCGATTACGACGCGCTCCTCTACAACTACACCTACTCGCCCGAACCCGGTAAGTCGGGCGGGAGCGTCATCGCCTCCGACTGGCAGGCGGCGAACCAGCTGAACCCCTACTACAGCAACGCCTTCGCCAACAGCCAGGTCCTGGCAGCGACGATGCGAGCCCTCGGGGTCGTCACCGCCGACGGTCACTGGAAGGCCGACCTCGCCCAGTCGCTCCCGAAGGCGAGCGCGGGCGACGTCGTCATGGACAGCTCGGGCGGCGGCTTCACGGTGAAGATCAACATCAAGCCCGGGCTCCTCTGGAGCGACGGCCAGCCGCTCACCCTGAACGACCTCAAGTACACCTGGCAGTGGGTCCTCGACCCGGATCAGCCGGGCATCTCGACCCTGGGCTGGGACGTCATCGATCGCTTCGACGTCTCGGCCGACGGCCTCAGCGCCGAGGTCCACTTCAAGGAGCCGTACGCCGGCTGGCTCGGCCTCCTCGTCGGCAGCCCGCCGCTCCCCGAGCACTACATGAAGACGATCCCGGTCAAGGAGGCGAACACGAAGTCGTACCCCGTCGATGGGGCGATCCTCTCGAAGGCGCCCGTCTCAGGGCCCTTCAAGTACGAGACGGCCTCGGCCGACACGATCGTCCTCGTTCGGAACGACAACTGGAAGGCCGGTGAGGGTGGGCGGCCCGCCTATCTCGATCGGCTCACCTACAAGTTCTTCCCCGACAACAAGGAGGGCATGATCGCGGCCTTCCTGGCCGGTGAGATCGACGTCGCCGTCGACCTCGTCCAGGCCGACTACGACGCGATCAAGGGCGTCGATCCCTCGATCGGCAAGGCGATCCTCGAGCCCGCCTGGCTCTACGAGCACCTCGACTTCAACCAGGCCGGTCTCGGCCGGGGCAAGGGTCACCCCGCCCTCAAGGACGTCGAGGTCCGCCGGGCGATCGCCCAGGCGATCGACAAGAACGCCCTGTACCAGACCGTCTTCCCGGGTAGCCCGCTGCCGGACAAGCCAGCCTGCAGCAACGCCACCCCGACGAACTACTGGCTGAACCCGAACCTCGAGTGCCTCCCCTTCGACCTGGCGGCGGCGAACAAGCGCCTCGATGACGCCGGCTACGTCGATACCGACAACGACGGGATCCGGAACATGCCCGGCGGCGGGGAGAACCTCGACTTCGTCCACTGCACGTCCCAGGCCGGCTTCCGGCAGACCGGCGGTGAGTTCCTGAAGGGTGCCCTCGAGAAGATCGGGATCAATCTCGAGCTGAACTTCGTCGACTCGACGGCCGTCTTCTTCGCCAACTGGCCGGACGTCGCCCCCGACACGAAGTGCAACCTGGCCCACGGCCAGTACGACACGGCCGAGTTTGCCTACGTCCTCTCCTTCGACCTCTTCGGGAACTACTACTACAGCTACCACTCGGAGCAGATCCCGACCGAGGCGAACAACGGGAACGGGTACAACTACCTCCGCTTCTCGAACCCCGAGATGGACGCCGCCCTCGACACCCTCAAGGCGGCGATCCTGACGAAGGACCAGATCGAGGCGGCCTGGAAGATCCAGGAGATCTACGTCGATCAGGTTCCCGAGGTCGCGCTCTACTACCGGAACGAGGCCCGCGGGGTCTCGGCCCGGCTCCACAACTTCTTCAAGAACCCGAGCACGTCCTCCGACTTCTGGAACGTCGAGGACTGGTGGGTCGACCAGTAGTCGGCCGCTGATCGACGCTCGTCGATCCGAGGCGGCGGTCCGGAGCCCCCGGCCGCCGCCTCGCTATACTCGGGCCCACGTCCGGGATCGCGGCTCCTGCCGGGGAGCCGTTGGGCCGAGCCGGCCCTGCGCCCGACCTACCCGTCGACAGGAGCCTGCGGAGCGAATCCGCCCATCATGACGAAGTACATCATCCGGCGAGCCATCGGCCTGCTGCCGCTCTTCTTCGGCGCCGTCGTCATCAGCTTCCTCCTCATGCGCGCCGCGCCGGGCGGCCCCCAGGCGGCCCTGGCCGGGATCAAGAGCATCACCCAGGAGGACCGCGAGCGGTGGCTTCGGCGCTGGTGCCTCCAGGCCGAGGTGACGCCGGTGAACATGCTCAAGGAGTTCGGGGGCTGGCTCGGCGTCCTCAACTGCGACAAGGATGCCTTCCCGGACATCTTCTTCTCCGCCCAGGGCGGTCTGAACATCCTGCCGCCGGTCCTCGGGGGCGGCGAGAACGGGGTCCTCAAGGGCGATTTGGGACTCTCGATCCGGGCCGGCCGGCCGGTCGTCGACGTCATCCTCGAGCGAGTCCCGGCGACCCTCCTCCTGACGACGAGCGCCCTCGTCCTCTGGGTCGGGATCGCGGTCCTCATCGGCACCTATGCCGCCGTCCACCGCTACTCGCTCTTCGACCAGACGGCGACCTTCCTCGCCTACGTCTTCTACTCGCTGCCGACCTTCTGGCTCGGCCTCATGCTCATCTTCTTCTTCGCCGTCTTCTTACGGACGAGCGGCGTCACCGACTTCTTCCCGAGCGGCGGGATCATCACGACCCGCGACTGGCCGCCCTTCAACACGCCCCAGTATTGGGCGGCCTTCGGAGAGCGACCCCTGGCCGCGATGGTCGACGTCGCCCGTCACCTCGTCCTGCCCGTCTTCACCCTCGTCGCCGTGAACATCGCCGCCGACTCCCGCTTCGTTCGGGCGGCGATGCTCGAGGCCCTGAACCAGGACTACGTTCGGACGGCGAAGGCGAAGGGCCTGCCGGCCCGGACGGTCATCGGCAAGCACGCCTTCCGGAACGCGATGCTCCCGGTCGTCACGAACGTTGCCCTGGAGCTCCCCTTCCTCGTTTCGGGGGCGATCGTCACCGAGACGATCTTCACCTGGCCGGGCCTCGGTCGGCTCTTCATCGAATCCGTCGGCGCCCGAGACTACTTCGTCCTCATGGGCCTCCTCCTCGTCAGTACGGTCTTCATCCTCATCGCCAACCTCCTCGCCGACGTCCTCTACGCCATCGTCGATCCCCGAATCCGCTACGACTGAGGCCACGGTGTCCGACCAACCCCTCCGCACCCCCGCCACGAGCCGCGTCGCGGCCCTCTCCGACACGGCGGCGGCGGACTATGAGGTCGCCCTCGAGTCGCTGAACCAGTGGCAGCTCGCCTGGCGCCGCTTCCGGCGCCACAGGCTCGCCCTCGTCGGACTCGGGATCCTCGGGGTCATGGTCTTCCTCGCCATCTTCGGCCCGATCATCTGGCCCTATGACCCCCTCGCCCTGCGCCAGGACCTCCCGGGGCCCCAGGGCTTCGATCCCCTCCAGATGCCTCCCTTTGGCTCGGACGGCTCGGGACGCAGCGTCTTCGTCCTCGTCGCGAATGGGGCCCGCCTGTCGATGCTCATCGGGACGACAACGATGCTCATCGCCGTCACCATCGGGGTCCTCGTCGGGGCGACCGCTGGCTTCTTCGGCGGCTGGGTCGACAACCTCCTCATGCGCCTCGTCGACCTCGTCCTCTCCATCCCCTTCCTCTTCATCGTCCTCGTCGCCGCCCGCTTCTTCGGCGGCGGCGAGCTCGTGCCGCTCATCCTCATCTTCGGGCTCCTCTCCTGGCCGAGCCTCGCTCGTCTCGTCCGGGCCCTCTACCTCTCCCTGCGGGAGCAGGAGTTCGTCCTCGCCGCCCGGGCCGTGGGGGTGAGCGATCTCCGGATCGCCTTCCGCCACATCCTCCCGAACGCCATCGGGCCGATCGTCGTCTCGGCCACCCTCATCGTGGCGAACGCGATCATCCTCGAGGCCTTCGTCAGCTACCTGAACTTCGGCCTCAAGGCCCAGGACATCAGCTGGGGGAATGCCCTCGCCCGGAGCCAGGAGCGGATCGCCGTCGGCAACTGGTGGTGGCCCTTCTTCCCCGGCATGGCGATCGCCCTGACCGTCATCGCCATCAACTTCCTCGGCGACGGGCTCCGCGATGCCCTCGATCCGCGGGCGAAGGAGTAGGAGGGAGAGGGTGACCGCGACCGCCCCTGCCGCGTCGGCTGCTCGGACCGCCAGCGGCAACGACCTCCTCCTCGAGGTTCGCGACCTGCGGACCTACTTCCACGTCCTCGATGGGACGGTCCGGGCCGTCGATGGCGTCTCCTTCGCCATCCGCCGCGGTCAGACCCTCGGTCTCGTCGGGGAGTCGGGCTGCGGCAAGAGCGTGACCGCCCTCTCGATCATGCGCCTCCTCGACATCCCGCCGGCGGAGATCGCGAGCGGCGAGATCATCTTCGAGGGCCGCGACCTCCTCAAGTTGTCCGAGGAGGAGATGCGCCACGTCCGCGGCAACGACATCGCGATGATCTTCCAGGAGCCGATGACGAGCCTGAACCCGGTCTATACCGTCGGCGACCAGATCGCCGAGGCGGTCATCCTCCACCAGCGCCTGTCGAAGCGCGAGGCCTGGAACAAGGCGATCGAGTCGCTCCGGGCGGTCGGGATCAGCAACCCCGAGCGGCGCGTGAAGCAGTACCCCCACGAGCTCTCGGGCGGGATGCGCCAGCGGGTCATGATCGCCATGGCGCTCTCCTGCGACCCGAAGCTCCTCATCGCCGACGAGCCGACGACGGCCCTCGACGTGACGATCCAGGCCCAGATCCTCGAGCTCATCCGAGAGGTGCAGGACCGGACAGGAACGGCCCTCCTCCTCATCACCCACGACCTCGGCGTCGTCGCCGAGACGGTCCACGACGTCCTCGTCATGTACGCCGGGCGGATCGTCGAGACGGGGACCGTCGAGGACGTCCTCCTCGCGCCGAAGCACCCCTACACGGAAGGCCTCCTCCGCTCGATCCCCTCGCGGGGGATGAAGGGTCAGCGGCTGAACGTCATCAAGGGCACGGTCCCGAACCCCTTCAACATGCCGAAGGGCTGCAACTTCGCACCCCGCTGTCCGTACGCCTTCGAGCCCTGCGCCGACTACGACCCGCGGATCGAGGACGCGAACCCGCCCGACGTCGCCTGCTGGCTCTACACGCCGGCACCGGGCTCGCCGGTCCCGCCCCGGATCAGGCCGCGGCGGCCGGTGGAGGCCGGCGCGTGAGCGGGCTGGGCGGGCCGGGCGGGTTCGTTGTCTCGGGCTCGTCCGGGTCGGGCGCGTCGACGCCGGCGGCGGGGGCGACCTCGACGCCGACGACCTCGAGCTCGGGCGCGGCCGGCCGCGGCGAGCCCCTCGTCGTCATCGAGCACCTCGTCAAGTACTACCCGATCCTCGGTGG
>FWPU01001396.1_pt1 | contig 66141 bp, 53 predicted proteins | sample 2228361 | NCBI WGS metagenome assembly FWPU01 (sample SAMEA103939777, study PRJEB20133) | metagenome
AACGTCCTGCAGTACCGGCTCACGCGGCCCCGGCGCCGGCTCTGCAGATTCTCCTTCCCCTGTGGCCTCATCCGCTACGGCTTTTTTTTTTACCGGCTGCTTCCTCGACGGCGCCTTCACCCTGCTCTTCGGCTTCGCCTTCGAGCGAGTTCTGGGCGCGGGCCCCGGCCAGTCGCTCCGCGAGGTCGTCCGACGTGATCTCCCCCACTTCCTGCAACGGGCGGCGCTTGAGGCGATGGGGCAGCGCCAGTTCGGCTGCCAGCAGGATGTCACGGTCGCTGACGCGGGTGCGTCCCTCGAAAGCGGCGTGAGCACGTGCGGTCTTGAGCACCACCAGGTCGGCGCGATGGCCGTCCACGCCCAACTGGCTCATCATCGTAGCAATGGCGGCCAGGTCGGCCTGAGTGTGCTTGACCTCTGGCAGCAGGCAGCGGGCGCGGGCGATCTCTTGCGAAAGCGCCTGCTCCCGTGGCGCCCACTCGGCGCTAAAGCCTTCGGGGTCGTTTTCATAGGCCAGGTTGCGCTCGATGATCGCCACGCGGGCGGCGGGATCGCGGATGCCTTGCATGTCCACACATAGCGCGAAGCGGTCGAGCAATTGCGGGCGCAAGTCGCCTTCCTCCGGGTTCATCGTGCCGATGAGGATGAAACGGGCCGGATGGCTGAACGAGATGCCCTCACGCTCGACGACGTTGATACCCATCGCGGCTGCATCGAGCAAGATGTCTACGACGTGGTCGTCCAGCAGGTTGACTTCGTCCACATAGAGCACGCCCCGGTTGGCTGCTGCGAGCACGCCAGGCTCGAAGCGTCGCTCGCCTTTCTGGATGGCGCGTTCGATATCGAGCGTGCCCACGACGCGATCCTCGGTCGCGCTGACGGGCAGGTCCACGAAGCGGGTGCGGCGGCGGCTGTGGGGTAATGTTTCGCCCTCCTCGGCTCGCTCACGGCACTCGGTACACCAGGTGGCCGGCTGGTGCGGATCGCATCCAAAATGGCAGTCGGCGACGACTTCGATCTCCGGCAAGAGCGCCGCCAGCGCGCGGGCGGCGGTGGACTTGGCGGTGCCGCGCTCGCCGCGGATGAGCACCCCACCGATCTGCGGGTAGATGGCGTTGAGGATCAGGGCACGCTTCATGCGCTCCTGTCCGACGATGGCGGTGAACGGAAAGATGGGAGGCATACGAACTCCGAATGAACCGATGCTGCGCTGCTATTATACCGCAGGTTGCTGAAAACGCTATCCTACTACTTTTGTCCCATAGACATCTGGCACACTCTGTGGTATCATGCGATCAACGATGGATACCGTTTCTCCTGTTCTACTGCTCGCGCTCGTGGCGGTCTCGGCGGTTATCGTGGGCGTCCTGTTGGCGACCATTTTCTTCACGCTCAGCGGTCGCGGCCGTAGGGAAGGCAGGGGGGGACACGACGCTGCTCCCACCGGGAGCGGCCCGGCATCGGTGGATGAGCAGGCACTGCTGTGTGTGTCACGCATAAAAGGCAACCTGACCGTCTCGGTGCGGGGACAGACTTTTCGCCACTTGCAGGAGATCACCGATCCGCAGTTGGGGCTTGAGACGGCCGAGGCGATCAGGGCCGTGATGGCATTCGCCAAGGGCTTGCTGCCCACGCCTCCTCCGGCGACGCCGCCACCGGCGCCCAAGAGAACCGCTGCAGAGGAGGCGGCTCTTTTGGAGCGATTGCGCCAAGCCCCCGCGTTCGTTGAGGACAAGCCCAAGCCGCCTCGCCTGCTGGATCAGTTGGCCCCGCCCAAGCTATCCACGAAGCCGCTGCGCACTCCGGCTGAGGAGATCAACGAGTTGCTCCAGCGGCGGTTGCAGAGATGGCCCGACCTGGTCTCACAGCGAGTGGAGATCACCACACGTGAGGACGGTAGTTTGTGCATCCGGGTGGGCCTGCAGACTTTCAAGGCCGTGGATGAGGTTTCTGACCCCCAGGTACGTGCTCTGATCAAGGACGTCATCCGCGAGTGGGAGAGCGCGCAACGCTACCCCTGACGCGGAGAGGGAGCGCTCTGACCTAGCGTGGTCGTCCGGCGCAGGTCGCGCAGGAAGTCGCCGAGCAGGAGCCGCACGAAGAGCCTGCTCCTGTCCCCGTGATGACCCTGCCCCCTCCAATCGCCGAGAATAGAGAAATAGCACGGCGCGCGTTCTGGCCGCCGCACTGGGGGCAGACAATAGGCCGGTCGGCGTCCGCTATTCCTCGTAGTGCGTCGAAAGACGCTTCACAGTCGGGACAACGATATTCGTACAGGGGCATAGCCTCTACCTCACCAGACCGGGCCACGCCAGGTACATGGCCATGGCCCTCGTCCACATGATTTGACCATCTCGTGTCATCGTTCCTCCTGGTGGTCCCCTCCCCCGAACAGGCCGATGAAGGCTATCTACAGGATTACAGTGGGGTGGTCTCACTGCCTCGGGCGGTACTCCTTGATCTTACCTTCTTGCCAGACTAATAGATCAGGACATAGCGGGTGGTCGCGCGCGGTGGCGTCTCGGCGCACCTGTGCGGCGATGGCGGCGACGTGGACCGGATCACGGTCGCTGAAGGCGATCAGGAAATCGCGGTTGGGGACACCGATGAGCATGCGGCCTGGAATACGCCTGGCCCAACTATCCATCAGGCTTTTTTTCACGTGGCTGTTTCTCATCGGACAGTGTTGTACCGGAAACCAGGTTACTCGTGAGTACGCTACGCACGAGTATCAGTAGATCCAAATTTGAGACCATAGACTTCGGAAGTCTTTAGGCGCAGTCTTTTGGGTGAAACAGCGCTGATTTTGGGAGCCTTTTGATCGGCCAAGTCGTCTTCCAAGACTTCCGAAGTCTGAAGTTCTCAGGCACTCGCACGGTCGCGTCAACCGGCTCGCGCAGGTGGTTGCTGCGGAATGGCCATTAGAGGTTACGCTCCATTGCACTTGGGCACATGCTGAATCAATCCAGCCCGCTCAATTGCCTCGCCAGCCGGCGGGCTGCTGCCTCGCAGTAGGCTCGTACGTCATCCCAGCGCACCGGCTTCAGCAGTCTGGGCATTGGCTGTTGCTCGGCGTCCTCAAAGTAGGCCAGTGCTCGGACGGCAATGACCAGAAAACTGGGCCGGTCGGCGTACTTGACAGTCGCCAGTTCCAGTAGCCGGTCCAGTGTAACGATCTCTCGCAGACAGTACACGTCTATAAAGTCGCGCCGCGTACCCCGTGAGTTGATCGCGGCGAGTTTCATCAGCCCGATGTCAGTGGGCGAGGCAAGGTGTATCCCCCGGTATGCGATCGTTGGCTCCAAGAGGGGATGATGCTGGTAGATAAAGCTCACGTCCGCGCCAAACAGCCGCGTGAACAATAGGCCGTCTTGCTCCGAGGCAACCTCGAAAGGCGCGCTGGCGCTCAAAGCGGAACAAATCTCCTCGCGTTCCATGCCCAGCAGACGACGTTTCGTGCTGAACCAGTCCAGGTCGGTGGAGATGCGGTGCCCGATCTGGAGCGCCAGTGCTGTGCCGCCGGCCAGGTAAAAGTCATCCATAAACGAATGACGACGCAAGCAGTCTAGCGCCTGGTGACAAGCCCGGGTAATAGCCGCCTCGTAAAAATCTACCATGCCTCTGCTTTTCGTGCCTCCACTGCCCACTCCGGCGCGACGTAATCTTCGATACCCAGCGCCAGCCGCCACAGGGCGAACGAGCGCTTTGAGAGCAGGCGGAATCCGTGCTGCCGCACCCACTCAGCCACGCGATCTTCGCCGTAGGTGGTAAACAGCCAGCGCAATTGTTCCCATGTGCCGCGTTCCAATATCCGTTCGATAATCACTCCACTGTGATGCTCCAGATCCAGGGTGGCGGCGTCGTACTCCGGGAACAGCCAGGTGGCATCAGCGGGCAACGTGTCGCGGTCGTTCAACGAGCCGTTGCTCATCTCAGCGATTCTCTAATCTGAAACCGTGCCCGCGCACGGTGACGATGTACTCGTGATCGGGGTCTACAGCGGCGATGCGTTCGCGCAAGCGACGCACCAGCGCGTCAATCGCCTGCTCAGAGACGCCCGCCTCTTCTTCACCGGGCCAGGCCACCGCTACGACCTCGTCACGCGAGACGGCCTGTCCTTCACGGTCGAGCAGCAATTCCAGCAGCCGGTACTGCGCCACCGAGAGCGGCGGGGTCAACTCGTGCCCGCCGACGAATACGCGCCGCGCCGCTCGATCAATGCGCAGGCCGCGATCGGGGCCGGTCAGGTCCAGCGGCAGGGTCGCATCGGCGCCGATGAACCCCAACTTGATGCACAGCGCGATTTGGATCTCGTCGCCGTCCTTCAGCCGATAGGGCTTGTCGCGCACCTCTTTGCCGTTCACGTACGTGCCATTCTTGCTCCCCAGATCGCGCAACAGGTAAGTGCCACTGCGGTCGTGTTCGATCTGGGCGTGATGGCGCGAGACCTGTCGCTCGGGTAGCATGATGTGACAATCCGTGCCACGCCCGATGAGCATCACGTCCCGGTCAATCAGCCAGCGCTGCCCCTCGAGTTCCCCTTCGTAGACGATGAGCATGGGCATTTCCTGTTGTGTCATGGCAACCTCCTTGACAGAATGAACCTTCTCGCTTATGATGCAGATGGCGGAGAAAAGGACCCTTGACTCGTTTGCTCACCCCAGGGACCGTCCTGCGCAGGCGGTATAAGATCGTCGCGCCGGTCGGGCAGGGAGGGATGGGCGCGGTCTATCGCGCCGAGGACCTGCGGCTCGAAGGCCGCATCTGTGCCATCAAAGAGGTCTATCCCGACCCCGATGCCACGCCGGAAGCCTTGGCCCAGGCCCGCGAGCAGTTTCGCCGCGAGGCCTCTGTCTTGGCGCGCCTGGACCATCCCAACCTCCCCAAGGTCTCCGACACGTTCAGCGAGGGCCAACGGGAGTACTTGGTGATGGATTTCGTCGGCGGAGACGACCTGCGCCAGGTGATGGAGGAACGGCGTCGCCGGGGCGAGTTCCTCGATGAGCGCATGGTGCTCGGCTGGGCCGATCAGTTGTGCGACGCGCTGGAATATCTCCACAGCCAATCCCCGTGTGTCCTCCACCGTGACATCAAACCGGCCAACATCAAACTGACCCCCGGGGGGTTCATCAAACTGGTGGACTTTGGGCTGGTCAAACTGCTGGCGACGGACGATGCACGCACCGTCACCGTGCTACAAGGGCGCGGCACCGTCGCCTACACCCCATTGGAGCAATACGGTGGGGACTCGGGCCACACCGATGTCCGCTCCGATATCTACTCGCTCGGCGCTACGCTCTACCATCTGTTGACCAACCAGCCGCCGGCAGATGCCAAGCAGCGCTTCTTGAACCCCGACGCGCTCGTGCCGCCGCGCGCGATCAATCCCCGCATCTCACCCGCCACCGAGCGTGCCATCCTGGCGGCAATCGCCATGCACCCCGATCAGCGCCCGCCCAGCGTGGCCGCGTTCCGCGAGTTGTTGCACTCTACCACGCTGCCGCCCACCCTGGCCCCTCTCGTTCCGGCGCACGGAGAATGGCAACAGGCGGTGAGTGAGAATCGCGGCCTGCTCATCGTGGCCGGCGTGATGGTCGTCCTCGCCGTGGTGGCGACCCTCTTGTAGGGAACCTGCCCGAAGGTTCCGGGCTTTCGGGAAGGTGCTACTTTCTATATCGGGCAGCGATCCACGCAGCGACTAATGGGAGCGCACTGCCGAACAGCGTGACCCAGGCGGCGGCCCAGGCGCCGCTCCGCTCGCGCAGCCAGGCGGCGCCCGGCAGGCGCAAGGCATACGCCAGGTACAACGCCAACCCACCGATCACGCACCACAAGGCCAGGCGCAGCGCCCGAGCGGCGCCCCCGTGATTCAGACGCACTGCATAATAGCCGGTGCCGCCGACGACCAGAGTGCCGAGCAGTGCCAGCAGCAGGTCGGCTGCCCCGGCATCCCCTGCCGGGGGTGTATTCTCGGCGTTTGCCGGTGCAGGCGTCGGCTGCGGCGTCTGTTCGGCCTGCGGCGCAGAGGTGGGCCGCGGCGTCGGCACGCGCGTGGGACGCAGCGTCGGCGTGATGACGACGGCGGGACGCCCTTCCTGGATCGTGCTCTGCAAGGCGAGCGTGCGCGGGAGCGGATCGGCCTGGACGTAGATGTCCAGTTGTCCCGTACGCCTCAGCGTATAGATCGTCTCCGCCACGCCGCCACGCGTGGTCGCCGACGCAGAGTGTTCCAGTCCCTCCTGGGGATAGAGGAAGATGAACTGGATGGGTGTGCCATCCGGCACCGGGTGACCGTTGCGATCCAGGATCACGCCGGTATATAATCTCAACTCGTTGCCGACTTCGGGCCTGGCTTCCGGCGTCGGTTGGCCTTCCACGATTGGCTGTGGCGTCGAGGTCTCGACCGTCGGGCTTGGCGTGGGCCCCTCTGCCGGCCCGCCGATCTCGAAGTAGAGCGCGATGGTCTGGTTCGGATCGGGGGAAATCTGCACTGCCAGGTTATAGTTGACGCCGGCCACACTGACGGGGGACAGGCCCGGCGGTGCAAATTCGTCGAACAGGGCACGCACCGAAGCCTCGACGAACGGCGCGGTCCGGCTATAGGCCACGTAGTAGGCGCTCAATTTGCTGATCTCGGTCGCGTCCAGGTAGTAGGGAGCGTCATAGGCCAACACGACGAGATGCGGGCCACGCAGCGTATCGGCGCGCTCGGCCAGGAAGCGCCGCACGACGCGCGATTGCGGCGGGTCGGTCTTGGGATTGAGCATGGCAAAGATGATCCAGTCGGCATCGCGCAGCGCCGTCTCGATGGGATTGGGCGGGATCGGCGTAGGGGTGACTTCTTCCTCCCCCGTCGGAGTTGGAGTCGGCGCAGGTGGCGGCGCGCTGAGGTACTCTTCCAGTTGGGCGAAAGTGAAACTGGCAATCCGCCGGCTGTTGATCTGCCCCGTCGCGCGCGGGCCATACAGGTGCACCATCGTCTCTTGCAGGTTTACCCGGTCAATGAAAGCCACCGGCGCGCAGGTGGCGCACGGCCGACCCTGACGGCCATCGGTAAAGATGACGATGTTATCGTCGAAAGTGGGCGGGGCAGGGACGAGGTCGGGCGAGGGCGGGGAGAGCAGGGTGAGCGCGTCGCGGGCGATCGCCGAGAGCACGGTCTGGTTCTGAGCAAGGCCTATCTGCTCGCCCAGTGTCCCGGGGTCCGGCTGCGCACTGGAGAGGCGGAACGAGCCGGAGGACGCGCCGTAGAGTGCCAGTTTGAGCCGCAGGATACGTGCGACGGCGGCATCCACCGATGCCTGAAAAGCGGGATCGGTCTCGTATTTCCCCTGGAAGAAGGCGATGGTGGATTCGATGTTGGCGACTTGCTCGGCCCAATCGTCGCTCAAGGCAAACCGGGAGAGGAGCAGGAGGTCATTGCCGGCGAGGAACGCTTCCTGCGCGATGCGACGGGCGTTGAAACTGGCTTCGGCGGGGTCATAGAAACGCCGTAGGGCACGCAGCCCCAATCCATCCGATACCGTCACACCGCCTGCCTGCCGCCAAGGCGCGAGTTCCGGCAGCCCCAGCAAGCGCTGGAGCGCCTGGCTATCTACACTGATCGGCCGGGTGGTGACGAAGCGCCCTCCCTCCAGCCCGCGGAAGCGGATGTGCGAGACCAGTACGCCATCCGGGCGGGCTGACGTATCCTCGGCTTGGGCCACGGCGAAGAATGGGGCCAGGTCCACCTGGCGCAGTTTCTCCAGCGTGCGCTGCACGGTTGGCGCCTCTTCTTCGAGGGAACGGTCAGAGGCGCCCAGGCCGGGAAAGTGCTTGGCGATGACGGCGACCCGCCCGGCGGCCCCGGCGTGCACGCCGCGAATGTACGCCTGTCCCATCTGCCCCACCCAGAACGGGTCACCTCCGAACGAACGCACACCCAGATCGCCGGTGCTGGTCGGGTTGGGGGTTTCGAGCACGTCCAGCGAGGGCCCCAACAGCATATTGATGCCCAGCGCGCGCAGTTCCTTTCCGACGATCTCTCCAACCGCCTCGGCATAGGCTGGGTTCCAGGTGGCGCCAAGCGCCATCTCGGAGGGCAAGGGCGTCGTCCCGCTGAGGACGGCGGTGTAGGGCATGCCGTTGCCCTCGTGGTTCACGGCAATGAAGAGCGGGATGAAAGGGCCGGGCGTGGTCCCTGCGGAGGTCGTCTCTGTAAGCGGTTGCGTGGCTGCCCAGGCCGCCTCTTGGAGTTGGCCGACGAGGGTGGCGACCTGCGTGAGGGTATCGCCCTCGTTGATGATGTTGCCGTTCTCGGCGAGGAGCACGACTCCGCCGATGTGATAATCGCGGATCAGTTCTGCGATCGCTGCGTCGCCGGTGACCGCGCTGCCGGGAAAGGTGACCAGGAAGAGTTGCCCGACCTTGGCGGCGGGGGACATTTCGGCCATCAGCCGCGTGACGGCGTCCTCCTGGGCGCAGGTTGCGCCTGGCGGCAGAAGGGATGTCAACACGATGATGGCCGCGAGGGCCGGTATGAGGTATCGGCTCGGTCTCGCCATATTTCCGGCGTGTGTACAGGTCGCATTCTCGGCGGCGTCATTTTAGCACAATTGGGCTCAAGAGCAACCCGCGCGCGGTTAGAGTGCAAGCCTTTATGACATCGTGCCTCGCGCGGCGGAAACCCTTTGGCGGTTACCGGATTGTGGTGTCGTCTATGCCTAGCCTCGCCGGTGGCTAGAAGTCATCGGCTCAGCAGATGGAAGCCCGCGCAGCGGGCTGGGACAAGCCCGCCAGGGCTTTCATCTGCCCGCCAGGGGCGGGCCTGCCCTCAGCCGTGCGCTTTGAGTACACGGCGAGGGCTGCCGGAGGATTTACGCCATTGTGCACCGGGAGCCTCGAGAACAGTTGTGCACCGGAGACTAGATACAGCCGGGCAGGTGCGGGTTTTCTTGAGCTCAAGAGCAACCCCAATACGCGAATGCCTCTATCTCTCTATCCGCACGTCGAGGCGCTGCACGACGCTGCTGCGGTACGGCTCGGGGATCTCCAGACGGCTCAGCCCAAACTCTTTCTCGGCGATGCCGATCAATATCTCGGCGGGCGACTCGTCGGGGCCGATGTCGTACACCCGCTCCTTGAAGACCCGCGAGATCTCTTTGGCCGTGGCTTCGTCCAACTGGTAGTACTTGATTTCCTTGAGGAAGTAATAGATCACGTTCCAGCCGCTGAGCGGGCCGAGCAGGATTTCCGACTCGTTGACGCCGAACTGATCGAGGGGATGGGCCTCATAGGTCGCCGCATCGTTGAGCACGGCCTTTTGGTGAACCCCCGCCGTGTGTGTGCGATTGGTCAGGCTGACCGGCTCCTTGGAATGCACCAGTTTCTTCAGTTTGGATGCCAGCATCACGTTGATCGGGTACGAGCCGCGTAGGTGATAGCCCTCCAGTTTATCGTACTCGCGGTCAATCGAGAGGTTGAACAGCAGTGCCGTCATCGAAGTGATGCCGGAACGTTCACCGATGCCCAGGAGAGTGGTCTGGATGTAACGCATGCCGCTCTTGACCGCTTCCAGCGCGTTGATGAGCGCGAAGCCACGGTCATCGTGAAAGTGGCCCTCAAGATCCACGTTGGGGTAGCGCCGGCGCAGGGCCTGCACGCGGCGCACGACCATTGCAGGCGTGGCGACGCCCACCGTATCGGGTGTGCCCAGGCGGGAGACCAGCGGCGCGATCTCGTCGTACACGCGGAAGAGGTCTTCTTCGCGGGTGCGGAAGGCATCTTCGCCGCTGAAGCGCAGGATCAGGTGCGGATAGTCGCGCCGCACTTGCTCGATGCACGTGCGCGCCTGGCGCACCACCTCATCCAGGTCCTTGCCGTGGCCGTTGGTGCGTGCCTGGATCGAGGTGCCCATATAGAGATTCAACCCGTCAAAGCCGGCGGCGATGGCCGATTCGATGTCGGCCGGATGGCAGCGCACATGCGCCAACAAGAAGGTATAGCCCTTTTGCGTGATCAATTCGTCGCGCACCGCTTGGATCGCCGCCAGATCGTCCTGCTCGCGGGGGCTGACCACCGGCGCGAACAGTTCGATGAACTTGACGCCGTAGATGATCAGTGCTCGCACGATCTCCATCTTGTCCGCCTGATTGAAGAAATACTTGTAGTGATCGTGCAAGAGCGACGTCTGCGCTCCCTCGCGCAAGGTGGTATCTATGATCTCGAGCTCGCGTGGGGCATAGCGGGCGAACTGGAACGGGCTATCTGGTGTCATCTTCTCCTTCCCTCACAAAAAAACGGCCCTTGCCAGATGGGTCTGGAGGGCCGTCGCTAGCCGGTACACAGGTGCGCGGGATCATCCAGACCCGAGGGCCGGATTCTTGCACACCTTCAGTTCCAGCAGTTGGCTGTACGACATCTCGCGCACGCTGCGTTTTCCTTCGATACGCTGGGGGCAAGAATATCACGAGTGGGACGATTTGTCAAGCAGATTGGCCTTTTGCAGGCCCGCGTCGCATAGCCTGAGTGAGGTGCCGTGATGCTCCTCAGCGTGATGCTCGGAGAGCCGGTCTCTGGCAATTGCTTGACTATCAACCCTTCGCAGCCTATAATCAAAGCGGATTAACGAGGTGGAAGGTGGAGATGGACAACTCTATGGCAGGTTTCAATCCCGATATGCGCGTTTCGCCCCAGGTCGTGATCGCTGCGCTGGCAGCTCTGAGTTGGGTGCTCGCCCTCCTCAGCCAGTCCCTGTACGAGCCGGTCAAGATGGAGGGCCTGGCAGTGCTCCTGGCAGTATCATCTATCGTCGCCTGGGTGTTGGAAAGGCGAAACACTTACCTGGGGCGCTGGTTCATTGTTGTTATGTTGATTATAGTGATACTGGTGGTTCACGGCTGGTTACGTCTGCCAGGCGACTTGGCCTTGCTGGCGGTTCCGGCCGCATTAGCGGCTGCTCTTTTGAGCCTCCCCGCTGCCCTCGGCACGGCGTTGGGTGAGGTGGCGCTCCTGCTCCTGCTGGCCTTATTGGGGCACAGGCTTGGCGTGGTCGCTGCAGATTGGGAGACCGTCGGCGTTGCCATAGCCGCGGTCTTGGCTATGTTAGGCGTGATGCTGGCCGTATATCACCCCGTGTACCAGACGCTTGGTTATTCCGAGGCGTACTTTGAGCGCGCTCAGCGGTTGTTGGAGGAGGCACGGGGCCGCAAGGCGGAACTAGAGCAAGCATTGGCCGATCTGGCCAACGCCAACCGACAGTTGGCCCTGGCCGGCGAACGGATGGCGATGTTGCGAACCATCGCTGAAGAGGCCCAAAAGGCCAAGACGATGTTCGTGGCCAAGGTCAGTCACGAGTTTCGTACCCCGCTGAATATGATCATCGGACTGGTCGGCCTGATGGTCGAGACGCCGGAAATGTACGACGTGGTATTGCCCCCCGAAATGAGCAGCGATCTGGAAGTCGTCCACCGCAATTGTGTGCACCTTGCCAGCATGGTCAATGATGTATTGAGCCTGACGCAGATGGAGGCCGGTCGCCTGGTGCTCCACAAGGAGCGGGTTGACCTATGCCAACTCGTGGATAACGCTGTAACGGCGGTGCGACCTTTGGTGGAGAAGAAAAGGCTTTCCTTGCGGGTGGAGATCCCCGACGGCCTGCCTCAGGTCTATTGCGATGCCACACGCATTCAGCAGGTGATTCTCAACCTACTGAGCAATGCCGCCCGCTTTACTATCGAGGGCGGAATCACCGTGCGTGTTGAGCATAAAGACCGCCACGTGGTGGTGAGCGTGACCGACACCGGGCCCGGTATCCCGCCGGAGGATGCCGAGTTGATCTTTGAACCCTTCTGCCAGGGCTCCGGCGACATCTGGCGGGACAAAGGCGGGACCGGACTGGGTTTATCTATCAGCAAGCAGTTCGTTCAGCTCCACGGTGGCCGCATGTGGCTGGAAAGCAAGGTCGGCGTCGGTTCCAGTTTTCTGTTCGAGTTGCCCATCCCGCCGCTGGTCGGGCATACGGCCGGGCCCGGACACCAGATCAAGGAGGACTGGGTGTGGCGCGAAAGTGCTTTCCGCACCGATCGAGCCGGCGTGGCCGACCTGTTGGCCAAGCCATGTCTCGTGGTGTGTGACAAGACGGGCACCCTCTATCCCCAGCTCCTCGGCTATACCGATCGGGTTGAGTTCATCCAGAGCGGCGATCTGGATGAGGCCGTCGAGGCGTTGCACCAGTGTCCGGCCCATGCGCTCGTGCTCAACGCGCCCGCGCCGGCTATGCTTTGGTCTCAGATAGAGTATCTGCGGACACAGATACCCGATACACCTATCGTGGGTTGCTCTGTGCCGCGCTCCGTGACTCACGCCGTGGAAGCCGGTGCAGTGGGGTATCTGACGAAGCCTGTGACACCGGCCCAACTTCGAGAGGCCATCCGGAATCTGGGTAAGCCGGTAAGGCGGGTGCTCGTCGTGGACGACGATCCAGACGTGCTGCGGCTCTTCACGCGCATGCTCCACGTCTGTGATGATTCCCTCACGGTGGCGACCGCTTCCGGTGGTGAGCAGGCGTTGGAGATGGTGCGCCGCGATCCTCCTGATCTGGTGCTGCTAGACGTCGTTATGCGAGGGTTGGATGGGTGGCAGGTGCTGGAGCGTTTACGTGGGGAAGATGGGACGGTAGGGGTTCCCGTCCTCTTCGTCTCGGCGCAGGATCTCGTCGAGCGGCCGCCGGAGAGTCCACTGCTGGTGACCGCGCTGGGCGAGGGGCTTTCGATCAGCCGGTTGCTACGCTGTGCGGTGGCGCTTCCGCAGATTCTGTTGAGGCCTGACGGCGAACTCGGTCCAGAGCCTCCACGAACTGCCACGGCTCAACCGGTTTAGGCAGATAGAGGGCAGCCCCCAATGCCCGTGCCAGCTCCTCCTCCCTGACGACCGAGCAGACGATGATCGGGATGGGCCGGGTGGTGGGATCCTCATGCAACTGCATCAGTAACTTCCATCCATCCACATCGGGCAACATGACGTCGAGGACGATGAGAGCGGGCGGGGAGGTCTTGATCCTCTCCAGGGCCTCCTTTCCTCGTGCGGCGTGGACGATGCGGTACCTCGTTCCGGTGGTGCAACGCCGGCAGAATTGAAGCATGTCCGGGTTGTCGTCCACGACCAACACCGTGATCTGGCCCAGCGATGGCACGTTGATCCACAGAAAGGCGTGACCCCCTTCCACGCTGGCTTCCACAGTGGTCCCGTCCGGCACCAGCATGTCGCGGGTAAGGTCTTCCTCGGTCAACTCGTGCCCTTTGGCAATGGGGCCTCTTACGGTGATCCTGACGTTGCCGTCTTTGAGCCTGGCGAAGACTGTGATCGTCCCCTGTGCTGCGTGACGGGCTAGCCGACCCAAAGCCGCGATCAGTGTCTGACGCAACACCGTCGGGTGGATCGCTGCGATCAGCTCGGGCTGGACGTAGCCCACCTCCAGGTGAACGTCACGACCGGACATCAGGGCGCTTTCCAATTCCAGCACACTCTGGAGCGTCTCGGCTACGTCGGCCATGCGGTTGGGGTCAGTGGATTGCAACGATGCCAGTTCCTGCCTCGTCTGCGACCACCAATCCACACGGCGGCCCTCCATCGCAGGCAATCGCTCTTGCAGCGGGGGCTCCGCTGCAGACGGCTCCCGCATCTGACTGCGTTCCCACATTGTTCTAGCCAGCACGTGCACGGCCTCGCGCTGGCGTCGCTGCACGCTGCTGAGGCTGAGATGCAGGTGTTCGGCTGTCTCTTCCTGAGTGAGCCTCAGGACAAACCGGTTGTACAGCAGGTCAAACACGTGTCGGGTCTGGGCCGAAGAGGGGATACCGGCAGGGGGCTCCAAGTCCTCGATCGCGCGGATAATGGCGGTCTGGACGGCAAGGGCGCCACCCCGGGGATCGCAGCCCACCAGCACGCAGAACGTTTCGGAGGGCTGGTAGTCGGGATCATACAGATGAGCGAGTGCCTGGTGAAGTTCTCGTTCGAATTCCTCGCACGTGATCATATCGTCTGACGGAAAATCGAGGGGTTTTTGACGTAGACGCTGGACGGACAATGTGGTATGATATTTGCGTCTTGACAGGCAGTGTGTTTGATACTCATCATAGCACACCATAGGCATTTCGTCAATCGGGATTGTTCTGACTCCGCCTGTCTCTCGACATCGGCAAAGGCTCTGCGGATTGATGCCCCGTTTTGTCAGAGACCATCCGTCCGTATCGCCTTAGCAGTTGTCTATCATAGATGGAAGGAGGTGGTGGGTTATCGAAGAAGCGTAAGTAGAGCACAGGACACCATTCTCGATGCGGGCCGGTGTCCTGTGCAGTCGGTGTGTAGGTTTTCTCCTACACGGATGGTAGTCTATCACATTTCCCAATCAAAGTCAAAGGAGGACAAAAAATGGGTAAGACATTAAGCCGCCGCGACTTTCTGCGTGTGGGGGCTCTAACTGCTGCGGGGGCGGCCTTGGCCGCATGCCGTGTTGCTCCTTCGGCTACCCCGGCCCAGGCCACCCAAAGACCGGGGCAGCCTACCGCGGAACCGGTGGTGCCCACTGTGGAACCCACCCAGGAAGTGGTCGCGCCCGTCGAACCGACCCCCATCGTGAACGCCTTTGGCGAGTGTGGCGATCCGTTGATCTTGTGGCACGGCCTCACCGGTGCCGACGGCGCAGTTTTTGCCGAGATGCTGGCAATGTTCGCCGAGGAGACCCCGGACGTCTGCCTGCGATCCGAGGGTATTCCCTGGGACCTTTTCTTCCAGAAATATCCTACTGCCGTAGCCGCGGGCACGCCGCCGGACCTGGTCATCTTCCACGCTGCCGAGGTCAATCAGATGGCATCAGAGGGCCTCATGCAGTCTATGGAGAACATCATGTTCGACGGTACCCTCACCAAGGATCAGTTCAACCAGAATCTGATCGATCAGATCACCGTCGAGGGTGAGACGATGGCGTGTCCGTTCGACAACCACGGCTGGGTGATGTACTACAACAGGAGGCTCCTCGAACAGTTCGGCCTTCCTTCCGATCCCGAAAGCCTGCCCAAGAACGGCGCCGAGTTCATCGAGTGGGGGCTGCAGTGCACCGTTGACGTCAATGGTAAGCACCCGAACGAGCCGGGGTTTGACCCGAACAATGTAGAGATCTGGGCGCAATACCCCACCTGGACGCGCTATACTTACCCGACCACGATGTGGCAGTTCCGCGGTGGCGTGATCAGTGATGACGGCAAGAAGGCGACCCTGGATAGCCCTGAGACCATCGCGGCCATTCAGTACTGGCATGACATGATGTACAAGTATCACATCTGCGCGCCGTGGGAGGCCTACTCGACGTGGTCAGGTGACGTCTACAAACCCCAGCGCCTGGTCTTCATGTGGGAAGGCACCTGGCTGGGTGGCTTTTTCCGGGACAACCCGGACTTGGCCGAGGTAACCGAGATTGCTTGGGTTAACTCCCTGGCCCCCGATGGTCACCAGGCAGTGAAATTCGACTCACACATCTTCTCTGTGCCGACAGGCGTAGACCAGGACGGCATCGCCAAGGCGAAGAAACTGATGCTCTACCTGTTGGAGCACGGTGCCTACTGGACGAACGCGGGCCAGGTACCTGCCCTGTTGTCTGTACAGCAGTCGCCGGAGGTACAGGCGGTCAAGGGAGTACGTGTTGCGGCTGAGGAATTCAATGCCATTGGTCGCACCGACATGGCGCACAAGGCCTTCATCGAGCTCCAGACGGCCTATGAGACCGCTCTCGGTAACGCTTTCGCCAATCCGAACGAGCCGGTCGATCAGGCACTGAAGGACGGGGCCGTCCAGATTCAGGCCATCCTCGACCGTCCGTAGTTTGTAGTTGATTTTTTGGACCGCAGGTCAGGGGCCAGTCCCCTGACCTGCGGAGCCTGTAAGTCGTTTGGAAAGGTTGACCCATGACAGCATCCGCCACTACAGCAGCCCGTGCCATGACGGTTCATAACAACCGCTGGAAACACCTGCGCAAACAGCTTCCCAACTATCTCTTCATCTTGCCCCATTACTTCTTCTTCGCGGTGTTTCTGCTCTATCCGATCTTCCGCGGCCTGCAGATCAGCCTGTACGATTGGAAGATCATGCTCAAGAAGCAGCACTTTATCGGGCTTGCGAACTATGCAGCGTTGATGAAGGACAAGGTCTTTTGGGAAGCGCTGGGGAACACCGTCGAATTCACCCTTCTGACCGTAGCGATCAACATCATCCTGGCACTGCTATTGGCCTCGGCGTTGAAGCACCCTTTCTTTGGCAGTCATTTTCTGCGTGTGCTGTTCTATGCTCCGAACATTCTTTCGGTCTCGGTGCTGGGGATCCTCGGCATACGCATCTGGAGTGGGCAATTGGGCATCGTCAACTATTTCCTGGCGACCATTCTAGGCGGGCCGCGCATCCTGTGGCTAGGCGATCCGAAGTTGGTGGTTCCGACACTTGCCCTCACCACGGTGTGGTGGACTGTTGGCTTCCCCATGCTCGTGTTCATTGCTGGCCTGCAAAACATCCCCGAGTCGCTGTATGAGGCGGCCAAGATCGACGGGGCGGGGCCATTCCAGTCGTTCTTCCGTATCACCATTCCGTTGATCATGCCGACCCTATTGTTCGTGACGGTGACACAATTCATCGCCCACATGCAAGTTTTCGCCCAGCCCTACATCATCACGGGCGGGGGGCCTGGCAACGCCTCACGCACGGCCACCATGTACTTGTACGAAACGGCGTGGAAGTACTTCCGCTTTGGGTATGCCTCGTCCATCTCGGTCGTGCTGGCCGGAATCATGATCGTCGTTACGGTGATCCTTTTTGCGATAATGCGCCGACGCGCTGAATACTAGGAGACTGCTATGACTGCACCTACGTGGAAGACTGCCGCAAGACGCCATCGCCCCAAGGGAGTATTGCGGACACTGCTACTATGGCTGATCTTCTCGCCTCTCGTGGCCGCCGTGATTATCCCGTTGATCTACATGACCACGATGGCATTCACATTGGAATCGAACCAGATGAATTATCCTATCGAGTGGATCCCCGATCCGATAACGGTCTCGAACTTTGTGCACATCTTTGTGGACAAGACATTACCTATCTCACGTTGGTTCTTGAACAGCCTTGTCGTCTCCTTCGGTGGCACAGCGGTCATCGTTTTCCTGTCATCCCTGAGCGGCTACGCATTTGCGCGGCTGGAGTTTCCCGGCAAGGGTTTTCTGTTTTCGCTGCTGCTCTTCAGTCTGATGATTCCGGCAGCGATCACGCTCATCCCCGCGTTCCTGCTGCTCCGTGATCTCAAGTTGCTAAACACTTACCACGCTATCTGGTGGCCGGCGGCTGCCCAGGTAACGGGTATTTTCCTGATGCGCCAACACTTCTATGCGATACCGTCCGAGATCGAGGACGCAGCCCGCATTGATGGCGCCAGTAGTTTCCGCATCTATTGGCAAGTTTGCGTGCCGATGGTGAGCGGCTCAATGGTTGCACTTTTCATCTTCGCCTTCCTGGGCCTGTGGAACGATCTCTTCTGGCCGCTGATCGTCCTCGGTGAGCGTATGGTCTACACGCTACCTGTAGGACTGGTCTTTATCCAACAGGGCAGTTACATTCAGCGCGGGCTTGCCTATGCCGGCGCCTTTATCGCCTCAGCGCCGGTCCTCGTGTTCTACGCCTTCTTCCAGCGCAGAATCATCGCCGGCATTACACTAACTGGCATGGCGGGCATGTAGCCCCGGTGCAACGGCATAGCCCCCGCGATTCAGAATGATGGAGAGGATCAGAATGAACGACACAACTATCCACCTGCATTCCGGTTTTCAGATAGGTCAGATTGACCCACGCATCTTTGGCGGCTTCCTGGAACACATGGGGCGGGCCGTCTATGAGGGGGTGTATGACCCCAAGAGCGCCCATGCCGATGAGGACGGCTTTCGCGCCGATGTGTTGGCCGCCCTCAAACGGCTCCGGTATACTGTGATGCGCTACCCGGGGGGCAACTTTGCCTCTGGATATCACTGGATGGATGGTATCGGGCCACGCGACCAGCGCCCCACTGTGCGTGAGTTGGCCTGGCAGTCGAGCGAGCCGAACCACGTCGGTACCGACGAGTATATCAGGCTGTGCCGCAAGATGGGTTGGACGCCGATGCTCACCGTCAACCTGGGCACGGGCACGCCCGAAGAAGCCCGCAATTGGGTCGAATACTGCAACTGCCCGCCCGGCACCCGGTACGCCGATATGCGCGTCGCCAACGGCAACCCAGAGCCGCACGCCGTCAAACTCTGGTGCCTGGGCAACGAGATGGACGGCCCCTGGCAGTTGGGCCACGTCCCTGCCGATCAGTATGCCATCCGCGCGCAGCAGGCCGCCAAGATGATGAAGGATGTGGATAGGTCTATCGAGTTGATCGCTTGTGGCTCGTGCACGATAGACCTGCCTACATATATGGAATGGGACCGCCAGGTGTTGGAGTATGTGGGCGATCTGGCCGATTACGTCAGCCTCCATCGTTACGTGGGCAACCGAGAGAACGATACGCCAGACTATCTCGCCATCACCAATGCGATTGACCGGCAGATCGAGGAAATGGATGCCGTCTGTCGCTTCGTCCAGGCAAAACGCAAGAGCAAGAAGCGTGCCTATCTGTGCTTCGACGAGTGGAACGTGTGGTACAAGAACTACCAGATGGACGGCGAAGGCAAGGTTGCCCCCCATCTGATCGAGGAGATATACAACCTGGAAGACGCGCTGGTCGTAGCAGGCTTTTTGAACAGTTTCATCCGCCACGCCGACGTGGTCAGGATCGCCAATATTGCCCAGATCGTCAACGTCATTGCGCCGATCCAGACACGCGGCGATCAGTTGTTGCTCCAATCCATCTTCTACCCCTTCGAGATGTACTCGAAGCGGCGGGAAGGCGTCGCGCTGCAAGCGGTCGTTGACGGGCCAGCCTACGAGGGCAAGACCCACGGCAAGGCATACTATGTTGACACGAGTGCGATCCTCAACGAGGATAGGCTGCATGTTTTTGCAACCAACCGGAGTTTGGATGAGCCAGCGATCGTCCACGTCGCACTTGCGGATCGGGCAATCGCTGCCCTCGAAAGCGCCGAGTTACTCACCGGCCCCGGCCCCAAGGCGGCTAACTCGTTCGAGCAGCCCGACGTGGTCAAGTTGCGTTCCTTCTCGGATGCGCGGGTCAACAATGGAGGCGCCACTATGCGGTTACCGCCGCTCTCCGTGGTGGCGCTCACATTCCGCCTATGATTGAGTGAATGCCCCACGTGCTGGTGTGGGGTCATGGAGCGCAAGATGCTATCCCACAGTTTGTGTACAAAGAGAACGCACCTGGCGCTGGTTGGTGCATGCATCTGTTTGCTCGCCGTTCTCCTGTCCGGCTGCAAGGATGCGGAACCGACAATGGTGACTACTGGCGAACTATACGACCTTGACTGGAGCCTGTCCGGCAACCTCACCGCCCACGATCCGGTGATCATCAGACAGGGAGATACCTGGTACATCTTTACCACCGGCACGGGTATAACCATGAAGCGCTCGGAAGATGGCAGGCACTGGGAGAACATAGGGCCGGTGTTCAGTCCGCAGCCGAAGTGGCACAAGGAGATGGTTCCGTTCAACGATGGTAACCTCTGGGCGCCCGACATATTCTACTACCGAGACAAATACTATCTCTACTATTCGGTCTCCAGTTTTGGCAGCAACACATCCGCGATTGGCCTGGCAACGAACGTCGCGCTGGATCCAACAGACCCGAACTACGCCTGGATGGACGAGGGCGTCGTCATCCACTCCACGAGCACAGATGATTACAACACCATTGATCCCAACGTGGCCCGGGATAGAGACGGGAACTTGTGGCTCAGTTTTGGCTCTTTTTGGAGCGGCATCAAACTGATCCGGCTCGATCCGGAGACGATGAAGCCGGCAGCAGATGCGACGCTCCATTCCATCGCTGCCAAGCCGGGCAATACGGCGATCGAAGCCCCCTTCATTATTGAGAGGGACGGGTATTACTACCTCTTTGTCTCCCACGAGTATTGCTGTCGGGGTGTGAACAGCACCTACCGTATCGTGGTCGGGCGTTCCAGGGAAATCACCGGGCCCTATGTGGACAAGGATGGCAAGGCCATGCTGGATGGCGGCGGGACTCTGATTGCTAGAGGAGACGACCGCTGGAAGGGACCGGGGCATTGTGCCGTCTATCAGCAAGGGCGTTCGGCGATACTAATCAATCACGCCTACGACGCACGGAACTTTGGCAGACCCACTCTACAGATAAGGCCCTTGTATTGGGATGCGGACGGCTGGCCCACGTTGACGCTAGAGGAGAAAGACTGAACGAGTCTTTTCGAGGCAATTCGGATCAACGGAGAACCCTTCGTGGGAGTGAAGGATGCCCAAGACGTCATATAGTCGCTTGAAACGGATCATTCCTTGGGCGCTACTGGTGCTCACCGTTCTGGTATTGGGCTGCGTTTTCCTCCTTCGCCAACGCCCTCCGTCTCCACCGGTCACTTTCCGCAATCCGCTCAACCAAAGTCATGGGTCCGACCCGTGGATGGTCTATTACGAAGGCAAGTACTACCTCGCGGCGACGACCTGGTCACCCTCGTCCAGGCCTGGGCTCACGATGAAGAGCGCAACCACCATCCAGGGCCTGATTGACGCCACGCCGGTGAGCGTGTATACTGATACAGACTCATCGCGCTGCTGCAACTTTTGGGCCCCCGAGTTCCATTTATTGGATGGCCCTAACGGCCTGCGTTGGTACTTCTATTACTCCGCAGGGCCGTGGAAATGCTGCGATGGGCAACGCATGCACGTACTGGAAAGCGCCGGTACGGACCCCATGGGGCCGTATACGTACAAAGCGCGACTCCACGATACGATTGACGGGTGGGCGATTGACCACAGTGTCTTGCAACTGAACGGGTCGCTGTACCTTCTCTTTTCGGCCTGGGCAGGTAACTATCAAAACATCTACATTGCCCCGATGAGCGATCCCTGGACGATCAGCGGCAAGCGAGTCCTGATCTCCAGCCCTACCTATGACTGGGAAAGAGAGGACGGTAATGTGAACGAGGGGCCGGTCGCCTTGCAACACGATGGCCGAACCTTTATCATCTACTCGGCCAGCGCGTGTTGGGGGCCCCATTACAAACTGGGTATGCTGACTTACCATGGCGGCGATCCGTTGAGTCCCAGTTCGTGGAGCAAATCACCGCAGCCGGTGTTCCAGGCAGCGAACGGCGTATATGGGCCAGGCCACAACGGCTTTTTCAAGTCGCCGGACGGAACAGAGGACTGGATTGTTTACCACGCCAACGATTCGAGCCGAGGTGGTTGTGACGTCAAGCGGACCACGCGCATACAGCGATTCACCTGGAACAGCGACGGCACACCCAATTTCGGCAGCCCCCTGCCGCTCGATACGGATATCCCTGTTCCTTCCGGTGAAGGTGACTAGGCATCTTCATAAGTCAAACTCTTGACAAATGAGTCCAGTTTTGCGGACCAGGTGGCGGTAGTGATAGCAGTTTTGGCCTGCGGCCAAAACTGCTTCGGGTCGGAGACCCGCCTAGACACCTATGGACGAGCAGATCGTAGCCGTCGTTCGAGAGCGGGCAAAAGAGGGAACGCTTGGCTGTGCGGAGGCCTTGCGCATCGCCGAAGAGTTGGGCGTGACGCCATTGGCGGTGGGCGAGGCCGCCGACGATGCGCACGTGCGCCTGGTGCGCTGCCAGTTGGGCCTGTTCGGCTACGGCGAGCAGAAGCGTGTCGTCAGACCGGCAGAGAGCGTGTCGCCGGAATTGGAGCAGGCCATCCGTGCCGGGCTGGTCGGGGGGCGGCTGCCGTGCGCTACAGCCTGGGCCATCGCCGCGCGGCTTGGCTTGCCCAAGATGGAGGTATCCAACGTCGCCGAAACACTGGGCATCCGCATCAAGCCGTGCCAACTCGGCGCGTTCTGAATGGCACCCCCGGCTGGGGTGAAGGCCCACGCCGGCCCAGAGGCAGGGCTGCGGCCACGCAGGTCACTTCTGTGAGCCGAGGATCCTGACCAGCGCCCAAGCCAGCCAGAACACAGCCCAGGCAATCAGCAAACCCCCGGCTAGTGCCACTTTCTGTTCGTTGATGATCGGCTCCACCCGCACGCTCTCCGACGTCACTTCGACGATGGCCATGGGGCGAAGGTGCATGCCGTCCCTGCTCCTGCCGGCGGCCTCGGCTGTTGTCTCTTGCTCGACCCCGATCTCGAATCCATAGGCCACCTCTGCAACGGGGATAACCGTGCGCCCTTCGGAGGTCAGGGGTTTGCCGAAACAGGCGTTGGCGTTGGCTCTCTTTCGCAAGTCTGCCAAGGCGTCGAGCAAATTCTGAATCTCTGTTTCCATCGGGTTCCTCCAATATGTTCAGCGGGCGGCCGGCTGCTTGTGTGCCAGGCGCACGGCCAAGAGGAAGAGCAGCGGGATGACGCACGCAGCCAGCAGTAGCCCGCTCAGCGCTTGTCCCGTGCGGTCGTGGATCTCGATCCGTCGTTCCTCCGTCTCACTCCGCTCCACGATGGCGACGGGGCGCATGTGCACATAGCCATGCCCTCGCCCGGCCAACCTGCCTGCGCCGACGAAGGCTTGCCGCCGCACATGGGTTTCCACACGCACCAGCGGCAGCAATTTCCGTTGTCTGACCCGAATCGGTTCCCCTTCTATGACCTCGATCATGTTCCCATCCTCTCCTTGTCCCCTTGGCCCCCTATCCCTCTGTCCCTTTGCCCTACTCCCCTCTGTTCGGCTGCCAGTAGTTTCCAGAGCAGTGCCTCTTCCTCTTCCCGTGTGCGCACTTTCCCGTCCAGGCGGGCGTCATGCAAGGTGCCAAGCAATCGTCCAAAGAGCGGGCCGGGTTTCAGCCCCAGCGCCTTCAGATCGTCGCCGGTGAGTTCTGGCCTCACCAGCCGCCACTCGGTCTGGTAGCGCAACAACCGCGCCCGCAGCCGCCGGCTTTCGGTGGCCAGCCAGCCCACGGCCAAAACGCGCGCCGGATAAGGCTCCAGCAGCCGATAGATGGCACTAGGCTGGCGAGCGCGCGCGAGACTGCGCAGAGTCTCTTTAAGGGACGGCAATAACCGCAGATCGGCTCCATCGCCACGGGCGACTTTGAGGCGAGCGATCAATTCTCCCACTCCCTCAGCGTCGAGCCGGTATGCCAGCAGTGCCAAATAGAGAAACAGGTTATCCTCCGGCTTCAAACCCCACACCTCGCGGTCCAGGCTTTCGCGGAGAGCGCGATAGCGTGCCTGTAGCCAGCGATCACAGCGGAGGTCGGGATGGAGATGGGTTAGCACGCCCAGTCCTTGCAGCCGGATAAGCGCCCGCTCCGGTGTGGCCTCCCGCCAGATCTGCTCCAGTTCGTGGCGGATGCGGTCACCGCTCACGCGCTTCAACAACGGCAATGCATCGGCGATCAGCGCCTCGCTGTGAGGGTCGAGATGGAATCCCAACCGGCTCTCCAGGCGTGCTGCGCGCAGGATGCGTGTGGGATCGTCCACGAAACTGAGGCTGTGCAGCACGCGGATGACGCCATTCTGCAAGTCAGCCTCGCCACCGTAGAAATCCAGCAGTTCTCCCCAGTGATCGGGATCGAGACAGATAGCGAGGGTGTTGATAGTAAAATCGCGCCGATGCAGGTCCTGCTTGATCGAACTGTGCTCCACCAGCGGCAGGGCTGTGGGATGCGTATAGAACTCGGTGCGTGCCGTCACCAGGTCTATGCTGGGCGGCAGCGCGTCTTGAGCGAATTGCCCGACGACCTGCCGCCAGACGCGCCGCGAGAGCAGCCACTTGGCGGTGCCGAAACGTTTGTGCGTGCGCACCTGGCCTCCCAGGTCGGTAGCCAGGCGACGGGTCAGCGCGATGGCGTCTCCCTCGATGACCATGTCCACATCCACGATGGGATTGCCCAGTAGCAGGTCGCGCACCAGCCCGCCGACGAAGTACGGGACATAGCCCATCTCGTGGGCCGTCTGCGAGATGCGCCGCACCAGCGCCAGTACCGGGGGCGAGAGTGCTTGCTCCAGAAGCGCCGCGACCTCACGGCGCTGTGCCTGCTGCGGTGGAGTGCCCCACAACGTGATCAGGTCAGTGCGGGTGACCACGCCGACGATGGGGCTATCTTTGCGCCTGTCTTCGAGGACGGGGATTTGTCCCCAGCCGCTTGCGATCATCACCTGCTGGAGGCGCGCGACCGAGTCGTGCATGGTCACGGTCACACTGCCGGCCTGCATCACCTGAGAGACCGGGACGTCGCGCATGCCGAATTGGAGCGCCCGGTCCACGGCCCGGCGCGTGAGCAGGCCTACCACACGGCCTTTCTCGACCACCGGGTAGCCCTCGTGGCCGGTGCGCTGCATCTGCTCGGCGGCTTCTGACACCGTGACCTGGGGAGCCAGCACGCGCACGCCGCGCGACATAACCTGGGCGACGGTGACGGTGGGCCGCACGATCCCCGGCAACAAACGCAGCAGTTCCTCGCGCAGCGCCTGAAGCGAGCGCCCGCGCACGAGCGCGGCTGCGGCCTGCTTGTGCCCACCGCCGCCAAAGTGGCTCGCCACCGCGGCCACGTCAATGTCATCGGTGGTGCTGCGGGCGACCACTTGGACGCGCTTATCCAGTCCCACGAGCACGAACAGTGCTGCCGGCTCCAGCAGTTCGCGCAACTTGTGTACCACCGTCGAGACTTCCTCGGTAAACCCCGGCGCATCGGCCCAGGCAACGGTGACAGTGTGGCCTTCGATCTCGTGCGTTTCGTTCTGCTCCAGCAATCGTTCATACAGTTCGCGCTGCTGCGGGGCCAGGGGATGGTGGATGAACTCGTTGGCGACGCCGAGATTGGCGCCCTGCTCCATCAACCACGCCGCCGCGCGCAGGTCACGGGGAGTCGTTGCCGGATACGAGAGCGGCCCGGTATCTTCGTAGATGCCCAACAGCAGCAGTGTGGCCTCGATGCCGGTCAAGCGCAGGTTGCGTGCCGCGATCTCCTCGACCAGCAGCGTGGTCGTGGCACCCAGCGGCTCGCCGGAATACGTCCAGTTGGGTGGCAATTCGCGGTCGAGTTTGTGGTGGTCAATAATGTCCACCGGCAGCCCTTTCTCCATCCCCTTGAGCATGACCAGCCCCTGGGTATCTACCAGGATGACGTGGGTGATCTTGCCGCGTGGCAGTTCTTTGGGCTGGATGAAGGGGAGTTCGTCGCCATAGAGCGCCAGGAAGGCGGCAATGTTACGGTTGACACGACGCGGCAACACGGGAACGGCCGCCGGGAACAGTTTGCTCGCTCCCAACAGGCTGGCGATGGCATCGAAATCCGCGTTCTCGTGGGTCAGGATGACTTGCATATGCGACTCACACCGGATCGCAGCCTGAAGGCCGCATTCCAGATATTGATTATAGACCACCTGGCGCCAGCGTCAAGCGCCCGGTTGACCGCAGCAACAGAAGGGCTATAATCTGGGTAGCACAAGCGGGCGTGTATCTGTTCCCGCCGGATAATCCAGAGACGCGGACTGTCGTCCGCTGCGAGCAAAGAGAGTGGGGAGGTGACGCGATGAAAATCATTGACCTGCGCAGCGACACGGTAACGCAGCCGACGCCAGCGATGCGCGAGGCGATGTACCGCGCCGAGGTAGGCGACGATGTCTTTGGCGAGGACCCCACCGTCAACCGGTTGGAGGCCATGGCGGCGGAGCGTATGGGCAAGGAGGCCGCGCTCTTTGTCGCCAGCGGCACGATGGGCAACCTGGTCGCGCTGCTGGCCCACTGCGGGCGCGGCGATGAGGTGATCCTGGGCGACCGCTGCCACACATACCTCTTCGAGCAGGGTGGGATGGCAGCCCTTGGAGGCATCACCCCTCGCCCCATCCCCAACCAGCCCGACGGCACCCTACGGCTGGAGGACATCGAACAGGCGATGCGCGAGGACAATGTCCATTTTCCCCGCACGCGCCTGGTCTGCCTGGAGAACACGCACAATATGTGCAACGGCGCCCCGCTGACGACGGAATACACCGCGCAGGTGGCACAGTTGGCCCACGCGCGCGGCCTCCGCGTGCACCTGGATGGCGCGCGCATCTTTAATGCAGCGGCTGCCCTGGGCGTAGACGTGCGCGAGTTGGTGCGCGAAGTGGACTCGGTGATGTTTTGCCTTTCGAAGGGGCTGTGCGCCCCGGTGGGCTCACTCGTGTGTGGGAGCGCCGACTTTGTTGCCGAGGCGCGGCGGGCGCGCAAGGTGCTGGGCGGTGGCATGCGTCAAGCAGGGGTGCTTGCGGCGGCCGGCATTGTCGCCCTCGAGCAGATGACCGGTCGCGTGGGGGAGGATAACGCCCGTGCCCGGCGGCTGGCGCAGGGTTTGGCGCAGATCCCGGGCGTCGAGGTGGCCCCGACAACGACCAATATTCTCTATTTCTGGCTTGCCGAGGGCGTGGGTAAGACACCGGAGGAGGTGGTGGAAGGACTGGCGCAGCGCGGGGTGCTGCTCCTGGGACGCGAACTGGGCCGTTTTCGTGCCGTGACCCACTACTGGATCGGCGATGAGGACGTTGAATGGACAGTCCAGGCCGTGCGGGAGGTAGTCACAGCGGGTTAGTACACACTTCCTATTGTGGATCGGCGCAAATATGTGTATAATGGGGCCAGGGTTAGAACGCGTCTCAGACGGGACTGCGACCGTTCCGCTGAAAGGTATCTGTGGGCCTGGCAGTGTGCAGGGGGGCCCCTCACAGGGGGGCTTGCACGTGAGGCGCACGCTGCCCAGGCAAGGGGATTGGGAGCGTCGAAAGATGTTCCCTGTTGGCATTTCTGGCGATCGAGGGTCTATGCGATTCGTGGGTCGGTGGTATAATGTGATACGGCTGCCAGATGCCTGACGGTGATGGCTTGGTTGGCCCGATGTGGTGGGGGAGGTGAGCCCATGTTATCTGAAAAGAAGAGAGGACAAAGCCTGGTCGAGTTCGCCCTGACGCTGCCGGTTTTGCTGATGATCATTCTCGGCATCATCGAAGTTGCATTGGTGATTCAGGGCCATCTGGCCGTCCAGCATGCGGCCCGCGAAGCCGCACGCTTTGCCATCACATACCGGCCCGTCGCCGGGCAGAAACTCGATGGCTCCTTATGCGATGCCACGACGCCGCAAGGCCCTCCGTTCGCCGATCCCGCTCGGATTTGCAACAGGAACGAGCCTAACGATGCCAATCTGGTCGAGTACCACGCGCGGCGTGTGGCACTGATCAAGCAGATAGCGCGCGAGCGCGCGGCCGGCCTGCGCATCAACTCCAATTACATCGGCGATACGCCGACCAAGTTCAACGCGTATAAGAACCAGCCGGGTTTCTTCGGTGTTCTGGTGTGGGGTTATCCCTCTTTTGAGACGAATTGCAACGATCCGGTTCTGGCGAATAAGGTCTGGAACCCCAGCAACCCGCCGGTCGGCTGTTTCGATTTCTCCGGGATCGAGGGGTTACCGGTGCGGGTTTACGTCCGGCACAACGTCGAAATCCTGGACCCGTTCTACCGCCTGATCGCCCGGTACGTCACCGTGCAGGCTGAGGCGGAGATGGTCAACGAAGGCTACCAGGTGGGGTTGAGCGGTCAGCCTATACCGAGTTTCATTTTCAACCCCAATCCCGATGTCGGGACTCCGGTGCCCCCTACGGTGACGCCGCCAGGCGGAATCCTACCAACGCCTACCCCATTCCCCACGGTGCCCCCGAGTTATGACATCTCGCTGACTTCGGCGCCAGAAGGCCAGGACCTGGTGATCAATCTGATCCCGGAATCCCGCTGCCACGATTTTGTGGCTACGGTGACCTATCAGGGCCAGCCTGTACAGTACGCCTGGGTCAGTCTCTATACCGACGGGGGCGCGTTCAGTTACTCCGGGGTCAGTAGATCGTACGTCGAAATCCTGACCAATGCACAAGGGCAAGCCACGGCGACGTTGTGCGGCAACAGGCCGATGACGGCCACCCTGCGCGCCTGGATAGACGTCGGCAATGACGATACGTGGAACGGCGAAAACTCCGACACCGCCCAGAAAGCCTGGCAGGTTGGCTCAGGGCCTTACATCCTCGTCTCGGACCACGAGGTCACCTCGCTGGACACCGACTTTGCCGACGTGATGAATCACGAACCGGGCCAGTATGACCTCTACTGGTGTGTCATCTCCGGCACCAATACCAGCACCCTGCTGGGCTCGGTTACCGTGGATGCCAGCCGCAATGCCCTGGATCAGGAGTTCACGATCCCCGACGGCAGCGAGGGATTGTACCATCTGGAGACCCATCCCAGTGGCGGTGGTGGCTGCGGCGCGCCCGACTTGGTGGCCTATTCGGCGGACATCAAGGCCATCATCGCGCTCCCCGATCTTAGCGTTGTCTCCTTGAACCTGCCCCAGACCATTTGTCCGAGGACCGTCTTTACGGTGTCGGCCGTCGTCCAGAACCTCACCAGGGGCAGAACCGATCAGACCTTCGACGTGGATTTCTATACGGGCACCGTCGGTTCACCGCCCCAGAGCCCGATCGGGCTGGATAAGCAATGGGTATCCGGCATCGAGCGCGAGGCGAGTGTGACGCTAAACACGCTGATGTGGGTGGCTTCCCCCGGCACGCACACGATCTGGGCGCGCGCCGACACCTCCGATTACGTCGAGGAGAGTGACGAAGGCAACAATGCAAGCAGCGTGAGTTTCACCGCCGGCTACACGACCCCGATGACGATGGATACCGGCTGGCGCAATCCCACGGCCAACTATGCGGTTGCGAACGGCGGTTTCACCAATCCCCAAGGCGCCTATGCCGATGATGATGGCAGTTACGCCACCCGCGACAATAGCGCCGACGGCGTCACCCACGCCTACAGGGACTATGGGTTCAGTATACCCGTAAGCGCGACTATCCTGGGCATCGAGGTAGGCGTGGATTGGTGGCTAGATTCGACATATGGCACAAACCGGATCTATGTGTCCCTGTCGTGGAACGGCGGCGCTAACTGGACCTCTACCAGGACAGCCAATACTGAGCGTACCAACGACGGCAGCGGCTTGACCGACACTGAGGGAGGGAGCAGCGATACCTGGGGGCGGACGTGGAACCCGTCTGAGTTTTCCGATGCCAACTTCCGTGTGCGCCTGGAACTGGATACAAACAACGCCTACCGTGACTTCCGCATAGATTGGGTTCCGGTGCGGGTCACGTACCAGATGCCAGCCACGTGCCCGGCAAACAACGACCCGCCCCCGTGGGGACAGGATACCGGCAAACCCCCCGGCCTGCTGGAGTGTTCCGAGTTGCTGCGCGTGAGAGGGTTCGAGGGCAACCCCGACACCGTCTTTGCCTACTGGCAGGCCGGTGGGCCCGGCGCCTTCAGACGCCAGTCTGTCTACTACTACGAGGGCACGATGTCCATGCGCTTGCACACCACGCTGGGCTCCTACCCGGGTTGCACTGCCATCTCTAACCCATACCTCTACCAGACCGTGCAGATCCCCACGGAGGTCTATACACAGACGACTATGGTCGTGCGCGGCCAGCGGCTGGTGGCGGAGAGCGAATCGCCGTGCTGTTACCCGGTCACCGACCCGAACGACGTCCTGTACGTGAAGATGAGGAGCGGCAGCGGCGCAGACCTGGCCCCCGGCAATGGCGCGCAGATCGTCAACGGCGGGGTGGTGACGGGGACGTGGGCCCCCTTTGCGGTAGACGTGACGGACGTGGTCAGCCCCTACGCCCGCGCCGGTCAGAACGTGCAGGTGTACTGGCACGGCATCCAGAACGAGGACACCAACTGCACTTTCTTCTACCTGGACAGTCTCTCGTGTGAAGCGTGCACCTACTGGCCTATCCCCGCGGACGAGCCCGGCAGCGCCTCCTTCGGCGGGCTGGTGCAGGTGTTGGTGCAGGGCGTTCCTCAGACGCGCCAGGGCGTCAACGTGTGGGCCTATAGCCCGGGTGGCCAGGTCTACCGCACCTACACCATCCAGGATGGGACGTACCACTTCTACAATGTGCCACCGGGCACCTACACGATCTACGCCGAGTTCTGGGAGGGGAGCATCCTCCACTATGGGACGTGGACGGTGGTGGTGGCGCCGGATGAGCGCAACTATCGCGTCAACCTGTACCTATCGTGATGCAGGATGCAAGGCGCAGGAAGCCGATTGGCGTGAGGCAGGAAACGCGGGGACGAGGCGCAAAGGTCTTGTTGGCGACGGCGCTGGCGGCGGCAGCCCTGGCAGCGTCGGTGGCTGTGGTGTACGCCATCCCCAGCGCCAAGTTTCTCCACGTCCATACCAATCTCTCGATGACGCCAGATCGCATGTCGGCCTACCCCGACCTGGCCGTGAGCCCCGACGGCGAGTGGGTCGCCGTGGCCTGGGTGGACGGGTATGATGCGGCGGCCGGGTACAGGGGGCACGTCTACCTGCGCGCTGCTTCAGAGTCCGGCGGCTGGGGTAACCGGATCGCCGTCTATACCGGCACCAGCAGCGCTTGTGCATACCTCAGGGCATCCGTAGCCATCACGGGCACGACGGCTTACGTGGCCTACGTCACCTTCGAAAACAGCTGCGGCAATCCGAACACGACCCGGTTGCGCTACAGGACGTGCTCGTTGACCAACGGGACGTGCGGAAACGCCGAGGTCATCACTTCCACGACGACGCCGGGTTACCAGATCACCTGGGCGGACCTGGCGCTGGATGCGAACGGCAACCCCCACGTGGTGTGGACGCTGTACTATAATACTACTGAGGCCGGTCAGATCTTCTACGGGAACCGCGTCGGCGGCAATTGGGGGACGCGCGAAGCGGTGGACACGGAAGGCAAGAACAACTATCCCGCCATTGCCTGGGCCGACGGTTTTGCGCACGTAGTATGGGAGAAAGAGTCAGCCTATGACATTGTGTATCGGCGGCGCACTGCTGCTGGCGTATGGGGCGACGCATTCACCATATACAATGATACCTCGGGCAACTATGCGCCGCACTGGCCCGACGTCGCCGCCGGCGCGCAGGGGCTCTTTGTCGTGTGGGACGCGTGCTACGACATGATCAACCAGCAGTGTGACAATACAGCGGCGGAGCATGCCGTGCTCTACAGGCGCTCGAACGACAATGGCGCCAACTGGCCGCCATCCCCACTCTATCGGGAAGTCGGCACCGACGCCTGGGCGAATGTCACGCAGTCCTACGCCCCGACCGGCATGGAGACTCTGCTGCACCTGCGGCCCTCACTCACGCTGAACCGTGACGGCTGGCCGGCCGTCGCCTGGCATGCGGGCTACGGTGGGAGCACGTATGCGCTCTACTACAGCGACGCCGTGTCGGGCACAAGCGACAGCGTGCAGTGGATCACCCCCACCCGGCTTGTGGCCGGCCAACTGGGCGCGCCGGCGGTCGGCGTGATCAATGCCCGGGGCGAAGGCCGGCAGTATCTGCACTTTGCCTACATGCAGGGAAGCGGTGCCGATTGGGACGTCTACTACAACAGCAACGAGACGTACAATACGCTCTACCTGCCGCTCGTGATGAGGGACTATTACCCGTAGCATCCTTCGTGGGTGGTTCGAGGGTTGGCGATGCGCCGATTGTGGTTACTGGGATTGGGATTGGTCTTTCTCGCCCTGGTGGGCGCGCTGGCTTACGTCGAATTGGGCCAGCCGGCAACCTCGCCGCAGATGTCGAGGGGCGGCGGTGGCATGACCGCCTGTCGGGCGCTGCGCCTGGCGGCCGCGTCGGCCACGCAGTGGCAGGCGGACGCGCGTCCTGTTGCCGTTTCCGGTCAGCGTCTGGCCGTGGGCAGGCAGCCGGAGGCGGAGGTCGAGTGGGCCTTCCAGTTCTTCTCTCCCTCCACTCAGCGCCTGGCCCTGATCGTGGTGGATGGCGGGGCGGCGCGCCTGGTGCGTGAGAGTCTGAGCCCCTACGTGGTCACGACGTTCGCGGCCGATGAGTTGCGCGTAGATAGTGACCAGGCGTGGCAGACGTGGTGGAATCGGGGGGGAGGGAGTGTGGTGGCACGGCGCCCGGACGTGGACGTGCTGATGCAGGTGCGCGTGCCCGACGCGGGCGGTCATCCGCTGTGGACGGTGGCCGGGGTGGTTGCCGGCACGAACAGCGCTTTTGTGGTGCAGATAGATGCCACCGACGGCACGCCGGTTGGGCCGTGACCGCGGGGGGTGCAGGGAGGATCATACGATGGACGAACGTAAAGAGACACGCGGCCAGAGCATGCTGGAGATAGCCATCATTCTGCCGATACTGCTGATCCTGTTGTTCGGCGTTGCGGAAGCGGGCTTTGGGTTGCGGAACTATCTCGTCGTCGTCAACGCCAACCGCGAGGGCACGCGCCTGGGCTCGCGCGGTCGTTTCACCGAGCAGGAGATCGCGGCGCGCGTGGTCAGCAGCGGAGGGGTCGTCCGCCGCGAGGGCGTTGACGTGCCGTTCCTGCGCACGATGGGCCCGGATCCCAACACCGGCATCATCATCACGCGCATTGATCTGGACGCCAACGGTGCGGTGCTCTTGCAGTCAACGTACATCTCGGGCGTGATCGCGGAAAATGGCAGCGTGCGCGCCATACTCCAATCCGACTCGAAGATTTCGGCCACGCAGGTGCTCAGCCGCCAGATCGCTGCCACGCAGCAGATCAACGCCATGCGCGAGGCGCAAGACTATGACAAGTTGAAGAACCAATTCGTCATCGTGGAGACGTTTTTCTTGCATCACCCACTGGGGCGCGGGTTGGTGCCCGACCCCTGGGTGATGTACACCCATACGGAGATGCGGATCGTCACCAATCGGGGCGAGTAGGACCTGCCCTGGTTTCCGGTACTGTGATGGCCTTCGGAAGGCTGGATACGCAGCGCTTTCGGGAAGGTTTCGGGAGGTGAGAGATGAACGAGACCATGCAGTCGAATATGAGCGAGCGGTTGGATACAACCGAGCGGCGCCGGCGATGGACGGGCGTGCACCGGCATGTGCTCGCGGCCGGCCGTAACCTGTTACGCGAGCGGCAGAAGGGCCAGAGCCTGATCATCATCATCTTCGCGCTCATCGGCCTCCTGGCCTTCGTTGGGCTGGGGATTGACCTGGGGCTGGTCTATGTGGAGCGCGTGCGGGTGGGGCGGGCCGCCGATGCCGCGGCACTGGCGGCAGTGGCGGAACTGACGCTGGAAGAGGCGGCGCACGCGCGCGCCCTGTCCTACCTGCACGAGAACGGCTATCCCTTCGGCCCGGACGTGAGAATCGTGATTAACGGTGGGCCACCGACCGGTACCGTCCAGGGCCCGCCGCCGGCGGATGCCAGGACCATCATCTGGATTGACACCGCCTTCTCGCGCGACTTTACCCTGCCGCCCGCTCAGCAACTGAACACGGCGAGCCGCATTCGCGTCCGCGTCCTGCGGCAGGTGCCGATGACCTTTTTGCAGTTCATCGGTTTCAGGCAGTTTCCGGTTGAGGCGACCGCCGAGGCGGAGAATATCACCAGCCTGGATATCGCCCTCGTCTACGACAGATCCGGCTCGATGGAGTTCGACACGCTGTGCTACGGCTGCTGGGAGCGGCAGGGACTGGGGGGGTGCACGAACCCCGACGGCTGCATCTACCCGCTGCAATGGTCCGGAGTCTCCACGATGACGGCAGCCCATTGCGCCACCAGTACGACGTATGTGAGTTACACTTACGGCTCCGTCACCTTCAATCGCAACGACTTTCACTACCGGCGCACGACCTCTCCCTATCCATATTACATCGTGATCGAGGCGGAGGAGTATTCGTACATGAGGGAGGAGGCGGACTATCACACCTGGAACTATACGCCGTACAAGACCTTCTGGGTCGTCCAGCGCAACCAACTCAACTACGACTACAGCCCTCCGGCTAATGTGGGTTCTACCGGACGGGACTCGCGCGGCGGCTACATCTCGCACCACCCGTTTGCTGCCAAAACGGATACCCAGGGCGGCCTGGGCGCGGGATGCACTTGGGGCGACCTCGTCAGCGGGGAATACTGCCGGCGCAACTGGCCGGACGGCAGTCCCGTGGTCGGCGGGCCTTTCCCCGCTCCGCGGGTGGATTACGATTTCAACGCACCTATTCAGGCCACGTATTACTTCTGGATCCGCGGGCAGGGCGGCGGATGGTCTGACAACAATCATTACATTTTCTGGGGCGTGGACCAGAGCCCCACAGGCCAGGAGAGCAATTTCCCTCGCGGAGCCTATTACGATGGTGCCGTCACAGGGTCTTGGAACTGGCGCTGCCTGGGCTCGGCATCGCTGACGACGGGTATGCATACACTGAACCTGTGGGCCGGCGGGGCCGGCTTCGACGTGGACCGCATCGTCATCACGACGAACAGCGCCAACTGTGGCGCCGACTCGGATCCGCCGGACAGTTCCGGCGGTCTGCCGGCCAACAACGCGCGCACGCGCTGGGCATGTCATCCCTGTGACCCGCGCTTCGCCGGGCTGCCCGGCGGCCGGGCCATCATGTCGGGCACACTCGTCCTCAATTACCTGCCCAACTGCAACGTGGGCGCCAATCCTGACCAATCGAAAGACGCCATCTATACCGGCGAGCAGCCGATCCGCGCCGCGCTGAACGCGGCCAGGGGCTTTGTGGGGCGGATGGATCCTTACTTCGACCAGGTGGGCTATGTGCGCTATTCCTCCGGCGCCGAGATCGCCAACCAACTGGAGTGTCTGCGGCGGCGGGAGACCTGCACGCGGCAGGTGATCACCGATACCGTGGACTTTCAATTAAGGACCACCGATTCGGCCGGCAGCACGAACATCGCCGGCGGCATCCTGAACGGCATCGAGGTGCTGAGAACGACAGGGCCTTGCGACTTCTCGACCCCTCTCGCCAACCGGGTCCGTTGTGGCCGGCCAGGCGCCGCCCACATCATGGTGCTGATGACCGACGGTGAGGCCAACGTGACCCCGGATAGCACGTGCTACTCCGGCACGAATGCCGCATTGTGGCCCCCTCCCTACGACACGGGCGATACGATTGACCGTGCCAAGGACTGTGTGATCTATTACGCCCGGCAGGCCCGTCAGGCCGGCATCGTCATCTACGCCATCAGCCTGGGTGAATCGGCGGATCAGGAGTTGATGATCGCCGTGGCCGATATCGGCGGCGGCACTCACTACTATGCGCCTAATGCGCAAACGCTGGACCAGATCTTTGACGAACTGTTCAAGAACATCTTCTTGCGGCTGATCAGGTAGCGAGCCGCGGCGCGAGCGCGCCCTCGCGCCGGGTGACCGGCGGGCAAGACGAAGCGAGGCAGGGTCCCGGGCTGCATAAGGTCCGGGGCCTTGCAATAGAATGGCCGGGACATCGTTGACCGGCCTCGTTTGGGAACCAGCCCTCACCGGCTGGTGCACGGCGGACTTGTGCTTCGGGCGGGCTTGTGCTATATTCTCAGGTAGGGCGGGGTGACCCCGCCCCTACTGCGGGGCGTCCACCTGCGTGGATGCTACCACGGCGCGAAGCCCGCAATCCCGATTGCGGGTCTCCCAGGCGCGGTCTTGACCGCCTGGCTGAACGGTTATTTCTTGACATTCCGTCCAAACGGGGTATCATTAACACAAAAAAGGAGGCACTATGCGCAGCGGTCGTCTGCTGTTGGTCGTTGGGGTAATCATACTCGTCATCGGCCTGGGAGGCGTGGTTTTGTACTTGATCCGGCAAGCGGCGCGCCCTGCCCCGGCCGTGTCCACCGAAGTGCCGGCGGAGGAAGAGGGTGTTCCGTATGTGCCGATTCCCGAAGGCACTCGGCAGATCGTCGTGGCTGCGCAGAATATCCCCCGGGGCACGCGCATCACCCGCGACAACAATGCGGTCAGCCTGGCCTCGTGGCCCGAGGCGTCTATGCCCCCGGGTGCCCTGACCGATCTGGAGGCGGTGTACGACCGCATCGCTCGCGTGGATATTGTGCTGGGCATGCCGGTTCTGGAGGGCATGCTCACGAGTGAGGCGGGCAGCCTGGGTGGAATCGGCTCGGAGGCGGCCCTCATGATCCCGCGCGGGAGAGTGGCGTACGCGCTGGCGGTAGCGGGTAACGCCAGCGTGGCCTGGGCCATCCAGCCGGGCGATCACGTGGACGTGCTGGTTTCGCTGCTGATCGTGGACCTCGATGAAGAATTCCAGACCCTGTTGCCTAACGAGGCCACTGTCTGCACCGGAGCAGGGGAGGGCCGGACTTGCGCAACGGGGACGTACGGGCGCCTGGAAGTGCTGCCTGATGGTTCGGTAGCGAACATGGTGCCGAGCGAGAACCAGCGGCCGCGCATGGTGACCCAGGTGACGGTGCAGGATGCCATTGTGCTCCGCGTGGGTGCCTGGAAAGAGATCGCGACACCGCCTCCCGCCGAGGAACAGCCGCCCGAGGGAGAGGCTACACCTGTACCGACGGAGACCCCGTACATGCCCCAATGGGTGACGCTGGCGGTCACGCCGCAAGATGCCCTGGTGCTCAAGTACGCCGAGGAGGCCGGCGCGAGTATGGACTTTGTGTTGCGGCCGGCTGGCAGCACCAGCCTCGTCACGACCGAGCCGGTTACCCTGCAGTACATTGTGGATCGTTTCAACATGCAGATACCGCCCAAGTTGCCTTACGGGATGACTCCGCCGGTCACGGGGTTACGGCAAGGCGCAATGGGTGAAGTCGCCCTCGAGCGCGGCGCAGGGATCGAATATAGCCGGCAGCATCAGGTGACCCTGGAGCAACCGGTTGCTCCGGAGCAGTGATTCCGGCGTTGACGATGGAACGTCTTGCCCCGGGTAAGGAGTGAGCATTCTTATGCTGGTTTGGGCCTGTCGTAGGCGGGTTACAGGATGCAGGCCTTGTCTCTTGTCCGAGGTGTGGGAGGATTCTTGAGTACCCCGTTTGCACCCGGCCTGGTAACGAAGCGCCTTCGTCCGGGTGAGGGGTTCAAAGTGGAAACGTGGCAGCCAAGACGGGGTATTCGGGTGATACCCCGTCTTTCACCAGGTGAATAGGATCGAAAAGTGGACCAGACACGAGAACGTATCCGCGTACTGCTCGTTGACGATGTCGCCGAGACGCGGGAGAACCTGCGCAAACTGCTCTCCTTCGCTGCCGATATGGAGGTTGTTGGCGCGGCGTCCTCGGGCGCGGAAGCCATCGAATTAGCCTCTCAGTGCCAGCCGCATATCGTCCTGATGGACATCAATATGCCCGGGATGGATGGCATCACGGCAACCGAGGCGATCTTGCAGAAGGTGCCGACGACCCAGGTGATCATGCTCTCCGTACAGGGCGAAAGCGACTATTTGCGGCGGGCGATGATGGCGGGCGCGCGGGATTTCCTCACCAAGCCGCCTTCCGGCGACGAGTTGATGAGCACGATCCGTCGGGTGTACGAGACGGGGAAGAGGCGCATTCCGCTAGGGGTGATGCAGCCGACCGCTCCTACGGCCGCCGCGGCAGCAGGGAGCCGCCGTAACGGGAAAGTCGTTGCCGTATTCAGCCCCAAGGGCGGTGTGGGCTGTACGACCATCGCGGTCAACCTGGCGATCGCGCTGCAGCGCCTGTATGGCAGCACGAGCAAGGTCGCGCTCGTGGACACGAACCTTCAGTTTGGCGACGTTGGGGTGATGCTCAACATGTCGGCCAGTCGGAGCATCGCGGACCTGGCCGCCCAGATCGAGGATATGGATAGCGATATGCTCACCAGCGTGATGAGCGCCCATGGGTCGGGTATCAAGGTGTTGTTGGCACCGCCGCACCCCGAAGCGGCCGAGACCATCCTGAGCAGCAAACTGGACGAGAGCACGGGCGGCAATGCGATGCTAAAGCGCATTCTGGACCTGGTGCGTCAAGAGTTCGATCTCATCGTCGCGGACATGTGGAGTTGGGTGGATGAGGTGGCCCTGACCGTCTTTGACGCTGCAGCGCTGATCGTGCTCGTCGTGTTGCCGAACATCCCCTCGATCAAGAGCGCGCGCCTGTTCCTCGAGATCGCCAGCAAACTCAATTACCCGACGAATGAGATCGCGTTGGTGGTCAACGGTGTGGATCGGCGCACGGGTATCCGCGTTGAGCAGATCCAGCAAGCGCTGCTCCCGGTCGTTGCGCAGATTCCACTGGATGAGCAGGAGGCTCTGATGGCCGCGAATCGTGGCGTGCCGTTTATCGTGAGCGATCAGAACCGACCGATTTCCCAGAGCATCCTGCAACTGGCCGAGCAGGTTCAGAGCCGCTTGCAGCCACTCCCGGAGGAGGAGAAGGAAGAAGTGGTCGAGAAACCCGTGCCGATTGGGACGGGGCTGCTGCGACTTGGGCGTGTCTTCCGATGAGGCAGAGGCCGTCGTGTGCTCCAGCCGAAGGCGGACGCGTAACATTGGTCTGGAGGTGTAAGTAGGGTGTCTTTACTGAGACGGATTGAACAAGAAAGACGGGCCACGGCCCAGGAGGCCGTGCAGACAGGCGAGATGCAGGTGCGGCGACAGGCCGTCTCGCCTGCCCGTGATGCATACCTGGATCTCAAATCGCGCATCCAGAACAAGTTGATCACGGAACTGGATCCAACCATGGATGTCACTCGGACGGACGAGGTGCGCCGCACGATCGAGGAGATGTTCGATAATGTCCTGACCGAAGAGCACATCGTCCTCAGCCGAGCCGAGCGCATGCGCTTGTTCGAGCAGATCGTTTCAGAGATTCTGGGCCTGGGGCCGCTGGAGCCGCTGTTGGCCGATCCCACGATCACGGAAATCATGGTGAACGGGGCCAAGAACATCTATGTTGAGCGCAACGGCAAGATTCAGCGCACGACGCAGGTGTTTGAATCGGATGAGCACCTGATGCGCATCATCGAAAAGATCGTCGCTCCGCTAGGCCGGCGCATTGACGAGAGTTCGCCCTACGTGGACGCGCGCCTGAGCGACGGCTCGCGCGTGAACGCCGTGATTCCGCCGATCTCCCTGATCGGGCCGGTGCTGACGATCCGCAAGTTCTTCAAGATTCCGCTTACGATCGAACGCTTGATTGAATTAGGTACCCTAACGGTCGAGTCGGTCGAGTTCCTCAAAGCCTGCGTCGTGGGAAAGTTGAACATTCTGATCTCCGGCGGTACCGGCACCGGCAAGACGACGTTGTTGAACGTCCTTTCCAGTTTCATACCCAACGACGAGCGCATCATCACCGTCGAGAACGCGGCTGAATTGCAGTTGCGCCAGGAGCACGTCGTGACACTGGAATCCCGCCCCCCCAACATCGAAGGCCGCGGCGAGATCACCATCCGCGATCTGGTGATCAACACGTTGCGGATGCGACCCGACCGGATCGTGGTGGGCGAGTGTCGTGGGCCGGAAGCGTTCGACATGCTCCAGGCCATGAACACCGGACACGAAGGCAGCATGACCACAGTCCATGCCAACAGCCCGCGCGATGCGCTGGCCCGTCTCGAGAACATGGTGCTGATGGCGGGAATGGATCTGCCTCACCGCGCGATCCGCGAGCAGATTGCCAGCGCCCTCAATGTGCTCGTCCAGTTGGAGCGCATGCGGGATGGCACGCGCAAGGTCGTCAGCATCTCCGAGTTACAGGGCATGGAGGGCGATGTGATCACGATGACGGAGATTTTCAAGTTCGAGATGGCCGGCTATGAAAATGGGAGAGTGATCGGCACGTTGCGTCCTACCGGGCTGCGCCCGAAGGCGATGGAGAAGATCGAGGGAGCCGGCATTCATCTGCCGCCGGGCATCTTTGGTTTGGGTCAGCGGGTCGTCCGCTAGACGGCCAATGGCAAGGCTGTCGTGGGGTTGTGTAGAAGGGGATGAGCGATGCCTTCTCTAGTCTTGATGCTGATGGTGCTTGCGGTGGTTGGCGTGTTCACCATAGTGGGTGGCGTCGTCATCTCGCGCCGGGCCAGCCGTGCCATGTTCGAAGAGCGCCTCGGCCTGGTCGAAAAGCAACCGGCGCAGTCGGCCACCGCAGCAGTGCGCAAGTCACCGCTGGGCGACATGTTGAACCGGGCGCTGGCTCGGCGGGGAATTGGCGCGGACCTGGCGACACAGTTGGCGCGAGCCGACCTCAAGTTTACCGTCGGAGAGTTCATGGCGGCCAATCTGATCCTGGTGATTGTGTTGGGCGCGTTGGCCTTCATCATCAAGCGGGACTTGATCATCACGGTGGTCGCATGCCTGGCGGGTCTGTTCGGCCCTCGCATCTACCTCTCCGTACTGCGCGGGCGGCGCCTGCAGGCATTCAACAACCAACTGGGTGACACGATCAACCTGATGGTCAACGGCATTCGCGCCGGCTACAGTATCTTGCAGGCCATGGAGGCCGTTTCGAAGGAGATGGGGCCGCCGGTCTCGGTTGAGTTTGGTCGCGTGGTCAGGGAGGTACAGTTGGGATTGACGTTGGAGCAGGCGCTGAATAACCTGTTGCGCCGTATCACGAGTGATGACCTGGACATGATGGTAACCGCGATCAACGTGCAGCGTGAGGTAGGCGGTAACCTGGCTGAGGTACTGGACTCGATCAGTTATACCATCCGTGAGCGCGTACGGATCAAGGGCGAGATTCGCGCCCTGACCGCGTACGGCCGTGGCGCCGGCAACTTGCTGACCGCCGTACCGGTGATCCTGGCGGCTATCATTTACCTCATCAATCCGGACTTTATGTCTACGCTGTTCCAGCATCGCTGCGGGTGGATCATGATCGGCGTTGCGATCTTTGGTATCGTCGTGGGCTATATCGTCATCAGCCGGATCGTCAACATTGATATCTAGTTTCCGGTACAAAACACGGCGATGCCCCGATTTGTCGGGGGCTTCCCGGCTCAAGCCGGGCCTCCAGGCCGGTTTTGTACCGAGAACTATCTAGGGAGGGCGAGCATGAACCCGGTTCTGATCCTTTTGGTAGTACTCGTGGTCGGCAGTCTTGGCCTCCTCATCATGGGCATCAGACGGGCGCGGGAGGGCGGCGTTACCATTGAGGATCGTCTCGCCGAGTTTGGAACGCTGGAACGCCCCCCGACGCTGGAGGAGCTCGAGCTTTCCTTGCCGTTCTCTGAGCGTATCCTCATGCCCATGCTCAGAAAACTGGCCGCATTCGTGTCCCGTTTTACGCCGGCGAGGACAATCGAGGCGACTCAGCATAGGCTGGACTTGGCGGGCAATCCCTATGGCTGGGGGCCACGGGAATTCATGGGCATCCGCATCCTGACGGCGATGCTGTTTGGCGGGCTGGGTACACTCGTGCTTGTGCTGGGCAAGGTTGGCATCCTGCAACGTTTTCTGCTGTTGGGATTCACACTCGTGCTGGGTTTCTTCCTGCCAACCCTCCTGTTGACCAGCAAGATCAAGCGACGGCAGAAAGCCATCACGAAGGCACTGCCCGATGCGCTTGACCTGCTGACGATCTGTGTGGAAGCGGGGTTGGGTTTCGACTCTGCTATGGCCAAAGTGGCCGAGAAATGGGATAATGCACTGAGCGAGGCCTTCGCACGGGTGCTCCAGGAGATCAACTTGGGCAAGTTACGCCGCGAGGCACTGCGCGATATGTCGGACCGTATGGAGGTCCCAGATGTGGCGACCTTCGTCGCGGCCATCATCCAAGCCGATCAGTTAGGCGTCAGTATCGCCAGAGTGCTCCGCATTCAGTCGGATCAGATGCGCATGCGGCGGCGGCAGCGCGCCGAGGAGTTGGCCCGCGCGGCAACGCTCAAGATCTTGCCCCCCGTGGTCTTTTTCATCTTCCCGTCCATCTTCGTCGTCCTGCTGGGCCCGGCGGCGATCACCATCTTGAGCACGGGGAGCATCTTTGGCCTCGGCTTCTGAGCCTGACCCCAACGGACACGTCACGCGGCTTGGGGACTCGCGTCCACTTGTCTTGTCCTGGCCAGGGCCGCAGGCCGGGATCAGGGACAGATTCCTTTGCCTGTGTCATTCGTCGAGACGACGGGGCGCCGTTGGCGCGACCTGGGTAGGCGTTTTCTCGATCTGATATTCCCTCCGCGCTGCGTCGGCTGTCACCGGATAGGCGTGTGGTTATGCGCCGGATGCCGGGAACAGATTCCTCGCGTTGAGCCCCCTTTTTGCACCCGTTGTGGGGATAGGGCGCTGGCCGATGGGCTGTGCACGCGCTGCAGAATCCATCCCCTGCAGATTGATTGCATCCGCTCGGCGGTTTACTTCGAGGGTGTGCTACGCGAGGCGGTGCATCGCCTCAAGTACAACGGTTGCACTGCACTGGCCGAACCGTTGGGTGATCTGATGGCGACGTACTGGATGCGCAATGCGATGCCCTCCGATATCGTGGTGCCGGTCCCGCTGCATGCCGACCGACTGCGCGAGCGCGGGTACAATCAGGCGGCGCTGTTGGCCCGCGCGTTGGCGCGCCGAGTCGGCTTGACACTGGATGAGCAGACGTTGGTGAGAAAGCGGGCTACGGCTCCTCAAGTGGATCTCGACGCCGAGCAGCGCCAGGAAAACGTCCGCGATGCTTTTCTGTGTACCGGTGACAGATTGGCGAACAAGCGCGTGTTGCTGATTGACGACGTGTGTACTACCGGGGCTACGTTGGAGGCTTGCGCGGTCGCTCTATACCAGGGAGGAGCACGTAGCGTGCAGGCGCTGACGCTGGCCCGGGCCCGCTAGGAGAAGAGGCGCGTTGGGAAGCGCGCAATCCAATGGAAAGGAGACGTACTATGGAAGTATCTATCTTCACCCGGAACCTGGAGTTGACCCCACGGCTGAAAGAGTACGTAGAAGAGAAAGTCGAAAGACTGGATCGCTACTTGCCTTCGATTGACGAGGCGCGTGTTGAGTTGAGGGTCGAGAATACCCGTAGCGCTAACCATCGTCAGATCGCGCAGATGACGGTGCGGGTGCACGGTGCGCTCTTGCGGGCGGAAGAGCGCACCAACGACATGTTCACCTCGATTGACCAGGCACTGGAGAAGATGTATCGCCAGATCAAGCGCTACAAGGGTAAGCGGCAGGACCGCTGGCACGCTGCTACCGAAGCCCCCCCCGTCGAAGAACCGGCAGAGGAAAGCGCGGGCCAGATCGTCCGCATCAAGCGTTTCCAGATGGTCCCCATGTCGCCCACAGAGGCTATTGAGCAGATGGAGTTGTTGGGTCACCGCTTCTACGTCTTTATGAACTCGGAGGAGGACGCCATCAACGTGGTCTACAAGCGAGACGATGGCAACTATGGCCTGCTGCAACCGGAGGTCGCCTGAGTACGACCAAGACTCGGGTCTGATGCCAGGACCTGCCACAGGGGGCCCCTCCAACCGGGCCCCCTCTTTGGTGGAGGGAGGCCGATGGCCAGGCCAGTAGCCTTGCTTCTTCTGGTGGGAGGGTGGGGCCATAGCGAGGTGGAGCAAGCCCTTGCTGTTGCCCATCAGGCTGCCGCACGCGATCTGCTGGAGACACTGCTGCACACGGGCCTCGTCGGCAGGGCCGTGGTCGCCACCGATGATCCGGCCTGGGGCGAGACGTTGACCGAATTGCCGGTCGAGGTGGACCTGGATTCACCCGGACAGCCCTTTCATTTCGGGCGACGATTGGCAGCACTGATCGAGCGCTACGGCGTGGAGCGGGTGCTCTACAGCGGCGGCGCTTCTGCCCCGCTGCTGAGCGGCGATCACTGGCGCGGGGTGCTCACCCAACTAGGGGAGGCGGAGAGCCTGGTGATCACAAACAACGTGCACTCATGCGATTGGGTGGGATTCACGCCAGCGGCCCGTTTAGCCCCTTTGATCGCCGACGTGCCAAGCGACAATGCCATCGCCTGGATTCTGACTCATCAGGCCGGCCTGCCGCTCGAGGATCTACCTCCAACAGCCGCCACGCGCTTCGACCTGGACACGCCGATGGACTTGCTCATTGCACAACGTCACCCCGATATCGGCCTGTACTTGCGCCGTTTCCTTTCCGGGCTGGGTTGGACGGCGCCACAACTGGATGGTGTACTGCGGGAAATGGCCCGTGAGGCCGGCAGTCTGATACTGGCGGGGCGGGTCTCTGAGGCGGCGTGGGCGGCGCTGGAGCGCGTGACCCGCTGCTGGGTAAGGGTCTTTGCCGAAGAGCGCGGCATGCGCGCCAGTGGGCGACAGGAGCGGGGAGAGGTGCGTTCACTGCTGGCGGACTATTTGGACCGGGTTGGCGTTGATCGCTTTTTCGAGGAGTTGACGGGGTTGGCAGGCGGGGTGCTGCTCGATAGCCGCGTGATCTTGGCTGCGCGGCGGCTGTGGCCCGCGAGGACCGACCGCTGCTACTCCGATCTGCTTTGCTGGGAGAGCGTGGAGGATCCCTTCCTGCGTCGCTTCACCCGCGGCGCTGCCGAGGCGAGGACGCCAGTGGTATTGGGCGGGCAGTCGGTGGTGGCGGGCGGGTTGATGGCCCTGGTGGAGGCGTTCACAATGGGGACGGGAGGGAAGTGATGGGCCGTAGAATACTCGTCGTCTGTACCGGCAATCTCTGCCGATCGCCCATGGCGGCAGCCTTCCTGCGAGCACGCTTAGCCTGCGACGAGGCGCGCCTGGGCTGGCGGGTTGACTCGGCCGGTATATGGGTCACCGAAAGTCGCCCGGCGAGTCCGTATGCTATCGCGGAGATGGCCCAACGCGGGCTTGATCTCTCCACACATCGCTCGCGCCCTGTGACCCGTGAGGCGATCGCCGAAGCAGACCTCATCCTGGTGATGGAAACGCACCAGGCCGAAGCGCTGAAGGCGGCTTTTCCCGCATGCGCTCCCAGGATCCGCCTGCTCAGTGAGATGATCGGGGAACGGTTCGACGTTAGCGATCCGTATGGCGGAAGTCGCGAAGAGTATGCCGTTATCGCCGACCAGTTGGAGGCGTTGATCGCGGCCGGCTATGGGCGCATCGTGGCACTGGCCGAGAGCGAGATTTGCGATGAACCCTGATGAGCGCCGAGAGCCGTTCGCCTGACGCCGAGAGATGTGGCTGGTGCGATGCCCCCCTCACTGCCAGAACTGGGGCAGGTGCTCGCGGTAGGTCTCCAGGTAATCGTCGAGAATCTGCCGCGCTACATCTAGGTCGGTGACGCAAGGGCTGAGCAGCAGGCATTGCAGTGCGGCCTGGCGGTCACCATAGACGGCAGCGTCCACGCAGAGTTGCGCTACCGTGATCTCGCGCCGGCACAGTTCGGCGATGGGCTCCGGCAGCGCACCGACACTCACCCCACAAAGCCCGCCCCCGCGAGATAGTGCTGGCGTCTCGACGATAGCCCCAGGCGGCAAATTGGCAATCTGTCCCACATTGGGCAGATTGGCTGCCAGGTGGTAGTGGTCACCGGCGCCGGCGATGCTCTCGATGACTTCGCGCGCGCCTTCGCTATCGGCGTGACGCAGGTGGTCAATCGTTGCTCTCCCCTCGCCCATCGTGGCGATGTCCTCGTGGAGCATGCCGCGTACTTGGTCCATCAAGTCCCAATCGTACAGGCTGACCTGATATTTCGCCCACGGCTTGGTGAGCGGGTCACTCAACCAGGGCAGGTACTCACTCAGGTGCTCGTCACCGGGGATGGGAAAGACGCCGAATGCATCGAACACGCGGCGCGTCAACGGCTCGAACGTAGCATCGAAGGCTGCCCAACGCTCGGCAAAGGTCGGATAGAGGTCCTCGCCGGTGCGCTTGTCCCGCAGGTCGAGCATCCAGGTGAAGTGATTCAGACCGGCAGCCTGGATCTCCACTTTCTCCAATGCCTGGCGCGCCAGGATGCCCAGGCGTGGCCAGAGCTGTGGGTGGGCATGGGTGCTGATCGCGCCCTCCGGTACCTCGATGCCCAGCACGTCGGCCAACACGTAGCCCACCATGCCATAGCCGGCGTGAATCTGATGGCACAGGCCCACGACCCGGATGTGACTGTAACGGGCGATGGCGTCGCAGATGCGCATCATCGGGTTGGTGTAGTTGATGAACCAGGCGTCTGGGCAGGCTTCTTCCATGTCCCAGGCGATCTCCAAGACCGGGCCGATGTTGCGCGCGGCATGGGCGAATCCCCCCGGCCCCCCGTTTTCGGCGTAGGGCTGGCGTATGCCATATTTCAGGGGAATCTCGTAATCTGATTTCCACAGCCTTTCGCGTGGACCGACCTCGATGGCGGAGACGACGAACGCGGCGCCTTCGAGCGCTTCGGCGTGGTGGGTGTGCGAAGTGATCGTCATTCCGGCGTCCCACTCGCGGTTCAGTCGCTCGGCCAAGCGAGTCATCAGGCCCAGGGCCTCGGCGTTGCGGTCCACCAGAGCGATATGGTTGCCGCGCAGCCGCTCGCTGCCCACCAGGGCGGCTGTGGTGTTGAGTCCGAAACTGGCGCTGCCTGCGCCGATCACGACGATTTTGACTGGTGGCATTGGTTGCCTCCAAAGTGTTGTCCGCGCCCGCGGGACCATAGTCCGACGAGGCTTGATGGAGAGCGGGTAGATGGGTATTCCCAGGGACAAGGATAGCACAATTGGCTTGAGCGATCAAATGCGCTCCGCAGCCGCCGCGGAGATCTGTGGGAGGCGTGGGCTGGCCCATCTTGCACATTTGTCCCATCGAGGTTAAAATCATGTAGAGATATGCTACGAGAGTCTCGTGCGCGTCCCACTATAGGGTTCCTCTCCACCTACTCAGTCTACGAAGGCACGACCATTGACAGTTATGCCCACGCGCTCCTCCAGGGGATCCGCGCGGCGGCGCATGATCACGACTGCAATCTGCTCCTTGGCTGTGGGATCAGCCTCCCCGGAAGCCCACGCGGTAGCCGAACGGTCTGGGCGGTGCCAGATACGGGCGTGGACTTTGTCCCGATCGGCCCCTGGAACACCGATGGGCTGATCGTTGTCCCCGATGACCTCTCCGACGCGCAATTCGAGTACCTGCAGAACCTCATGCGCTCAGGCTACCCGATCATTATGACCACCGCCGAGAAACCGGGGGCCATTGTCGCTGTGGACAATGCGGGCGGCATTCGCCAGGCGTTCGCCCATCTCTGGCAGCATGGCCATCGGCGCATCGCCTTTATCGCGGGCAAATCGGAGCACGGCGGCGACAGCGCGGAACGGCTCTCGGCGTATCGCCAGGCCTTGCACGACATGGGTATCGAAGAGGACGCCCGCCTGATCGCCTTCGGCGAACATCGGCGCGCGGATGGGTATCTCGCCATGCAGCAGATCCTTGCCACGCATGCGCCCTTCACCGCCGTACTGGCGAGTAACGATCTCTCCTGTCTCGGCGCGATGGAGGCACTGCGCGCGGCCGGGCGGCGTATCCCAGAGGATATCGCCGTTGTCGGTTTCGACGATATCCTCGAGGCACGCTCACATCTTCCACCGCTCACCACTGTGCGGCATCCAACGTTCATGCTGGGCTACCAGGCTGTGGTGGCCCTGCTCGACCAGATCGCCGGGCGGTGGAACGGCGAGATGTACCGGCGTGTGCCGACGCGCCTCGTCGTTCGTCAGTCCTGCGGTTGCCGCCCGGAGGACACCTTGGCCACGATACTCGCTCCTGTAGCGCAATCGGCTCCCGAAGCCATCCAGGTTGCCCTCACACGCGCAATGGTAGAAGCCGCCCTCTCCGAAACGCAACACAGCACGTACGAAGACGTAGAACCCCTGTGCCTGGACCTCCTTCGAGCGTTCACGGCGAGCCTCTCTCTTGGCAACACAGACCCATTCAATGCTGCGCTGCGTCGCCTTTTCGATTGGCTGGCGCGGCATGGCGAGCCTGCCTATGCGTGGCAGGCGCCGCTCTCGGTATTGCGTCACGGGCTGCGCAACTTGTTCCTTGCGATTCCGGAGGTGGATCCCGGTTTCGCCGATGCGTTGATGGACAATGCCCGCCTCGAGATCGGCCAGCAGGCACAACGCCAGGCAAACGAAGCGTTGCTGCGTCATATGGAGATGACCGACCGCCTGGGATTGATGACCTCACAGTTGCTGACCGCGCTCGATACCTCTGATAGTGTGCGCGTCCTGGCCCACCACCTGCCGCAATTGGGCATCCGGCACGCGCTCGTCGCACTCTATGCGGCTCGTGAGGGCGACCCTTTGCCGCACTGGACGGTATTACTCGGCGTGGGTTTGCCCGAAGGTACAACAGACCGCCGCTTCCCCGCACGCGAGTTCCCTCCGCCTGGATTCTATCCGTCCGATGCTGCCTTTCACCTGGCGATCTTGCCGCTGGTGCTCGACGACCGCACGACAGGCTTTGTGGCCTTCAGCGCGGCGAATCTCGAGCCTTGCGCGGCGATCGTCCACAACCTGGCCTCGGCGCTACGCGCCGGCCGGCTGTACCGCGACGCCCTGGAGAGCCGCCGGTTGGCAGAAGAGGCGAGCCGGCTCAAGAGCCGTTTCCTCTCCACCGTAAGCCACGAATTGCGCACGCCGCTCAACTTGATCACCAGCCTGAGCGCGATCTTGCTGCGGGAGGGAGAACAGATTGACTCGACCAGGTGTGTGGTGAATCGGGAGGACATTGAGCACATCTACGCCAGTGCCCAACACCTGGACGGCCTGATCCGCGATGTCTTGGACCTGGCGCGGAGCGAGGTGGGGCAACTCCGATTGGTCTGTGAGCCATTGGACCTGGCCCAGGTCTTGCAGCCGGTGCTGGACATCGGGCAACAACTGGCGCGCGACAAAGGACTGACGTGGCGGGCCGAGATTCCCCAGGAGTTGCCACAAGTGTGGGGAGACCGTACACGTCTGCGGCAGGTGGTATTGAACCTGGTGCATAATGCCATCAAGTTCACAGCCCAAGGTTACATCGCGCTCGCCGTGACGGTAGAGGGGGATCATCTGACCGTATCGGTTCAGGATACGGGATTAGGCATTCCACCGGAGGAGCAGGGGGCGATCTTTGACGAATTCCGGCAGTCGGAGCGTACGGCCGCGCGTGGATATGGTGGTCTGGGATTGGGCCTGGCGATCTGTAAGCGGCTGGTCGAGTTGCACGGAGGCGAGATCGGCGTGCGCTCGTCCGGTGAGGAAGGCAGCGGCTCGACGTTCTATTTCTCGTTGCCGGTTGTACCGCCATCTACTGCTGAGACCCCCTCGGCCGAAATGCGCCAGGTGATACTCCTGGCAAAGAATGCGGAGGGGGAAAGGTTGTTGCGTGCCCACCTGGCACAACAAGGGCTTGGGGTGACGGTGCTGCGGATCGAGGAGTGGGCCGAGGTAGAGAGATTGCCTCGCCTCCTGACAGGGGCGCCGCAGGCGGTGATTTTGGACCGCGCCGTGGCAGCCGAGCGCGGCTGGGACATCGTGAATGTTCTGAGACACAATCCGGTCACGCGGCACGTGCCGGTGCTGTTCTATGCGCTTGCCGGCGCTGACGACAGCGGTTCGCTCCTGGAGATTGACTATTTGACCAAGCCAATGGGTGCTGCAGAGTTGGCAGAGACGTTGGCCTACCACGGGATACCGGCGGGAGAGGGGCCGGCGACGATTCTGGTGGTGGATGACGAACCGGGGGTCCTGGCCATGCATGCGCGCATCATCGAATCACAGTCGCCTCACTACCGTGTCCTGCAGGCGCGGAACGGGCGGGAGGCTTTGGCGATCATCCGCCAGGAGCGTCCCGATTTGGTGCTTTTGGACCTGATGATGCCCGAGTTGGATGGGTTCGGGGTGTTGGAGGCGATGCGCGCGGAGGAGATGAGCCGCAATATCCCGGTGATCGTGTTGACGGGACAGGTCTTGACCGAGGAGGACATGGCGCGGCTGAACCGCGGTGTAGCAGGTGTGCTGGGGAAGGGCCTGTTCAGCGTGCAAGAGACCCTGGAACGTATAGAAACGGCCCTGACTCGCCAGTCTCGGCTGGGCGCCGAAATACGACGGATCGTGCGCAAGGCGATGGCCTACGTGCACACCCATTACACAGAGCCGATCTCGTCGCGGGACATCGCCGCCCATGTCGGGTTGAGCGAGCAGCATCTGGCCAGGAGTTTCCGCAAGGAGATCGGCATCACACCGCTGGAGTATCTCAAGCGTTACCGCATCCGGCAGGCCAAGACGTTGTTGGAGAAAGGCGACAAGAGCATCACCGAAGTGGCACTGGAGGTCGGGTTTTCCGATAGCAGTTACTTCGCCCGGGTGTTCCGTGCCGAGGTAGGTATATCGCCTAGCGCCTATCGAAAGGGAGCGCGGTAACCGTCGGTTGGGGCGCTCACACATTGCGGGCAGGCCGGCAGGGTGGCCTGCCCGTTCTATTGTGTGCCAGCCGATTGGTTCAGAATGTGCGTCAAGATGTTCGAGAAATGCTGTCTGTGGCCGGGGGAGTATGGTAATATAATGTCGGGATCTCGTTGGAGACGGATCCTTTAAACATTATCAGATACGGAGGTGGAAGATGCAAGTCTGGGTTCATAACAAGAGGTTGGTTCATCTGACCGTGGTCGGGCTGCTGCTGATCGGCGTCGTGATGGCGGCTTTGCCGTCGGCGCCGACCGTGGCCCAGACCACCAACTTGGCCCTCAACAAGACCGCCACTGCCAGCAGCTCACAATCGGGGAGGGAGCCGCGATATGGGAATGACGGCAACACCTCGACCCGTTGGTGCGCGGTAAACGGCAATACAGGACAATGGTGGAAGGTTGACCTCGGGCAGAATTACAGCGTGAGCGGGGCAGAAGTAATGTGGGAGTTCAGCGGCCGGCTCTACAAGTACCGGATCGAGGTCTCGACCGATAACACCAACTGGACGACGGTGGTGGATATGACGAACAACACGAGCAACACGGCGCAGACGCAGAGCCATAGTTTCAGCGCCCGGACGGCGCGATACGTGCGGATTACGGTGACCGGACTCCCAACCCGCACGTGGGCCAGTTTTTGGGAATTCCGGGTCTTTGGCAGCGGGGGCACGTCACCGACGGCGACACCGACCAGCCCGACGGCAACCCCCACCCGCACGCCCACGCCGGGCAGCAGTTGCACGCCCAGTTCTCTCGCCTGGCGGGGAGCAGACGTCTCATCCCTGCAACGCGCATTGGACCTGGGCCAGAAATACTACTATGCCAACGGCACGGAGGGGCATCCGCTGGACATCCTCAAGAGCGTCGGGGTGAACGCCATTCGCCTGCGCGTGTGGGTCAACCCTGCCAGCGGCTATAACAACAAGGACAAGGTCGTCGCCTTTGCGCAACAGGTCAAGTCGCGAGGGCTGAGGTTAATGATTGACTTTCACTACTCGGATACGTGGGCCGACCCCGGCACGCAGACCAAACCGGCCGCCTGGTCGAGTTACAACATCAGCCAACTCGAAACGGCCGTATACAATTACACCCTCGATGTGTGCAACGCCCTGAAAAACGTCGGCGCGACCCCGGATATGATCCAGGTCGGCAACGAGATCACGAACGGCATGCTGTGGCCGGAGGGGAGGATCACCAATAACAACTTTACCAACCTCGCCAGGTTGCTGAAGGCGGGTTACAACGCAGTAAAAGCCTGCTCCTCCTCGATCCAGGTGGTCATCCATATTGACAAGGGCGGCGACAATGCGACCTCGCGCTGGTTCTTCGACGGCATCAGGGCGCAAGGTGTCCAGTGGGACGTCACCGGCCTATCGTACTACTGCTACTGGCACGGCAGCACCTCGGCCATGCAGAGCAATGTGGCAGACCTGCGGTCTCGCTACGGCAAGCCTGTCCACATCGTCGAGACCGCGTATCCGTGGACGACACAGAACTTTGACAACTGTGCCAACGTCATCAGTTCATCAACCCCCTGTTCGGGCTATTCGGCGTCGTTGACCGGCCAGGCCTCCAACTTCAATGCCGTCAAGACAGCCGCACTGAACGGTGGCGCAGCCGGTGTATGGTATTGGGAACCGACCTGGGTTGCTACCCCGGGCAATGGGTGGGATCCGTACAACATCGGCACTTCGGGAAGCGGATGGGAAAACCAGGCGGTCTTTGACAACACCTTCAAACTCAATCCGAATATATGCTGGTAGGCGTTCGGCCAGGGCCTGTGGTGGAGCGGGGGCCAACACCCGCTCCACCGGCCTTTGAACATGAGCGCATTCTACGTAACCATCATCCACCGGCCCGAGATGGTGCCGGAATACCTCCAAAAAGGGGCCGAGGAGGGCAAGCAGGAAGACCTCACCCGTAGCGAGGTCATCCGGGAATCCCTTGACATCTTCCGTACCCAGCAACAGGTGGCCCACGATAACGGCCTGCGCACCACCATCCAGATGACCTACGCCAGCCTGTTCAACGAGGAGGCAGTCGCCCTCGCCAGGGAGCATCACCAGAAGTACGGCGACGAGATCGGCTCCACCTTTCTCGGCATCCAGTGCCAGCAGTTCCGCGACAAGTTCAAGTCGAAGGAACTGGCGATCTGGCTCTTCTCGATGGAAGACAAGATGCGCATCGTGGACGAGGTGATGGGCAAGTTCTACGAGGTCTTTGGCTTCTACCCCACCTCGACCGGCTCTTACTACATGGATGCCGAACTGGTGAATTACATCAAGGCCAAGTATCCGATGATCAAGGTCGCGGTGGCGACTTGCTGGGAAGAAGGCCCCAAAGCCTACCACAACGCCAACAACTCCTGGTATACCCTCCACGACGGCAGTCCCTGGAACCCATGGATTCCCTCCAAGCGCAACATCCACTGCCCGGCCTCGGACGAAGAGGACGACATCGGCATTGTCGCCATCCCCCATCTTTCCCGCGACCTGATGGCGGTCTTTGACGGCCCCGGCTCGTACTACGGCACCCATCCACAGAACATCCTACGCGGCATGGTCTACGAAGACCGCGAAATCCCGTATTTCATGAACCTCGTGGACCAGTACCACGCGCAGGCCAGGTACAACCGCGGCTATGCCTACAATATGATGTTCGTGGGGCCGGGCTGGATGAGCAAATCCGGCCGCTGGGAGGCCGACTATGACTTTTTGCTCAAGGCCTATAAGGATGGCATGGCCTACTACGGTCAACTCAAGCGAGAGGGCAAGGCCCAGGACGTGACGATGAGTGAATTCGCCGACATCTATCGCCAGGACCGCCCGTACACCCGCCCCGAATGTGCGCTGTGGAAGGACATTCTATACGGCTCCAAACGGCAGCAGTTCTGGTACGTAGACCCCTGGATGCGCGTTTGCCTGGATATGAACCAGGGTGGAGCCATGATCGACCTGCGGCCCTACGCGGCCAAATTGGTACGGCCCTGCGGCGTGGGCACCAAGTACTTGCAGGACGCCTCCTATCCTTTTCTGGTGCAATCGCTCTACCGGGCGGGCTATTTTACCCACTACGCTGGCGAGGGAGCCGTCAAGAGCGCCAGGTTCGGCCACGAGGACGAGCAGGTAGACCTGTGCACCTGCCGCACGCTGGCTTCCTTTTCGGAGGAGGGAGACACCCGCATCGTGATACTCGATCCGGTGGAGATCGAGTTTAGCCGTTTCACCATCCGCGTGCAGTCGCTCTTTCGGTTCGCCGAGGGCACGGGCGAGATCGAGATCGTGCGGCGGATCGTCGAGACCACCGACCCGCAGGCGCAGGTGACGATAGACGAATACATCACCGCCTGCTATGGCACCACCGAATATCCTGAGGACTTGACGGGAGTGAGACTCACCGTGAAAGGGACGTCCGTCACCGAGAGCATAGACTATGCCTACAAGTGCCGCGAAGCGGAAGTGAGGGATGTCGTGCTGGCCGAAGCGTTGGTGCCGCAGGTGGATACCCGCCTCACGATGCGGACGGACATAGGCGGGGCCACAGGCTATTTCCGCGAGGGGTTTGCGTTCTCGCCGATGTACACCCTCGGCATCAAGAAGACTGTCCAGGGGAAGGGGGAGTTGCGCACATGGCTCAAGGTAGAAAAGGCAAGTTGAACTACCGCTGTCCGCGCTGCCTAATGCGTGAGATTGACATGGACATGCTCTACGACCGGGACAAGGACGAGTATTACTGCCTGCGCTGCTCCTTCGTCGGGAACGAAGCGGAAGTACTTCGCCTCAACGCCCAATTCCGCGCCAAGTATCTGGATCGGACGCGGAGGATCACCGACTTTTAGCAATCTCCCCGTTATTGCCCCCTCCACCCACATCTGAGCCCCGCCGCTGGTAATCGCCACCTTATCCCGCTTGTCGGTGCGACAGACAGGCTGAGGAGCATTGCCTCCACGCCTGCAAACGCCTTTCATCCGAAAGGTGCGACTTGAGCTCAAGTTAGCGCCTATGGGTATCGCTCCCCTCTGGCCTCTTTCTGGCGGCACGCGTGGGACGGTTCGCAATACCAACTGCGTCGGCAGAGACTATTTCGCCGACCGTGTCGGCACGAAGAGGCGGCGCGGGAGCGGCCCAAGAGCCCGCCCCGCATTTCTACGGTATAAGCGTTTCCGCTGATTGCTGCTCGATGTGCGCCCTGATCTGCGATACGATCTCGTCCGGCGGGATCACGGTGCGTTCTGGGCGGCAGCGTGCCTTGATCTCCAACCCGCCTGCCTCGAGGCTGCGCGTGCTCACCGTCAACCGTACCGGGCAGCCGATCAGGTCGGCGTCGGCGAACTTGACCCCGGCGCTCTCATCGCGGTCGTCGTAGAGCACATCGAGTCCCGCCTCCCGTAATTCCGCGTAGAGCGCTTCGGCCCGATTCCACACCGCCCCCGCTGTCGCCAGCGTCACCAGGTGCACGTCGAACGGGGCAAGCACGGCCGGCCAGACGATGCCATGTTCGTCGTGGTGTGTCTCGATCACCGCCGCCATCAGCCGCCCGATGCCGATGCCGTATGAGCCCATCACCACCGGACGGGCCTGCCCTTCTGCATCCAGGTAGGTCGCCCCGACCGGCTCTGAGTAGCGCGTGCCCAATTTGAAGCAGTGGCCCAATGATGGCCTCGATCTTGCGTGCCACACGCCAGCCCAGCAGCAGCAGGCTAGAGATGCCCGCGCCCAGGAAGCGCACCAGCCCAGCGCGTATCATCAGTTGATGGCTGACCAGTTCCGCGTCGGTGGGCGGTTCGCGTAGCGTGCGCCCAAAGAGTTGTGAAAGCCTCATCGCTTCACCTCCCACGGAGGTAGGGCGAATGGGTAATTCGTCCTACGACCAAAACAAACCAGCCCTCCGGGAGCCGGAAGGCCGGTGAATGGGTAAGCCGAAGGTGCCCAGACAGCGCTAGCCGGTCTCCCAGAGTGGGAGTGGCTCGGGGTTGCTAGGGGCGGGTAACTGGCGTGCCATGGTGCTGTCCTTGCAGGATATGGTAGCACAAGCCACGACGGTTGTCAAATCTGCTGCCTGTCGTATAATCCCTTGTATGCTACAGACTGCCATCGAGGCTGCCCGGCGGGCCGGGCAGATCATCACCGAGCATTACGCCACCGTTCATGCGATCACGGTCAAGGGCTATCGTGACATCGCCACCGAGGCAGATACCCTTGCCGAGGCTGCTATTCTCGGTCTGATCCGCGAGCGCTTTCCCCAGCACACCGTCCTCTCTGAGGAAGCCGGAGGCAGCGGGATTGGCGAAGGGATTACGTGGGTCGTAGACCCGCTCGATGGGACGACCAATTACGCGCACCGTCTTCCTGGTTTCGCCGTCTCCATCGGTGTGCTGGAGCACGGCGATCCGGTGTTAGGTGTCGTCTACGACCCGCTGCGCGACTATATGTTCGTGGCCGAGCGGGGCAAAGGGGCCACGCTGAACGGGGAGGCGATCCACGTGAGCCGCATTGCCATTCTGGGCCACGCGGTGGTGGGGCTGGACTGGGGCCGTGATGACGCGGTACGCGAACGGACGCTGGCGTGCCTGGGCCGGGTCGCCCGGCGCTGTGGCACAATACGCGCGCTGGGCTCAGCAACACTGATGCTGGCCTACGTGGCGGCCGGTTGGCTGGATGGCTACTTCAATCTGATGCTCAAGCCCTGGGACATCGCCACCGGCTTGTTGCTGATCACCGAGGCGGGTGGGCGTTGTAGCACGCTGGATGGCGAACCGTACCGCGTGGGCAAGCCCGAGTGCCTGGCGACGAACGGCCTTCTGCACGACGCGTTGCTGGCCGTGATGGGTCCTTGCCGAACGCTACCCGATGTGGGACAAGCGCTGTTGTGTTCTGCTACTTAGCGACCATCTCTCTGGTTTTCTGCAGCACCTTGACCAGGTGATCGGCGGCCTCGGTTGCGCCATCCTCGCGCATGCTGGCCTCGGTCTGTTCCATAAACTGGATCAAACGTTCGTTCACCAGTACGCGGTTCTCCTGCAGCAGCCTATCAATCTGCGCGTCGTCCTCGGTGCTCATCAGCCGATTGAAGAGGCGCAACTCTGGTGGGAGCGCCTCTTCCATCAGAGCCATCACCAGGTCCCAGACTTTCTGCAACGACTCCGCAGCCTGCTGATTGCCCGCGGCCTGAGCGTCGCGGAGGTTGATCGAGAGCACGCTGAGGAAAGCCTGATCCAGTTCCTGGAATCGGCGGCGCGCCAATTTCTCAGGATCGTCGCTCAACAGCAGATCGCGCAACAAGGCCGCGCGCTCCTCGAACAGCGCGCGTGTCGCTTCCTCGAGCCGGTCGCGTACGGTCAGCACCTCCGAACGCAGTGCTTCCAAGCGCTGCTTCTCGTCCTTGTCCAGGGCCGCTTCGACGCGGGCCGTGAGCGCCTGGAAGAAGGGATAGTCCAGGAGGGGCTGCCCGAGTGAGATCAGCAACTCGCGCGTGCGCTCGTCAGGCGTCTTGACGAGCAATTCCAGCAGTTTCTCGCGTGTCGGCTCGGCGCGGAACTCCTCCAGAATCTCGCTGCGTGCTTTGACCACTCTTCCCTCGCTGCTCAATTCCAGCAGTCTACTGCGCACGGCCAGTAGCCGTTGGAGGCCGGATGTCTGCCGCGCCAACTGAGCCAACTCGAGGTTAGCGGCCAGGATGCTGAAGAATTCGGCGTCAATGGATGCGTCATTCTCCTGGATAATCGTGTCTAGCACCTCGTCAGAAGTGGCCTCGACCATGCGTCTCAGCAGGTCGGCCTTGGCCCTCTGCGCAGCGATCATCTCCTGGGTGATACCGTCAGCCTCTAGCACTTTGTTGATCAGGCTTTCTAGTGTGAAGAAGACCTGGGGTTGGAGGAGATACCCCTTGCGTTGTTCGGGGGGCAGGCTGTTCATCACCGCGCTGGTCAACCGACCGATGGCCTGCTGGCGTGCCAAGTCGTCACGGCCAGCCTCCATCGGCATATAGACCAACGCCAGTTCTTTCTCCGAATCGTGATAGAGGAATGGGAGACCTAGCGCTCCGCCCATGCGACAGTTCGGGCAGACGGCCAGGTTGACCAGGCCATTGAGCAGCCGTATTTTGGCCTCGGGGTCGGCTTGAACGTCCAAAATCTGCTCGACCGGTACCTGAAACTGGGTCTGGCAGTTCGGACACGTGATACGGGCGACCATTATTTGTTGGGACATGAGGGGGTTCCTTTCTGTTGGATATCTAGCGGCGTGGAAGTGCGAATGAGAATACGGCGCCTTCGCCTGGGTTGCTCTCGACCCAGATGCGCCCGCCGTGGGCCTCGATGATGGCTTTGGCCAAGTAGAGACCGAGGCCGGTGCCAGGCGTGCGCTGGTGGCGCTCTCGCGCCCCGCGATAGAAGCGCTCGAAAACATGCGGTTGCTCATCTGGGGAGATGCCCACCCCCTGGTCGGATACGGCGATGATCACCTCTTCGGGAGACACGCGGCCGGTGATCTCGATGCGGCCACCCGCGGGGGAGTACTTGATGGCATTGGAGACCAGGTTATTGAGCACCTGCTCCAGCCTGCCTGCATCTCCTTCTATGACCGGAAAGTCATGGGGAAATGTGACAACGATCTCGTGACTCTGTGTTTGAGTGCGGAAACGGCCTGCTACGCGCTCGGCGAGCACATCGAGCGCGACCTCTCTCATCTCCATCGGCAGCGCCCCGGCCTGCAGGCGCGAGGCGTCGAGCAGGTTATCAATCAGTTGATTGAGGCGCTCGGTCTCTTCCAGGATCACATGCAGGCTCTCGCGCGTGGTCCGGCGGTCCCAGCGGGCATCGTCGCGCAGCAAGGTATCGGCGTAGCCCTTGATCAGCGCCACCGGCGTCTTGAGTTCATGCGAGATCACCGAGATGAAGGTGGACTTGACCTTGTCTGCCTCGCGGAAGCGGGTGATATCGCGTACGTTGCCGATGATGTTGACCAACCGCCCCTGACGATCGAACAGCGGCGCATAGGTAATGCCGACGCTCACGGTGCCGCCGTTGCGCCGCCGCAGATCGCCTTCCACATAGATCGGCTGCGCCGATGGCAAGGGCCAACCGCCCGCGATGGCGGCCGTCAGGTCAAGATTGGTATCCAGGTGTGCCCAGCGAATGACCTCGTCGTGAAGCTGGCCTATAGCCTCAGATGGATGCCAGCCGCTCAGTTGGGCGAGCGCCCGGTTAAAGACCACGATGCGATGCGCGGCGTCCAGAATCAGCACGCCATCGGCGCTGTATTCCAGGATCGCGTCCAGTCGGCGTTTTTCCTGCGAGATGCTCTCGTACAGTTCGGCGTTATGCACGGCGATGGCGGCCTGGTCGGCGAAACTGGCGAGGATCTGGCGGTCGTTGGCAGTAAAGCGCGTGCCGTAAGCACGAAAGACGTACAGCACGCCGATGAGATTGCGCTTGATCGCCATCGGCAGCGCCACGACCTGTTGCAGGCGCAGTCCCAGATCTGCCACGACCAGGCCCAATTTTTCTGCCAGGCCGGGAATGCGGAAGCGCGCCGGGTCCACGTCATCGGGGATGTCGGTCAGGAGTGGTGCGAAATAGGGCAAGACGGCACGCGGGAGCCCGTAACTGGCGCGGATGGCGAAGGAGCCATCGGCTTGACGCAAGGCGATGAGGCCCGCCTGTCCGGCGAGGATGCTTGTCGCCGCTTCCAGCACCATCAGCAGCAACTCGTCGAGATTGAGTTGTGCGGTGAGTGCACGGCTGATCTCTAGCAGGTATTCCCGTTGGCGAACACGGTAGTCAATCAGCATGCGGTTATCCCAGCATCAAGCGGTGCGCGACGCGGACGAACCCGTCCAGAGGGCGTTCCAGCCATGCCACCATCCCCAGCAGCCAGGCTATTCCTGCGCCCAGCGCCGTTCCGATGACAACGTCGAGCGGATAGCGGACACCTTGACAGACCTGAGCGGTGGCCCACAGACCGGTTGCCAGGCAAATCCCCGTTCCCCAGCGATAGTCGCGCCGCCAAAGCGCGGCCCCGAGGGCGAAGCCTACTGCCGCAGCCGGGCTGGGATACGGCAGCCCATGCCAACACGCCCAGTTGCCGACCACTCGGTCCAACTCTGGCCCGCTCAGCACTTGTCGCAGCCCCACTGCGATCAATGTCGCCAACCCCCAGGCGATCAGCGCTGCCAGTGCGCCCCGCAGCACAGCCCGCTGGTTGGCCTGGCGCGCGGCATCGTTCTCTCCGTCGAACCAGTAGGCAACGGCTATCAACGCAAGCGCCGTAGGCACGACATAGTTGCCTGCCAGGACCCGAAGCGCCAGGCTGGCTTGGGGCGACAGGTCCTGGGAGATCGCGTGGAGGAAGCACAGGGCCATGATGTAGAGACGCAGGACGTCTATCATGTCAGGTGCTCCTTGAGCCAGACAACGGCTTGCCCGACGCTTTCCGGGTGCGCGGCGGGTGCAAGTGGGCAGCCTCGTGGAACGTACAGGATGTCTAGACTGTTCACGCCCTTTCCCGAGCCGGTCAGGCTGGTGACGATGGCGAGCGGACGCTTACCGACGGCAGCGATGGCAGTCAGCGCGTCCAACTCCTTCATTAGCGTAGAGCGTCGCCAGGCGCGGGCGCGTCTGTGCGCCTCGAACCAGGAGAGATCGCGCAAGCCTGTTACCCCTAGTCCTGGACGGCGGGGCGAAAGCACCGGTTCAATGGCTAGCGCGGCCACTACGCCCGTATCGGCAGCCGCGCCACGAAACGCCAGGTCCCCTCCCAGGCCAACGCCCAGGAGCGCCACACGCTTGCCGTCAATCCCGGGCCAGCGGGTTAGGTGCGAGATGCCGACCGCTACAAGCCCCTGCAGCGTCAAGCGGTCCGGGCTGTCCACTGTGCGCCAATCGAGGGTCAGCACGGCGATGTGGCTCTCCACTAACGCGCGCGTGAGCATGCGCAGGTCGTTCCCGGGTACGACCGGGTCGGGCAGCAGGCAAAGTGCCGGGACCGGCCCACGCCCCGCGGGTTGGTAAAAAGTCGCCTGTACAGGCCCCAGGTTAATCAGCCGGCCTGTCAATAGGGGCTGTGTGCGCCGCTTGCCCCAAAAAAGCCGCAATGCTGCGCCGAGGATGTGCATCGCTAATGCCGGCCCGCTGCCGGCGAGAAACGCTGCCACTGCAAACAAGGGAGACAGCACGGCGTCTGACCGAACCAGGGGTATGCTGCCCAGGAGTGACAATAGCAGCAAAAGGCTGGCGAGAAAGTAGCCCAGCCGCTTGTGGCGCAAGCCCACAGGCCAGGCCAAGCCCTCAAGCCCGTTGTGCAGGGCGGTTATCTGCAGAACGCCCGACGTTGCGATGAAAGTCAGCACTGCTTGCGCCAGTAGGGGGCGCCACGGTATGTCAGCCATAGAAGACACGTTCTTGCGCTTGTCATTGATTGCATTATAGCATAGCACGGCTTAGATTGGTAGTTACTGCTTGTACCAGCCAATCGGAAGCCAAGCCGCGCCCGGGGACGAGGGCTGCTGTCGGTCTGCTACACTTTGCGTTGTCTGCAAACTGTGATACAATTGCAGATGGAGGGAAGGTGACAAGGCCCACACTTGTTGACCAATTGGTGATTGCCACGGTCTCCGGCACTCAGACCGATGCGCTCATCGAGCAATTGATCCGCGATGGTTTCTATGTCACCCGGGTAGATTCCAGCGGTGGCATCTTGTATGAGCCAACAGTCTCGCTGCTGATCGGTGTTGACCATGAGCGGCTGCCATCGCTGCTTGGCCGCATCCGTGAGTGCTGTCATACCCGCCGGCGGTTTGTGCCGGCCCACGTCGAGGCCCCGTTGCTCGAAGTCCAGCCGGTGATGATCGAGGCCGAGGTCGGGGGCGCGACCATCTATGTGCTCGATGTCGAACGTTTTGAACAGGTGTAGCGAGGTACGCCATGAAACTCGTCATTGCCATCATTCGGGATATTGACGCGAGTCCTGTGATAGACCAGTTGGTTGCCCGTGGTCACCGCGTAACCCGTGTTGCCAGCACCGGCGGTTTCTTGCGACGAGGCAACGTCACGTTGCTCATCGGTACAGAGGAGCCGGACGTCCAATCGGTCATTGACGTCTTCAGTGATACCTGCAGTCCCCCCGAAGCGGGCCACCACCGCGCAACCATCTTTGTTGTAAATGCCTCTCATTTTGAGCAAGTCTAGGCGGGTCGGCTTCGCCGACGCGGGTCTCCGACCCGACATAACTGCCACTTGGTCCGCAAAACTCGGCCCATTTGTCAAGAATCTGACCGATGAAGATGCCTAGACCCCGGGTACGATCAGCCCCGGTCAAGAGCCGTAGTGCTTTGCGCCTGTTCGAGATGCGTCTGCGGCAATATCTGTCGTGGCTCACTGTCGGTGGCCGTTGGGCTGAACAATTACTCCCTTCCGCACGGCAGAACCTGCGCTGGTTCTGGTTCGATGGCCTGTTCGCCAATGCCAGCGACGTGATCCCGGTCACTTATCTGTCATTGTTCTTGTTGGCGTTGGGCGCTACTCGTGCCCAGATCGGGTTGGTGAGCGCGCTTTCCAGCCTGAGCGCGGCGCTGTTTCTCTTGCCCGGGGCAGCCCTGGTCGAACGGTGGGGCCGCCGCAAGTTGATCACGGCGCTCAGCGGCGGCGGAGTCGGGCGCATGATGCTGCTCCTGTTGGCACTCCTGCCACTAGCGTTCAGTGGCCCTACTGCCGTCATCATCGCTATTGTGCTGATCGTCCTGCGCGGCATAGCCGGTAACTTGGGGTACCCGGCCTGGATGTCGCTGACAGCCGACATTGTGCCACTATCGTCGCGTGGCCGCTACTTCTCGTCACGCAATATCGCAATGAGCCTGGCGGGCATGGCGACGGCGTACGTGGTGGGCTTGTTCATCACCAGCGTCGGCGGCATTGCCGGCTATCAGATAGCGCTGGGGCTGGCTTTTTTCATCGGCGCCATATCCACGTACTGCTTCGTTCGCATCCACGAGCCACCTGCTTCAGCGCCCAAGACCGGCCGGGGGTCCCGAGTGTCGCTTTGGCGATCGCTGGGTCAGGCCAGAGGTTTCGTGCTCTTTTGCGCCACAGCCGCGCTGTGGAACTTTTCCCTCAACATCGCCGGGCCGTTCTTCAACGTCTACTTGGTCGAGGGGCTGAGCGGTACCGCCAGCATGGTCGGGCTGCTCAGTGTGGCGAGCGGCATGGCCGCGTTGCCGGGGCAGCGGCTCTTTGGCGTTCTGAGCGATCGCTGGGGGCCGCGCCGGGTGCAACTTCTCACCGGCTTGTTGATCCCGCTGTTGCCGTTCGCCTGGACGTTGGTGTGGTCGCCGTGGCACGTGGTGCCGATTGACATGGCCGGCGGATTTCTATGGGCGGGTTACAATCTCGCCGCCTTCAATTTTCTCCTGACCTTGATGCCAGAAGAGCGCCGGGCACACTACTCGGCGGTATACCAGATCGTGGTGACCATTGCTTTGGCGGGTGGGGCGGCCCTCGGTGGCGTAGCGGCCGAATATTGGGGGTACAAAGCCGTCTTTGTTATGTCGGGCACCGGTCGGCTCCTCTCAGCGCTGCTGTTCGCGCGTTTCATGCGTCAGCCCGCCACCAATACGCCAATGGCCGAGGCCTCTCGCTAGTCTGTCTCCTGAGCGCTATCCCCGCATTCAGGTTCTCAGGTAGGCGCATGTTCCGAATCGCCCTCGCCCAGCAGGGCGCGGGCGAGACCGGGCGGGGGCAGCCGGGCCGGCTCCAGGCGCCACGCGGCACGCACCTGGTCGAGCGTCTCCTGCGGCACCTCCAGCGCCAGCCCGCAGGCCAGGACGGACTCGAAGGCGGCCCGGTAGCCCGGCGGGGGTGGCTCGCCGCGGCGTGCCTCCATCATCAGGCCGTAAATGTCCACCCCGGCGGGGCAGGCCTCCTGGCAGCGCCAGCACGAGGTGCACAACCACACGGAGTAATCGGTCGCTTCGGGGTCGGCGAGAAAGGTGACGATGGCGTGGCCGCCCACTTTCTCCACCGGGCAGACGGAGACGCACGTGCCGCACTGGGTACACGCCTCGGGATGTTTCATCGCCAATCCCCCTCTCGCAATCCCAGTTCCGCCTCTGGGATGCCCATCGCCAGCCCGATCAACTGCGGTAGCAGGAGCGCCCGCTTGCGCAGGGCCGGCTCGTCGCCCACGATCAAGCGCTGGAAGCGGCGCAGCAGCAGTTGGCAGTTGCCGCAGCCGTGTAGAAGCACATCGGCTTCCTGGGTCGCCTCGAGTTTGCGCCGCCCGGCGGCCAGGGCGAGATCGGGGTTCGCCAGGTAGAGCGTGGCGCCGCAGCATTCGTCCTCGCCGCCGTACTCGACCACCTGCGCGCCGGTCAGTGCGACCAGGCGGCGCATCTCCTGTGGCTGCAGTGCATCCTCGCACTGCATCACCTCGCCGGGGCGGAAGGCCTGGCAGGGGTCGGTGAGCGCCACGCGGAGAGGCTTGCCCTTCGACAGGCTCAGGGCAGGCGGGCGCACGATGTGGGCGCGCAAATCGCCCTCGCGCTCGGGCAGCAGTCGCACCAGGTGCTTCACCGCCACGTCCCCGACGACGGCCAGCCTCAACGGAGCCAGCCGTCGGTTCGCCTCGGCGCGCACGGCGGGGTCTTGAAGCGCGCGGGCGGCGCGGGTGAGCGTGTTGGTGCAGCCGCCGCACACCGTCAACACCGTCCCCAGCCCCATGCGCTCTACCAGCGCCAGGTTGTAGACGGCCAGGTAGACCCAGCCGGTGGAGAAGGACTCGACGACGGGCGAGCCACAGCAGGCGGCTTGCTGGACGAGATGAAGTTCGATGTCCAGCCGCTTGAGCACGGCGCGGGTGGCTGCTTCATATTCGGGCATGCGCTGGAGCACCAGGCAGCCGGGGTAAAAAGCGAGATCCATAGCACGGCCTCCGGCCGCAACCAAAATCGTTGGACGCAGATAAACGCTGATGGACGCTGATTTTCTGGATCAACGTGGCCTAGTGGGCTATTTATCAGGGCTGTTCAGTTCTATGTTTCTGGTGCGCATCGGAATCCCGAACTTGTTCGGGAAAGCGCCCGCGCCTAATGGAAGAGAACTGAACAGCCTCGTCTGTCGTCTTCCTTGAGCGGTTCTTTCCACAGCGCTCCACGAAGTCCTTTATGCTCAATATCTGCGGCAATCTGTGAATCTGCGTTCAAAAAATCCTCGCGATTGTGGTAGTTTTTCGAGAGTAATGTTTAAGCAAATCGTCGAATCATAGAATCAGCCAACCTACTGGTCGGCGGATCGGGAGCGGGTGTTGGACTTGCCGATTCGATACAACACCTCTCCTGCTCTCCTCACCAGCAAGACACCCTCATCCTCGCGGTTCGCCCATTCTTCGGGATTGACCGTAGCCGGATCGAGATATCCCAGCCCCAGCCGCTCGCAGCGCTCGCGGGGAATCGAGGTCGCCAGCGTGACCTGGATGCGCGGGCGCTCGATACCGTTCTCGTAGGTGCCTGCGCCACGCAGATGAGTCGAGTGAGCCAGCACCCCCCAGGGATAGTGCCGAAAGCGATCCCATTGCTTGACGAAATAGTCGCGCACGTGATAGCCGATCTCGTCGAGCAGGCGTCCGTGCGTGTACGAAACCTCACCGATGTGCGGCGCATAGATGACCACCTCGCCGCCGTCGGCCACCACCGGCTCGACCTTGTACATGCCCTTGGCTGCCGTCCACAGATCGTCGTACAGCGCGGGCATTACTGCCAGCACGCGCCGGAACGGCCGCTCGACATAGACGATGTCCAACTGCTCCGAGAGCGCCACCGCTGCACGCCAGGCTTCGTCCATCGGCCCGGCGTACAGGCCGTGCAGCGCCTCGCCGTGCATCACCATCGCGATGCACAGGCGTGGGCTGGGGATGAGAGCGGCGGCGCGGTCAATCATCCAGCGCACCGGGGTGTCTGCCACGCCGATGACGGCCTGGCAGGTGATGAGCGCCCCCAGCCAGTGGGTCACGTTGATGATCTCGGGGCCGGCGATGCCGGGGATAAAGTACTTGTTGCCACCGGAAAAGCCCACCACCTCGTGCGGAAAGACCGGTCCGCAGACGAGCAGTTGGTCGTAATCCAGGATCATCTTGTTGATTCGGAGCGGCACGTCCAGCGACAGCAGCCCGCCGCTCAGGTCCTGCGTTTCGCGTTCCGTGATGAGTCCCAGGGTGGTGAGCGCATCGGCATCGTTCCAGCGGTGGTTGAAGACACTTGATGCGCCGGCCCGACCCGCGTGTACCGGCTCGCCGATCAGCCGGCTCAAAGCGGCGTCGTCCATCGGCGGGTGTGTGCCCAGCGCCACCAGATAGTCGAGTGCCGCCGCGCGCTCTCCTACCAATTCGCCGAGCAGGCGAACGAGCAGCGGCACAGGCGCGGTGCGCGTGCTATCGGGGATGATGGCGAGCACACGCTTGCCCGTCAGGTCGTGTGCGGCGAACAACTCGGCCAGGATGTGGCGCGCCTCGGCTTCGGAGAGTGTTTGGTCCCTGTATCCCTTGCCGATCATTGAGCGTCCTCCGACGGCCAGTATAGCCCAACCCGTGCCCTCTGTCAAAAGCGACTTGCCATTTTGAGGTGGTCGAGATATATTTTGCCCGGCGAAGCCTCGAACGTTGCCCCCCAACCACAGAAGCCGATTCGCAGGAGGGAAGACCTAATCCCGATTCCGGGCCTCCCCCGCGCTGTCCGCTGGCGCGAGGAGGTGGGCAAGAAGTGGGAGAACCTGACGGAACGGGAGCGGGAGGTGTTGGGGCTGCTGGCGGAGGGGAAGACAGATAAGGCTATAGCCCAGGCATTACAGGTCAAAACGAAGACGGTAGGCAA
>FWPU01001645.1_pt1 | contig 66041 bp, 44 predicted proteins | sample 2228361 | NCBI WGS metagenome assembly FWPU01 (sample SAMEA103939777, study PRJEB20133) | metagenome
GGAACTTGCGTCTCTGCCATTCCATGTGTCTGCCGCTCCCTGGCTGGTGGATGTTGGTAGAAACCAGGCGCCATCTTAGCCGCCCCACCGTCCGGCGGCAAGACGGGAGGGGAGTGGGGAGTGGGGAGTCGGGAGTCGGGAGTCAGGAAACAGGAGACGGGAGTCAGGAAACAGGAGACAGGAGTCGGGAGTCAGGAATCAGGAGACGGGAGTCGAGCAGGAGACACTGCTCCGAGTGCGGGGTGCACACCGGCTGGAGGGAAAGTTCAACTTTTCAATCGGTCCGGGGGGACCACTGACTGCGCGGATCATTCGGCTGACTCGGTGGGCCCGGATCACTCGGAGAGGATTGGGCGACTTTCGTGGCACTCCGGCCACCGCCCGGCTCATGGGCTTCCCTCCTGTCTCCTGTTTCCTGACTCCCGTCTCCTGTTTCCTGACTCCCGACTCCTGACTCCCGACTCCCGACTCCTGACTCCCGACTCCTGACTCCCGCATTGACGTTCCCGGCGCGGCATCTTAAGAAAAGGTACTCGACATCCAGTTGACGCGACCCGGGGAACAAGTTGGCCGGGCCGAAAGGAAGCGCATGCCGAAAACCACTGAACAGGCCGAGGCCCCGGCGGTCGACGAAACTCGCCAAGCCGCCACTGAAAGCGTGTCGCCCTCCCAGGGCGGCCTGGTGCTGGCGGGGGAGATCCTGCCGGAATCGATTTCCATCCTGCCGGTGCGTCCCCGACCCTTCTTCCCGGGCATCCACATCCCGCTCCAGCTCAATGCCCCTGCGCTGGCCACCGTGCAGTGGACGCTGTCCACCTCGCACCGCACCCTGGGGCTCGTGCTGGTGCGGGACCCGGAAGGACCGGAGACACCGGAGAACCTGCATCGGGTCGGCGTCGCCGCCAAGATCCTCAAGGCGTTCAAGGACGACGAGGGCCAGCCCCACATTGTGGTGGGCTGCCTGCAACGTTTCGTCATCCGGGAGATCCACCAGGGCGAAGACAAGATCATGGCGCGGGTGGAGTACCACTATCCGCAGCGGGAAGTGGACCAGGAACTCAAGGCATATTCCCTGGCCATCATCTCCGCCCTGCGGGAGCTCATGTCCCTGAACCCTCTCCAGTCGGAGGCGATCCGCATGTTCCTGAGCCGGTCGTCGTTTGACGACCCCGGCCAGCTCGCCGACTTCGCCGCCAACCTCACCACCGCCGACGGCCAGGAACTTCAGGAGGTCCTGGCGGAGTTCGAGGTCAAACCCCGGATCGACAAGGCTCTGGTCCTGCTGCGTCGCGAGGTGGACCTCTCCCGGCTCCAACAGAAGATCACGCGGCAGATCGAGGAGCGGATGTCCGCCCAACAGCGGGAGTTCTTCCTCAAGGAACAGCTCAAGGCCATCAAAAAGGAGCTGGGAATCGAGAAGGACGGCAAGTCCGCCGAGGTCGAGCGCTTCCGGGAGCGGCTCCAGCATCTGACCCTGAACGAGGAAGCCCGCAAAGTGGTGGAAGAGGAGCTGGAGAAGTTCGAGATCCTCGAGCCCAGCTCTCCGGAATATACCGTCACCCGGAATTACCTGGACTGGCTGACCGTGCTTCCGTGGGGCAAGTTCAGCCGGGACCGCTTCAACCTCCAGTCGGCTCGCCGGATTCTGGATCGGGACCATTACGGCCTGGAGGACGTCAAGAACCGCATCCTGGAATTCATTGCCGTCGGCAAGCTGAAGGGCGACATCGCCGGCTCGATCCTATGCCTGGTGGGACCGCCGGGAGTGGGCAAGACCTCGGTGGGGATGAGCATTGCCGCCGCCCTGGGGCGGAAATTCTACCGGTTCTCGCTGGGCGGCATGCGGGACGAGGCTGAGATCAAGGGCCATCGCCGGACCTATATCGGAGCCATGCCCGGCAAGTTCATCCAGGCCATGAAGACTGCGGGCACCGCCAACCCGGTCATCATGCTGGACGAGATCGACAAGATCGGTGCGTCCTTCCGAGGCGACCCCGCCAGCGCGCTGCTGGAAGTGCTGGATCCCGAACAGAACACCGCCTTTCGGGACCACTATCTGGACGTACCTTTTGATCTCTCCAACGTCCTGTTCGTCACCACCGCCAACCAGCTGGATACCATCCCGGCGCCGCTGCTGGACCGCATGGAAGTGATCCGGCTGTCGGGTTACATCCTGCAGGAGAAGGTGGAGATCGCGCGCCGGTACCTGATCCCCAAGGCGCTGAAACACCATGGGCTGAAGCCGCGTCAGGTGATCATCCGTCCGGAGGCGTTGACGGTTCTGATTGACGGCTGGGCCCGGGAGGCGGGGGTGCGGACCCTGGAAAAGCACATCCGCAAGATCATGCGGAAGGCCGCCCTCCAGGTTACCCAGCAGGGGGATCGCTCCGCCCGCCTGGTGGTGTCGAGCCGGGAGCAGCTTGAAGCCCTGTTGGGCAAGCCTCCGTACTACGACGAGGAACTGGCGCAGGCGAAACCCGGCATTGTCACCGGGCTCGCCTGGACCAGCCAGGGCGGGGCGACGCTGCAGGTGGAGGCGGCGGCGGTTTCCACCCGCCGGAAGGGCTTCAAGCAGACCGGACAGCTCGGTGAGGTGATGGTGGAAAGCTCGGAGATAGCCTATTCCTACGTGATGTCGCATCTGGCGGATTTTGGAGCGGTGCCAGACTTCTTCGACGAACACTATGTCCACCTGCATGTCCCCGCCGGAGCGACGCCCAAGGACGGCCCGTCGGCGGGTATCACCATGGCCACCGCCCTGGTTTCGATGGTCCTGGAGCGGCCGGTGGACCCGCGGCTGGGGATGACGGGCGAGCTCACGTTGACGGGCCGGGTCCTCCCCGTGGGCGGGATCAAGGAAAAGACCATCGCCGCCCGGCGGGCCGGGCTGAGGACGCTGATCGTTCCGGAGGGCAACCGCAAGGACGTGGAGGAGCTGCCGGACTACCTCAGGGAAGGGATCGAGTTCCGGTTTGCGCGGGACTACGCGCAGGTTTTCGCGTGGGTGTTTGAGACTCCGCCTCCCGCCCGCCAGGAACCTGCCGGCCTGGAAGCCGCCGGAGTGCGGATGGGGGAGGGCGGTTGAGCCGTCACCACCGGCTTCAGGGCTCGGCCGCCAGCAGATCCCGAACCTGATCCGCCGCCTGATGTTCAGGATGTTCCCGCAGGAAGCGGGCGAGCAGATCCCTGGCGCCCCGCCGGTCACCCTGCCGCAACAGGATCTCGGCCTCCAGCAGGTAGGCTTCCTGGGCGAAACGGCTGTTCGGAAAACGTACCCGTAGCTGGGCCAGCGCCTCCAGCGCCGCCTCAGTCCGGCCGGTCCCGGCCTGGGCTTGGGCCAGGAAATACCATCCCGCATCCGCGCGCCCAGAATGGTTGTCGGAATCCAGTTCGGTGACTTTGCGGAAGTGCCGGCTCGCCTGCTCGGCCATCCCCCGCTCCATGAGCCGGGATGCCAGCTCGAAATGCCCGGTCACGTCGGAGGGATCCTCCCGCAACCGCTGCCGGATCCGGGCCAGGGAGCTGGGCGACTCGACCCGCGCGCGCACGGCTTCGGGAAACCTTTCGGGCGGCACGAAACCGGCAACCCGATCAATTTCCTGGCCCTCCGGATCCAGAATCAGGATGGTGGGATATCCGCCGACCCCAAAGTCCTCCTGCATCCTCACTCCCGCAGGGTCTTTTTCCGCATTCAGACGCAACCAGACATACGCTTCGCCCAGCTCGCGGATCACGTCGGGGTCGACAAATGTGGAGCGGTCCATCCGGCGGCAATAACCGCACCAGTCGGTGTAGAGAAAGGCCAGTACATTGAGGCCCGACGAGCGGGCGGCGTCGAAGGCGGACTCCGGCGTGTGATGCCATTGCAGGGCGGGAGGCCGGCTGCGCAGAAACGGCAGCAGCGCCAGCGCCAGGACCACCATTCCACCCAAAACCAGATTCCGGCTCCTCATGAACGGATCACCAGGTCGTCGTCGGTCCCCCGCCGGCCGTCGGGCCCGTCGGAACGCAGCTCCAGCGTACCGTCGTCTTCCTGCTCGAAGCGGTAGGGATTCTGCCAGCCATCCAGACGGATGACCTCGTCCAGGAATTCCGGATTGAGCAAATCGATCAGTTCGACAAAGCTGTCCAGGCGAGGCAGCGACCCATGAACTCTGCGATAGTCGACAATCCCGGTCAGGATCTTGTCCATCTGCCGGCGGGTTTCCTCAGCCCGGGCCCGATCGATCGCCTCGACGATCCGGTCGACCTTTTCCCAGCGGCGATCCGCCAACCGGACCTCGTCCAGCACCCAGCGATTCCCCTGCCGCCGCAGGGTGACGGCGGTGCGGATGGTGACGTCGGCGGTGGCGCGGCCGCCGGAAGCCCGGGCATTGGTGACTTCCACCGCCCCGGCATCCAGTTCAGCCCCACCGAGGGTACGAATCTGATCCTGAGTCTGCCGCTCGAGGGAGCGCCCGCATCCCCACATCGCCGGCAGCAACCATGCCGACATCAGCGCCGCCAGCGCCGGACGGAGCTGTCGACCCCTGGTTGGAAGCCGTCCTGCAAGCGTCGCCTTCACTCCGGTCGAGCATAGCACAGCGCCGTCGGTTGGGAGCCCCTTGACCGCAGGCTGCCTACATGACGACCATGGCGGGATGGCCTGGGATCCGGAGATGTCCGTTCAGTATCTCAAGGGGATCGGCCCCCAGCGCGCCCGCCTGCTGGAGCAGGCAGGGATCAAGACGGCCTCCGACTTGGTACGGTATCTGCCCTTCCGTTACGAGGACCGCTCCCAGTTCCGTCCCATCCGCAGCCTGGTGGACGGTCAGGAAGCGGTCATCCAGGCCCGGGTCCTGGTGGCCGGAGACTACCGGACCTCCCGCAGCCGCACCCAGATCTTCGAACTGATCGCCCGCGACGACAGTGGAGCCATTTCCATCAAGTTCTTCAACCAGCCCTACCTGGGCAAGGTCCTGCAAACCGGTCGCACGTTCATCTTTTTCGGAACTCCCCGGTGGGACCGCTACGCTCACGGTCTGACTCTGCTCAATCCCGAGTTTGAACTGGTGGGCGGCGCCGACCAGACGCTGCATACCGGGCGGATCGTGCCCGTGTACCGGCGGATCGGGGCGCTGAGCACCCGCGTGCTGCGGCAAGTCCTGTTTACGGTCCTGGAACGCATGGGCCCTGAACTGTCCGATCCGCTGCCTGAGGAGCTGCGCCGGAAGCTGAATCTGCCCGATTTGCGCACCGCTTTGATGGAGGTCCATTTCCCGACCCCGGCTCCCGGCCAGGACCGGCACAGGCTGCTGGAAGAACTTGAGCAGCGCAGGACTCCGGCCTATCGCCGGCTCATTTTCGAGGAGTTCTTCAGCTTCCAGGTGGGGCTGTCGCTGATCCGGAGGGGACGGGAGACCCGACAGAAAGCACACCGGATCCAGGTCACCGATGAGTTGCGCCGGAAGGTCCGCGACCTGATGCCGTTCCGGCTGACGGACGCACAAAAACGCGTGCTGCGGGAAATCGTGGACGATCTGCGGAAGCCCCAGCCCATGAGCAGACTGCTCCAGGGCGACGTCGGCTCAGGCAAGACCATCGTGGCTGTTCTGGCCGCCGTGGTGGTGGCTGAGAACGGCTGCCAGACCGCCCTGATGGCCCCAACCGAACTGCTGGCGGAGCAGCATTACCGGGGCATCACCCGGTTGTTCCAGGGTACGGGACTGCGAACCGTGCTGTTGACCGGCAGTATCCGGGGTTCCCGCCGCCGCCCGATCCTGGACGCCATCGCCGCCGGCGAGGCGGATCTGGTGGTGGGCACCCACGCGCTGATCCAGGAAGGGGTCCGGTTCCGGCGGCTGGCGCTGGTGATCATCGACGAGCAGCACCGGTTCGGAGTCCTGCAGCGTTCCCGCCTGATGGACAAGGGCACTGAACCTGACACCTTGGTGATGACCGCGACTCCCATTCCCCGCAGTTTGGCGCTCACCGTTTACGGCGACCTGAGCGTCTCCGTGCTGGATGAATTGCCCCCGGGACGCCAGCCGGTCCGGACGGTTCTCAAACGCAGCGAAAACCGGGCCGAGGTTTACGAGGAGATCCGCCGTCAGGTCGCCGCCGGCCGCCAGGCCTATATCGTTTACCCGCTGGTGGAGGAGTCCGAAAAATTGGATCTGCAGGCGGCGACCGAAGCGGCGGAATCCCTCTCCAAACAGGTCTTCCCCGAGTTCAGGGTGGGTCTGATGCACGCCCGCCTGAAAGCGGGAGAGAAAGAGACACTGATGAAGCAGTTCGTCGCCGGTGAGGTCCAAATCCTGGTATCCACCACGGTCATCGAGGTGGGAATCGACGTTCCCAACGCCAGCATCATGGTCATTGAGCATGCCGAGCGTTTCGGTCTGTCCCAGCTCCATCAGCTTCGAGGACGGATCGGACGGGGGCACCACCCTGGTCTGTGCGTCCTGGTGGCGGACCGGGTGGGGAGCGCTGACGCCTGGAAGCGGCTGGACATCATGCGCCGGACCCAGGATGGTTTCGCCATCGCCGAGAAGGACTTGGAGCTGCGAGGTCCCGGCGAGTTCGTCGGCACCCGGCAATCGGGCCTGCCCGAGTTTCAGGTCGGCAATCTGGTGCGGGACCGGGAGCTGCTGGAAGCCGCCCGGCGTGAGGCTGAGAATTTTGTGGCTGCGCTGCCCACGGGGCGGGAAAGCGCCCAGGTGGCCGCCCTGCTCCGGGACTGGCGCCGTCGTTACGGACTGTTTACCGTGGGCTGAGGAGACGGCCTGATGCGCATCGTGGGGGGAAACCTGCGGGGGCGGCGGCTGGCGGCGGTGCAGGGCCCCATCCGTCCCACCTCGGACCGGCTGCGGCAGGCGCTGTTCGACGTCCTGGGAACCGCGGTTCAGGGACGTGTCTTTCTTGACCTGTACGCCGGCACCGGAGCCGTGGGTCTGGAAGCCTGGAGTCGTGGCGCCGCCCAGGTGGTGCTGGTGGAACGAGATCCCGCTTCCATTCGCCTGATCCGTCGCAATCTGGAACTCTGTGGGCTGGGCGGAGAGCTGCAGGTCCGGCAGCAGGACGTGTTTGCCTTTCTGGCGGCGCCTGCGCTGACGGTGCCGGCGGACTTCGTTTACCTCGACCCTCCCTATGCCATGCGCCGCTACGACAAGCTGTTGGCCAAGGTGGCCGTTTCGCCGGCGGTCTCCCCCGGAGGTGTCGTGCTGCTTGAGCTGGCCCACCGGACCCCCAGACCTGATCCGCCCGAGGGTCTCCATTGGGAGCGGGACCTGGAGGCCGGCGACAGCCGGGTGATTTTTCTCAGGAAGGGACCAAAGGATCGCGGGTAAGGCGTCAGACGGCCGGTGAGGCGACGCCTTCGGCGTCAGTTCACCGGTTGTGGCGTGGGCGCACTCCCCGGGGTTTCGCCTGGGGAGGCGCAATTTCTACCCACGCTGATCCCGGAAGATGCTCCTAGTTGATCTGGCTCATGCCGGGGGGCGGCATGTCATCCGGGATCACGTTGCGGTTGATGTGGTCGTCGAGATTGATGACGTAGGTCTCTTTGGCTTCCAGCAGAACCGGTGAATGGGTGGCGGCGATGATGCGCATCCGCTTCCTGTCCACCAGCTCCTGCAGCATCATCAGGATTCGCCGCTGGTTGGACTGGGACAAGGCCATCTCCGGCTCGTCCAGCAGCAGCACGGTCCCGTCCGGCAGATGCGGAAAGGAGTCCCGGAACAGGCTCAGCATCACCTGTCCGTGGCTGGCCATCTCGAGAAACTCGCGCATTTCGGGATTGTCCTTGAACAGTTCGAGCTGATGGCGGGGATTGTGCTGTTCGGCGTCGAAAAGAAACACGTGGGCCGGCTTGATGTCACCGAGCTCCACACGGTAGACATAGTTGTCGATCTTCTGCCCCTTCAGGGCATAGTAGATGGAGTGCAGCAGTGTCGACTTGCCGCTGCCGTTCTCGCCGGCCAGCATGATCAGAGGATGGGAAAGATCCACCACCATGGGCATGTGGAAGTTCAGGTTCATGAACACGGGGTGGGCAAGAATCTTGAGGTAGCTCTTCATGATGTTAAGCCCATCTTATCGGAAAGCTGGGGGCGCAGGGGTTACCAGGGGAGGCCCAGCGTGCTGGTCAGGAACCGCATCAAGGGAGTACCGGCCGCACAAAGCCGGGCGTACCGGTCGATGAAGTCCGGAGCCGTTGCCTGCTCCTCCGTAAACTCCGCGAAGGCAACGAAATCGGTCCGCTTGAGGTCCTCCATCAGCGGATGTTTGGGGTCGACCCCCGCTGGCGGGCGCTTGAGGGAGTCGCCGCCCAGCTCGTAGGCCCGACGGAAGTCGGGGTGCCCCACCGCCTCGAGCCAGTCCTCCGGATGCTCGATGAGGGCGGCGCGGATGCGATTCAGGGACGGGCGGTCGGGCCGCCAGATGCCGATCCCGGCCAAGCACTGGTCAGGCTCGAAATGCAGGTAAAAACCTGGGGCATGGACGTCCTTGCCCTGCCGGTGGCGGAATTGCAGCGCGGCGTGGGTCTTGTACGGGGACTTGTCCCTGGAAAAGCGAACGTCGCGGTGGATCCGAAACAGGGAGCCTCCCGTCGGTCGGGCGTCAGCGACGAAATGGGGACTGATGCCGTGGAGCCGGAACTGGAACTCACGCACGAACTGCAGCAGCGGCTCCCGAACGTGCCGCTCGTACCGGTCCCGGTTCGCCTCGAACCATTCCCTTCGGTTGTTGATGCGCAGCTCGCGCAGAAACTGGAACAGTTCGGGTGGTATCCGAGCCATCCTCCTATGTTGGCACGCCTCCCGGCAGGTCGGGAATCCCCACCTCGAGTCCGCGCCGTCCGGGCGGTCGCGGTGTTCCCTTCCGGTGGCGGGGAGGAAGCAGGCGCGCGGCGTCCATTGCGGCCGCCGTCCACCCGTGCCACCATTCCCGGATGCGCCGTGCCTGTGGTCTGCCCCTTATCGCTCTGGTCGTCGCCTGCACCCAGCCGCCGCCTCCGCGCTCCCCCTCGGAGACGTCCCAGTGGCGTGTGCTGGGGCCCGGCGGCGGCGGGTCGACTTTCCTTCCCACCATCAGCCCCCATGATCCACGGGTGATGCTCCTGCGCTGCGACATGAGCGGCGCCTATCTGACCCGGGATGGGGGCCGGTCCTGGAGGATGCTCAACTTCCCCGGCGGAGCCCAGGCGTTCGCTTTTGATCCCCTGGAACCGGCGCGCCTTTACGTGGGCGCCACCGGACTGCATGTATCCGACGACGGGGGGGCGAACTGGCGGCTGCTGTTTCCCGACCCCGGTCAGGTGACCGGCGTTCGCCATTTGGGAGACCACGCCGCGGTGACCTATCTTTCCCAGGACAACTTCCCAAACGAACCCGTGGTGGTCCGGACCATCCTGGTGGATCCGCAGCGGTCGGAGCACCTGCTGATCGGGCTGGGCCGCTGGGTGTACGCCTCCGAGGACGCCGGCAAGACCTGGCATCGGCTGCTGGAGTTCTCGGAACCGGTGCTGCGCATTGTGCCGGAGGGGCCGCCGGGACGGTTTCTGGCGTTCACACGACGCAGCGCGACGGGAATTGCCCCGGAGGGTACCGGCCCGGAACGTCCACTTCCAGACTTGCTGGTTCCCTTGGACTGCGTCGATGTCGCCAAGCCGTCGCCGGACGGAAATGTGGAGCTGTGGGCCTTGCGGGCGGGCTCCCGCGGCGGCCGGCCGGCGGCTGTGCTCCGCCGCGAAGCCGGGTCCGACACCTGGCAGGAGGTCACTCCCCCTCCGGCCCCGAATGCGCCCAGGCCGGGCTCCTACTCCCACATCGCCGCCGCCCCGAGTTCGCCGGGCACCGCCTATCTGGTCTGTGACGCGGAGTGGGAGACGCGGCCCGGCCGGGAGCCGGGACTGTGGTACGGCGTTCTCCGCACCGATGACGGCGGCAGGAACTGGCGCTGGGTCTACCGGGCGGGTGGAGGTTCGGCGGATTACACGATCCGCGACGGACGCGAGGCCGACAATCTCCGCGACGGGTGGGTGCACGAGGCATTTTCAGGTGAGTTCATTGCCGTACTGCACGTGGGGGTTGATCCGCGCGACGCCGACCATGCGGTCTTTACGGACTGGTATCGAGCCATGCAGACCACCGACGGCGGCGGGATCTGGGAAGCCCTGTACAGTGAGACTCTGCCCGGCGGCTCTGCACGCAGCCGCGGTCTCGACGTAACCACCAGCTACGGCGTCCACTTCGATCCCTTCGACCCCCTGCACATCGCCGTCAGTTACACCGACATTGCTTACTTTCACAGTCATGACGGCGGCGGCACGTGGCGGCGTTCGGCGGCCGGTGTGCCGCCGGCATGGGACAACACCTGCTACTGGATCCAGTTTGATCCGGCGCGCCGGGGCAGGCTCTGGTCGGCCTGGTCCTCCCGGCACGACCTGCCCAAGCTGAAGATGATCCGTGATCCGGACTGGCTGGAAAAGACCACCGGGGGCGTTTGTGTTTCCGACGACGGGGGAAATTCCTGGCAGGTCTCCAGCGAGGGCCTTCCCGCCAACGCTGCGGTCACTTCCCTGCTGCTGGACCCTGCCTCGCCACCCGACCGTCGCCGGCTCTGGGCGGCTGTCTTCGGCCACGGCGTCTACCGGTCCACCGACGACGGCCGGACCTGGCAGCAGGCTTCCCAAGGTCTGGGCGACAACCGCCATGCCTGGGAGCTGACCATGGGTGCCGACGGGACCGTGTACCTGGTGACGACCCACGCCACCCGCTTCGAGGGAAGGACGGTCCTGCCCGACCTGCTGGACGGTGCCGTTTACCGTTCGGCCGACGGGGGCGACCACTGGGTGCGGCTGCCACTGCCGCCGGGGGTCCGCTTCCCCAGCTCCCTGGCGCCGGATCCCGGCCGACCGGAGAGGCTGTGGCTGGCGGCTTGGGGCGGGATGACCCGGGGGGAGTTCGGTGCTTCACAGGATCCGCAGACCCTGCTGGAATCCAAGGGAGGGGTGTGGCGCTCCGAGGATGGAGGCCAGACCTGGCGGCAGACCCTGAGTGACGAGGCTTATGTCTACTCCGTTTCGGTGGACCCGCGCCATCCCGGGCGCATCTACTGCAACACGTTTCATCGGGAGGCCTGGCGAAGCGACGACTGGGGGGACACCTGGAAGCGCATCGAAGGCTACGACTTCCGCTGGGGACACCGAGTGATTCCCGATCCCCATGATCCGGAACGGGTCTACATCACAACCTTCGGCGGCAGCGTTTTCCATGGACGGCCCTGAGGGAGGAAGGGGGTTCCCGGGCTTACCGGCCGACCACCATAACCCGGTAAGCTATCTCCCCTCCAGGCGCGCGGCGAGCAGGCCCGCGGCGACGGTGGCCGCCGAGCCAATCAGGGCGTACCAGGTCCACGCCACCGACTGCAGGTTTCCCACCACCAGCATGGCGGCCAATCCCACCGCCATCCCGAGCAGTCCGGCCCGTTGGCTGACCCGGCGGCGGAGCGTCCCCAGCAGGAAAATGCCCAGGACGCTGCCCATAGTGAAGCTCTGGATGGTCAGACCCACTTCCAGGACTTCGCCCCAACTTCGCGCCAGCATGGAGACCAGCACCAACAGCACTCCCCAGCCCAGCGTGACCCACCGGGAGACGCGCAGGTAGTGGGGTTCGCCCGCACCGGGCCGCAGCGGGCGATAGAAGTCGTTGACGGCGGAGGAGGCGAGGGAGTTCAGGGATCCGCTCAGGGTGGACATGGCCGCGGCAAAAATGGCGGCGATGATCAGTCCCGAGATCCCCGCCGGCATCTCCTGGACGATGAAGGTGGGAAACACCCGGTCAATGTGGCTCAGGTCCACCCGTTCCGGGAACTGGCGATAGAAAACGAACAGCAGCACGCCGATCAGCAGAAACAGGGCCATCTGCAGGATGATCACCACGCCGCTGGCGATCAGTGCCGCCTGGGATTTCCAGCGGTCCCCGCAGGCGAGATAGCGCTGCACCATAAGCTGGTCGGTCCCGTGGGTGGCGAAGGTCAGGAAAGCGCCGCCCACCAGCCCTGCCAGAAAGGTATAGGGCTCGGAGAAATCCAGGTTGAAGTTGAGGAGCTCCAGCTTGCCGTGGTCGCCGGCCACCGCCATCGCCTCCTGCCAGCCGCCGGGAATCCGGTCCAGCACCACGAACAGCGCCAGTACCGCGCCGCTCAGATAGATGGCCAACTGGATCACATCGGTCCAGACCACGGCGGTCATTCCCCCGAAAAACGTGTAGAAAACGGTGACGGCGCCGATGATCACCACCGTCCAGAGGTCGGTGATGCGGGTAACCACCGACAGCACAAGGGCCGTGGCGAACAGCCGGACCCCGTCGGCCAGGGTCCGGGTGATCTGGAACAGCACCGCCGACACCCGGCGGACGCGCTGACCGAACTGCTGCTGGAGCAGTTCGTAGGCGGTCTGGTACTCACCGCGGAAATAGCCGGGGATCAGGATGAAGCTCACCAGCAGCTTGCCCAGCAGGTATCCCAAGGTGAGCTGAAGAAACGCGAGGTTTCCCGTGTATGCAATGGCAGGCACCCCGATGAAGGTCAGGGTGCTGGTTTCGGTGGCGACGATGGACAGCGAGATGGCCCACCAGGACATGTGTTTGCCGCCGAAGAAGTAATCGCGGGTGTCCCGATGGCCTCGGCCCAGCAGGCTTCCGAGGACGGCGGTGGCCGCAAGATAGGCGATCAGAATCCCGTAATCCAGGGGAGTGAAACCCACGGTCCGGGCATCTTACCGGAAGCCCGCCAGGTCGCAAAGCCGGGTGCTAGACTGGCTGGGATGCGGATCATCCTTGGCATCGACGGGGGTGGCACCAAGACGGTCTGTCTGGCGGCCTCTCCGGCCGGCGCGGTTCTGGGACGGGGCGACGGGGGACCGGCCAACTATCTTTCCGAAGGGATCGAGCGGGCGGAGGAGTCCCTGCGGGCGGCCATCCGGGGAGCGCTGCAGGCGGCTGAAGCCTCGCCCCAGGATGTGGCGCTGGCGGCGGCGGGCCTGGCCGGAGCTTCCCGGGAAAGCGACCGCCGGGTGCTGGGCGAGGTGTTCGACCGGCTGCTGCCCGGGGTACCGCGCATCATCGAGCCGGATGCGGTCATCGCCCTGCTGGGTGCCACCGACTGCCGGCCCGGCGTCATCATCATTTCAGGAACCGGATCCATGGCCTTCGGCATGGACCACAACGAGCGCCGTGCCCGCACCGGAGGATGGGGCTTTATCCTGGGCGATGAGGGCAGCGGCTACGACATCGCCCGCCGGGGACTGATCGCCTGCCTGCGCGCCTACGACGGCCGCGGCCCTGAGACCGCCATCCGCGCGAAAGTCCTGGCGGTGCTCGGGCTGGAAAACACCGAGGACCTCATCCCGTTTTCCTATGCCAATCCTCTCAGCCCCGGACGCATCGCCGCCCTCTATCCCGCCGTCCTGGAGGCGGCGGACGAAGGAGATCCCATCGCCTGCCGGCTCATCGAAGAGGCCGCCGCGGCACTGGCGGAAATGGTGGCAACCACCGCAGCCAAGCTCGATTTCGGGCAGGAGGGGCCGCTGTTCACCATGGCCGGAGGCGTGTTCCGGGGCCGGTCGCTGCGGGAACGGTTCCGGCAGGCTCTGGTGCGAAGATGTCCGTCGGCTGTTCTCGAGGATCCCCGCCATCCGCCGGAAGTGGGGGCGCTTTACCTTGCACGGGCGCGGCTGGAAGGGGTGCCGCTGTTCGCAGCCCGGTGCTAAGATTGCCGCTGTAGCCGGGAAGGAGGTACGGATGCTGCGAGGGACTCTTGCCGTATCGTGGATCTGGACGCTGCTGCTGGCGGGTTGCGGCGGCGACCCGAATCAGGAACTTCTCACCGCCTCCGCACAGGGCCAGCTGGAGAAGGTCCAGGACCTGCTCAAGAAAGACGTCAACCTTGGGGTCACCACCGCCGAGGGCGAAACTCCGCTGATTCTGGCAGTCAAAAACGGCCACGCCGAGGTGGTGCGGGCCTTGCTGGATCGGGGAGCGGGCGTCGACGCCCAGGACCGTTCCGGCAGAACCCCGCTGATCCATGCCGTGTTGCAAAAGAACGCGGACATCGTGCGGGCGATCCTGGACAAGGGGGCCGACGTCCAGGTGGCCGATTTTGACGGCCTCACGGCCCTGATGCACGCGGCGGAAAACGGTCAGCTCGACTATGTCAATCTGCTGCTGGAGAAGGGTGCCCAGGTGAATGCCGCCAGCGGCCGCGGCCGGACTCCCCTGATGTGGGCGGTGGCCAACGGCCACAGCGCGGTGGCCGCACGGCTGGTGGAAGCCGGAGCTGACGTGAAGGCCGCCGACAAGGACGGCATGACCCCGCTCTTTCACGCCGCGCTCAAGGGCGATCCGGCCTGCCTGACCCTGTTGCTGGACCGGGGCGCCGAGCTTAAGACCGAGGCCAAGGACGGACGAACCCCCCTGGTGGCGGCGGCTGCGGAAGGCAAGGTGGAGGCCATCAAGGTTTTGCTCGATCGCGGGGCGGATGCCAACGGCAAGCTCAAGGACGGCAAGACCGCCCTGATGGCTGCAGCGGCGGGAGGCCATGCCGAAGCCGTCAAACTGCTTCTGGTCAGGGGCGCCAAAGTCGGAGAGAAAGATCAGGCCGGGCGCACCGCCTTGATGTGGGCGGCTTACAAAGGGTCTGTGCCGGTGATCCAGGTGCTGGTGGAAGCCAAGGCGCCCGTCAAGGCCGCCGACGGCCAGGGGGCGACGGCGCTCATGTATGCCGCCCGTCAGGGAAACACCGAGGCGGTCAACGCGTTGCTGGATGCCGGGGAAGAAGTCAACGCCCGCAATACGGAAGGCTGGACGGCCGCCATGGCGGCTGCTTCCAACGGCCACACTGCCACCCTGAAGGCCTTGGTTGACCGGGGAGCCGACGTGAAGGTCCGGGCCAAGGGGGGATGGTCGGCGCTGATCGGGGCCGCGGCCCACGGCGATTTGGAGGCGGTAAAGCTGGTGCTCGCCCAGGGTGCCGACGTCAACAGCAAAGACGACAACGATCTGACCGCCCTGATGCACGCGGCAGCCCAGGGAAAGACCGAGGTGGTCAAGGCGCTGCTGGAAGCCGGCGCCGATCGTTCCCTCCGTGACTTCCAGGGCAAGACCGCCGTGGATCACGCGCGGGCCAACGGGCATCGGGCCACCGTGGAGGCGCTGGGCGGCGGGCCCGGCGCCTGAAGTCCGCCGCGTTTCCCGCCGTCGGGCGTGCCCTCAGCGGAGGGAGAGCTCAGCCTGCTCACGCTCCGGGCTGGATTTCGGCCCGGCCCGGGGCTATACTGTCAGTCTGACGCCGTAATTCGACACCAAGCGCTGGAGTCCGGCGTTTATTTTTGGAACCTCTATATGCTCAAAATGAGTATAAGGGAGTAGCCATGCAGGAAACGGATCCGATCCGGCTTGAGTACACGCCGGAAGTGGCCGCCGCGACAGCAGCCGTCTATGCCCGCCTTAAGGATGTGATTCCGGACATCGAATGGCCGGTCCATGCGCCTCTGGTGGATGCCGTCAACCGCTGGAAAGCCCGCCGCAACGCGGTCATTCTCGCCCACAACTACCAGACGCCGGAAATCTTCCACGGAGTGGCCGACCTTTGCGGCGATTCCCTTGCCCTGGCCCGTCAGGCCGCCGACACCGACGCGGACGTCATTGTCCTGTGCGGCGTTCATTTCATGGCGGAAACGGCAAAGCTCCTGAATCCGGGCAAGACGGTGCTGATCCCGGATCTGGAGGCAGGCTGTTCCCTGGCGGCTTCCATCACCGCCGACGATGTCCGGCTGCTCAGGCAGCGCTATCCGGGCGTTCCGGTGGTGAGCTACGTCAACACCTCCGCGGCCGTCAAGGCCGAGTCCGATATCTGCTGTACCTCGGCCAATGCAGTGAAGGTGGTGGAGTCGTTGGGAGTGGACCGGGTCATCTTCTTGCCCGACGAGTATCTCGGCCGTCATGTCGCCTCCCAGACCCGGGTCGAAGTGATCCTCTGGCATGGTCACTGTGAGGTCCACGAGCGCTTTACCGCGCAGGAGATCCGCGACCTGCGGCGCCTGCACCCCGGGATCACGGTGCTGGCCCATCCGGAGTGTCCTCCCGACGTGCTGGCGGAGGCGGATTTCGTAGGTTCCACCTCAGGCATGATCGGATATGTGGGCCGGGAGCGTCCGCGCCGGGTATTGATGGTCACCGAGTGTTCCATGAGCGACAACGTGGCGGTGGAGCATCCGGAAGTCCAGTTCATCCGGCCCTGCAACCTGTGCCCGCACATGAAGCGGATCACTCTGCCCAAGATCCTCAACTCGCTGCAGCGCATGGAACACCGGGTCGAGATCGAGCCGGAGGTGGCCCAGAGGGCGCGCCGGGCGGTGGAGCGCATGCTGCAGGTAGGACGGAGCGAGCGGGCATGACCCCGGCAGCCGTGCAGCGGGTGGTGCGTTCTGACGTGGTGGTGGTGGGCGGCGGTATCGCCGGCATGACCGCCGCACTGTTTGCGGCCCCATTGTCGGTCACGGTCGTTACCCGCTGCCGGTTGGGGGACGGCAGCTCCAGCAAGCTGGCCCAGGGCGGGATAGCGGTCGCCTGGGATCCTGAGGACTCGCCTGCCCTTCACGCCTCGGACACGCTCGCCGTCGGCGGGGGCCTTTCGGACCCCGAGGCGGTGGAAATCCTCACCCGTGAGGGGCCGGACTTGATCTCCCGGCTCCTGGAAATGGGCATGCGCTTCGATGCCGGACCGGACGGCCGGCTGCATCTGGGACGGGAGGCCGCTCACTCGCGACGGCGCATTGTCCATGCGGGGGGCGACGCCACCGGAGCCGCCGTGGTCGCCGCCCTCGGAACAGCGGTGGCCTCTTCCGGCCGCATTCAGGTCCTCGACGACGCTTATGTCATCGATCTGGTCACCCAGGACGGCACCGTCTGCGGTGTACTCGCGCGTGAGGCCGACGAGTCCTGGACGGTTTGTCTGGCGGGTGCGGTGGTGTTGGCAACCGGGGGCGTCGGAGCGCTGTATCGCTGGACCACCAACCCGCCTGAAGCCACCGGGGACGGTTTGGCGATGGCGGCACGGGCGGGTGCCCGGCTGGTGGATCTGGAGTTCGTCCAGTTCCACCCCACGGCTTTGGCCTGTGGTGCCAACCCCTTGCCGCTGCTGACGGAGGCGTTGCGGGGTGAGGGTGCGATTCTGGTGGACGATCGGGGAGACCGCTTCATGCGTGCCGAGCACCCTGACGCGGAGCTGGCGCCCCGTGACGTGGTGGCACGGGCGATCTGGCGGCGTCTGAACTCCGGCCGGCGGGTATTCCTGGACGCGCGCCAGGCGGTGGGCGATGCATTCCCCCGCCGTTTCCCCACGGTCTTTCAGATGTGCCGGCAGCACGGCCTGGACCCCCGGACCCAGCCGCTGCCGGTCACTCCCGCCGCGCACTACCATATCGGGGGGGTGCAGGTGGATCTCCAGGGCAGAACCAGCCTCCCCGGGCTTTGGGCCTGCGGCGAGACCGCCGCCACCGGCGTTCACGGCGCCAACCGGCTGGCCAGCAATTCCCTGCTGGAGGCGCTGGTTTTCGGCCGCCGGGTGGCCCAGGATGTGAAATCACAGTGGAAGCCCCGCCGGCTCAGGCGGGAATGGGGTCCGCTGCCTCCGGCCCAACGAGTGCCGGGCGGCGAGAATCTGAAGTCAAGGATCCGTGACCTGATGTGGAACTACGTGGGACTGGTCCGGGACCGGGCAGGTCTGGAACGGGCCCTTTCGGAACTGGAAGCCATAGAGGGACGGGCACATTCGCTGGCGCAGGTCCGCAACATGGTGCTGGTGGGCCGGCTGATTGCGTCTGCAGCGCTGCAGCGGGAAGAAAGTCGGGGTGTCCATTTCCGAAGCGACTTCCCCAGGACCTCGCCGGACTGGCAGCGCCACCTGGTCCATGCCTGGTCCGGTTCACTTTCCGCCGCGGCGGCCGAGGCACAATAGTCCGAACAGTCCCCTGAATCCACAACACTGGAGTCGCTCCCCATGGAACTCATGCCCCTGCTTTACGAAGACATCGTGCGCCACGCCCTGAAGGAGGACTTGGGGCGGGCGGGGGATCTGACGACTGAAGCCGTGGTTCCGGCCGGCATCATGGCTCACGGGCGGATTCTCAACCGGGTGGAGGGTTGCATCGCCGGCATCGACGTAGCGCTGTCCGCCTTCCGGCTGCTGGATCCCGGAGCCCGGATCCGGCGGCTGCATCGCGACGGCGAGATCGTCAGCGCTCACACCGTGCTGGCGGAGATCGAGGGCTCTGCGCGGGCCATCCTCAGCGGTGAGCGGACCGCCCTGAATTTTCTGGGCCGCCTCTCCGGTATCGCCACCGCCACCCGAAGCGTCGTTGCCTGTCTCGGCAATCGCAGGGCGAGAGTCGTGTGCACCCGCAAGACGACGCCCGGGATGCGGATTCTCGAGAAACATGCGGTGCGCGCCGGCGGCGGCGCCAATCACCGTTTCGGTCTGGACGACGCCATCCTCATCAAGGACAATCACCTGGCGGTGGCCGGCTCGATCACGGAAGCGGTCCGGCGGGCCCGTCTGCGAGCCGGACACCTGATGAAGATCGAAGTGGAAGTTGACACCTGGGAACAGCTCGAGGAAGCGTTGAGCCAGCCTATCGACGCGGTGCTGCTGGACAACATGACTCCCGAGCAGGTGGCGAAGGCGGTGCAACGGATCGGCGGGCGCCTCCTGACCGAGGTTTCGGGCGGCATTACCCCCGAGCGCGCGGTGGCGTATGCCGATGCAGGCGTGGATCTGATATCCATCGGATGGCTCACCCACAGCGCTCCTTCCTGGGACGTGTCGCTGGAGGTGGTGCTGACAGAACAGTAGAGCAACCAGGGAAAGGCATCAGATGCGGTACATGCTCCCGGGAATGCTTGCCCTCGTGCTGGTCCCGGCCTGCGGGAGCGGGACCGGAAGCCGCCCCACCGGGCAGGAACTTGAGGTCACGTGGTCGGTGGTGGACAACCTGGCTGCCGGCGGTCCCCAGGGCTCACTGAGACTGACCAATCACAGCACCCATCGCCTGCCGGCGGAGGGCTGGGAAATCTATTTCAATTTTGCGCGCCAGGTACGTTCCGACCAGCAGTCGCCCCTGCAGGTTCAGCACGTCAACGGCGACCTGTACCGGCTGGCGCCGCGATCGGACTTTGCCGGACTGGAGCCGGGACAATCGGTCGAGCTGCATTGCACCACCAGCGCACCGGTCCTGAACTACAGCGAGGGCCCGGCCGGTTTCTATCTCGTCATGGCCGGCGGCACACCGGAGGTGGTACCGGCGTCGGCGGGCCCGATCCCGGTCGAGCAGTGGCGCCGGGGTCCCGACGACCAGTTGCCCCCGGCCACACCTGCTCACCGGTACCGGCGGGACGAAAGCCTGACCGTTCTGCCGGCCCCGGAGCTGCCCCCCATCATTCCCACGCCGGTGGCGGCGCAGCTCCGGCCCGGTTCATGGACCCTGAACTCCTCGACCCGGGTCTCCCATGGACCGGGTTTGGGCATGGAGGCCCAGCTTCTCGTGCGCAGTCTCGAGCCGCTCCTGGGGTCCCGACTGACCTGGACGGAGGAGGAATCGGCCGTCCCGACTGCGGACCTGATCCGCCTCGAGCTGGCGCCGGTGCAGGTGGGCGGCCGTACGCCGGGCGGCGAAGCCTACCGGCTGCAGATCGATCCCCGGAGGGGAGTCCTGATCCAGGGAACCGATGCCGCCGGAGTGTTTTACGGGACCCAGAGTCTGTTGGCTCTGCTGCCGGTCCAGGTGTGGGCCTCACCGGCGGACTCCATCCCGGTGCCTGCGTGGGCCGTGGAAGACGCTCCCCGCTTCCGGTACCGCGGACAACATCTGGACGTGGGACGCAATTTCCACTCCCAGGAATCGGTGGAGAAGCTGCTGGACCTGATGGCTTTCTACAAGCTCAACCGCTTCCACTTCCACCTCACCGACGACGAAGGCTGGCGGCTCGAAATCCCCGGACTCCCCGAACTGGTGGAAGTCGGCAGCCGGCGGGGCCATACCCTTACCGAAACCGATCATCTGGTTCCATCCTTTGGCTCCGGGCCGTTCCCGGACCGTATGCCGGGATCCGGACACTACAGCCGGGAGCAGTTCATCGCCCTGCTGCGACATGCCCAGGCGCGCCATATCCAGGTCATTCCGGAGATCGACGTCCCGGGACACGCCCGGGCGGCGATCCGGGCCATGGAAGCCCGGCGGCAGAGATTGAACCGTCAGGGGGACACCGAGGGCGCCGTCCGCTACCTCCTGCACGAACCTGAGGACCGCTCCGCCTATCAGTCGGTCCAGGGTTGGACCGACAACGTCATCAACGTGTGTCAGGACTCGACGTACCGTTTCCTCGAGAAGGTGGTGGACGAAGTGCAGGCCATGTACCGCGAGGCGGGAGCACCGCTGGAGATGATCCACACCGGCGGTGACGAGGTGCCGGAAGGAGTCTGGGCGGGGTCCCCCGCCTGCCGGCAGGTGATGCAGCAGCATGGCATGCGGGAGCCCCGGGAACTGACCGGTTACTTCCTGGATCGTCTGGCAGGGATCCTCGATCAGCGGGGGCTCCGCTTGGGGGGCTGGGAGGAAGTGGCCTTGACCGGCGGCACGCACGATGCGCTGAACCGCAAACAGGTCAATCCCCGGTTTGTGAACCGTCGGTTTGTGGCTTGGGCCTGGAACAGCGTGTGGGGCTGGGGAGGCGAGGACTTTGGTTACCGGCTGGCCAACGCCGGTTACGACGTGGTGTTGGCCGCCGCTTCCAACCTGTATTTCGATCTGGCAGACAGCAAGGAACCGGATGAACCCGGTTACTACTGGGCCGGCTTTGTGGACACCCGCAAGCCGTGGGAATTCATTCCCCTCGATCTGTTCCGCGGCGGCGAAACCGACCGGATGGGACGTCCCATGGATCCGGCTCGGTACCGGGAAGCCGTTCGACTCTCGCCGGAAGGCCTCAACCGGATCCTCGGGCTGCAGGCGCAGTTGTGGAGCGAGAACGCCAAGAGTCCCGAGCTGCTCGAATACCTGCTCTGTCCCAAACTGATCGCCTTTTCCGAACGGGCATGGGCCGCCTCGCCGGCCTGGGCAGAGGCAGCTGACCCGGAGGTCCGTCGCCGACTGCGCCAACAGTCGTGGAATGTGTTCGCCAACACCCTGGGTCAGCGCGAGTTGAAGCGCCTGGACTCTTTCGGCGGCGGCTGGCTCTACCGGATTCCACCGCCCGGCGCGCTGGTCGAGGACGGCCTCCTCAAGGCGAATGTCGAGTTTCCCGGCCTGGTGATCCACTACACGCTGGACGGTACCGATCCCACCATCTCCAGCCCGCGCTATGACGGGCCTGTGAAACTGCAGGGAACGGCCCGGCTGGCCGCTTTCACCGCTTCCGGACGGCGGAGCCGGGTGGTGGCGGTGGAGTAGTCCGAGGCATCCCTCTCAACGGGATGGGTTGCCGGGTGCCCGTTTCGGGACCGGGAGCACCGGCGGACGGCAGGCACCGCCGCCTGGGCCGGCTCGGCTACCTGCCCCGCGCAGCCGCGCGTAGAATGGCCGCCATGGCTGACCATCCTCCCCGTCGTATTGGCATCATGACCGGTGGTGGTGACTGTCCGGGACTCAACGCGGTGATCCGGGCGGTGGTGAAGCCGGCCGTGCGAGCCGGCATGGAAGTGATCGGAATCGAGGACGGGTATCTCGGGCTGATCGAGGACCGCATGCACCCCCTGGGCTACATGGATGTCTCCAACATCCTCACCCGCGGCGGCACCATTCTGGGTTCCAGCAACAAGGCCAATCCGGCCGCCTATGCGGTCCCCGACGGTTCCGGGGGTTGGGTCAAGAAGGATGTGCGCCGGCAGGTGCTGGAGCACGCCGAACGCGCCGGACTGGAGGCAATCGTGGTGATCGGCGGCGACGGGACCATGTCCGGCGCCGCGCAGCTCATTGAACTGGGCCTGAACTTCGTGGGCGTACCCAAGACCATCGACAACGACCTGTGGTCAACCGATGTCACGTTCGGTCACGACACGGCGGTCACCACCGCCGCCGAGGCCCTGGACAAGGTGCATGACACCGCCAGCAGCCATCACCGGGTGATGGTGGTGGAACTGATGGGCCGCTACGCAGGCTGGCTGGCGTTGCATGCGGGGACGGCATCCGGAGCCGACGTCATCCTGATCCCCGAGATTCCCTTCGACATCGACAAGGTGGCTGAAACCTGCGTCTCACGGAGCCGGTTCGGACGCAAGTTCACCATCATTGCCGCCGGAGAAGGGGCTGTGCCGCGGGGAGGAGAGCGGTTCGTCGATCATGTGGACGAGAAGTCGCCGGACCCGATCCGCCTGGGGGGAGTGGCCCGCTGGGTCGCCCAGGAGGTGGAGCGGCGTACCGGGCTGGAGGCCCGCTCGATGGTGCTGGGCCATATCCAGCGCGGCGGTACTCCGACGCCTTACGACCGCCTGCTGGCCACTCGATTCGGTCACCATGCCTTCGAACTGCTGTGTGCGCGTCAGTTCAACCGCCTGGTGGTGATGCGCAGAGGTGAGCTTGGCTCCGTACCCATCGTGGAAGTTGCAGACAAGGTCCGTCAGGTGCCGTTGGATGATCCGGTGCTGCGGGCAGCCCGTGCCGTGGGGACGAGTTTCGGGGACTGAAGGAGCCAGGTTCGAGAGGTCAGATTCGGAGAGAGTCAGCTGGCTGGCCGTTCAGGTGACAAACTGAGGGGTCGGGTGCCGGAAACGGGATACACAGGCGGGAGAAGGCCGCTTACGGCAGGCCGGTGCTCCAGCCTCCCGATCCTAACACCCCCTCCTGACTCCCGTCTCCCGACTCCTGACTGCCTCTTTGAGTTTCCGGATCATCCCGGTCAGGCCGGTGATCTTCGCAATCGACAGCTCCCGTCCGAAGATCCGGAACACGATCTCCTCGGGAATCGCCTGGATCTCGTCCACCGGCGCACCCGAGCAGGACTGCTGCAGGATCGCCGCCAGCGCCTGGGCGGTCACCCCCTGGGGATTTTCCACCGCGAAATGAAAGTCCGAGGTGCCGTCGGGACGGGGTTCGGCCCAGATGTACACCTGCGATTCGCACCCCGGCACGCGGTGGCTTTCGGGGTATGGCCGCCGGGCGATCCGTTCCGGAACGGGACGCAGTCGGGCCGCCAGCGCCATGAGGATGTCGATGCGTTCCTCGCGGCTGGACAAAGTATCCAGCAGCTCCACGGTCTCCACCAGCGAGGGCGGCGGATTCATCGTCAGAAGGAGTCGCACTCCCGGTACGCCAGCAACAGCGCCTTCTCTCCCTCGATCCCCTGGCCGGCGACTCCGTGCTCCATCCCCAAAATCCCGGTGTAACCCTTCCCGTGAAGGTACCTGAAGATGTTCCGGTAATTAATCTCGCCGGTGGTGGGCTCCTTTCGCCCGGGGTTGTCTCCGATCTGGAAGTACGCGATTTCGTCCCAGGCGCGCTCAATGTTGGGGATGAGATTCCCCTCGGTGATCTGCTGGTGGTAAAGGTCGTCCAGGATCTTGCAGGACGGGCTGCCCACCGCCCGGCAGATCTGGTACGCCTGGGGAATGCCGGTGAGGAACAGCCCCGGATGGTCGCGCCATGGGTTCAAAGGCTCCAGCACCATCACCAGTCCGGCCGGTTCACAGATTTCGGCGCAGCGCTTCAGGTTGTCGATGACGTTGGCGGTCTGATAGCCCCATTCCACTCCCTGGTGGTAACAGCCTGGAACCACCGTGCACCAGCGGGCGTTGACCCGTTTGGCCACATCGACCGAATCCCGGATGTCCTGGAGGAACTTTTCCCGCACCGCGGGATCACTGGAAGCAAACGTCACGTTGCGGAAATCGCCGGTGGCCACAAACACGCCCATCTCCAGACCGAGCCGCTGCATCTCGCGGGCGATCCGTTCCTGGACTTCCACCGGCCTGCTGCGCATGCCGTTGTCTTCGAAGGCCCGGAAGCCCTGATCGGCGATGAACTTGAGCTGATCGACCAGGTCCTCGCCGGCATGGTGCCGGAACATGCCAAAGTGGGGGGCGTATTTCATCCGGAAAGGGGTGGCTGCCGCCGCATCCGCTCTCTGCAGGCTGTCGGCAGCGACTCCCGCCGCGGCGGCGCCGGCGGCCAAGAACCGTCTTCGATCCACGCGTCCTCCTTTTTCTCCTGCAGCGCCCGGCCCCATCAGCTCCGTTCGATGACCACCAGCACGTTGCGCGCGTTTTCCAGGTTGGCTTCGTCCTTGCCCACCTTCAGATACTTTTCCAGCAGTCGCTTGGCGTTTTCCTTGTCGCCCTGCTCGTAGAAGTAATCCATCCCCAGCTGGTAACAGGCCTCGGCATGGTCCGGGTTCACCTCGAGGACCTTCTGGAACGCCTTGCGCGCCTGCGCCTGCTTGCCGCGCTTGACATATTCCTGTCCCAGTTTGAAGAAGCCCTCGTCCACCGGGTCGCCGGCCAGCAACATCATCTGGCGGTATGCCTCCATCCCCTCGTCCTGCTGCTCCAGGGCCAGGTAAGCATTGGCCATCTCGCCGTACAGGATCTTCTTGAGATCGTCGGGGACCTCATCCATGACCTCCCTGGCGCGGGCGACCGCTTCGGCGTGCTTTCCGGCTTTGTTGAGCTCAAGGACACCGGCAACCTTTGACTTGGCCTCATTCTTGGCGCGGGTTTCGCGGGCCTGGACGATCTGATCCTTGAGGTTCTTGAACGCCTGCTGGCTGGGATCGAGTTGGATGGCCTTGTCCAGGCGAGCCTCGGCTTCGTCAAGCTGGTTCATGCGGACATGAGCCACCGCCATGGTGTAGTAGACATTCGCGTTGTCCGGCTGGACCCGGGCCAGCTCGTCCAGCTTCGCCAGGGCCTCGGGAAAGTTGTTGGCTTCCATGGCCTGGTCGGCGGCGCGTACCAGCTTCTGCAACGGAATGTTGCGGATCAGCTCCTGCACATCGGCCCGCTGCTGGCTGAAACGCGGCTCCGCGGGGTTGTCGAGATTGACCAGCAGATCCAGCAGTCCCACCAGCTCCGTCAGGACCTGCTCGGCCTCTTCGAAGCGACCCAACTGCAGGTACAGCAAACCCAGGTTGTGTCGGGCATTGGGGTCGGAGGGATTGAGCTGAAGGGCGGCTTTCAGACGGTTCTCCGCCATCTCGAACTGGCGGTTCTGAAGGGCCATGCCACCCTCCCGCAGGAGCTGGTTGGCCTGATCGAGAACCGCCTGATCCTCGAAGTAGAAGTTGCGGTCGGCACCCGGTCTGAGGGTCAGCGTGACCGTCTCCCGGCTGCCGCCCCGCAAGGAAATGAATTCGTGCAGGGCGGGTTCGAAGCCCTCGGCATGGATCCACACCCGGTAGAAGTCATCCCCGAGCTTGTTGAAAACGGCCGTCCCCTGCTTGTTTGTCTTCTCATCGTCGGCCTTGCTCTGCTGGACGCCCCAGAGCTGCACTTTCACCTTGTTCAGCGGGGTGCCTGCCGCATCCTGAACCTTGACCTCCAGCGTGTTCTGCGCGGCCAGGGACGCAACGGCCAGACAGGTCGCCAGTCCTGCAACCAAAAGCTTGTTTCGCATGGCTTTATTGAATGACTCCCGCGGACTCTCGGTCCGCCATCAACCAGCCCGTGTCAACAACTCCGCCGGGCGGATCCGGCGTCAATCCTCAGGCTCAAGGTTACCTGTTTCGGCTCCGGCAGGCAAGGAAGGACGACGGGGAGCGAGGGTTACTGCCGCCGACAGGTGAGGGGTCGCGGCTCGAGGCGGCCGGCCGCTCCCTCAGCTCAAATCGTGGACGCCGGCAGCGCCGGATCCGGACACCCGATCACACGCCGCCGTCCCTGTGCGAAGATCTGTTTCGTGGAGGAACACCGGAAAGCTGTGGTACTGCTCAGCGGAGGGATGGACTCCGCCACCACTTTGGCGGTCGCCCGCCGCCAGGGATTCGATACGTACGCCCTTTCCTTCGATTACGGACAGCGGCACCGCTTCGAGCTGAAGGCCGCCCGACGGGTGGCTGCGGCTCTGGGCGCCGTCCGCCATCTGGTGCTGCGGATCGACCTGCGCGCCTTCGGCGGATCAGCGCTCACCGATGACATTGACGTCCCCCGAAACCGGGCACTGGACACTTCTGAAATCCCTGTGACCTATGTTCCGGCCCGCAACACGATTTTCCTCTCCTTCGCCTTGGGCTGGGCGGAGGTCCTCGGCTCCTCGGACCTCTTCATCGGAGTCAACGCGCTGGACTACAGCGGCTACCCGGACTGTCGGCCGGAGTATATTCAGGCCTTCGAGCGGCTCGCCCGCCTGGCGACGCGGGTGGGCGTCGAGGAGGGCCGGGAACTGCGGATTCACACTCCTCTGATCCAGCTCACCAAGGCGCAGATCATCCGGCTCGGTACGGACCTCGGTGTCGATTTCAGCCTGACCCACACCTGTTACGACCCCGACCGCCGGGGACGGGCTTGCGGCCTCTGTGATGCCTGCCGCCTGCGACTGCGCGGTTTTGCCGAGTGCGGACTGGAGGATCCGTTGCCGTATCGGCGGGAGGCGGCAGTCAGGAGTCAGGAAACAGAAATCAGGAGGGAGGGATCGGGGGCCGGGAAACGGGATTCGGGAAACGCTGGTCGGGACGGTCGTGCTTCTTACCCCTCCCGACTCCCGTCTCCCGACTCCTGACTCCCGTTTCCTGACTCCCCTTTTTCCCGACTCCCGCTCACACCTGCTCCGGAACCACGAAGGGCGGACGGTAGTCCCGGCGCAGGTAACGGTCCGCCTCAGGATCATCCACAAACCGTTCGCGCTCCGGATCGAATTCCACCACCCGTCCCAGCCGGAAAGCGATGTTGCCGAGGTGGGCGAGCCCGGAAGACAGATGCGCCGTCTCGACGGGACCATTCAGCAGCGACCGGTCGCGCTTGCGCACCGCCTCGATGAAGTTGGCGTAATGGTCCCCTTCTCCTTCGCCCGAGGGGCCCGGCTCGCGCTTCTGGCCCAGGAAGGTCTGGTACTTCCCGTAGCCGTGAATCACCATGTAGCCCTCGGAGCCGTAGAAGATGTTGCCGACCCCCGCGCCGTCCTCCAGGTTGGTACACCACGGACGCACCTCGAACTCGATCATCTTGTTCTGGTCCGGGTACTGGAAGATCGCCGACAGTACCTCCGGGGTCTCCTTGGCGTCGTCCCAGAGGTACTTGCCGCCCATGGCGGTGATCCGGTTCGGCAACCCCACGCCCAGGCCCCACAGGCACATGTCGGTCTGATGGATGCCCTGGTTGCCCAGGTCGCCGTTGCCGAAGTCCCACTGCCAGTGCCAGTTGTAGTGCACGAAGTTGCGTGAAAAGGGGCGTTCCTGGGCCGGACCCAGCCAGAGGTTGTAGTCCAGGGTGGGCGGAGCCGGTTCCATGGGCTTGTGGCCGATGCTGGGACGCCAGCGGAAGACCAGTCCCCGCGCCATGTAGACCTTGCCGATCGTCCCTTTCCGCAGGTGATCCACCGCCTCCTGCAGCGCGGGAGAACTGCGGAGCTGGACGCCGTGCTGGACGATCCGGTCGTACTTGTAGGCCGCTTCCACCATCTTGCGCCCTTCCCAGATGTTGTGGGAGCCGGGCTTCTCGACATAGACATCCTTGCCGGCCTGGCAGGCCCAGATGGTGGCCAGCGAATGCCAGTGGTTGGGGGTGGCGATGGACACGGCGTGCACATCGGGATCCTGCAGGACCCGCCTCAGATCCTGCTCGGTCTTCACCGGACGGCCATACTTCTCGTTGAACTCCTGGGCACGCTTCGCCGCCACCTCGGCATCCGGATCGCAGACCGTGACCACCTGGACCCCGGGGACCTCCATGAAACCCCGGATGTGGTCGCGGCCCCGACCGTTGACCCCAAGCACCGCGACGTTGACGCGGTCATTGGCGCCAAATGCCCGCGACGGAACAAAGGCAGGCGCCGCAAGCGCAGCGGCAGCCGCACCGGTGGAGCGTTTGATGAAACGGCGGCGATTCAGATTCGACTCAGACTCAGACATGGTTTCCTCCCTGGGACTCGGTACTCACGCACCGCGCGGATGACTCGGATCATCGCTGGTTCAGACGCGCCGCCCGGTTCGTGGTTGACCCGCCTTCACGGCGGGGACAGGATACATCCCGCTTCCGCCGGCCGCCAGCTTCACTTTCACCGGAACCGCAGAGGAGCTACCCTTCCGCCTGCCGCTGAGCTAGGATCACAGCCATGACCAGCTCAGGCAAGACTCTCCATCGCAGGGGTTTCCTTTCCGCAGCTTCCGCTGCCGGCGCCGCCGCCGCGGCTCCCGCCATCCTCTCGCAGCGCAGTCCCAACAGTGTGCTGGGACTCGCCCAGATCGGCGTCGGGGTGCGGGGTTATGAACTCATGGCCGAGGCGCGGCGGTTTCCGGCTTTCCAGTACCGCGCCGTGTGCGACCTTTACGACGGCTTTCTCAAGCGCGGCGCGGAGCGGGCGGCCAATCCCGCCGTCCGGACCACCAAGCGCCACGAGGACATCGTGGACGATCCGGACATCGATGCCGTGATCATCGCCGTCCCCGACCACTGGCATTACCGGATCGCCGCGGAAGCCGTCGCCGCAGGCAAACATGTTTACCTGGAGAAACCGTTCGTCAACACCCTGGAAGAAGCCCGGGAACTGGTCCAGGCGGTGAGAGAAGCGGGTATTGCCTTCCAGTTGGGTCACAACCTCCGCAGCGACCCCACCGCCTGGAAGGCGCGGGAGCTCGTTCTGCAACAGGTTACCGGCCCGGTGGTTCACGTCCGGGCCCAGCACTACCGCAACAGCATCCAGCCCTACTTGCGCTGGTATGGCTTCTATACCAACTTCGAGATGCCCGCCGACGCGGATCCCCAACATATCGACTGGGACCGCTTCCAGGCCAACGTCCGCCGCCATCCCTTCCATCCCCACCGGTTCTTTCACTGGCGCTGCTACTGGGACTACACCAACGGCGTGGCCGGCGACCTGCAGAGCCATGCCCTGGACCTGATCAACGCCATCCTGGGTATGGGTATCCCCGACACCTGCATCGCCACCGGCGGCGTGTACTACTGGCGGGACGGACGGGAGACCCCCGACACCTGGAACGCCGTCTTCGACTATCCCGAGCGGGGACTTTCCATCAACTACTCCCACCTGGCCATGTCCGACCATTACGGCACCGGTGTCCAGATCATGGGCAAGGACGGTGCCATCGACATCTCGGGCTCCGAGGTCAAGCTCTATGCCGAGCAGCAGTCCACGAAACATCAGGACGAGATCGGACGCCGTCGCAGCGCCGATGCTTCGTGGAATCCCCGGACCCAACCGCTGGAGGTTCATCGTCCGCAGGCCTCTTTTGAGGAGACGAGCCACGTGGGCGACTGGCTGCGTGGCATCCAGGAGGGCCGGCCGACCCGGGGCAACATCGACACGGCCTGGGAGGAGATCGTCACGGTGCTGATGGCCTACGAGTCTTTCCGCCAGGGCAGGCTGGTGCGCTGGGACCGCCGACGCCAGGTAATCGTCTAGTTGTCCGCGGGACCGGGAACCGGCCTCGGATCCGGAGCCGGACACCGGAGGGTGGCAAAGTGGAAGCACTGCTGCAAAGTCTGGGCGCCCATCCGGTGGCGGCACTGTTCGTGGTGGTGGCGCTGGGTTCGCTGCTGGGGGGGCTGAGGATCGCCGGCCTCTCGCTGGGCGCCTCAGGTGTCCTTTTCGTGGGGCTGGCTTTCGGCCATCTGGGTCTGCGCCTCCCCGCCGACCTCCAGGAACTGGGGATCATTCTGTTTGTGTACGCCGTGGGTCTGCAGGCGGGTCCGCGGTTCTTCAACCAGTTTCGCCGCCGCGGACTCGTGTTCGCCAAGATCGGGCTGTGGGTGGTGGGGGCTGGTGCCGCCATGACGTGGATCGCCGCTCACCTGCTCGACCTGGACCCCGGCCTGGCAGTGGGGATGTATGCCGGCGCGCTGACCAGCACGCCAGGTTTGGCAGCGGCAACCGATGCGGCCCGCAGCCCGCTGGTGACTTTGGGCTACGGCATCGCCTATCCCTTCGGCGTCGTGGGAGTGGTCCTGTTTGTCCAGTTGCTGCCCCGCCTGTTGCGGATCGATCTGAACCGGGAGGAACAGCGGCTCAAGTCGGTGGAGGCGGATACCGAGAAGCTGCAGCGACGCCAATACCGCCTCAGCAACCCGGCCTGCATCGGCCGGACCCTGGCGGACCTCCAGGTGCACCGCCTCAGCGAGGTCAACATCACCCGGATCTCCCGGGAAGGACGCGTGATCCCGGCCCTCCGCAATGTCACCCTGCAGGCCGGAGATGTGCTGGTGGCGGTGGGCCGCCGCGCTGAACTCGACAAGCTGCCGCTCCTCTTCGGTGAAGAGGTCCAGGGAGACGAGATTTTCAACACCACCGATGTGGTGGCCAGGGATGTGGTGGTCTCCAATGCCGACATGGTGGGACGCAGCTTGGCCCGGCTCCAGTTGCCCGCCACTTTCGGTGTGGTCGTCAGCCGGGTCTTCCGTGAGGAACTGGACTTCGCCCCTACCGGCGATTACGTGCTGGAACTCGGGGATACCCTGCGGGTGACCGGCTCACGTTCCGACTGCGAACGCTTCGCGGAGGCGGTGGGCCAGCAGGAAAAGCGGATCCACGAAACCAGCATCGCGGCCCTGTCGTTGGGGATCGTGGCGGGCGTGGTGCTGGCCTACCGGGAGTTCACCTTGCCGGGCGGGGCCGTCTTCCGGCTGGGGTTGGCCGGCGGTCCTCTGCTGGTGAGTCTGGTCCTGGCGCATTACGGCCGCATCGGCAGCCTCAACGTCCGGACTCCCCGGGGTGCGAAGTACATCCTTCAGCAGCTCGGCCTGGTGCTGTTCCTGGCCGGTGCGGGGACCAGTGCGGGCACCGGGCTGACCGCCGTGCTGTCGTCGACCGGATGGGCGCTCCTGCTGGCAGGAGCCGTTATTACCCTGGCTTCGTCGGCGGTGGGGTTGGCTGTAAGCTGGTGGTGGTATCGGCTGGACCTCCTGACCGTCCTGGGAGCCGTCAGCGGCGCCATGACCGCCACACCGGCACTGGGTGCGGCCAGTGCCCTGACCAGCCGGCCCGAACCGGTTCTGGCCTACACCGGTGTTTATCCGGTTGCCCTGATTGCGATCACCGTGGTGTGCCAGCTCCTGTACTTCCTCATGTGAAACGGCTCCGAACCAGGTCCTTTCAATACGTTCTGTAGGGATTGACCGAGCATGAAATTCGCCCCCGAGTACGTTGAGACGATTCTGGGCCCCATCTTCCGGGACTTCCGCGACGCCTTCGGTGAAGAGCTGATGGACATCCACTACGCCCATCTCCTGATGCTGGTCCGGACGGGAATCATCGAACGGGAGACCGGTGAGAGGCTCTGCTCGGCTCTCGACTCGCTTTCAGGGGAGGACTTGCAGCGCGCGGGATTTGACGGCCGCGACGAGGACTTCTTTTTCTACCTGGAACGTCGCCTGGCGGAGATCTGCGGAGCCGACACCGCCGGACGCCTGCACACCGCCCGCAGCCGCAACGACATTGACCTGACGCTGTACCGGCTTCGGGCCCGCCGACGGCTGGCGGCGGTGGCCCAGGGTGTCTGGACCCTGCGGGCGGCGTTGCTGAAGCTGGCCGAACGGGAGCAGGCCACTCTGATCCCTCTGCATACCCACGGACAGGCGGCCCAGCCGTCGACGGTGGGGCACTACCTGCTGGCGGTCGTGGAGCATCTGGAGCGCGACAGCGATCGGCTGCGCCACGCCCTGGCTACGGTAAACCGCTGTCCCTTGGGCTCCTGTGCGATCACCGGCACCGGCTTCCCCATCGATCGCCACCTGACCGCGGAACTGCTGGCCTTCGACGGGCCCGACGGCAACACCTACGGCGGCATCGCGGCGGCGGACTATCTCTTGGAGGGCATGGGCGCCGTCATGGTGTTGTGTATCCAGCTTGGACGCTTCGTCCAGGACCTGCTGCTGTGGTCCACCAACGAGCTGGGCTACCTCCGCCTGGGGGACGGCTTCGTCCAGATCAGCAGCATCATGCCCCAGAAACGCAACCCGGTCGCCCTGGAGCACAGCCGTGCACTCGCCTCGCGGGCGCTGGGGGCGGCATCGGCGGTGTTCCAGATGTTCCACAACACTCCTTTCGGCGACATTGTCGATGCCGAGGACGATCTGCAGCCGGTGGCGGATGCGGCGTTCATGGACGCCGCCGCTGGCCTGAAGCTCCTGGCTTCCGCTCTGGAATCGGCCGCCTTTGACGCGGCTTCCCTGGAGAACGAGGCCGCTCGCCACTGGATCACCCTGACCGAGCTGGCCGATACGCTGGCGCGCGACCACGGTGTGGCGTTCCGGGACGCCCATCGGCTTTGCTCTTTGCTGGTGGAGCGCTGCGAGGCAGGCAGCGGCCTGGCGGAGGCATTCGCGGCGGCAGCCCAGGAGACTCTCGGCTGGATACCCGACTGCTCGCCGGAACGGTTGGAGCAAATCCTTTCGCCCCGGCACTTCGTCAACGTCCGTCGCACCCTGGGCGGGCCGGCGCCGGAACCTCTGGCGGTCGCCCTGCAGGGGTCCGCGGCCCGGCTCGAGGAAGATCGGCGGTGGCTGGACAACCGGCTCGCCCCCTGGGACGGTTATCGGGACCGGCTGCGGGAACACGTCCGCCGGGAACTGAAGGGAGGGAGTTGAGGGCTGGGGGCTTCAGAGGCAACCTAGGCTCCAAGGTTTACTGGTTGCGGGGAAAGGTTGGCGGGGATTTGGTTCTGGATTTGGCCTGGGAGGACCATCATGCGAAGGACAATGCAAAGAAGGCTGATCGTACTGGCTGCAGGAACTGGGGTGCTGGGCTGGGCAGCGCTGTTCGCCATGCAGGGAGATGCCGGCGATGCCCTCAAGCAGATTGGGATATCGGGAGAAGCGGCCCGCGGACACATCTTCAGCAGTGTCGTCGAAGGCTCTCTCTCCTCTCCTTCCAGCCGGACGCTGAAACAGATTCCGCCCGCCGTGCGGGCTGGAATCGTGGCCGGACTGGGAGCTTTCGCCCGGACTTACCTGGAGTCCGACTCCTTCGCCGCGCAGTATCGCGAACTCAGGGACAGCCGCAGGCCCGCCCCGCCGGAGCCGCCGAGCACCATCGAACAGGACCGGCAAGAGTACAAGCAAAGTCTCGTCGAGGGACTCCGCCGGGCCGAGGAGCTGCTCAAGTCCACGCCGGCGGAGTACCGGGAAGGGATCGAACAGACCATCGCCTTCCTGCGGGAGCAGCTCAAAGCGGCCGACGATCCGGACAATCCCATGTTTTCCTCCGAGATGGACGAGTTCAAGCGGCAGCAGGCGGCAGAGGCTGACCTGGAATATCGGGAACGGCTGGCCCGGTGGGAGCGGGAGTATCCAGAGGACCCCCGGGCCATGATCCGGCTGCGGCTGGAGCAGTTTCTCCGAGAGTCGGAGGGGGTGGACTACACGGCGAAGCTGAAGGCCCGCAGTGACGGGACCCTGATCTTCGAGAACCCGGCCTATGAAAGCAAACCCGCCTCCTGGAAACTCTGTTACCGGGCGGGACGGGAGACTGTGGAAGCCGCCCGCGAGTTCGCACGGGCATGGTTGGCCGATCTGAACACCGGCCGCTGAAACTGTAAGGGCCGCTTTCGCGGACTCGGCACGGTCCGCGCCCGACCGCGAACTGGGGGGATCCGTCCGTTTCACGCGATCTGCGGCATCCGCCTGGTGCGGGACAAAGCGGAGAGGAGGAGCAACGATGACTCAGTGGCGCCGCTGTCTGCTGATCGCAGCCTTTCTGTCGGCTGCCTCCGCCGTTTCAAGCGCCCAGTCCCAACTCGTCCCGTTTCAGTTACCTTGGGACGACGCCTCCCCGAACTTCACCAACCTCTCCTGGATGAACCACCAGCCTGCAGGGTCCCAGGGTTTCATCCGGGTGGGGAGTGACGGACATCTGTACGCCGGCCCCGAAAGGATCCGGTTTCTTGGGGTCAACTTCACCTGGCGGTCGGGGGCTCCACTGAAAGCCGACGCCGATGCCATCGCCCGCCGGCTCGCCCGGTTCGGCATCAACCTCGTGCGCATCCATCTGATCGACGCCGACTTCGGCGGCAAAGTCATCTTCGACCGCTCGGGGCCCGGCACCCGCCGGCTCGATCCCGAAATGCTCGACCGGATGGACTATTTCCTGGCCCGGCTGAAGGCAAGCGGCATCTACACAAACTTCAACCTTCTCACCGGCAGGGACTTCCATTCCGCCGACGGAATCGACCCCGCCATCGGTTTGCTGGGCTGGAAAGAGAAACAGACCCCGGCGATGTTCGATCCCACCATGATCGCCCTGCAGAAGGAGTACGCACGCCAGGTACTGGACCGCGTCAATCCTTATACCGGCGTGAAGTACACCGAGGAGCCGGCACTGGCTTTTGTGGAAGTGGTGAACGAACACGGCCTCATCCACGCCTGGCATGGGGGCCAGATGGACGTCCTTCCGCCTGTCTTCTCGAACCAGGTACGGGTCAAGTGGAATCAGTACCTGGCGGGGCTCTACGGCACCCACGATGCCTTGCGGGACGCTTGGACACTGACCACACCGGCCGGGCCCCAGATGCTCCGCAACCGGGATTTCACCTCGGGGCTGAGCTCCTGGAACGTTGAACAGCACTCGGGTGCGGCGGTGACCGCCCAGGTGCGGCCCGGCGCCGGACCCTCGGGCAAGCCCGCGGCCGAACTGAAGGTGACCCGTACCGGCGGCGACTGGTGGCACGTCCAGTTCAACCAGGGCGGGCTCAGCGCCGAGCCGGGACGCGTCTACACCCTGAGCTTCTGGGCGAAAGCCGACCGGAGGAAGACCCTGGAAGTGGTCGTGGAACAGGCGCACGACCCCTGGCACAACCTGGGGTTCGCCCGCCAGTTCGAAGTCACCACCGTCTGGCAGCGTTTTGATTACACCCTCACGCTCACCGGTGCAGACGGCAACGCCCGCCTCAACTTCCGCCGCATGGCCGACCAGCTCGCCACCTACTCCTTCGCCGATGTCTCGCTGGCTCCCGGTGGCACGGTCGGCGTCTTTCCCGACGAGAACCTGGACCAGCGAACCATGCGGATGTTCCTGCGCTCCGAAGCGGCCCAGCGGACGGAACGCGCCCGCCTGGACTGGGGGGACTTCCTGTGGAAGCTGGAACGGGACTACTGGCTGGAGATGCGGGATTACCTGAAGGGTGAGCTGAAGCTGAAGGCACTGGTCATGGGCACCATTGTGGGCACCAGCACGCCCAACCTGATGGCGCAGTTCGATGCCGTGGATTCCCATGCCTACTGGCAGCATCCGCAGTTCGCGGACGGCTGGAACGGACCCTGGTGGTACCGGAACTCCACCATGCTCAAGGAACGCGACGGCGGCACCGTCACCGCCCTCGCCCTGAAACGGGTCAGGGGAAAACCGTTCTCGGTGTCCGAGTACAACCATCCCTGGCCGCTGTCGTTCGGCGCCGAGACCATGCTCCTGCTGTCCGCCTATGGGGCGTTCCAGGACTGGGACGCCATCTACGGCTATACCTACGCCGACGGCGACCTCGATTGGCGCCAGGATCGCCTGGCGCGCTACTTCGACCTCCACCGTGACCCGGTCAAGATGATCGGCTTTCTCCATGCCGCCTGCATGTTCCGTCGGGGCCACGTCTCCCCGGCACGAAGGGCAGTGACGGCGGCGCTCAGTGAACAGCAGGAGCGGGAACTGGTGCCGTCGGTGGGTGCATGGCGCCTGATGGATGCGGGCCACGTGGGCGTCCGCCGCCGGCAGGCGCTGGCACACCGTATCGAGCTGGCAACCGGTGAACATCCTGTGGTGACGGGATCTCCGGACGATCTCCTGGTACCCGAGACAGGTCCTGTGGTGTCGGATAACGGAGAACTTGCCTGGGACCCGGATCAGGGAGTGCTGGTCATCAATACCGCCGGCACCCAAGGCGTGGTGGGATATGTCGCCGGCAGGGAGTTCACCCTCGGACAGACGATCATTCGTGGGGGCGAGCTGCTGCAGGGCTGGGCAGCCATCCTCATCTCCGAACCAGGCCCGCCCTCGCCCACTCGAAGGTTGCTGGTCTCCGCCCTGGGGATGGCAATCAATACCGGACAGCAATGGAGCCGATATCCCTCGGGACAACCGGCGGGCTTCCCGCCGCCGGCCGACGTCGACCTGACCCTGTCCAACTCCGGTACGGCACCGGTGGTGGTGGAGGGGATCGAGGCGGAAATCACCCTCCCCTTCCCCTCCACGCAGGTGCAGGTCTTCGCGCTGGATCCCACCGGCAGCAGGAGTTCCCCGGTGCCGGTGGCGGACGCCGAGGGCCGTTCCCGATTCCGCTTGAGCCCCGCTCACCGGACACTTTGGTACGAAGTGGAAGTCGCGCCGTTCGAGCATCGCCTGGTGGTCCCGGACTTCGAGTTCCATGCCGGAGGCTTTGCGGGCATCGCCCTGTCCAACCCGGGTCCCGCAGATGCGCGGGTCCGGCTGCTGTTGCACCCGGACCCGGAGTCGTTTTTTCCCCAGACCACCACCGACATCCTCCTTCCCGCAGGACAGCGGCAGGCCTGGCTGCTGACGGATCTGTTCGGGAAGCCGGCCTCGCTGCCCGCCGGCGGCTGGCTGGAACTCAATGTGGAACGGGAGGAAGTGGAAGCGTTTCTCCAGATGGGAGACATGCAACTGACCCGGCTCGACGGAGTGGCCGGGGAACGCGTAGCCCGCCGGCGGGTGCTGCTCACCCGGGTCCATCAGGGAAGCGCTGCGTTCCGGGGTGCCCCCGCGGTGACCCGGATCTCGGTCGTCAACCCGCACCAGACCTCGGCACGGATCCGGCTGGGTCTGAGCGGAACCACGAGCCGCGGAGGCGCACCGGTGATTGTGGAACGAACCCTGGCAGGCGGTGAGGCGCTCCGGGGAACCCCCGCTGAACTCTTCGGCGAAACGGAGGTGGAGGGCGAGGTGCTGGTGGAGGTGCTCCAGGGCGAAGGTGTCCACGCGTCAGCGGCCGTAGAAGTCGCCGGACGCTCGCTTTTCGCGGCGAACGGAGCAGTGCCGGCCGCGGGCACCCGACTGTATTCCCCTCATTGGGCCCGCATCCCAGGCCTCCTTTTCAGCTCGCTCAAGCTGGTCAACGGCGCAACCGAAAGCCGCGACCTGACCGTCCGCGTGGTCACCGATGACGGTCTGGAATGGGGCCGGCCCGAGCAGCTACGGGTGGAGCCCGGCGGTGTAGTGTTGTTGGATGCAGGCTCCGCCGGGGACGGCTCGGGCACCTCGGACGAGCCTGTGATCGGCTCGCTGGTGGTGGAGGCCTCCGGCGACGGCATCGCCGGTAACATCGTCTTCGGTACCGAGGACCTGAGCTACGTAGCGGCCGCGCCCCTTCAGGAACAACCGCTGCGGGAGCTGCTTTTCGGCCACGTGGCGGAGGTCCCCAAGGAGTATTTCACCGGACTGGCAATGTTCAACCCGGGACCGGAACCGGTCGACGTGACCATCCAGGTTCACCGGCCCGACGGCACCACGGCGGCTGCAGGGCGGTTGCGGTTGCCGGCGGGACATCGGGTCTCCCAGGTGCTGGCGAACATGGTACCGGGTCTCGGCCGGCAACTCGGCGGCTACCTTCTGGTCAGTGCCGGCGGGGGCCTGGTGGCCCAGGAACTGTTTGGAACCTACCGACTCAGCCTGCTGTCGGCGGTGCCGCCGGCCGGCCGCCGATCGCCGTGAACGCCGTCAACCCCCAACCGCCGCACTGCTCGGAGCTGGACCGCCTGATCTTCTACAGCCTGGTGGGCGGCTTGACTGCACTGATTCCCTTCCCCTGGGTGGACGACTGGGCCGGGGAGTGGATCCGCCGGCGGATGGTGAAGGAACTGTTCCGGCAGCGGAGGCTGGAGCTCGCGCCCGAAGTCCTGGCGGCGTTCCTGGTCCCTCCTCCCGGTGCTCACCGCGGATGTCTGTACCAGGCGTTGTTCTGGGTGATCGGACTGCCCCTGCGTCTGGTCGGATACTTCCTCCGGAGCGTCTTCCGCAAGCTGCTCATCGTGCTGGCGGTCAAGCAGGCGGGCGACCGCGCTTCGCGGATCTTTCACGAGGGTTTCCTGCTGGATGCGGCCCTCCACCAGGGATGGATCGCGCCTCCATTCACGGTGGCCGGCGGCTCCTTCGTTCGGTCCTGTGTGGCCCGGACACTGGCCGGCGTGGACATGTCGCCGGTGACCAGCGTGTTCCGGCAGATCCTGCGGCTGAACCGGGCCACGTTTGTCCGGGCCGCCGGCGCCTGGCAGCGTCTGCGGCCCCAGGCGCGGACCGATGAGGCGTTGCGGGAGAGCTACCTGGAGCAGGAACGCCGGATGCTGGGGCGGGTGGTGGCGGCTACCGCCGACCTCCTGGGTGGCCAGAGCGGGTACCTGGCCGACCTGGAGGCCCGGTTTCGGGCGGAGCTGCTGAACGCCGCACGGCCGCAGCGCTGACCGTCGTCTCCTGCTTCCAGACTCCTGACTCCTCCCTCTCGGTTGCCGGATTTCCGACGAAGCTGCTACCTTGCTGGCATGATTCGCACCATCGAATGGTCCGATGCCGGGGTTGTCATGATCGACCAGAGGCTCCTGCCGGGACAGGAGGTGTACGTCACCTGCCGGACGCCCGAAGAAGTGGCGGAAGCCATCCGCTCGATGGTGATCCGCGGCGCCCCCGCCATCGGGGTGGCGGCGGCGATGGGCGTCGCGCTGGGGATCCGCCGGCTCACCTCCCGCAACGGGATCGCCGAGGAGTTCGGCCGCATCCGCCGACTGCTGGACGCTACCCGCCCCACCGCCCGCAACCTCTTCTGGGCTACCGAGCGGATGGCCTCCGTATTCGCCTCCGTCCAGGACCGCCCCCTGGAAGAGATTCAGTCCGCCCTGGTCCAGGAGGTCTTGCGCATCCACCAGGAAGACATCGAGATCAATCGCCGGATCGGAGAGCACGGGCAGCAGCTCCTGGCTTCGCCGAGCACGGTCCTGACCCACTGTAACGCCGGGGCGCTGGCCACCGCCGGCTACGGCACGGCGTTGGGAGTCATCCGCGCCGCCGTGGAGCATGGCAAGGCGGTCCAGGTGTTTGCCGACGAGACCCGACCCTTCCTTCAGGGTGCCCGCCTCACCGCCTGGGAACTGAGCCGCGACGGCATCCCCTGCACCCTGATTACCGACAACATGGCAGGCCATTTCATGAAGTCGGGACGGATCCAGGCGGTGGTGGTCGGCGCCGACCGCATCGCCGCCAACGGGGATGTCGCCAACAAGATCGGTACTTACAGCGTCGCCGTCCTGGCCCATGCCCACGGAATCCCCTTCTATGTGGCGGCGCCGCTGTCCACCATCGACCTGGGGACGCCGACCGGAGACCAGATCCCTATCGAGCAGCGTCCCGTCACTGAGGTGACCGACCTGCAGGGCGTTCGGGTGGCACCGGAAGCGATCCAGGTGGAAAACCCGGCCTTCGACGTCACTCCCAACCACCTGGTGTCAGCGATCATTACCGAAGCAGGCATCGCCCGCAGTCCGTACCGGGAGAGCCTGCAGGAACTGTATCGCCGGGCGGTCCGACAACCATGAACGTGCTTGGTATCGAAACCAGTTGCGATGAGACGGCCGCGGCGGTGGTGGAGGATGGGGTCCGGATCCGCTCCAGCGTCGTTGCCTCCCAGGTCAAGGTTCATCACAACTATGGAGGTGTCGTTCCGGAGCTGGCCAGCCGGGAACACGTGGACAACATCTGCTATGTGGTGGAGAGGGCCCTGGGGGAGGCGGGTGTCGGCTGGCAGGACCTGGGCGGCATCGCCGTCACGCGGGGGCCGGGACTGGTGGGAGCCTTGCTGGTGGGTCTCACTTACGCCAAGGCACTGGCCTACGCCCGCGGTCTTCCCTACGTGGGAGTCAACCATCTGGAGGGCCATCTCTACTCGGTTTTCCTGGAACATCCGGAGGCGCCGACGCCAGCTCTCTCCCTGGTGGTCTCGGGCGGCCACACCAATCTCTACTATCTGGAACAGGGGCGCCGCGACTACCGACTGCTGGCCCGGACGCGGGATGACGCCGCCGGCGAAGCGCTGGACAAGCTGGCCAAGTTCCTGGGTCTCGGTTATCCGGGGGGACCGGTGATCGAGCGGCTGGCGCGCCAGGGGAACCCGCGGGCGGTGGACTTCGCGGTCCCGCGTTTCAGCGACGGCTCGCTGGACTTCAGCTACAGCGGCCTCAAGACGGCTGCCCTGCGACACGCCCGCAGCCTCGGGCTGCCATTTCCCCTGGATCCCGAACAGCTCCCCCCGGCGGTGCTGGACCTGGCGGCGTCCTTCCAGCAGGCGGTCATCGATCAGTTGATCGACCGTCTGGAGAGGGCATTGCGGGGACTTAAGGTGCGGGCCATCCACGTCTCGGGGGGAGTTTCCTGTAACCGGGCTTTGCGGGCGGCGCTGGAAACGCACTTCGCGCCGGCGGGTCTCCCGGTGCTCTTTCCCCGTCCGGCGCTCACCACCGACAATGCCGCCATGATCGCCGGCGCCGCTTACCCCCGGCTGAGCCGCGGCGAGCGGGACGGCTGGAGGCTGACCGCGGAGGCCGTCCTGACGGTGGGGGGAGAGAGCGGTTCAAGGGTTTGAAGGGTTGTTCCTTCCGGGAATTCCAAGGGTGAACCGGCGGCGCGGCACCGCGGGCGCTCGGCCCGGGGCTGCCGTGGTCGTTACCCCTTCGGGGTACTCTGAACCGCTGAGCAGACGCCCACCGACTGCTCAACCCAGGAACCACGCAATCCGCTACCTTGCGCGCTCCGGGCCGCGGACGAAGAACTCCACCTCGTCCAGCGGCATGCCCTGCCGGGAGACGAGCCTGAGGTGATACCGCCCCACCCGGGGCCGCCAGGCCACCAGGCCGGACGCGTCCCCCATCCGCCGCCCGTTGAGTTCCCACCATGCCTCCCCGGTGGCGGGCTCCGCTTCGAAAAAGACCGCCTGGTTGGCCGGCGGGATGTCTGGATCCACGGCCACGATGGTTCCGGCGGGAGGATAGAGAATGCGCGGCCGGGCAACCTTTGCCGCCCGGCGCACCCGGACCGGCGCGCTGCCGCGGACGAACCACTCGTCAACCGGTCCCGCCCCCGTGTCAACCTCCACCCTCACCCGCTCGACGCAGGCGGGCGGAGACGGCGGCAGTGACGGCTCCCGGCGGTGCAGGAAGCTGATCAGATCAAGCCAGATCGGCGCGGCTCCGGTCACCCCGGACACGTCCCACATGGGTTCGCCGGAAAAGTTCCCCACCCAGACGCCGACCACGTAGAGCGACGAGTATCCGACGCACCAATTGTCCCGCATGTCCTTGCTGGTGCCGGTCTTGACCGCCGTCCAGAAGGCTGTCGCCAGCGGACTCTCGAGGCTGAAGGTGGCGCTGCGGGCTTCGCGGTCGGACAGGATATCCGATACCAGGAATGCCGCCTCCGGACTCACCACAGGGCTGCCGGGTCCCGGCGTACCCGGCTCCAGACGCAGCTCCAGCCGTTCCCCGCCCCGGGCCAAGGCGAGGTAGGCGGCCGTCAGATCCCACAGCGTTACGTCGGCGGAGCCCAGGGCCAGAGACGGGCCGTAGTATTCCGGCGAGCGCAGCGACCTGAAGCCGAACTGCTCCAGCCGGCTCAGGAACCTCTCCCGGCCCAACAGCTCCAGTACCTGCACCGCAGGGATGTTCAGGGAGGAGCCCAGCGCCATCCGGACGGTCACCGGACCGCGGAACCGGTGGTCATAGTTGTCCGGACGGTAGATTCCTCCGCTCACCATCAGGTTCACCGGGCTGTCGTCGATGAGGGTGGCCGGAGTCAGCAACCCCAGTTCAAAAGCGGTGGCGTAGAGAAAGGGTTTCAGCGTGGATCCGGCCTGACGCGGCGCCCGGACTCCGTCCACATGGCGGGCGCTGGAAAACGCCGCCCCGTTCCCCACGTAGGCCAGGACCTCTCCGGTTCCCACGTCCACCGCCAGCACCGCTGCATCCCGGACATTCCGGTTCGACAGTTCGCCCAGCCGCCGCTGGACCTGAGCCAGCGCGTAGCTCTGCAGGTCGCAGTCCAGCGAGGTCCGGAGGACTCCCGAGGTAAGGTCGGGATGAGCCGCCGCCAGCAGCCGCGCCACATGCGGCGCCAGGTCGGCCTGCGGCCGGACGCGGTAGGGACTCCCGACCACGGCGGCGACTGCGTCGATCTCCGTCACCGCCGGGGAGGCGTCCAAGGCGGCCGCCAGCCGCAGGGCACGAGCCCGGACCTGCTCCATGGGGGCCTCCGGAGACCGGATCAGGGCTGCCAAAACGGCCGCTTCAGCGGCGGTAAGCCCATGCGGTTCTTTCCGAAAGAGTCCGCGGGCGGCTGAGCCGACCCCCTGCAGCTCGCCCCGGAAGGAGACCAGATTCAGGTAGGCCTCCAGAATCTCGGCTTTGGACCACAGTCCGTCCAGCAGGGAGGCCGTCACCAGTTGGCGCAGTTTCTGGAGCAGACTCCGCCGTCCCGCCGGCGGCGTCAGTGCCGGGTTCAGCAGCCCTGCGAGCTGCATGCTGATGGTGCTGGCTCCCCGCTCCCCTCTGCCGGTCATCTTCCACCAGACCGCGGCGGAAACCGCCCGCCAGTCGACGCCTGAGTGCCGGAAGAAGCGTCGGTCTTCCGCTTCCACCACCGCCGCCGTCAGGGCGGGCGAGACCTCGTCGAGAGGGACCCACTGCAGGCGACGGCGGTGAGGATCGACCCGGATTTCGTGCAGCAGTCTCCCCTTCCGGTCCACCAGGACCAGGTCCGAGGATCGGTAGGAGGCCCTGACTTCCTCAAAGCGGGGAAGGCTGGATCGCCACACCAGGAGGCCGGCCACCGCCAGGCTCAGCAGGAATGCCGCGGCCAGGACCGCCGTCCGATGACGACCGGTCACGGCTCCACCTCGATGGCGGCATTGGGCAACTCGCCGAAGGTTTCAGGATGGTAGAGGGCCTCCACCCGGGTAGGCGGCAGGTGGAACCGGCCCGGAGTGTTCAGTCGCAGCGTGTACTCCACCGTGTAACGGCCCTTGCGCATCACATCCCACCATGCGCGGTAAGAACGGAAACTCCGCTCTTCGAACACCGGGCTGCGGCCGTAGGCGGACTCCGCCTCATCCTGCACCGCCAGGGCGGAATCCCGCAGTCCCGTTCCCAGCAGGACCGATCCTGAAGGAATGGGGTCATCCAACACCACCCAGGACATGTCGGACTGGGCGTCGATTTCCAGCCGGACTCTCAGCAGATCCCCCACCGACCACCGCCCGGGGGTCCGCTGTTCCACCGGCTCGACCTGGCGGCGGATCCGATAGCCGGACTCGACTGCTGTGCCGGCCAACGCCGCCGAGCTGCGCACCCAGATCCACGGTGCACCGGTTCCGTCGTGGCGGGCTTCCAGGGTTTCTTTTCCCGGCGGCCAGGGCAGCTCCAGCCGCCCGCCTTCCCCGCTCTGCCGCCAGTCCAGCTCACGGAGTTCCCCGGAGAGGCGGGCGGACGACTTTCCGATGACCGGTTCCGCCTCGAAACGCTCGGCGTACTTCCGCACCGCCAGTGCGGCCCAGGCGTTGGCGGTAGTGAGGTCCCAACGGCCGTGGCGCTGGCGCGCCACGAACCCCTGGACCAAGCGCGGCACGTCATCCCCGGCGATCCCGGCTTCGAGAAAGGCAAGAATCAGGCGCGCCAGGTTGACGTCGGGCGACACCATCAGCCACCAGAGGCGGTCGCGGGCCTCGGTGGAAAAGCCCGCCACCGTGCCCTGGTAGCTGAGGCGGCTGCGGAGGATCTGTTCGGCCTGCGCCAATCCCTGATCCCGCGAGGGGCCGGCTGCCAGCCGGCGCACCAGGTTGTACCAGTCAATGACGGTGGAAGTGGGCCAAAGGTCGGGGGTGAGGGTCAGCGAAGTCAACACCTGGGGATCGGCCTGACCGTACCGGGAGAGGGCCTCCAGAGCGGCCACCTTCCGGAGGGTCAGGTCGACGGCGGGCAGGCCGTGTTCCCGCTTCACCTGTCCGGCGGCAAAGCCGGCCAAACCCTGCAGCATCCGTCCCAGAATCTCCTCGGGTATGGGCCAGCCGGCCTCGTGGGAGAGCGCGGCCACGTAGGCGGTGAGGATGTCGCTGCCCGGCCGGGGACCGGGAAAGTAACGCAGCAGGCCGTCGTCATCCACCAGCGGCGGTAGGGCCGCCATCCAGCGATCCCACAGCCGGCGGTCATTCAAAGCCACCGCCTGGGACAGGACCTGCTCCAGGCAGCCGTACGGATAAACTGCCATATAGTCGCGGGCGGAGTCCAAACTGCCCAGGAGGCTGGGGCTCAGGTCCAGCAGAATGCCTCCGCGTCCCGGCACCGCCCCTTCAGGCGCCTGCAGCTCGAGCCGGAACGGCTGATCGAGACGGGCGAAGGCAGCCTGGATTACCCGAACCGGAATCGCTGGCGCCACCTCCTGGCGCACCCGAACGCGATCCGTGTAGCCGTCGGCCGACGCCGCCAGGTCGTAGGTGAGCGATCCGATTCCCGGTGGAATTTCCACCGGAAACCCCACCACGGTGCTTTCGCCGGGACGCAATTGCACCCTGCGGGTCTGCGAGAGCTTCAGTTCGGGAACTTCCAGCGTCAGGCGGGCGGCCAGCTCCCCTGGAGAGCTGTTGCGGACTGTAAATTCCGCCGGGAAACGGTCCCCCTCACGAGCGGTAGGCGGGACGCCCGGAAACAGGGTCAGTTCCTGCGTGCTGCGAATCGAAGCGGAGCCCGTGCCGAAGCGGTCCACCCCCCCGGACGCTACGGCGACGATCCGGAACGAGGTGACGGAGTCGTTCAGGGGGAAGACCACCTCAGCCTCCCCCTGGGCATCGAGGCGCACCCGCCCCTTCCAGAACAACAGGGTGTCGAACAGTTCCCGGGTGGCCTGGCGTCCGCCGCCGCCACCCTGGGGAACCGCTTTCAGCCCGAAATGGCGTTTCCCCACCACATGCATCTGGGCGGTGGAGGTCTGGACCCCATGACCCCGCTCGGCCATCATCGTTTCCAGGAGGTTCCACGAGGGGTTGGGGGCCAGCTCGAGGAGTCCTTCATCGACGACGGCGACAGCGACCTCCGAGTTCGGGGGCGGTGGTTGGCCGTCCGCGGCCGTCACCCGGATCCGTGCCCGGCCGGTCTCCCGAACCCGGTACACCTCCTGGTCCGGCTGGACCTTGACCTCCAGCCGGTTACGGGCCCAGCCCACGCGGACCGAAGCGAAACCCAACTTGTAGGCGGGCTTCCCGAGATCCACAAACGCGGTGGGTGCGGTCCCCTCGACCCGCCCGCGGACAACCAGCACCGACACAAAAACGTTGGGAGCATCGGCGGCTTCAAGGGGGACCTCAACGGTAGCGCCGGTCCCTTCAAGAATGGTGATCTGGTGGCGGGAAATCCCTTCCCTCTCCACCGTGACCAGGGCGGTGGCGCGACGGAACGGCATCTGGACCTGGAAACGTGCGCTTTCCCCTGGTTGGTATTCCTGTTTCTCGGGAAGCACGTCAATGCGGTCGTGGTCTTCCGCCTCGTACCAGGCCTCTTCTCCGCCGGAGACCCAGACTTCGCGGCTGGAGCGGAACCAGCGGCCGGCCTCGTCCGCCACCCGGGCCTCCAGAATGAGGTTTCCCGACGCCGGTGACGTCGCATCACAGCGGACAATTCCCCGGTCGTCGCTGGTACCGGTGCATATGGCGCCCAGACGGCGGGTTTGCCGCACATGCTCGTAGGCGTAGAAGCCGCCGACCAGGCGTTTGCGGTGGGACAGGAAGGAACGCTGGTAGAGGTCGACCTCCACCGGGACGTCTGCCAGAGGTTGCCCCCGGAGGTCGGTGACCGCCACTTCAAAGCCGAGCCGGCGGTTCGGCATCCGCCAACTGTCGGTCTTGATGCCCGCCAGCCGTCCGGCCGGCCACAGCGGGATGCGGCTGCTTACGGTCTGGATGACCCCGTTGGGATCGCGGAATTCCAGTTCGGCGCCCAGCTCCAACGGCCGTTCCAGTGCACCGGGGGCTTCCACAGCCACCCGGACACCGCCCGACTGGTCCAGCACCGCCGGAATCCGTCGAAGTTCCGGCCGTGTTTCCTCCGGCTCCTCGCCCGCCCGCACGGCTTCCTCCTGGATGGGACCGCCGCCGAAAGAGTAGTTCGGCCACCGGTCGAAGCTGGGCCCCGAAGTCGGCTGGAACTGATAGCGCACCACCACCGGAAGACCCTTCGCCGGGCCTCCCGAGAGGTACTCCACCGTGGCATCCAGCTCGATTCGGGCGGGAGCCACCAGGGGATCAGCGGGACCCTCCAGGGCCGCCCGCATCAGTGGAACACGGAACTCCTGCACCTGGAGCGAGCCGCACGGCCACTCCCGGGACGCTTCCCCCTCGTCACCGGGCAAGTCAGGGGAGACTGCCTGCTGCAACGCCAGGGAGTACGTGCCCAGCTTGGCGTCCCGCGGGATTTCCCACTCGGACTCCGCCACGCCGTCTTCAGCCCAGGTCAGGTCCAGGCGATAACTGTCCCCCGAACCGAGATGGCGGATCACCAGTACGCCGGGACGCCGGCCGGGCGGGACCGGCAGCAGCCCGGCAGTCGACTTGCGCCGCAAGACGTGCTTCATGTGGACTGTCTCGCCGGCGCGAAACAGGCTCCGGTCGAGGATGGTGTGGGCCAACAGCAGGCTCCCGTCGTAGACTCCCGGCAGGCGGAATCGCCAGGGCTCGATTCCCTCGTTCCAGTCCGTGTGGACAAAGCTCATGTCTCCTTCGGTACGGGCCGTGATCAGGAGCCCCGAACCGTAGCTCGACCAGGAACAACGGGGAGCCTCGCCGGGCGGAGGAAGCTGGTCGGTCGCCGCCGCTCCGTCTCCTCCCGTCCGGCCCTCCCAGACCAGTTCCCCCCGGCAGTTCCAGGCTTGCAGCAACGCGCCTGCCACAGGTCGGGCGGTGGAAAGCGAGGTGACCCAGATCAGCGAGTTCTCGATCCCCCACTTCAGATGGACTCCGAGGTCGGTGACCAGCGCCGAGGTGGCCACGTACATCGGTTGCGGTTTCTCCAGCAGCGCCTCACCCAACACCCGGCTCTGCAGTTCCACCACGTAAAACCCGGGGCCGGGCAGCGGAATTCCCAACACTTCGAAAGAGGACTCTTCGTGTGGTCGGGGGATCGAGAGCGATTCCGGGCGGACCAGAGTGCTCGAGAACACCGAGAATCCGCGGCTGTCCCAGCTCAACGACTCCAATCGGGTCAACCACTCGAGAATCTGGAGAGGGTTGTCCGGGGAAAGCCGGAGTTGGGACCCCGACAGAACCGGCGGCCCGTCCACCGGCAACAGCTCCAGTGGGAAAGGCGATTCCAGGTGCCGCACAGTTACGGGCAGCACGGGGTCCGAGGCTTCGATGATCCCAAAACTGCCCGCAAACTTCGCCAGCGGCGGGTAGCGGTCAGTGCGGACGGTCAGCGGGAAGCGGTCGGCATTCACCAGGGGGCGTCCTGCGTCGTCCCGGATCCCCGGCGGCAGTTCCAGCCGGAACTCCGCGGAGGGAGGAAACGGAGGAGAGAAGCTCAGGGTCTGCACGCTGTCCCCGGGCTGCAGGCGGATCTCCTGTAGAAAACCGTCCGGCCCGGTCAGGCGGGTTCCCGCCAGCCGTTCCGACGCCACCGGCGCAGAAAACTGAAGCCGCATCGGCGTCAGGGGGATGCATTCCCGATCCGCGTTTTCGCGGGCGCATCGAAACTCCGCCATGAACTCGGACCGGGTCTCGAACTCGTAGACCTGATCCTGGAGCGTCGCCACCCCGCTGGGAGAAGCCACTCCCCTGCCCCAAACCAGCCGGAAGCGGCGAGCCGACGGCAGCGTCTGCCGCGGCCGGATCAGCAACAGGTGCTCCCTGGGCGTCTCTCCCAGCCACTGGCTGCGGAGAATTTCTTCCCGGCTCTCCCCCTCGACGATGGTCACACTTACCTGGCTGGCCAGTCCTTCCACCACCAGGAAGACGTGTTCCAAAACCGAGCGCGCATCCACTTCGCCGTCCAGAAAGAGGATGAAAACCGGGTCCTCCACCACCTCCCGGGAGCCTTCCCAAGGAATGGAGCGGGTGATGGCCGGACCTCCGGTGGAGAACCGGAACAGGGTACGACCGGTCATGGCGGACCCGTCCAGCGCCCGCAGCTCCGGCTTCAGCAGAAAGCTGCACTCGACGCCCGCGCTCAGGTCCTGCGCGAAGTCGTACACCCAGTTCAGCTGGTCGAGCCACCGACCCTGTCCTGGGGGGGGACACGTCACGGCGAAGGGCTCCACCGGAGTCCCCGGGTCACCGAAGGGAACCATGGGAGTCGTGAACTCGACACGGACCTGGCGTACGCCCCGCACCAGTCCCTCCGGCGAGAACCGGCGCACGGATCCGCCCGGCAGGGACTCGCACAGAGCGAAAGACAAGCCGAGGAAGGCCGCAGCGGACAGGTAGGGGGAACGCATGTCGGTGATTCTACCCCGGGGAGTCGGGAGGCGGGAGTTGGGAAACAGGAGGGGAGTCGGGAGTCAGGAAACGGGAGTCGGGAGTCAGGAAACAGGAGTCGGGAGTCAGGAAACGGGAGTCGGGAGTTTGGACGCGGGAGAAGAGAGCCACGTGTGACGGCTTTGGAGGGAGCACTACGGGCTGCCTGCGGGACCCGCGCCCTTATCCCCAGTCTCGACCGCGCTGACCCGGGGGCGTGCAGCAGGGACGTCCGGCAACCCGGCAGGCGGCAGACCGGCCCCCGAGGCCGCATTCTTCCTCCCGACTCCTGTTTCCTGACTCCCGACTCCTGTTCCCTGTCTCCCGACTCCTGACCCCTGACTCCCTCAACCCAGAAACGGCAGATCGAGACGGTGACGGCGCGCCGACTCGATGGCCTCCGGATATCCGGCATCCGCGTGCCGCATGATCCCGGTGCCGGGATCCGCAGTCAGCACCCGCTCCAGCCGCCGGGCGCCGGACTCGGTACCGTCCGCCACGCATACCATCCCGGCGTGGATCGAGTATCCGATACCCACCCCGCCGCCATGATGGATCGAAACCCAGCTCGCCCCACAGGCGGTGTTCAGCAGCGCGTTGAGCAGGGGCCAGTCGGCGATGGCGTCCGAGCCGTCCCGCATGCCCTCCGTCTCCCGGTTGGGAGAGGCCACCGAACCGCAGTCCAGATGGTCCCGTCCGATGACGACTGGAGCCGAAATCCGGCCGCTCTGCACCAGACGGTTGAAACGCAGTCCCAGCTCGGCCCGCCGTCCGTACTCCAGCCAACAGATTCTGGCCGGCAGCCCCTGAAACCGCACCTTCCTGCGGGCCGCCTGAATCCAGCGCGTCAGGTGCTCATCGTCCGGAAAAGCCTCCAGCACCTCCCGGTCCGTCATTTCCAGGTCCTGGGGATCGCCCGAGAGAGCCACCCACCGGAACGGGCCGGAACCCCGGCAGAACAGGGGACGGATGAACAGCGGGACAAAACCGGGGATCCGGAAAGCTTCTTTCAGCCCCCGGCGATCGGCCACCTGTCCCCGCAGGTTGTTGCCGTAGTCGAACGTGCGGGCCCCGCGTTCCTGCAGGGTAAGCATGGCCTGGACGTGGCGGACCATCGAGTCCAGAACGGCGGACTCATAGGCAGCGTAGTCCCGCCGTCGCAACTCGGCCGCCTGCTCCAGCGAGTAGCCGGCCGGGATATAGCCCCTTTCAAGATCGTGGGCTGCCGTCTGGTCGGTGAGAACGTCGGGCGTGAGTCCGCGGCGCACCAGCTCCGGCAGCACGTCGGCGATGTTGCCCAGCAGACCGATCGAGAGTGCTTGCCGCCGTTCCCGCGCCGCCAGCACCCGATCAAGGGCCCGGTCCAGATCGGTTTCCATCCCATCGCAGTAACCGGTTTCCACGCGGCGCCGGATCCTCGATGGATCCACCTCCACCCCCAGGAAAGCGGCTCCGTTGAGAGTGGCTGCCAGAGGCTGGGCGCCGCCCATGCCGCCCAGGCCCGCGGTAACCACCCAGCGTCCCGCCAGAGTGCCCTGAAAATGCTGTCGGGCACATTCGGCAAAGGTTTCGTAAGTGCCCTGCAGGATGCCCTGGCTGCCGATGTAGATCCAGGAACCGGCGGTCATCTGGCCATACATGGTGAGACCGAGCGCCTCCAGCCGCCGGAACTCCTCGAAGGTCGCCCAGCGGGGAACCAGGTGGGAATTGGCGATCAGAACCCGGGGCGCTTCCGCATGGGTGCGGAAGACGCCTACCGGTTTGCCGCTCTGAACCAGCAGGGTCTCGTCATCGGCCAGGCGGCGCAACGTGGCCACGATGCGGTGGAAGCATTCCCAGTTACGGGCCGCCTTGCCGGCGCCGCCGTAAACGATCAGCTCCTCCGGTTTCTCAGCCACCTCGGGGTCAAGGTTGTTCATGAGCATTCTCAGGGCGGCCTCCTGGTGCCAGCCCCGACAGCTCAGCCGGGGACCACGTTCAGCCCGAACCGTCACTGGGATCATGGCAGGCTCCTTTCCTGGGGCTATGGTAGCGCCGCCACCAGGGACGCCGCATCGGCGTCGGGCCGTCGGCGAGTCCGCCACCGCGGGCAGCCTGTTACAATCGGGAGATTCCGGAGGTCCCAGGAAGGACGGCGTTCATGGATGTCCAGAAGCTGCAGAAAGTGGTGGAAGGAACGGTCATTACCGATCCCGAGACGCTGCGTGAGCTCAGCACTGACTTCGGGCGGATGATCCAGCGGGTCCCGGCGGCCGTCTTGGGCCCGGCGTCGGCCGGTGACGTCCAGAAAGCACTGGAACTGGCCAACGAGAACGGGTGGCAGGTGGCGGTGCGGGGAGCCGGCCACTCCCAGAGCGGCCAATCCCTGATCCAGGACGGCCTGCTGCTGGACATGTCGGCCATGAACCGGATCGCCAGAGTGGACGGCACCTCGGTCTGGGCCGAAGCGGGCGCCGTCTGGCGGGACGTGGTGGATGCCGTGATGCGGGAAGGAATGATTCCGCCGGTCCTGACCAACAACCTGAATGTCACGGTGGGCGGAACGGTTTCCATGGCGGGTCTGGGAGTGGCATCCCACCGCTTCGGCACCCAGGCCGACAACGTGGAAGCCCTCGAAGTGGTCACCGGCGCCGGCGACCTCGTCCGCTGTTCCCCGCAGGAAAACCCGGATCTTTTCAACTGCATGCGTTGCGGGCTGGGCCAGTTCGGCGTGGTGACCCGGGTGAAGCTGAAGCTCCGGCGCTTCTCCCCCAACGTGCGGACTTATTACCTCCTGTATGACCATCTGGAAGCCCTGATGGAAGACCAGACGCGGATCCTCCGCCAGCAGATCTTCGACTACGTGGAGGGATGGTGCACTCCCTGCGTGCAGGGCATGCGGACATTGGGCGAAACCCGGGTTCCGTTTGCCGAGTGGTTTTACCCGGTGCACGTCTCCGTGGAATACGCCGAATCGGCGCCCTCGGACAACTTCCTGGCCAACCTCAGGTATTACCGGAAGGTGTACCAGGAAGACGCCTCCCTGGCGGCTTTTGTCCGCAGGATGGAGCCCGTCTTCGATCTCTGGCGTCAAACCGGGGCCTGGAACCTCGCCCATCCCTGGATGGAGGTGATCCTGCCCTGGGATCGGGCCCCCGAGTACATCCAGGGCGTCCTCAAGAGTTTCCCGCCGAACCTGCTGATCGGCGGCCATGTGTTGTTGTGGCCCTGCCGCGGCACCACCTCGGAGGCGCCCATGTTCATCCACCCCGGAGGGGAGTTCGTCATGGGTTTCGGGATCCTGCCGGCGGTTCCCCGTCAGTTCCTGGGCATGGCGGTCTCGCTTCTCAATCGGGCCAGCGACCTGGTTCTGCAGGTGGGCGGCAAACGCTATCTGTCGGGCTGGATCGAGTTCGACGCCGAGCGCTGGAAGGCTCACTTCGGGGACATGTGGCCGCGGCTGCGACAGTGGAAGCAGTTCTTCGACCCCAACCGCGTCCTGAGTCCGGGCTTCATCGTTTGGGACTGATGTTCCCTGGGCCATGCTCTTCAGACTGGATCGCGTCGGCAAGGAATTCGGCGGCTCCTGGCTGTTCCGGGAGGTGAACGTCCAGGCCGATCCGGGCGACCGGATCGGGCTGATCGGACGCAACGGCGTGGGCAAGACCACTCTCTTCTCCCTGATCGACGGTCGCTTGGCTCCGGACGCCGGCACCGTCCACCGGGCAGGTGACTTGGCGATCTCCAGAGTGGAGCAGATTCCCCACTTCGAGCCGGAACGAAGTCTGCTGGCAGAAACGCTCACCGTGTTTGCGGAACTTGCCGGAATGGAGCGCCGGATGCGGGATCTGGAAGCTCGAATGGCCGACGGCGACCACTCCGAGGCGCTGGGACGCGATTACGAAGCGCTGAAGACCCGGTTTGAGTTTCTCGGCGGCTACGACTACCCGGCCCGCACCGAAAACGTGCTATATGGGCTCGGTTTTTCGGCGGCTGATCTGGAGACACCATGCGGCCACCTGAGCGGGGGCCAGCGAAGCCGGCTGTCGCTGGCTCGGGCGCTGTTGCGGCCCGCCGACCTGATGCTGCTGGACGAGCCCACCAACCATCTCGATCTGAGCGGGATCCTGTGGCTGACCGAGTTCCTCCGCAGCCGGCGCACGGCCCTGGTGGTGATCAGCCACGACCGGCGGTTTCTTGACCAGGTCACCCTGAGGACCTGGGAAATGGAGGCCGGACGATTGTTCGAGTATCCGGCGCCTTTTTCCCGCGCCCGCGTCCTCCGCGAGGAGCGGGTACGCCTGCAGCGGGAGGCCTGGGAACGGCAACAGGAGTGGCGGCGCCGGACCGAGGATTTCATCCAGCGGAACATCGCGGGCCAGAAGACACGGCAGGCCCAGTCCCGCCGCAAACAACTGGAGCGCACCGAGTGGTTGGATCCGGTCGAAGCGCCCGCAGCCGATCCACACTTCCGCTTTCCTCCGGTACCCCGGGGAGGGAGCCTGGCGGTGGAGCTGGCGGAGGCCGAAATCGGATACCCGGGTCGGCCGCTGCTCAGTGGAGTCTCATTGCGGGTCGGGCGGGGAGAACGGATCGGGATTGTCGGCGGCAACGGCAGCGGCAAGACTACCCTCCTGCGTTGTCTGGCGGGAGATCTCCCGCTGCTGGGCGGCCGGCTGCAGTGGGGCCACCAGTGCGTTCCCGCCTACTTCGCCCAGGAGGCACGGTTCCAGGCGGAGGATGCCACGGCGTTCGACGTGCTCGCACGCCTGATGCCCGGCTGGTCCGATGAGGAACTGCGGACGTTTGCCGCCCGCTTCGGATTTCGCGGGGAGGACATCTTCAAGCCGGTTTCCGGCCTGAGTGGAGGCGAACGCAGCCGCCTCGCCTTCGCCCGCCTGTTGATGACGCCCTGCAACCTGCTGATTCTGGACGAGCCCACCAACCACCTGGACATCGCCGCCCGGGAAGCGCTCGAGGCGGCGCTTGGGGAGTTCGAAGGGGCGCTGGTGGTGGTCTCACACGACCTGTATTTCCTGGAGCGGGTGGTCAGCCGCCTGCTGGTTCTCCGGGAGAGACGGCTGGAGGAGGTGCCTGATCTGGAGGCGGCGGTGGCCTCGCTGACCGCCGGGGCGGCCGGGCGCGCCACCTCCCGTCCCGCCGCCTCCCCCGAGCCCGCCGTCGGCCGGTCGGGGCTGTCCAAGAACGAACGGCAGCGCCTGCAGTGGCGTCTGCAGGAGCTGGAAAGTCGGATCGCGGCGCTGGAACGCTGCCGGACAGAAGTGGAGGAGGCACTGCACTCAGGCGACGGGGATCACGTCCGACTGCGCGAGCTGGCGCTGCAGTTCGAGGATCTCGACGCCGAGCTCAAGGCCCTGTACAGGGAGTGGGAAGAGCTCGGGCTCAGGCTGGAACAGTGAGGCTGGCCGCCGCGTGAACTTGGGAATGGGACATGGGGGACATCAAGGACTTGGAGACCAGGGACGCGATGGGTGCCGGGGGGGCGGTGGGGCCCCTGAAAGCACTTCGGTCCCTGAAGGCCGCTTGACTCTGCCGGAACCAGTTCTCAGGTTCCGGAAGCGACCGGCGCCCGGATTGGGATCTGCTCTTCGATCTGGATATGGAACGCCTCCAGGCCCGAGAGCCGCTTGGGGTGGTTGGTCAGCAGACGCACGCGGTGCAGGCCGAGATCGGCCAGGATCTGGGCGCCGATCCCATATTCCTTGAAGGTCGTTTGTTCGTGGCGAGTGCGATGTCCTTCCCGCTGGTCCCGGACTTCCGCCAGGAGTTGCGCTTCCCGGTCGCCGGTACGGAGGTAAACCAGAACTCCCCGGCCCTCCTCCTCGATCATGCGCAGGCTCGTCCGCAGTTCATGGCTCTCATCCAGAAGCCGGCTACCAAACACGTCGCACAGGATGGATTCAGTGTGCATCCGCACCAGCACCGGGGCATCCCCTCTCAGATCGCCCTTCACCAAGGCCAGATGCCGCCTTCCATCCAGCTTGCTTTCGAAGAGGTGGAGCTGGAAGTGGCCGAAGTCGCAAGGAAAGGGAACCGTTTCCACGCGCCGGACGAAACGTTCCGTGCGCAGCCGGTACTGAATCAGATCCACCACCGAGATGATGCGCAGACGGTGCTTGGCGGCGAAGGCTCGCAACTCTTCCAGCCGGGCCATGGAGCCGTCAGGGTTCATGATTTCGCAAATCACGCCTGCCGGCGCCAGTCCCGCCAGCCGCGCCAGATCCACAGCGGCCTCGGTTTGGCCGGCGCGTTCCAGGACGCCCCCTGCCCGGGCACGCAGCGGAAACACGTGTCCTGGGCGGATCAGATCCTCGGGGCGGGTTGACGGGTGGATGGCGGTCAGGATCGTCATCGCCCGATCCGCCGCCGAGATCCCGGTGGAAACGTTGCGGCGCGCCTCGATGCTGACGCAAAAGGCGGTGCCGTGGGGAGACTCGTTTTGGGCGACCATCGCCGGGATCCGCAACTCGTCCAGCCGCTCCCCGGTCATGGGCATACAGATCAGGCCGCGGCCGTGGGTCGCCATGAAGTTGATGGCCTCGGGGGTTACCTTCTCGGCGGCCATCGTCAGGTCGCCCTCGTTCTCGCGATCCTCTTCATCCACGACGATCACCATCCGGCCGTCGCGGATGTCCCTGATCGCCGCCTCGACTTCCTCAAACCCCATAACGTTTCCAGCTGCTCGCTTCTGCCGTTCGTACACCCGTCTCTGGACGGATTCGATCGGCGCATTATACGACGCTCTCCGGGTTCGAGGCGCGGCGCGCGCCGGCGGAGGTCACTGGGCCGGCCTGACCGCCCATCACACCAGCGGCACGCAGAGACAGGAAGAGTGGATCGTGATGTCGGCTTCCGACCAGACTTCCTGGAAGCCGGCCCGCACCCGCTCCGCCTCCGCCGGACGTCCGAGCCGCTGCAATGTTTCGGCCAGCCCGTAAAGCGACCAGCCGTTGTTGGGATTGCGTTTCAGGTCCTCCTGGTAAACCTCCAGCGCCTCCTGGTGACGTCCGGCGACCAGCAGAACCACGCCCAAGGGATGCCGCGTCGGCTGGATCCAGTCCGGGGGCTCGTCATAGCGCAGGGTGTCTTCCACGGTCACCGCCCGCCGCAGCTCTTCGACGGCGGCGTCGAGCCTGCCTTCTGCCACCAGGATCTCTCCAGCCGTCAGGTGCTCGGCCACTTTCAACAGATCGTGGCTCCGGTTGTTGCCGAAAACGGCATCCGGGGGAACCTGCCCGCGCGCAGCCAGGAAAGCCTGCTGTTCGGCCCGCGCCTGCTCCACCTGCTTGCCGGCCGCATAGGACACCGCCCGGGCCGCGTGGTGAAAGGCGCGGGTGGTGGGAAAGAACTCGGGAGGTTCCGGCATCGCGAGCACTTCGTCCCACCGGCCGAAACGCAGCCGAACCTCGTAAGCCATCATGAAGAAGCCGTCCACCACCGGCGCGTACTCCCGTTTGAAATCCTCGGGCATCTCCGCCAGCATCTCGTCGATATGCCGGATGGCCAGCGCGCTCTGCCCGCTCATCATTGCGGCAAACGCCAGCATGTGGTGGTTGTGGGTCATGTAGATTCGGTACAACGCCTGTTGGGGCCGCCTGGCACGGTAGGCCCGGTCGGCGATGATCGCCTTTTCATTGGCTGCGATCGCCTTCTTCCAGTTGCCCAGCCGGATGTCGATATGGGATGGCATGTGCTGGTTGTGGCCCAGACCCGGCTGCAGATCTCGAAGGGCGTCGGCGGCTCGGGCGGCCCGCTGGGGCTCGGGCGATGCCTCCACCGCGTGAATATACAGATGCAGACCGAACGGATGCCGGGGGTTGAGTTCCAGAACCCTGTCCAGGGTGGCGACGATCTCCTCGGTCCCCGGCTGGGGTTTGCCGCCCTCGGTCCACAGGTCCCAGGGCCGAAGATTCATCATCGCCTCGGCGAACAGGGCGCCGACGTCCGCATCCGCCGGATACTTCGCCCACAACCTGCGCATCTCGTCCGCGTAGGCGCGGTCCAGCTCCGAACGGTCCTCCACCTGCGGCCAGCGATACCGGACCTTCGCCGCCCGGATCAGATCCCGCTCCACCTCGGGCACACCCCCCAGGAGAGCCGACGCCCTATCGAGCGCCTCCACAGCCTCCTTCTCCTGCTCCGGCGGCACCATGATGAAGTTGATATGGGGTCCGTTGGCGGCCGCCAGCCCCCACCACGCCATCGCGCACTTCGGGTCGTGTCGGGCGGCGGCGCGGAACGAGCGCCGGGCTTCAGCATGATTGAAAGCGTACAGAAAATTCAGGCCCTGGTTGAAGAACTGCTGCGCCATGGCCGAGGTGGTGGAGATATTGCGGGTGTGGGGACCAGTCCCGTCGAAGAGGATCTCCTTCTCGTCCACGACCGGGGGTTCCCCCGGCGGCGCCCACGCCGCAATGAACAGAAATGCCGGACCGACCACACCGGCCGCCGCGGCGATGCGAAGGGTCAGGCGAGATGTCCACGGTGTAAGCCGCCGGGGCGGTTGGGACACCCGTTCCACTAAGGATTTAGGCTGCGTATCCATGTTGTTCTCCTGAAAGCCGGAAGGATCGGCAGGGAGCAGCACCGTTGAGCAGGATTCTACCGCAACGGTTAGGGCCAGGAGTCTTATGGAAACGAGGTGAGGGATTCCTTTGCGGGGTACTCCCCTGCTGACCCCCGGTCCAGCCGCACAGTCGTCACCCCCAGATGCCGGCTCGCCGGAAGTGCCGGGAGCGCGAGGGCGGCCTCAGTCCCGGGAGCCGGACCTCCTCGGGTGCAACGCCCGCGAAGTGTGAGTGCCAAAAGTCCCGCGCCGGACACGTCTCGGCACCCCTGCAGCGTACCACCGGACCGTCCGGCGGGGATGGTTGCGCGTGAACCCTCTGGAACCCCTTCAGGGTGCCGGCCTCCTCCTTCCTGCCCGCCGTTCCGGAGGTCTCCGCTGCGCTCCGACCTCCGGCGACTCTCTGGCATCCCCTCGGCGATGCCGTCTCTGGCCCGTGGCCCGGCAAAGTACGCTGAAGGCGTGCGACAAACTCAGCATCCGTCCGGGATGGACGGCCCCGACACCCGCGGAAGCCTGTTTCCGCCTTTCCCGTCCCGGCTGCCTCCGAACCGACCGGACAGGCCTGCGAGTTAAGCAACACCAATTCAGTGGACGGGCGGCAGCTTCTTGATCCAGCGCAGGCTGTTCTTCTGGGTGGTGGAGATCGCGGCCAGACGCTCCCGGTAGTAAGGGTTGGAGTGCTCGATGAGCAGCGGATTGTCGGCGTGGTCCAGGAACAGCCAGCGCCCCTTGCGGCTGTCTTCCACCTCAATCGCCGGCACCCCCACCTCGCTGCGATCAACCGTCAGCTTGACCGTGGTCCGGCCTTTCAACTCCAGAACCACCGGAAACGCATTCAGCAGAACTTTGGCTTTCCCCTTCCCGGACAGTTCGGCGAACAGGTCCTGGGAAAGCCACTTGATGAGGGTGTCCGAGGACTCGCTGTCCACTCCGGGTTCAAACAGCCCCGACAGGGTCAGCTTGCGGGCGGAGCGAACCGCCTTCCGGGACAGGTGCACCGTTCCCTGATGGCTCTCCGACTCCCACTCCATGACCCGGTCCGGCAGAAACCGCGCGATCCGCACCACAAACTGCCGTTCCTGATCCGCGGCGGTGTTGTGGTAGATCAGCACGGTGTGCGGGCCGAACTCAGGAATCGCGGACGTGGAGCCCGGGGCCCCCTGGACCCAGAGCCAGACGGACATGATGCTCCACATACTTGCTGATGATGTCCGCTTCCAGGTTGACCCGATCCCCCTCGCGGAGATCGGACATGTTCGTGACTTCCATGGTATGGGGAATGATGGTGACCTCAAACCAGTCTTCTCCCACGCCCGAGACCGTCAGGCTGATTCCGTTGAGAGCGACACTGCCCTTGAATACACAGTACCGCAGAACCTCGTCCGGAGCTTGGACCCGAAACACCCAGGAGTTCCCCTCGATCCGGATGCTCCGGACCCGTCCGGTGGCATCCACGTGTCCCTGCACCAGATGTCCGCCCAGGACGTCGGACAGCCTGACAGGGGGCTCCAGATTCACCGTCGAGCCGGGACTCTTGTCTCCCAGATTGGTGCGACGAAGTGTTTCCGGGGTGGCGTCCACCTCAACCCACCTGCCGCCTTTGTCGGTCACCGTCAGGCAGACTCCGTCCACACTGATGCTGCCGCCGCGTTCCAGCTCGTCCCACACCCCGGAGCATTCGAAGCGCAGGGTGACTCCGCCTGCCGCCTCCCTGATCTCCAGGATCTTTCCTTTCTCCCTGACAATTCCCGTGAACATGGTCAGCTCCGCCGTCGAGTAGGGCTTCTTTCAGCGCTGCCGGCGCGAACCCGACCGGGGAGGGCGAACCGCTCGGCCCGGGCGGTGTGCCATTCGCCGCCGGCTCGGGTGCGCCGCCGGCTCCGCCGGGTCCGCTCCGCCGCGGCCGGTCATCGCCTGGCGAAGCTGGTGAATCTCCCGCTCGGTCAGTTCCCGCCACTGACCCGGCCGCAAACCTGCCAGAGTCAGCGGACCAATGGCGACCCGCCGCAGACGCATCACCCAGCAGCCGATCGCCTCGAACATCCGCCGGATTTGCCGGTTCCTGCCCTCCCTCAGCACCACTTCAAACCACATGTTGGGGGAATCCTTGAGGCAGCGGATGGTGCAGGGCGCAAAGGTCTCGTGTTCCGACAGGGAAAGTCCCCGCCGCAGGAGGTCCAGCCGGGCCTCCGCCGGCCGGCCGGCCACCTTGACCTGGTAAACCTTCGGCAGGGTTCCTGCACGGGTCAGACCGCGGGCCATGCCGCCGTCGTTGGTGAGGACCATCAGACCTTCGCTCTCGTAGTCCAGGCGCCCGGCGGGATACAGGCGGAACCGGCAGGGAACCAGCTCGGTCACGACCCGCCGGCCTTCGGGGTCGGAAACGGCACTCAGGACCCCGGCCGGCTTGTGCACGGCGAAATAGACCAGCGGCTCCGGCTGGAGCAGCCGACCGTCAACCTTGATGTGGTCCCGGTGGGGATCGGCTTTGACCCCGAGTTCGGTGACTTGACGGCCGTTGACGGTTACCCTGCCCTGGCGGATCAGCTCCTCGGCCTTGCGCCGGGATGCAACCCCCGCGCGGGCGATGATCTTCTGCAACCGTTCCAAGCGCTGCTCGTTCACGACAGTCCTGCCGTCGGCCCGGCGGGGCGACACCCGAAGGCCGGCCGCTTCAAGGTACCACGAATTCGACAAAGTCCTTGATCATGCGGGCCGTAAGTCCCCAGATCACTTCTCCCCGGTAATCCCAGAAATAGACCTCCCGGACCCGTCCCCGCACCTTGCGCAGCTCCACCGCCGGCGGCGTGTCGGCAAAGAAGCGCACCGGGACTTCAAGAACGTACGCCACTTCCACGGGATGGGGGTGGTAGACCGTCCCGGAATCCACCATTCCCACCACCGCCCGGACGCGAAGGCCGGTAACCGCCCGGTATTCGTGAAACAGGCCAAGCACCTCGACTGATTCCGGGGGGACCCCGAGCTCCTCGGCGGTTTCCCGCAGCGCGGTTTCCACCAGATCGGCGTCTGACGCTTCACGCAGTCCGCCGGGAAATGAAATCTGCCCCTTGTGGGTGGCGACCGATTCGGTCCTCCGGGTCAGCACGAAGCAAAGGTCCGGGTTCCTTTGAACCAGCCCCAGCAGGACCGCTGCCGGTCGGCCCCGGGCGAGGGTGCGGCAGCGCAGGACCGCCAGCTTGGCCCGAATGGTGGCGCGATCGTCCATGGGGTCAGATCATTCCGTACACTTCCTCCGCGATGTCCACCGGGGGTACGTGCCAGATCTGTTCGTTGTACTCGCGGATGGAACGGTCGCTGGAGAAGCGGCCGATACGGGCGACGTTCAGGATGGACATGCGCTGCCAGGCGTCCGCATCACGAAACGCCCGGGCCGCCCTGTCCTGGGCTTCCAGGTAAGCGTCGAAGTCCGCCAGCACGCAGTAGAAATCCCGCTCCAGCAATTCACCGGTCAAGGGGGCAAAGATGCCCGGTTCATCGGGGTTGAAGAAATCGCCAGCCACCGCATCCAGGGCCTCCCGCAGCCGCGGGCTCCGCTCATACCACTCCCGCGGTCGATAACCGGAAGCCTTCAGCTGGACCACTTCATCGGCGTTCAGGCCGAAGATGAACATGTTTTCGGCCCCCACCTCGTCCCGGATCTCGATATTGGCGCCATCCAGGGTGCCGATGGTGAGAGCACCGTTCAGGGCGAACTTCATGTTGCCGGTCCCCGAGGCTTCGTAGCCGGCGGTGGAGATCTGCTCGGAAAGGTCGGTGGCGGGGATGATCTTCTCCGCCAGGGAAACCGAGTAGTTGGGAAGGAAGACCACCCGGAGCCACTTCTCCACCACCGGGTCCCGGTTGACGCGGGCGGCCACTGCATGAATGAGCTTGATGACCAGTTTCGCGTCATGGTAGGCGGGGGCGGCCTTGCCCGAGAAGATGACGGTCCGCGGAGTGTAATCGCCCTGCGGGTCGCTGCGGATGCGCAGGTAGAGCGAAATGACGTGCAGGATGTTCAGAAGCTGGCGTTTGTAAAGATGGAAGCGTTTGACCTGCGAATCGAACAGGGAATCGATGTCGAGGGAAACGTCCAGCTCCTTCTCGATGTACCGCTTGAGCAGGATCTTCTGGGACTTCTTGATGTTGGCCCAGGCAGCCCGGAACTCGGGATCTTCAGCAAACGGCTCGAGTTTGCGGAGCTGGGAGAGATCGGTGACCCAGTCTTCCCCGATCCGTTCGGTGATGCACTGGGCCAACAGCGGATTGGCCACCTTCAACCAGCGGCGGGGGGTGATGCCGTTGGTGATGCTGCGGAACTTGCCCGGATAGAGCCGGTGGAAATGGGGGAAAATCCGGGTCTTCAGGATCTCGGTGTGGAGGGCGGCCACGCCGTTGACGGACTGCGAGCCCACAATGGCCAGGTTCGCCATGCGTACCGCCCGCACCGGCCATTCCCGGATCAGGGACAACTCCGCAACAACAGCGTCATCTTCGGTGTATTCGCTGCGCACCCAGTCCAGGAACCGCTGGTTGATTTCGTAAACGATCTGGAGATGGCGGGGAAGCAGGCTGCCGAACAGCTCGACCGGCCACTCCTCCAGCGCCTCCGGGACGACCGTGTGGTTGGTGTAGCCAAAGCAGCGGGTGGTGATGTCCCAGGCTTCCTCCCAACCCAGCCCCTCTTCGTCCAGCAGGATGCGCATCAGCTCCGGGATGGCCAGCGAGGGGTGGGTATCGTTGAGCTGGATGAAAATCTTCTCCGGGAGCTGCCGGCAGTCATCGTGCTTGAGGCGATAGGCCGCCAGAATGTCCTGCAGGGAGGCGGAGACAAAAAAGTACTCCTGTTTCAGGCGCAAGACCTTGCCCTGCATCGAGGAGTCGTTGGGATAGAGGACCTTCGAGATGTTCTCCGAGCGATACTTGTTTTCGACCGCGGCGAGATAGTTGCCCCGGTCGAACTCGCCGAAACTGAACTCGTGCGTGGCCTTGGCGGACCAGAGACGCAGATTGTTGACGGTGTTCGACTTGTAGCCGGGGACGGGGACATCCCAAGCCACCGCCAGCACGTCTTCGGTATCCACCCAGCGCACGCGTTCCCGTCCCTGGGGGTCCCGCCAGGTCTCCGTCCTGCCGAAAAACCGTACCCGGTACTTCAGCTCCGGACGGATCGTTTCCCAAGGGTTGCCGTAGCTTAACCAGTTGTCCGGCTGCTCCACCTGGTAGCCGTTGCGGATCTCCTGGCGGAAGATCCCGAACTCATAGCGGATGCCGTAACCGCACGCCGGCAGACGCAGGGTGGCGAGGGAATCCAGATAGCAGGCGGCCAGACGGCCCAGACCGCCGTTACCCAGGCCCATGTCGTATTCCACCTCCATCAGGTCCTCGAGGATGACGTTGTCGGCCCGCATGATGTCGCGGCACTCCTCGTAGTAGTCCATGTTGATGAGGGTGTTGGCCAGTAGCCGTCCCATCAGGAACTCCAGGGAGAGGTAGTAAACACGGCGGGCGTCCTGTTGCCAGTAAGTCTGTTGGGTGCGCAGCCAGCGGCGGACCAGGCGATCCTTGACCGCCATCGAAAGCGCCAGGTAGTAGTCGTATTCGGTGGCGGTCAGACGGGTCTTGACCAGCCCGAACTCCATATGTTCAGCGAACTGGTTGCGCAGCGAGAAACCCGCTCTGCGAACGGAATCGGTGAAGAAGGTGGATTCCAGCCGGCCGTTGTCGTCTAGCGCCATTCCGAGTCTCCCTCGCTGACCTTGCGTCCGTCGATGAAGACGCCGACAACGTGGGAAGTGTACTCGAGCGGATCGCCATCGAACAGCACCAGATCGGCATCCTTGCCGGGTTCCAGCGAACCCACCCGGTCGGCGATGCCCAGCAGCTCGGCCGCACCCAGGGTAGCCGCCCGCAAGGCCGCTGCTGGAGCCAGACCGTAACGAGCCGCCGCAGCGGCCTCAAACAACAGCACCCTGGTCTTGGGGACGTAGCCCTCGAAACCGGTCTGCAGGGCGAACGGAATCCCGGCCTCGGCCAGTTTGGCCGGCGTCTCCATGCTCAGGTTCTCGGTTTCGCCGAAAGCACGTTGCATGGGGGGATGGACAATCACCGGAAACCCGGATTCCCGCACCCGGTCCAGCACCAGACCCACCTCGGCGGCACCGTCCAGCCACACCCGGATCTTGAATTCCTCGGCGATGCGCAGCGCCGTCAGCAGATCCGCGGCTCGCTGGACGGTGACCAGCAGGGGGACCTCGCCCCGCAGCACGGCTGCCAGCGACTCCTTTTCCAGGTCCCGCGGCGGAGGCTCGCCCTTACCGGGATTTTCCTGCCGCTTCAGGTAGGCTTCGGCCTCCAGCAGGCGGGCCCGCAACATGGCGGCTGCTTTGGCCCGGGTCCCGGGAGAACCCTGGTCCTCACGAGCTCCGGTGCCCAGGGTGCAAGCCACCGCCGCCCAGGGGCGCACCAAGGCCTCCTCGACGGTCCTGCCCGCGGTCTTGACGATCATGGTCTGACCGGAGATCAGTTTGCCGGGACCATGACCGGTATGGATGGTGGTGGTGCCAAAGGAGCGGATCCAGCCCACCAGTGGGTCTTCGGGGTTGTAGGCGTCGATGGCCCTCAGCTGGGGCTGGATCGGTGATGAATTCTCCGTCTGCTCCTGGTCGTGGCTCTGGTTGAGGTAGCCGGTGAGGCCGACCACGGTGTGGGCGTCCACCAGTCCGGGGGTGATCACTTCCGCTTCATGAACGGTGTAGCCCGGGGGAACCGCCAGCCGGCTTCCAACGGCTTCGATCTTTCCGTCACGTACCAGGACCACCCCGTCGGTCAGGGGTTCGCCGGCCATCGTGTAGACCAGGCGTCCCTTGAAAGCGGACTGCGCCGGAAGCGGCGCCAGGGTCAGGAACAGGATGCAAAGCAGTCGACATGCCGGTTTCATTCCGCCACCTCCAGTTCCAGCCACGGGTCGGCCGCCGGCGGCTGGTCGTGCCCGGCGCCATAGCCGCCATAGGCATAGAGCCGGTCCTGGGGCCGGGTCAGGTCAAATACCTTCTTTCCTTCAACCCAAGTCTCAAGAACATGCGTGTAAGTACTGAGGGGATCGCCAGAAAGCAGGATGAAGTCGGCGTCCTTTCCCGGTTCCAGGGAACCCACCCGATCCGCCAGCTCGAGCATGCGGGCCCCGGCCAGAGTGAGTCCTTCCAGGGCCTTTTCGGGACTCATCCCGGCACGTACCGCCAGCGCAGCCGAGCGCAGGAACAGGCGTGAATCGGTAATGGGGTCGTCGGTGTGGAAGCCCACTTCGGCATCCACATCTTCCAGGGCTTTGCCGTTCCGCATGGACACCTCCCGGGTCTCCAGTTTGCCACCCGGGCTGTCCACCACAATGATGGAACTGGCCACTCCCGCCGCCTTGATTTCCGGAGCCACCTTCCACGCCTCGCTGACGTGGTGCAGGACGGTCTTGAAACCGAATTCCCGTCGAAGCCGCAGCACAGTCAGAATATCGTCGAAGCGGTGGGTGTGGTGGTGAACGATCCGCCGCCCGGAAAGCACCTCCACCAGAGCCTCCATGGCCAGGTCCCGGGGCGGGGCTTTCTCGGGGTCCGCCGCGCCGGCTTCCAGTCGTCGCTGGTACTCCTGGGCCTTGACGTACTGCTCGCGCACCAGCGCCGCTGATTTCGCCCGAGTTCCCGGAAACGGTTTGGCCCGACGGGAGTTGGTGCCGTTGGCCATCTTCATGCCGCCGGCGATCGTTCCATCGGCGTTGCGGATCAGCAGATCCTCGGTGGTTTTCCCGTCCCGGAGCTTCAGATACAGGGTCTGCCCGCTCAGCAGGTGACCCGAGCCGGGCATCACATTGACGGTGGTGATCCCTCCCGCCTGGGCCTTCTGGATCCGGGCGTCCCGGATGTTGAGGGCGTCCAGAACCCGGACCTCGGGCTGGATCGGCGCACTGGAGTCGGCCCCTTCCACCTGGCCGATATGGGAGTGGGTGTCCACCAGTCCCGGCATCAGGACCCGCCCCCCGCAGTCGGTGACCACAGCGTCCGGCGGGATCGTCACCGTCTGCCGCGGGCCGACTGCCACAATCCGGCTGCCCTGGATGAGGAGTACGCCGTCCTCGATGGGCGAACCCGAGATGGGGAGGATGCGCGCACCAACGAAGGCATGAATGGGGTCGCCCGGCGGGGCCGCCAGGCCTGAGGCCAGGATTGGAGTTCCCGCCAGAAACAACAGTCGCAACCGAGTCAACCGCATGGTCCAGCTCCTTGTTGTGAGGTTCGCCCGGGACAGGTGCGTCATTTTACAGGAGCGGTGAGCCGAGCCGAAGCCCGGTAGCGGCGGCGGACCTGATAGAGTATCGGGACCGGGCGGCGGCCCGGCCGCTGGCCGCCGCACCCAGCACAAACTCGACGGAGAGCTGCTTCATGAGAAATCTGGGAATCACACTCTATCTTGCTTTGCTTGCAGCATTTTTCACTGCCCTTCCGGCTGCCCAGGACGATCAGGACGTCCCCGAAATCGTCCGCCACATGCGGCACGTGAACGAGAACCTTCGGGCCTTGCGGGGACAGGTCGCCGATGTCGGGAGGAAAGAACAGAGCCTCCAGTTGGTGGCCCAGGTACGCCGCCATCTGCAGGCGGCCCAGAAGCTGGAACCGCTGAAAACCCAGGAACTGCCTCCCGCCGAGCGGGAGCCTTTCCTGAAAGAGTTCCGTGCCATGCTGGACAAAGTGCTGGAGGTGGTGGACGCCCTGGAGGCGGCCATCGCCGGCGGAGATGCGGCGGCGGCTCGGGAACGCCTG
>FWPU01001648.1_pt1 | contig 66004 bp, 62 predicted proteins | sample 2228361 | NCBI WGS metagenome assembly FWPU01 (sample SAMEA103939777, study PRJEB20133) | metagenome
TTCTCAAGAACGGCAGGTCTGGCGCAAGATTTTTGTCAGCAGGAGTGCGATGCCGGCGGGCGGTGGTGGTGGACCTTATGACCCTGCCTGGACAGGACCTGGTGGAACCGTCCCCGGCGCTTTTGACGATGCCTTCTATGAAGTGGTAGATACCCCGATTTCCCGCTCAGGGGGGAGGTTTTTGGAGTTCAGGAGCGCAGGAAATCAAGGAAAGGTTGGGCAGAAAAAGGCTCGGAAAGCGAAACTTGCACAAATTCATCCCACGGAAAAGAGTTTGCCGGATGAAACACTTGCTGGATGAGAAATTCTCCTGCGGTTTTGCTCACTTTTTCTCCTAAACGCTCTATTTTGCGCTCTAATTGCATTGCCCAAGCTTCTCCCATAAGGTAATTGTGATAATAAACTGGAGCAATAGAAAGGTGAATTTTACACGCCCAATCATTTTTCTGTGATCTTCCGTCTGGCGCTGGTATTTCCTGATATTTTTCCACAAGTTCCCACCAGGTGCGGTTCAGGTCTATATCTTCCGATTCATAAAGTTTGCGTTCAAAATGGCTCATTACAAGAGCCCAGCGCGTGAAAATTAAGAATCGCTCTTTTAACCTCTGCCGAGATTCTCGGGAAATTTTGTTTGCTTGGGCAGAAGGAATCTTCACATAAGTTTTCAACCACACCGGGTGTATCACCAGTCGGTCCATCAACAGGGCAACTGCTTCCGTGGTAAAAATATGCGCAGGAGTGCGAAGCCAGAAGGAATGTTTAGGATGATAATAAAGGTGATAAACCGCATGCCCAAACTCATGAAGAAGCGTTTTCATCCATCGCGCATCATTTCGGATGTTGCACAGCACACGAATATCCCCCTTGCGGTCCACATCCAGGCAGAAACCATGCGGATTTTTGCCTTCTCTTTCGTATAAATCGGAATTGGTCAGCAGTTCTCGTATGTCCATTCCCATCCCTTCGTAAGTCTTCCGCGTCACCTCCACCATATCCACATTGCGGAATAAATGATTGAGCAAAAATTCCTCTTTTTCTGGCGGTTCTTGGAAGAAAAGGTCAGCATAATGCCATGGTTGGACAGCCTCCAAGCGGAACTTCTTTTTGAGTTCTTCCCGCAAAGCATTGTGATAAGCATGAAAAAGAGGTTTCGATCCCTCATCCATTTGCTGGAGGAATCGTTGCAGAAAGGAGGGGGGGATTTCTTGAAGTTCCAGCGCCATCCGATAATAATCGGAAAATCCGAGGGAACGGGCAAGGGAATTTCTTATCCGAACTAATTGGCGCAGGTTTTCTGCCAGCAAAAATCCGATTTCCTTCCCTGCTTCCCACGCCTCCTTTCTCAAGTGGGAATCCAGCGAGGTACGGAGAATCCGGGAAATATCATTCCAGTTCACATATTTTCCCTGCACTTTCGGACGAAAAGTATCAAATGTATGTTCCAATTCAGCGGAAAGGCGATTTTCTTCCTCTCTCAGAGCCGGGTGGCCCTGACTGGCAAGAGAAATTCGCCGTAAAACATCCCATTTCCTCTGCTCGACTGGATTTTCTGCAGAACTTTGCACCCGCTTGATTGCCCGAAATACCTCAACGTTTCCAAAAAGCCCGTCCCATTCATTGTTCAAACGGATATATTTCTCTTTTGCCCTCTTTCTTCCGGTAGTTGCCAGTGCCCAATAAGCAAGATTCCGCTGTTTGAGCAGATGTTCCGCCTGTGAAAGAATTTGAGGGAGGTTTACCATCGGGTTGCTGCGTCTTCCGCCAAGACCTTTTTCACTTCAGGCCGCACAAAAAACCAAAATAGCCCGGCGGAAGCGAGAAAAAAAGCAGGTTGACCAAAAAACCTTTTCCAAGGAAACACAGCGCCAATCCATATATGGAAATCGCCTCCACCGATATCGCCTTGAACAGAATATGTTTTAACCAATAAAATCCCATAGCCAAATCCAGGATGCCAACGAAAACACAAGCCCCCCAAACCATCCAGAATACATTTGTGGATAACTCCACTTTCAACGGCTGAAACACTTCAGCCACACCAAAACCCAGCACCGGATAAAGGAAAAAAATGCGAACGCTTTGAGTGCGTAAGAGAATTTTTATTCGCTTCTGTTGCGGGTTATCGTGCGGTAAATTTTTCATCTATTTCCCCCTATTAACTTTTTGGCACCAATTTGTGTCGTTCAATGGCTTTCAAAACTGCTGGGAGAATCTCATAAAGGTCGGCGACTACGCCATAGTCAGAAATAGAAAAAATGGGCGCGTGCGCATCCTTATTGATGGCAATGATGATTTCGGAGTTCTGCATACCTGCGCGGTGCTGGACACTACCGGATATTCCTGCTGCAATGTATAACTTCGGGCGAACGGTTTTCCCCGTTTGCCCGACTTGATGAGCGTAGGGAATCCAACCGAGATCCACCACGGCACGTGATGCTCCTACCTCTCCGCCCAGAGCCTTCGCAACCTGCTGGATGAGTTGGAAACCTTTTGGGTCTCCCAGTCCTCTGCCTCCGGAAACGATGACCGATGCTTCTTCCAGTTTCACCACCAGTCGCTCCGCTGGATACCTTCCCACTTCCTCCTCTGAAAAATCAGTCTGTGACATAGAAAGAGAAATCTCTTCCCAGTTTTCAGAAGGATGAGAAACTTCCGCAAATGCGCCCGAAACTACCTGAAGCACAGCCGGAATTTTGGTGAATTCAACGAGTACCTCAAACTTCCCTCCAAATGTGGATTTTTTCCACAGCAAGGTAGAATCTTTCTGAATAATGCCTTCCACATCGGTTAAAAACGGAGCATCAAACTCCTGGGCAAGCCGGGCTCCCACTTCTCGGGAAAAGAAACTATCAGGGAAAAAGAATAATTCTGCCGGGGAATTGGCTTGCACCTGTCTCAAAAGGGAAGCAAACAACCAACCCCGATAGGGCATCAAATGCGGGGAAAAACAGGTATAAAAACGAGAAAAGCCCATTTCGCGAATTCGCTGACGCAAACGCATTACGCCTTCGGTAGGTTCTGGGGCAAAAAGCGCGGCAAATGCCGGTTTTTTTGTGATGGATGTCCAATGAATCGCGGCGGCTAACGCTGTGAGACTTCCCCCCGTTACGCTTCCTTCCAGCATCTCTACGAATGCCAAGGCTGACATTTTCATTCCTTCCTTTCCATTATATTTGTCTGAAGGAGAATTCCCACGATTTTCTCCGCTACTTCATCGGGCGTTCCTTCAATTTTTTGAAATTTTTTTGGGATACTGCGAACAGAAACAAACCGAATCTGAATGCCTGACCCTGCTAAGCCCACCTGTTCAGGGGAGAAATTGAAATCCGCTGGGGAAAGCACCTCAATTTCCTTCGTCATTGCTTCCAGAATTCCGTAAACCGAAGCGAGGCGAACGGAGACCAGATGGCGTTGAACTGTCAGAACGGCAGGGAGCGATACACTCAATTCATACATCTGGTCGCCCACGGCCTTCTTGACCATCAGTTTGCCGTCTTTCATTTCCCCGATACCGGAAATATAAGGGATGCAGGGCAAGCCAAGTGCTTGCGCAATGCGTGGTCCGATTTGCCCACCTCCTCCGTCCGCAGAGCGAATACCCGCTATTATCAGGTCATAGGGATTTTTTTTCAGCGCCGCGACGAAAATTTTTGCTGTCACGAGACCATCCGAGCCTTTCAACTCTTCTCCGGAAATGCGCACGGCTCTGTCCGCTCCCATCGCCAGATATTCTCGCAACATCTCTTCCACCCGTTCATCCGCCATTGTGATTAAATCCACTTCTCCTCCATATCGCTCTTTCAGTTGTAGACCTAATTCTACCACTGCCGCATCATCCGCATTCTGCAGATGACCATATTTTTCTCGGAGAATCCGGCTCTCGGAAACGGCGTATTCTGGCTCCGTGCTATCAGGAACCGGTTTCACTAATGCGGCAATTTTCATCCGCCTATCACCCCTGCTTTATCACTCCTTTGCCTGAAAAAATTTACCGGACGCAAACTTAAGGTTACAACCTCTCTTCCGCGCGCTTATATTTCGTCCTCTGAAAGGTAAAATTGCACCAGGGACATTTGTAGGGGGATGATTTTTCCAGAACTGCGAATTTTCTACCGCATTCACCACAAGTGTACCAAGCGATTGCCTGAGGAACATCCTGAATGGCAATCATTCGGCTCCGGCATTTTGGGCACATCATCGGTTCTTCTTCCCCCACCACAATTTCCCGACAACTCATACATTCATATCCTTTCATATCTACCTCTACTAATTATACGCTCTTGGTCGCCTTCCTTTTGTTGTTCATCTCGAAAATCGGGAAAATAGGTATAATAAAATGAGGATGGGATTTGAGGATGCAGGAAACCGCAGTAGCACAGAAGCGAACGAGGAGAAAAGGAGGTAAAGTGAAATGGAGCAAGTAGTATGGGCTACCGGGAGGAGGAAACGTGCTGTGGCACAAATCCGGGTAATGCCGGGCGCAGGCAATATTCAAGTTAATGGAAAAGATTATCGGGAATATTTTCCCCGTGAAGTGCTTCAACGGCTCTTGCGACTTCCTCTTTTCCGGGTTCCGCAAATTTCCGAGCACATTGATGTGAGCGCGAAAGTCTATGGAGGGGGAATATCCGGTCAGGCTGGGGCAGTTCGTCTGGGCATTGCTCGGGCTTTGCTCAAAATTGACCCCACCTTATCTACCGTTTTGAAAAAAGAGAAATTGCTCACAAGAGATCCCAGAGAGAAAGAAAGGAAAAAATACGGGAGAAAGCGTGCCCGCAGAAGTTTCCAATATTCCAAAAGATGACATGGAGTCCGATTTTTCTCATAGACTTCCTGCTCATCTGGTTCTTTCTTTATTGGCTGCTCAGGCTATTCAGGGACCTGCCCTTTTTAACTAATTTAGTCCTGGGAATTTCTTTGCTCCTTATGCTGTATTTTGCCGCGCAAAAATTTCAGATGGGAGTGCTCTACTGGCTTCTTGAGCGGGTCTTTCTATTAATCCCTTTGTTCATCGTGATTCTGCTTCAACCTGAAATTCGGAGCGCGCTGGAACGAACTGCGTTCACCTGGAAGCTTGCTTGGCTTTCCTCCTCTGTTTCCGAAGAGGAGAAAAAAACTGTGATTCAGGAAATCCTCAAAGCCTCTCGAAATCTTTTGCAGAGGAGTGCCGGTGGGTTAATTGTGATTGAGAACAATGTGTCTCTGGAGCCAATTGCGCAGAAAGGCATTCCCATCAATGGGGATGTCGGGACAGAAATCCTGGAATCCATTTTTTCTCCGCAGAGCGTTCTGCACGATGGAGCGGTAATCATTCGGCAGGGAAAAATCCGGGCGGCGGCTTGCACCCTGCCACTGTCCAGCAGGGAAGATTTTCCCGTCAGTTGGGGGCTTCGGCATCGAGCGGCAATCGGCATATCCGAAACTTCAGATGCCCTGGCTGTGGTCATTTCCGAAGATTCCCGCGCGGTTTCTCTCGCTCACCGGGGCAATATCTTATTTAATCTTTCTTTGCCTTCGCTGGAAAAAGAAATCCTTCTGCGATGGAAATGAAATTTCAAACTCTGTCGCACCGTATCTGGAAAACTTTTTTTGCAAATCTGGATTTAAAGGTGCTTTCTTTTCTCCTTGCTGTTCTGTTGTGGCATTATACAGCTTCTCAGAATCCCAGAGAAAGTAGAAAATTCAATGTTCCTGTTCTGGTAAAAAATCTCTCGCTGGATTATGCGCTTCTGAATCCTGAACAGGCGGTGGTGTCTGTAATTGCAGAGGGAACAATAGATGTATTGAACCGCGTGAATCCCGCAGACATTCTGTTATCTGCCGATGCGGAAAGAGCCTTGCCTCCAGTGAAAGGGGAAGGGATTTATGAATTTCCTGTGGAGGCAGATTCATTACCATTCGGATTAACCCTGCGAAATTATCCTCCTACCGTGCGCCTTGAAATCGGGAAAACCACGGAAAAAGAACTGGAAGTAGAATTCAATCTTTTAGGGGCACTTCCGCAAAATGTGGAGATCCAGCAATTATCCATTGAGCCCAGCCGTGTTCGAATTCTGGGAGCAGCGTCAGAAATTGCAAAAGCAGAAAAAGCCGTTGTGAACTTTCTTCCCAGCCACTTTGAAAAGGAGAGCATTATACGAAAGCCTGTGCAGGTCGTTGATAGAGATGGCAATGTTTTGGAAGGATTGGCAATCTCTCCACCCGATGTGCGCATCTGGATCTCCTTCGCCATCACCTCGGCAAAAAAATATGGCGTTGTCAAACCCAGAGTTTTAGGTCTTCCCGCCCCGGGTTATTACATTGAAGCGATTCGGGTGGAGCCTCAAATGGTCTTACTCACAGGGGCGCCGGAAAAATTGCCCGCCGAGCCCATCGTGGAAACTCTGCCCATAGACATCAATCAGACCACGCGGACCGTAAAGAAAACTCGCCTTCCTCTGGTATTTCCGGAAAATCGGTTTCAGGTGAGCCCTTCAGAAGTCTCGGTAAGTGTGGAAATTCGGCCCATCAATGGGGAAACAGTTCTGGAAATCCCTGTGGAAGTTTCCCCACCCGAGGGTTGGCAAGCATCTGTTGTCCCTGCGACCGTTTCGGTCACCCTCTTCGGTCCCCTGCCCGAATTCAAAAAACTCAGAGCGGGAGCAGTCCGGGCGCTGGCTCCAGTCCGCTCCACTGAAGAACTCTCCTTCGCCACAAGACTTCAGGTAATTTATCCTGAACAATTTCAGTTAATTCGCCTGTTCCCCGAAGAGGTTACGGTGAAATTAAGCAGGGCAGCAAGCCAATGATGGAGCCTCTTTTCGGTACTGACGGTGTCCGAGGCATTGCCAATCTGGAACTGACTCCAGAAATTGCCCTTTCTCTTGGTCTTGCTTTCGGGACATATCTGAAAAATCAGGGAATTTCTCTGCCGGAAGTGCTCGTGGGAAAAGACGGTCGGATGAGTGGTGATATGCTGGAAGCAGCAATTTCTGCAGGGCTGGCTTCTACCGGCTGTGTGGTGCATCAGGTCGGTATTATCCCCACCCCTGCTCTTTCCCATTTCATTGTGGCAGGATACGCCCAAGGAGGCGTGATGATTTCTGCTTCCCACAATCCGGTACAAGATAATGGAATTAAATTTTTCCAGCAGAATGGCGAAAAACTTCTGGATGAACAAGAAAAGCAGGTGGAGGAAATCTTCCGGGAAATCAGATGGAATCGGGCAAACCCTACCCATACGGGGAAAATATGGCACCGCCCGGAATGGAAGCAGAAATATATAGACCTCCTACTTCATCTGCTCCCGATTCCGCATACAAAAGGAGGGAAGAGGGAAATCATTCTGGACTGTGCCTACGGAGCGATGAGTGAAGTGGCTCCTGAAGTATTAAGTCGCCTGGGGTGGAAGTTTATTCAGTATAATGCCCAGCCTGATGGGTTGCGGATCAATGTGGGCTGTGGTTCTACTCATCCAGAGTTCATCGCCTGGAAAACACGAGAGCACCGTGCGTTTTGCGGCATCAGTTTTGATGGCGATGGAGACAGAGCAATTTTTGCCGCACCGGATGGAAACATTCTGGATGGAGATAATATTTTGCTGAGTATGACGAAAAGGCAGGGTCAGCACTGGCTTCAATCCGGATGGAATCCGGTCATTGTGGGCACCGAATATACGAATTCAGCCCTGGAAGAAGCATTGTCGCATTTCGGTTTTGCCTTGTTTCGTGCTCAACCCGGCGATAAAAATGTTTTTCTTCAAATGAAAAAATCCCATAGCCCCGCAGGTGGAGAAACTTCTGGCCACATCGTTTTTTCTGAATATACGCGCACCGGGGATGGCTTGGTCACCGTACTGCTCTGCTTGAATCAAATCTTTTCTGAAAATGGCAATTTTACTGATTGGTCGGAAGAATTGAAAAAAGTTCCTCAACTGCTTGCTTCCATCCCTCTGGATGCAAGAAAAAAATATGCCATAATTCAAGATGCAGAATTTTTGTCCCTGCTGGATGAAATGAAAAACCAAATGCACAGGGTATTTGTGCGTCCGTCGGGCACAGAAAATGTGCTCCGGGTGCTGGTGGAGGCAAGTGAGCAACGCACCGCAAGGGATGCTATGCATCTTTTAACCGCTTTTGTCCAAAAGTGGGGTGAAAAGCATTGAAAATCTTCGGTATCGGCTTGGATGTAGTGGATGTGGAGCAATTCACCCGGATATTCAGGAAAAAAACCTCCTACCAGTCACGGTGGTTTACCCTACAAGAAATAGAAGAATGCGAAGCAAGAAAAAGAGGCAGATATGAATGCTATGCCGCCCGATTTGCTGCAAAAGAAGCATTTTTTAAAGCGATGGGCAAAAAATTCCCCTGGAATGAGGTTTGGGTGGAATCCCCAAATGGCATACCCATCCTCCGTTGCTCGGGTTCTGCACTGCAAGCAAGCAAAAACTGCCACATCGCGCTTTCCATTACACACATCTCCCATCTGGCAATGGGGATGGTGGTGATTACCGTTGATGACTGAAGAAGAATTTGAGACCTTGCTCTGGCTTTCCCGGCTGGACCTGCCACAGGAAGAGAAGGAAAAGTTTTTCTCCCAGATTCGCGAGGTTTTGGAACACATCAAACGGATTGAATCCGTTCCGGTTGAGGAATTTGTGGAATATTTTTTTCCCAATCAGGGACAAAGGCCCTTGCGAGAGGATGAAGCGCAATCGGCGAATTTTACCGAGCAGGCGTTAAAAAATGCTCCCGAAAAGGTGGGAAATTTCTTCGCCTGTCCTCCGGTTTTACCAACCCCGGGAGGTGAACGGGATGAATCAACTGGAGCAACTGAAGAATGAGGCGATAAAGGAAATTCAGGAAGCGAATTCCCTGCTGGTGCTGGAGCGAGTAAAAAGCCGCTGGTTGGGCAGAAAAGGAGAAATTCGCCGATGGATTCAAACTCTTCCATCGCTATCGGAAGAGGAACGCAGGGTTACCGGTGCGAGAGTAAACGCCTTAAAGGAAGAACTGGAATCTCTCATTAAAGTGCGAAAAAAGAGTCTGGAGAAGGAGGCGGAAGAAAGCAGGCTAAAGGAAGAAAAATTGGATGTTACGCTTCCCGGTATTCGCTATCCAATCGGGTTTCCTCATATACTCACGCGCACCCAGAACCGCATCATCAACATATTTTTGCGATTGGGTTTTGATGTGGTTGACGGTCCAGAAATGGAGACAGAAGAGAATAACTTCGACTCGCTGAACATCCCTTGGTATCACCCGGTAAGGGATGTGCAGGATTCGTTCTTCATTGGCCCTGGACTGGTATTGCGTACGCAGACCTCGCCGGTGCAGATTCGTGTAATGAGGTGTCAAAAACCTCCTCTTCGGATTGTTTCCCCGGGCAGAACTTACCGAAGAGACCCCTTTGATGCCCGCCGTTCTCCAGTCTTTCACCAGATTGAAGGTTTGATGGTAGATGCACCGGGAAAGGTTACATTTGCAGATTTAAAGGGTATTTTGTCCATATTTTGTCGTGAACTTTTCGGAAAAGAAATCCAAACGCGCTTCCGCCCGAGTTATTTTCCTTTTACCGAACCAAGCGCCGAATTGGATATTTCCTGCTTAATCTGCCAGCAGAAAGGTTGTATCGTTTGCGAGCGCACAGGGTGGTTAGAAATTCTCGGTGCGGGCATGGTGCACCCCAAAGTGTTTCAAAATGTTGGCTACGACCCGAAAACCGTCCAGGGCTTTGCCTTTGGTATGGGCTTGGAACGCATCACGATGCTATTATTCCGCATCAACGACATCCGCCTCTTTTACGAAAACGACATCCGCTTCCTCTCCCAATTCCCCCTTTCCCCCTACTTCTAACTTCACATATCAGGAAAACTTTTCCCTGAGTGTGCCTTCAGGATATTTCCGGGCTTTGATGCTCTGTGAACGGATTATTGAGGGGGGAAGAATTTTAACATTTCAGAGATGAAGCCGTGGAGAAATTTTCTGGATCCTTCCTCCCCATATTGTTTCGCAAGGTCTAAGATAGCATCCACTACTACCTGCGGCGGCTGGTGCAATCGTATCAATTCATAATATGCAATGATGGAAAGAATTTGCTCGACTTTTCCCAGACGTTCCCATCGCCATTTATTCTTTGTCACCTTTTGCACCACAGGTGCTAAAATCGCAGGAAAAGAATACCACTCTTCAACAATGCAAGAAACCATCTGACGAAAAAAATCCTGGTCTTCTGATTTCAAATTGCGATGTAATTTTTCCCCTTTAGGCAACTGGTCTAAACTCTGAAGCACAGTTTCGAGGTCAGTAGAGTGCGGGAGAGAAAACAGAGCCAGAAAAGCCAATTCTCTTGCCCGGGTACGGCTCATTCAGCAGGCGGGATATGCCGCTCAGCCCAGCGCTTCAGGAACTTTTCTACTCCATATGCTTCTAATTCTTTTCCGATTTCTGTTGCCATTTTTTCTGCTTCTGCTTCGTTGCCCAGAAGCGCCACGGGATGGGTAGAAGGAGAAGCCCCTGCCGAGAATTCCTGAATGACCACAAGAAAAGCGCGTTTTTTCTGCTCCAGTTCGGTAGCTAAAATCCGAACTTCATAAGGGGCTTTCCTGGGCCGGCGAAATAAATAAAATCCTTCAATTATTCGCCTCCACAACCTCATTTTCCCATCTTTTCCAACTCAAATGCTACCAGAACCAACACCAGCCAGATACTTGCATTCAGCAAAGAAGGCAAGTCTCGCACCAGTTCTACATCCGGTGACTCCCCTCGTTGATGCGCATACACTAACTGTAGATACCGGAAAAAACCATAAAACACAGAAGGAAGGGTAAGCATTAAATATCGAGTGTGGGGGTTCTGAAAGGAATAAAAAGCATAGGCAAGAATTGCAGAAGAAACGCTCACCAAAAGCCACTGATCCAGCAGAGCGGGGGAATACTGGGCAAGCACCGCACGCCCGGCTTCCCCGCGGAGCAGTTCTGCCCTTCTTTTCCCCAAAATCAGGGTCAAAGCGAGCAAAAAGGTGCAGAGCAGAATCCACGGAGAAATCAATTCCGAAAGTATGACCGCCCCGCCCACCACTCTCAGCACATATCCTGAAGCCACAAGAAATAATTCAATAATCGCCCAGTTTTGCCCGAAAAAGGTGTAAAAAGCAGAGAGAACCCAGTAGGATACCAGCACCAGAAAAAAACCGCGATGCAGAAAATAGGCTCCAAAAAATGCAATCCCTGCCAGCCCTATGACCAGCCAAGCCAATTCGGCAGTGGAAATCCTTGCCGATGCGTATGAACGAAAAGATTTCCTCGGATGTTTCCTGTCTCTTTCCACATCCACCCAATCGTTCAAGAGATAAGTGCTACTGCTTGTCAGAGACCATAAGAGAACCGCTATCAGTATAAGAAAAAAATCGGGAAAATTCCCGTATCGCTCAGTAAAAATTAATGGAGCGAAGAGCAAAAGATTTTTCACCCATTGATATGGCCTCAAACTGCTCAGAATCGCCAGGGTTTTCTGCATTCAAACTCTCCTGAACCAATGCACCTCCTGAAAAAACTTCTGCTGAAAGAACTCATTCTGAAGGAACCACAAATGCCAGAACGCACTGCTTTGGCTTCAAGTATTTTTGTGCCATTTCCTGCAGTTGCTCCGCAGAAATTTTTTCCATATCTTTCCAGGGCATCAGGGCATTTTCGGCATAACCAGTCAAGAAACTAAATAGGCTCAAAAAATGCGCAAAATTGATGCTTGCCTGCGTATATCTCATATACTGGGCTTTCCACCTAATCAGGGCTAAAGCCAGTTTTTCGGCGGAAACGGTCCTTTGTTTGAAATCTTCCAACAGCGATAAAACTGCATTGAGTGAAGCCTCCAGATGTTCTCCGCCAGTCACATATACTATTTTCCAAATACCAAAATCCGGATGAAATTCCACCGAGGAACTGATGGTATATACATATCCCTTCTGCTCCCGGATTACTTCCGAAAGGCGGTCGGAGAGAATGAGGGAAGCCATTTGAATAGTGGGTGCCTCGGCAGACCTTGCCCCCGGAACCGGGCAGTGCAAACGGACTGCCCCGGTCTTTCCTTCTACAGGCACAACATATTTTCCTTCTCCGGGCTCAGGCAGGGAAAAATCCTGTATTTCGCCAGCAGGCCAGTCCAACACCCTCTGCTGGACATATTGAATCATATCTTCAGGGGGGACATCGCCCACCATTGCCACCACGAGGTTTTGGGGCTGAATGGTTTTCCGATAATACTGGTTCACCTCTTCTGGAGTAATGGCTTCCACTTCGCTCACGTGACCGCGAAGATTTTTGCCATAAGGGTGAGAGGGAAAAAATTGTCTTGCTACCTCATCCCTTGCCTTTTCATCCGCCTTATTACCGATTTCTTTCAGCAAATTTTTCAAAGATTGCCTTTCCTGCTGGAGCATTTCCTCGGAAAATCTGGACTTCCGGAGGATTTCGATGAAAAGGTCCAGCGCCGTTTCCCAATGCTCATATAATGTTTCCAACCGAAGGTAGGAATAGAATGGAGAAAAATAATAGTCATCAAAAGGCAAATACGGGTCATCGGTAGTTTTCATCCGGAGCGAGATTTCCTGATGAAACTCACTCATCTCCTGTTCTGAATGGAGAGCAGTTTCTTTTCCCCACAGCATTTGAAACAAGGTGTGCAGACCAGAACGATGCTCGGGTTCCGCATTCAGGGGATTCAATACAAGGGCATTCACGGCAAAAACAGGGCTTCCTTTCCTTTGAAATGCAATCAACTGCATTCCATTTTCCAGTTTCCGTTCCATCAAGGGACTTTTTGCGGGGCTCTCCTTATCACGACGAAATTCCACATACCGCCAATCCAATTCTTTCCATTCCTGGCGCAAAATATCCAGCAATTGGGAGAACGAGGCAATCTGCAACACTTGAAAATACTTCTCAGGATGAAGTTCCACGCCCCGTCCCACAAAGTCTGCAAGCCACATTCCGAAATAAGTACTATTCTCACTCAAATAAATTTTTTCTGCCTGAATCGTCTTCATTATCCTCTGAAAATCTTTAATATGACTGTATCCATAAAGGAATTGGCGGATTTTTTCCTGGAGGATTTTTTCCACTTTTTCTTCTGTGCCATCTCTGGAAAGTTCCAGATGAATGCGGATATATGGGTCCAGGCGATATGGAAAGAAGTTTATGGAAATACCGCGGGCAGAAAATTCTTCCGCTTTCCAGTTTTGGGAAGCCCAGTTTTCAAACCATTCATAGGCAATCAAATGCTGTAAAGATTTGACCGGGGCAGGAAGCATCAGATAAAGATGTGCGCTCTCATATCTTCCTTTAATCCATCTCGACATCGGAAATGAAGGAAGGTCTGATGTTTCTTCATTTTCCCCGATGTTTTCAAAAGTTGGCAGGGAAATACCGGAAATCAGATTGTGAAAATCAATCGACGAAAGAGGTCCGTAAGTGAGCAGGGTCATCCGGTTCGGCTCATAGAAACTCCGGTAAAAATCCTGCACCTGCTGGCGCGTGATATTGCGAAGATTTTCTTCCAGACCGATGACGGGCAAACGATAAGGATAGGAAACAGGAAAGGCATTGTGAAAAGCCTCATCCAGTAAAATCCGGGGATTCATCCGGTCTTTTCGCATTTCTTCAATCACCACATTGCGCTCTTTTTCCAATTCTTCTTCAGGCAGAACAGAATGAAAGAGCATTTGAAAGAGGAGTTCCAACCCTCTGGGAATCTCTTTCGGGCTTGCGGTGATGAAAAAAGCGGTGTAATCTTCCCGTGTGAAAGCATTCACATATATGCCCAATCGGTCAAATTCTCTCTTCAATTCCGAGCGAGAATATTGCTGGGTGCCGTCAAATAATAAATGTTCCAGCAGATGGCTCAAGCCAGAAGTTTCTGGGGTTTCATAAGCAGAACCCACTTGAATGAGCACATACACACTCTGCAGGGGAGCGAACGATGCTTCCACGACCAAATACTGCATCTGCGAGGGAAATTTTCCTGAAGTCGTGCGAAAAGAGAGCAGGAAGAGAAAAAATGCTAAACGAGGGAAACGGAAAGCCGCTTTAAACATCGGGTGCACAAGCGGAGGGTCTCCCATTTTCCATCCCTCCAGACTCTTTTTTTTCGCAGATTAGGAAGAAAACGCCTTTTGGAGCGCCTACCGGAATGGCTCACCCTGTGTCCCGTCATCGTCTTCTTTCCACATAATTCACATACTCTTGTCATTCTTTACCCTCCAAACTTCCACCAAATTTCCATTATACCTGAATGAAACCACATCGCCATCCCTTGCAGGGAAATGACAGGATGGACAGGCAAGAGAAATGAGAAAAGCCTATAATACTAATGGTGCAGGCAGGGAAGTTATCTGATTATGTAGAAGGCATTCGGCGTGGGGATATTCGCTGGATTTCCAAAGCCATTACGCTGGTAGAAGCAATGGGGAAGGAAGGAAAGATTTTACTGGAAGCGATATATCCAGAGCGGAAAGTCGCAGAAAAAATAGGATGCACCGGACCGCCTGGTGCGGGAAAAAGCAGTCTTATTGGCAGGTTAATTCCATATTTTCACCGGGAGGGGCACAAAATTGCGGTTCTGGGAATTGACCCTACCAGCCCGATATCCGGTGGAGCACTACTTGGAGACCGGGTGCGCATGCAGGAGCAGTTGACGCAATATGATGTATATATGAGAAGCCTGGCAACCCGAGGTAGTTGGGGAGGAATGCCCTTTTGTTTACCTTCTGTCATACATATCCTTGAAGCAGCGGGATATTCCCTGCTTTTCCTCGAGTCCGTCGGCGCAGGGCAGGACCAAATTGACCTTGCTCACATTTCCGACACCCTTCTGCTCGTTCTTATTCCGGAATCGGGAGATACCATTCAGGGAATGAAGGCTGGGTTGAATGAAATGGCAGACATTTTCATCGTCCACAAGGCTGACCGGGAAGGCACTGAGACTCTCTTACTCGCTTTACAGGAAGCCATTCAACTGACACATCCGAATTCTGGCTGGATTCCGCCTGTTCTTCCGGTATCTTCGGCAGAAGGAACTGGTCTGCCCCAATTGGTGGAGCAGATTCAGAAACACAGACATTTTCTTCAATCCTCTGGTTTATTGGAAGGACGCAGGAGGCAACAGTTGCAGTGGGAAATTCTTGCTCTTTTTCAACACTCATTACTCCAGCGAATGAAACAAACTGTTGAGGAGTTCATATCCGACGATGTTCTGGAGCAAATAATTTCAGCAAAAATTTCTCCGTACGCCATTTCTCAAAAATTGGAAGATTCGCTGTATTCAGGGGGGTGAGGTAAATGAAACCGGTTGCAGAACCCGAAGCAGGGGCGGAAGAGGAAAAGCAATGGACGACCCTTTCAGGGATTCCAATAAAAGGGGTTTATACCGCAGAAGACCTACGAGATTTTGTACCGGAGCGGGATTTAGGAGAGCCCGGAGAATTTCCATACACCCGGGGAATATATCGGACAATGTACCGGGGGCGATTGTGGACGCGTCGGCAATTTTCCGGCTTTGGCACTCCCTTTGATACCAATAAGCGCTACAAATTCCTGATTCGGGAGGGACAAACCGGCTTATCGGTAGCGTTTGACCTGCCCACTTTAATGGGCAGAGATTCCGATGACCCTCGGTCGGAAGGAGAAGTGGGCAAATGCGGTGTAGCAGTGGATTCCCTGGAAGATATGGAAATTTTGTTCGATGGAATTGATCTGGGGAAAATCACTACCTCAATGACCATAAACGCTCCTGCCGCCTGGATTTGGGCAATGTATCTCGCAGTGGCAGAAAAAAAGGGGATTCCTTTTTTCCGCCTTGATGGAACGATTCAGAACGATATTTTGAAAGAATACATTGCGCAAAAGGAATGGATTTTTCCACCCGAGCCGCATATGTGGTTAATCGTATATACTGTGGAAACTGCTGTGAAGCAGGTTCCGAAATGGCATCCGGTGAGCATCAGCGGTTATCACATTCGGGAAGCGGGTTCCACGGCGGTGCAGGAACTGGCGTTCACGCTGGCAGATGGAATGGAATATGTGCGCTGGTGCATGGATTATGGGATGGATGTAGACGAATTTTCTCCAGCACTTTCCTTCTTTTTCAACTCCCATCTGGACTTTTTTGAGGAAATTGCGAAATTCCGCGCAGCAAGAAGAATTTGGGCTCATGAAATGAAGGAAACTTTTGGGGCGAAAAATCCGGAATCGTGGAAATTGCGGTTTCATACGCAGACGGCAGGATGTTCGCTTATGAAACAACAGCCGGAAGTGAACATTCTAAGGTCCGCATTTGAAGCGCTGGCCGCAGTGTTAGGCGGCACACAATCCCTCCATGTGAATTCGTATGACGAAGCCCTGGGTCTGCCCACCGAAAAAGCCGCTCAAATCTCGCTTCGCACCCAGGAAATTCTGGCATATGAAACCGGGGTAAACAAAACCGCTGATCCGCTGGGAGGTTCCTATTTCGTAGAAGCGTTAACCAACCAGATGGAGGAAAAAGCCCGGAATTATTTTGCGCGCATTGAGTCTTTGGGAGGTGTCATCCCTGCCATCCAGAAGGGGTTTTTCCAGATGGAAATTGCTCAGGCGGCTTCTGATTATCAGAAAAAAGTGGATTTGAGAGAAGAAATCATCGTGGGAGTGAATATGTTCCAGACGGGAGAAGAATCCCCCATAGAAATCTTGAAGGTCCCGAAAGAAGCGGAAGCAGAGCAGGTCCGGAGGTTGAAAGACCTCAAAAGAAGGCGGGATAATCGGGCGGTGACGCAGACTTTGAAAAATCTACAACAGTCTGCCCGCATTAAAGGGAAGAATTTGATGCCGGATTTACTTGAAGCGGTGAAAGCATATGCCACCGTCGGGGAAATCTCTTCCGCTTTGAAAGAAATTTACGGACAGTACCAGGAGGTGCCAGTGATTTAATTTATGAAACCTCCCATCCGCGTGTTACTGGCAAAAGTAGGACTGGATGGGCATGACCGAGGAATTAAGGTCATTGCCCGTGCTTTGAGAGACGCAGGAATGGAGGTAATCTATTCTGGATTACATCGCACCCCGGAGGAAATTGTGGAGATGGCTATTCAAGAAGATGTAGATTTCCTCGGTATAAGCATCCTTTCCGCGGCTCATATGACCCTAATCCCTGCAATCTTAAATCAACTGAAAGCAAAAAATGCTCAGGACATCATTCTTTTAGTCGGAGGAACAATACCCGAAGATGATGCGGAAAAATTAAAAAAGATGGGAGTTCAGGAAGTGTACTTTCCTGGAACTCTCACGACAGCGATCGTGGAAGACATTCATCGTTTTGTTCAGCAAAAAGCCGGCAAATAATGGCTTATCGGTTTGCCTTTGTGGTGCATCCATTGAGCAAAGAAGATTATCAGCGGGCAAAAGGGTTCGCCTGGACCAGAATTGTGCCGGAATTTCTCCTGAACTTATGTATCCCCTATTTTTCACCAAGAATTCTGGGAAATTTTTCCACTACATCTATGGGTACAGGAGAGAAAGTGGAAGGAATTTTGATGGGCATACCTGAGACAGGCAAAATGCTGTTGAAACTTCCTCCAGAGCATACCTATAGGAAATTAGAGTATTTGGGTCACTACGCCGAGCAGATGGGTGCGCGGGTTATGGGTTTGGGCGCTTATACCTCTGTGGTAGGAGATGGCGGGAAAACACTTGCGCAAAGGCTGGAGATTGGGCTCACCAATGGCAATGCGTTAACTTCATATATCTTGCACCAGCAGACAAAAGAATTAGCATCTATGCTGGAACTTTCGGTCAACCAAGCAGAGATGATAATTGTCGGTGCTACTGGCTCTATTGGCTCAGCATTAGCATTTTCTCTTTCGTCCGAGGCGGGCGGGCTTCATCTCATTTCCCGAAATCAGGAACGATTGGAACTTTTAAAGCTGAAACTTGTCAGGCAGTCCAGAAATCCTTTATATATCTATACCATTTCCGACTCCATTCCGTGGGAGAAAGCGGATATTATTATCACTGCGGCTACCACAGTGAGAAGCACAGTACCATTGAACCAATGCTCGCCGGGCACTGTTATCGTTGATGTTGGTCAACCCCCGAACATTCCCAAAAGTCTTGCCGAAAGAAAAAAAGATGTATTAGTAGTTCAAGGAGGAGAAGTGCTCTGGACCAGTCCGATTCAAACCTCTTTCCCCTTACCTCTTCCTGAAAGGCAACTTTATGGGTGTCTGGGCGAAACCCTGCTTTTAGCTCTGGAAGAATGGGAAGGAGATTTCGCCCTCGGAAAAGAGTGGAATGGGGTAAAAGTTCAAAAAGTGAGGGAATGGGCAGAAAAGCATCAGGTAAAGCCGGCTCCATTATGTTCATACGATGGACCGGTAGACCCGGAGGTTTGGAAGCAAATTCGTAAACAGAGAATAGAACGCAAAAGATAAAAGGAGGGATAAGTGTGTGGGTTTTTGTGAATGGTCACATCGTTCCTGAGAAGGAAGCGAAAATCTCTGTTTTTGACCACGGCTTGCTCTATGGTGACGGTGTGTTTGAGGGAATTCGGGTCTACCATGGAAAAGTGTTCAAACTGGATGAGCATATTGAGCGGTTGTATCATTCTGCCCATACGGTTATGATTCCCATTCCTTATACCAAAGAACAACTCAAAGAGGAGATGCTTTCGCTTCTGAAAAAGAATCGTCTATACGAAAATGGGTATGTTCGTTTGGTCGTCACACGCGGTATCGGTGATTTGGGGATTAACCCCAAAAAATGTCAATCATACACCGACCCATCAAAAGTTTCCGTGGTCATCATCACCTCTGGCATCCAGATATATCCTCCGGAGGATTATGAAAAGGGGATTCGCTGTGTGGTGTGCAGTACAAGGAAAGTGAACCCGGATGCCCTCCCAGCACAGGTGAAATCTTTGAATTATTTGAATAATATTCTTGGCATTATTGAAGCAAATCAGGCTGGTGCTAAGGAAGGGATTATGCTCACTTCTGATGGCTATGTCTCTGAGGCGACAGTGGATAATATATTTGTGGTGCGAGATAAAAAACTGTGTACGCCGCCTGCTTATCTGGGCTTATTGGTCGGAGTTACCCGCAATACCGTAATGGATTTAGCGAGAAAGAAAGGATATACAGTGGAGGAGGAGGTTTTCACGCCATATTTTCTCTACACGGCAGATGAGGTATTTCTCACCGGAACCGGCGCGGAAATAATCCCGGTTGTGGAGATTGATGGACGCTCCATCAAAGATGGAAAACCCGGACCCATTACGAGAGAATTGATTCAAGAATTCCGCGAATTAGTGAAAAAAGAGGGCACTCCCATACCCCAATGAAAAATTCGGAAATTTCTCCAGACCATTGTCCTGTGTGCAATACCAGTTGGGAACAGATTCGCACTTCCCAGAAAGTGGGTTGTCCGATGTGCTACCAGTATTTTTCAGACGCAGGTGGAAAAATGGAGCAACTACTGCGAACGATTCACCAGAAATACATTCACAAAGAAGGACGGAAAATCCACCTGAATTTATCGGAGGAAGATTTAATTTTGCAGAGCCGTTTGCTCCGGCTGGAGGAAGAACTCCGACATCTCGTGGAGGAGGAGGATTACGAGAAAGCCGCTGAGATGGCAGAAAAAATTGATGCTCTGCGAAAACAAACCTCCGATTTTCTGGAAGAGCCGGTATGAAAATTAAAAGTTCCATTCCCTATCAATTCAGTTCGTGGATGACCACTTCTCGCCATCCGATTTATCTCTACACACGGATTGAAGTGCGCAGAAATCTTGCGGACCAACCTCTTCCCGACGCAGCAAAGCCGAACCAAAAAGAACGGATACTGCAAGATATTTTCTGGACATTGGACGATATTATGCAACAACAGGGCTCCTCACCACATCTTTACCTGTTGCCGGAACTTTCCCCCACAGAACTTCATCTTTTGAAAAAAAAGGGATTGATTTCTCTTGCGGAAGTCAAAGCCTGGGAAGCGCTTATTCTGGATGCTTCTGAAGAAATTGCGCTGGAAGTGAATCGAGGAGACCATATTACCCTCCGTGTGACTCTGCCCGGATTTTTGGTTCCGGAAGCGGTAAAAACTGCCCTGCTCCTGGAGGCAATGATTGCCAAAAGAATCCCCTTTGCCTATCATAAACGATTTGGTTTTCTGACTTCTTCCTTAACGGAAGTGGGGACCGGGATGAGAATCATTCTATGTGGAACTTTTCCCGGCATAGTTATGGCAGACCGCAGTGAAGAATTTTTCCAACTATTTCGAGACTCAAAAGTCTTGCTCAGGAAGGTAGAGCAATATGCCCAAGGGTATTTGTTCCTTATGTTTAACCGCACACCGCTCGGGCTTACCGAGGAAGAAATAGAAGAAATCATATATACCGCAGGAAAAGAGGCTGAGGAAAAAGAATTCGCTTCTCGCAAGGACTTATATCAGAAAGAACAAGTACGATTTGAAGACCGTGTTTGGCGTGCATACGGACTTCTGAAGTATGCCCGGTGGCTTTCTTTTCGCGAGGCGCTGTATAATATTTCCCTTATCCGTTTAGGATATCGTGCCCTTCCTTATTGGGAGAAAGAAATTCGTCCGGAGGTATCAGCAGAGTTATTTTTTGGCTCGGATACGGAGACTCTGGCTTTGCTTACAGGTCAAGAGCCACAGGAAAACGAAGCGTTGCAAAAAATTCGATCCGATTGGGTGCGCCAACGCTTGCATCCTTTGACTATGGAGAAGGAAACATAAAGATGATACCAGTCGCGCTGGCCACCTTAATCAGCAAGAAAAAAAGAGTGAAAATAAACGAAGAAACGCCAGAACTCTATGCTCCATTTATCCAATTTTTTGGTATGGCTACCCAAAAGTTTGAAAATGTGTTATTATATAAGTTGAGGGGGGAAAGAAAGAAATGGCTCAACCCGAGCGATTTACCCTGAATACGAAAAAAGTCATGGCAAGAGCGAGCGAAGAAACGCGGAAGTTGCGTTCCAGATTCATTGAGCCTGAACACATCTTGATGGCCCTCCTCCGTGTCCCGGAATGCAAAGCCTATCGTTTACTGGAACTTTCTGGTTTTCTCCCCGAGGAACTATACCGCTGGGTGGGAAAAATCGCGCCTTCCGGAGATGCGGGAATGGAATTCGCCATCAACTATTCTCAGCGTTCCAGAGAAGTCTTTGATAACGCTTTTGATGAAATGCGAAAGACCGCCGCGCAATATCTGGGAACAGAGCATCTTCTTCTCGGAATCCTGCGCGAACGAGGGGAAGTTGCTAATTTCTTCCGAAAGAAAGGAATTATGCTCACCGACCTTCGAGAAAAACTGGCATATCTGGAGGCGGAAGAATCGGAAGGACAATATGCCGAAGAACCCGCGGGAGGAAAGGAAGATACGCCTTATCTGGACCGGTATGGAGAAGACCTTACACAACTTGCTCGAGAGGGCAGAGTAGACCCGGTGATCGGGAGAGTGGAAGAGATAGAGCGGGTCATCCAGATTTTGAGCAAGCGCACCAAGAATAATCCGGTGCTGATTGGAGACCCAGGCGTTGGTAAAACCGCTATTGTTGAGGGATTAGCACAGCGCATTGCCGGGGGCAAAGTGCCCGATATTTTGAAGAAGAAACGATTGATCGCCTTAGACCTGGCAGGCATCGTGGCGGGAACAAAATATCGGGGAGAATTTGAAGAGCGGATGAAGAAAATTCTCACAGAAATTCGCAAAGCCCGGGGGCAGATTGTTTTGTTTATAGATGAGATTCATACTTTAGTCGGAGCAGGGGCAGCAGAAGGAGCCATTGACGCCTCAAGTATTCTCAAACCTCCGCTGGCAAGAGGAGAACTCCGATGCATCGGTGCCACTACTGTGGGCGAATACCGCAAATATATTGAGCACAATCCTGCTCTGGAAAGGAGATTCCAGCCCATATACATCCGGGAGTCCACTGTGCAGGAAACGGTAGAAATCCTTCGCGGGCTTCGTCCGCGATATGAAGAGCATCACAAGGTAAAAATTCTGGATGAGACGCTTACCGTGGCCGCTGAGTTATCCAAACGGTATATCACCGACCGGTTTCTCCCGGATAAAAGCATAGACCTTGTTGACGAAGCATCTTCCCGAGTAAAAATCAAAGCCACTTATCCGCCTCCGCAAATGATGGAATACGATAGCAAAGTTGAGGGGCTGGAGCAGGAGAAGCAAAAAGCAGTGTTGCAGAGGGATTTTCATCGCGCAGCCGCCCTGCGAGAGGAAATTCAGAGACTGAAAGACCTACGCCGGAAAACAGAAGAATCCTGGAAACGATACGGTGAGAAGGTAGTTCGGCCAGAAGTAATTGCGGAAATCGTGCATAGCTGGACCGGCATTCCGGTTTCCAAACTCACACAAACAGAGGCGGAGAGATTACTGCACATAGAAGAAGAAATCAAAAAGCGCCTGATCGGGCAAGATATGGCAGTAGAAACTCTGGCGAAAGCACTGCGCAGGTCTCGAGCCGGATTAAAGGATGCCCGTCGTCCTACCGGGGTGTTCCTCTTCCTCGGTCCTACCGGTGTGGGAAAAACCGAATTGGCTCGGGTGTTGGCGGAAGTAGTTTTTGGCGATGAAAAAAGCCTTCTGCGATACGATATGTCGGAATATATGGAGCGATTTAATGTTAGCCGGCTGATTGGTGCACCTCCGGGATATGTGGGATATGAAGAAGGTGGACAACTCACCGAGGCTGTCCGTCGCCAGCCCTATTCTGTCATTCTTTTCGATGAAATCGAAAAGGCGCATCCCGATGTCTTTAACCTCCTTTTGCAGATATTTGAAGAGGGTTCGTTGGTGGACGGGCAGGGTCATAGAGTGGATTTCAAAAATGCCATCGTGATTATGACATCCAACATTGGAACGGCGCATACCGTTTCCCAGAAATCCCTCGGATTCCGCGCCGTGCGGGAAGCCGAATTGGACCGAGAAGCCTCTTATGAAGCGATGAAAGAGAAAATCCTGGACGAAGTGCGCAGAATGTTTCGCCCTGAATTCCTTGCTCGCATTGATGAAACTCTGGTGTTTCATTCGCTTACGCTCAACGAAATCCTCAAGATTGTGGATTTATTTATTGATAGGCTGAACGAGCAATTGGCGACCCAGAAATTGCGGGTCATCCTGACACCGGCGGCGAAGAAGTACCTCGCAGAACAGGGATTTAGCCAACGAGAAGGAGCAAGACCGGTACGCCGGACGGTTCAAAAGTTTGTCGAAGAGCCCCTATCTGAATCCATTTTGCGTAACGATTTTCATCCAAATGATACCATTATCGTTGAGGTTTCAGATGAAGGCTTTTTGACTATGAAACCTTTAGGCCGAGCGGAAGTTTCCGCGCCTTCTTGAAAGTCTGGTGACCACTTCTGTCCGCTATTTTTGTGTGCAGTGTGGCCAATATTTCCATCGGTGGATGGGAAAATGCCCCAATTGCTCGCAATTCGGCACTATTGAAGAAGCCCCCTCTCCTTCCCCATCCCGCTCTCATTCTCAGGCTATTTCGCGCCCGATTTCTGCGATTGCAGTTCAGTCCGTATCACCCATAGTTTTATCTTCTGCAGAATTGAACCGGGTATTGGGCAATGGTTTGATTCCCGGTTCTGTAATACTTCTGGCAGGGAATCCGGGCGTGGGGAAAAGCACCCTCCTGCTCCAGATTGCTGACGACTGCGCAAAAATCACAAAAAAAACCGTTTTATACATCAGCGGAGAAGAAAATCAGGAACAGATTAAACTCCGCGCTGAGCGGATTTCCGTTTCTTCCCCTCACCTGTATCTGCTTTCCTCCACTTCACTGGAAACTGCGTTACAGGAAACCCAACTGCTGAACCCTTCCGTGATAATGGTGGACTCGATTCAATCCATCCGGAGAGAGGAAGAGCCTGCTCTTACAGGGGGAATCGCTCAAGTTCGTGATGTGGTGGAATCTTTTACTTCTTTTGCCAAAGAGAATTCCAAAACGGTGGTTTTTATCGGGCATATTACCAAGGAAGGGGCTATTGCAGGACCGAAATATGTGGAGCATCTTGTAGATGTGGTCTTATATTTTGAGGGAGACCCGGATGCTTCTTTTCGCTATCTTCGTTGTATAAAGAATCGTTTTGGCGTCACTGGGGAAATAGGAATTTTTTCTCTTTCTGGAGAGGGATTCCAGGACGTGAAAAGCCCGGCAACATATCTGCTTTCTCGTGAGGAAGGCAGACGCGTGGGAACTGCAGTGAGTGTCATCCGAGAGGGCAGTTTAAGCCTGCCCGTAGAAATGCAAACCCTGGTAGTGCCCACAAAAACTTCGCTTGCGAGAAGGACAGCAATGGGAATCCACCCGAATCGCCTTTCCGTATTGCTGGGTGTTTTAGAAAAGTATTGCCGAATATATACATCAGACAGGGATGTTTTTTTCAATGTCATAGGGGGCATACAGATATCCGACCCTGCCGCAGATTTGGCTGCTTGCACCGCCATTGCTTCCAGTTTTTGGGAGAAGGAGCGTCCGCAAAGTTCTTTTTTTATTGGGGAGGTGAGTTTAACAGGGGATGTGCTTCCTGTTTCCCACTTGGAGACTCGTCTACGGGAAGCAGGAAAATTGGGATTGCGTACCGGTTTCATTGGTGGAAAACTTCCTTCCAGGATTCATCCCCCCTGCGAAATTCATGAGGTTTCAGAAATAAAGACCGCCCTGGGTCACATTTTCAAAAAGGCGGTGACCCCATAATGAGGAGGTGTCAGAGATGCCTTGCTCTATTGTCTTTCCGCAAGGATGTAAAGTCTGTCATCCCCTGCTCGGGGCCGGCGTGGTGGAAAAACTCCTGCAGGACGAAGAAGATGCGGAGGAGTCTTCTTACCTTATTCGTTACATCTGGGATAATTCCTTCACCAGCACTCCAGTGCGTCGCGCAGTCCAGGTCCGCCTGCGCCCTGTTATTCAGCCTCGCCAGTGTGCGGAAGTGATTCACTCGATGACCCTACCCCAAAACTTAATCCGGGATAATTGGAAGGTACAGCAGCATGCTATTGAAATGAGTATCCGGCAGGGCGACCCGTGGACCAATGCAAAAATCTGGAACAGGATTTTCTCCAAGAAAAAGCATCAACGGACATCCAAGGAAATTCAGTTCTTCAATCTGGTTCACCGGGTGCTCATTTCCGAACTGGCTCTTGCGCGAAATCTGGAAATCACCTACGTGGAAAGAGAGGTGTATGACACCTATGCAAAAAATCAAGGAGCCCAGTACTTTAATCGGTTTTAAAATCTGGATTCTCATTACCGCCGCTTTTCTCGGAGCATGGATAGGCTATCAGGGGGGAGTGTATTTGAACAAAATTGGAGCGGAAATAACATATGGTCCTTATGTGGCCGCTGCGGGGGGAATGATTCTGGCAGTTTTAGCAGCAGAAAGTTTGCTCACTGCTCTTTCGGAAATCAACCGCCGTATTTTGCAATTTGTGGAACGATTGCGTCCTTCCAGAGTACTTTCCGCAACTCTGGGTATTGCGGTGGGAATCATTTTATCCTATCTGATTTTCGCCCCATTGACCCTACTGCTTGCTCCGGAGTACCTCCGCGGCTGGTGGCCTCTGTTCTGGTATGGGGCTGTTATGACGGTGTTGTCCTATCTTTTTGCCGTCACTTTCGCCGGGGTGAATGTTCTGGCAGGAACGAATATAGACAACTCGCTTTTCGCCAGTTTTGGTCCTCCCAAAATCATCGATTCAAACTCCCTGATTGACGGAAGGATATATGAAGTCATTAAAACGGGTTTTTTAAGCGGACCTTTCGTCACTCCGAAGGCAGTGCTCAAAGAACTTCAGTATCTGGCAGATTCCTATGAGCATTCCCGGAGAGAGAAAGGGCGCCGCGGGCTGGATATGGTCCGAAAACTCCTTTCTGACAATGAGATCCCTCTTCGGGTGCTGGAAGAAAAAATTCCTGATGCAGAAGATGTAGACTCCACAGTAATCCAGGTTGCCCGGGCTTTGCAGGCTCAGGTAATCACCAACGACTACAACCTGAACAAACTCGCCTCAATTTATGGAGTGAAAATTTTGAATTTGAATGACCTGGTGAACGCTTTACGACCTGTATTCCATCACGGCGATACGCTCACGATAGAAGTGGTGAAATATGGAAAAGAACCCGGGCAGGGTGTTGGATATCTTGAAGATGGCACTATGGTAGTGGTGGAGGAAGGTGAGGATTTAATAGGCAAGCGAGTCCACGGCTCGATTACCAGTATTTTACAAACTTCCGCAGGGCGAATCATATTCATTCGCCCGCTACGAGCGCCCAGAACCTGAGTGCTCCTTACCGTCATCATCCCTGCCGCTGGAAAATCCTCTCGTTGGGGAGCAGATAAATCGTTCCTTCCCATCTCAGGCCATCCCCTTCTTTTCCATCCCCTGCGCTTCTTCAATTCTCTTTCCACCACGCAGTGGATTATTCTGCTTTTCTCGGAAAGCAATTTTGAGAAGAAAAAGGGCATTGTGCAGGGTTGGAATTTTCAAAAAATTCAGCGATTCCTTGTGGGCGGAAAGTTTCGACAGGATACCGTCCGCATTGCACTGAATTGGGTGGAAACCGAATGGGTGCTGATTCACGATGCTTCCCGTCCTGTAGTTTATGCCTCTGATGTGGAGAACCTGCTTGCCTGCGTTTCCCATTCAGATGGCGCCACGCTTGCTGTCCCACCCAGATATACACTGGCGCATTTTTCCCACAATCGCATCATTCAGGCTGTAGACCGCTCTTCCCTGCTGGAATTGCATACACCTCAGATATTCCGAACTGCCCTCCTGCGTGAAGCCCACAGAAAAGCTCAGGAAGAAGGAAAGGTGTTTACCGACGATGCTACCCTTCTGAGTTATTATGGAGGTCGTATCGTCTATGTAGAGCCAACCGGATTTCCTTTTAAAATCACTTATCCTGGAGATGAGGTGATCACTCAATGTCTTTTAGAGAATATCGGGTGAGTTTAGGAATGGATGTCCATCCCCTATCCAAAAAGCGAAAATTTTATCTTTGCGGGGTGTGCGTAAGTGAAAAAATTGGACCGGTGGGACATTCTGATGGGGACCCAATTTGCCACAGCATTGCTGATGCATTATTGAGCGCAGGCGGCTTGCCGGACATCGGCGTTCTTTTCCCCGACAGCGATGACCGCTTCAAAAATCTCCCGGGTGATGTCCTGCTTCAGAAGTCGGTGCAAAAAGTGTCTGAACTGGGCTGGAAAATTGAAAATGTGGATGCAATTTTGTGGCTGGAATCCCCTCCTATTGCTCCTTATACGGAAGAAATCCGCTCTCGGCTTGCGAAAATCCTCAGAGTGGATATGGAGCAGATAGGGCTGAAGGTAAAACGAGGAGAAGGTCTGGGCTTCGTTGGCAGAGGCGAAGGAACTATGGCTTTTTCCACAGCCGTGCTCACCCGGCCAAAGATGAAAAAAGTCCGCAGGGAGGAAAAACCGGCGGAGGTTTATGCCGATGGCGGTTCGAAAAGAAATCCCGGTCCTTCAGCATGTGCCGCAGTGATTTGCTATGCGGGAAAAATCCAAAATGTCTTCGGCGAGGCTCTGGGCTGGGCGACCAATAATGTGGCGGAGTATTGCGGTGCGCTCCTTGGAATGAAAGAATCCCTGAAAAAAGGTTATGAGCGGGTTGTCATTCGCTCTGACAGCGAACTACTTATCCGGCAGATGCAGGGAGAATATGAGATTACCGATGAGAAATTGCTGAAAAAAGCAGAAGAAATCCGGGAAATGGCGCAAGAATTTCAACAGGTGAAATGGGAACTCATCAGCCGGGAAGAAAATCGGCTGGCACATCGTATAGTAGAATTAATTCTGGAGGCAGAAAAGTGAAGGAGGGGGTCGGGCGGTCGCTCTTCTCCGTTGCCTGCTTCGGGGAAGGGAGGAAAGTCCGGACTCCAGAGGGCAGGACGCTCCATAAGCTGGAGCCTGTTCCCCTGAATAGATTTGGGGGAAGAGAGGGAAAGTGCCACAGAAACCAGACCGCCAGCGGTTCCCCGAATTTCGGGGAATGCGGGCAAGGGTGAAACGGTGGAGTAAGAGCCCACCCGGGCTTGCCGCAAGGCGAGTCAAGGGTAAACCCCGTCCGGAGCAAGGCCAAACAGGAGCACAGGTGCGCCCGCCTACATGCTCCAGGTAGACCGCTCGAATCTCGATGAAAATCGAGACCCAGACAAATGACCGCCTGAAACAGAATCCGGCTTACGAGCCCCCTCCTTCCCCCTCTTAAATGTCCTCTCGCATCAGTACTTTACTCGCTGTTACTGTCCTCTTCCTGATTTTTACCCTCGTGTTTCGCTTGTATCCGAAGCATCAGAAAATCCAATATGAACCATCCCTGCCCTCCGGTGTATTTGCTTTTTCCGAATTTGTCCCCTTCCATCCCAAGCCTCCGGTTTCCCAATTGCGCACCGGTCTTTCCCAAATTTCCGTGAGTTTGATTTCTCCTGCCTCTCTTATTGGGCTTCCTCCCAATCCCTCCTTTACCTGGAACATTCCCATCCTTCCCCACCCCTCATTTCTTTTACTGCTCGATCATCATCCATTAGGAGAAGGTTTTGAGTTTCACTGGGATGGATATCAACTTTCCATCTCTTTTCAGGAGGATTTTTTACTCACCGATGGAGAACATTTACTCCAACTCTATTTGCACGAGCCGACCAGTAATACTTTTGGTTCTTATTTCACTACATTTTCCGTAGAAAACCATCTGATTTCAGAATATCGGGAAAAAATTTCTTCGGGCTTTCAACGCTTGTATCCGAAATTATCGGAAGAGTGCAAATCTTCCCCTTGGCTTTCCACCACGATTTCTTATTTCTTGCTTCCGGCAGAATATGGCAAAATAACTGGCAGACAATTGAGAGACAAACTCCAGGAAATCGCTCAAAACTGGAAAAATTCTCCGGTTCAGTGCTGGAACGATGCCCGCGGCATTCGCATCAACGAATTTGAATTCCGCCTCGCACTGAAACTTTTTGAAACCCACTGGGAAAAAATTTTCCAAAAAATCCCCGAAATGGATATTTCTGTTTCCCCCTTTATCTCCCGCAAAGACTATACCGGGAAAGCAGAGCGCATCCTTTCCCTTTACCAAAAACCCTCCACATCCAGGTAAGCGCCTGTTCCAAACGACAGTTTGCTTCAGGTCTTGCCTTTTCTCCGGAGGAGCATTTGAGAAAATTTTCGCCTCTCACTTGCCTGCTTCCAACTAAGCGGGGGGGTGCATGCCTTCTTTGTCTCTATGGGCAAGTAAAAGCCCACAAATGAAAAGGACGACCGCGCTTGCCATTGTAATCAACAACCCTATCCAAAATCCCTCCGGAACATATCGGAGAATGACTTGAAATGCTCCCGGTGGAAGAAATACCCCCTGGTAATGATACTGAGCACGACAAAGGGGAATTCTTCTTCCATTCAGGAATGCCGACCACCCTGGATAGTAAGGGGTATTTACAAAGAGGAATCCCCCATCCGGGCTTTCTCCTTCTATATCTATCCTCCCTGGTACACTTTGAAGTATCCGAAATGTGGCTGGATTGTTTGTGATCTGCGGATATTGCGGAAAGTTACACCCTTCTGTAATCACCTTCATTTCCAGAAGGGCTTGATGGGAGAAAATAAATCCCTCAACTTCTTCTTCTCTTTCCATGGGCAAAATAGATGCGAGAGGATAGATTTTGGCGGATTTGATAAATGAGGGATTTTCAAAAGCATACACCGTGAAATTCTCAAAGATGGATTGGTGCCATACATAGGGGTAACTGCCGAGCCAACGAGTAGTAATAATGTATTGAACCCCCGCAAGTTCAGGAAAAAATGTTTCTGGCTCAGACAGAGAAAGGATATATTCGCTCCAATACCGCCTCAGTTTTTCCAGCCGAACGGGAATCAAAGACATTCTGGGCAATGCGGAAGAATAGCCGAATAATGTCTCGGTATTCGGAGCCAGCGTTGTCACCAATAAAGGCTGGTGAAACTGATAGGTGAGTTTGAATAAGGTCTTATAAGGGTCCACTGCGAAATTCATTTCGGAGAAAATTCTCCCCGCCGCTTTCAGAGGGGGCTTTTGAGTCTCCAGTTGCCGGACATCTATGCTGGACATTTTCCAGAATACCACCCGACTTGCGGTTAAATCCACAAAGGTAAACGCAAAGAGAAACAAAAAGCCATTGGGACGCCAAGCTGTGAAGGATATCAGGACGTAAAACAAAAGTGAGATTCCCACAACAAGAGGTGACCGAAATAAAAGGAATGCCCCGAGTGTGGAAAGCAACGCAATGGGTAGAAAATGAATCGTGAAATATTTTGTCTTTCTTTCCCCGTAAGAGCCCTTCAACCTCTTTAGGACTTTTACAATAAGGAAAATTGAGGTGAACTGAAAAAGGAAGAGCATGCGCACCGGCTCCCGAAAATGACCAAATATGGGAAAAGGGGAAAGCAGGAACGCGTAGCCCTCTTTCGTCGCGATGAAAAGCCCGAGCAAGGTGCAGAAAGCCAGATACCGAAATTCGGGAACTGCGAGGCTCAAAAGCATTCCCAAAAGGAGAAGATATGCTCCCGGATGGGTAAGATACGCACTCAAAATGGAAAACTCGTAGGGATTGCGTAGACCGGTGAGCGGGTAAAAGAAAGTGAACAGGTCATGCCATAGCACTGATTTACCCGTCAATCCGGTTGGGAATGCATACCGGGAGCTGGAAAAAAATAAGAACGCGGTAGGAATCCATTGAACTGCCGATAGCCCAATCACCAGTATCAACATTTGGACTGCCCTGAGTAAAATTTTTTCCCACTGCGGATTCCCAATTTTGCTCAATATTTCCAGAAGGATTTGCAGAAAAACTGCGGATGCAATAGGAGGATTCCCCGAAAAGACGATGAGAGAACCGAATATCGCTCCCTTTATCAGATTTCCTGCTTTTCCCTCAGTAACATACTTAAGCAGGAAAAGGATGAACCAGGGTGCACAACCGAGAATGCCCAGAATGGGCAGATGAAATGTGCTTCTAAGAGAGACCCCTCCAAATGCATATAATACTGAAGCGCAGAAAGCAGGCAAATGGGTAATCTCCTTCATCCGGCAGAGGCGATAAAATCCCCATCCTGCAAGCCATTGACACAAGCCTAAAAACAGCTTATAATTCACCCAGCAGGAGAAAGGGAGGAGAAATACCAGATTGAGCGGGAAGAGGGCTCCTATCTGTGATTCGGCAAAAACGGGGAATCCACCGCCTATCCTATCGGACCAGAACGGGAAGATGCCCTGAAAAATCAGGCGAGCCCATTCCTTCTTTAACGGGGCGCTGATAATTAGAGTATCATCCAGAAAGGGAGCACGCCCGAAGAAATAAGGTAGACAGCAGAGAAAGGCAAAGAAAGCATAAACAACGCGCAAAAGTTGTTCTTCCGCATTCCAGGGGTACTCTCGTTTGAGGATTCGGTTAGATACTTCAATCAGTTTGTAGGAGGTGCTGTACCTCTGCCACTCTGTCTGCCGCCTATTGGAACGATGTCACTGGCATCCACAAACTTAATAAAATTTTCCCCCCGGATGACAAAACGAGTTCCATCGGCAGAAATAAAAACCTGGCACCATCCGGCATCGCCCGGGGAATTCTCCTGCCAGAGTACCTGCCCGGAGTCAATATGAATGAGGTAGTAAGTGGCTATAGAAGGTGTAACGCTAACGGGGTCGCCAGGATTGTTCGGATATGTGTACTGCCTTGGCGGTTCACCGCAACCCAGTAGAATACTGCCTGTCTGTGAAATATCTACCCACCCCCAAACCCAGGGTTCTGGGGGGCGGAAGTGATAAATCTGATTGCCGGCACGGTCAAAAACTTTGAGCCCCTTATTGTTCGCCACCGCCACCCGTTCGCCCACCCCGTCAATTGCTAACTTGACTGCATGCTCACGCTTATCCCAGATGAGGGTTCCATCCGTTTTCATCAGTCGCAGATGGGATGCCGGATGCGGCGTAAAATCCACATAATGCAAGACAAGATATTGCTCATCCCGGGAGAATTTTCCGGTATTTGTGGTGGCTTCCACTCCGCTTGCCACCGCATCAAAGACCACCTGGCCATTTCTATTATAGACCAGACCTCCGTGCAGGACGAAATTCCCATGGGTGGATACCGCCATATCGTTAGGGTGAACATCTCTGCCAGGTTTGAAAAAAGGTTGCTCCCACAGAAAAGTCTTGTCCCTGCGGTAATACCGCACAACCCAGTTTCCGCCCTCTATAGCTGCACAATCACCATCTTCTCGCTTTCCTCCTTCCTCCATGTAGATAAGCACATATTCCCCGTCGTCAGACACCGCTCCTTTTGCCAGATGATAGCCCAGCTTTTGAAGGTCGGTATATGTCAGAAGCACCTCGCCTGTTTCCCCATCATACAGGTGGTCAGGATAGTCATCCGGACACCCGCTAAGAGCGCTCGGGGAAGGAATAAGTGTCATGAATATGGAACGCCCTCCTTTCGCAATGTCTATTGCAGTAGAAGTATCGGTAGGAGTTGGCACCTGCCAGATAATCTGACCGAGCGTGTCCAATGCCATAAGGGCATCTGCCCTCCTTGTGAAGATTTTCTGCCCGTCTTCGGAAATGATAGCCCGGGTAAACCAGAGTGTGGTAGTTAATGTGAACCCCCTGACTTGAGGAAGTACTGCTGAGGGAAACGCGTGGTTAGAACAGGAAACTACAATCACGCTGCAAAATCCAACCACTTTGAAAAAATGACCCTTCATCTCAGGTCACCTCCTATTGATATACAGTTGTGCATTGATTAGTGGCGCTATCAATCCAACGGCAGGAACAAGTATAACTTCCAGGAGTGCTTGTAAGTTTACCGCATCTAGGCTGAGTATTATAGGGGAAGAGAAACATCTCAGGGTCAAGGGTCAAACCTTGACCCAAGTCGTGGGACCTTCGTATTTCAAAGTGAAGGTGGGGAACGAACCTACGAGCGTTTCCACTTCTACCCACATTACCCACCACCTGCCCTGCCCTCACCGGGTCATCCTCTTCGATACCCCAATAACCCCTCCCCTTTACCCAGAGAAGTTCCAATTTCCCTCTACGACATCCATCTTCGCTCTCTGGATATCGTCCAGCTTTCAAGTGGGCGTAAAGAGTATAAAGTCCTCCAGTTACCCGGTTGGTCTCAGCGTCAGAATCTATATGGTTATACCATTGCGCCTGCCCCCTTCCAATATTTCTTCCGTGAGATATAGTTACATAGCATCCATAGGAAGGCGAGTAAGAAATAGTTTTAACATAGCCATCTTCCACGGCGAGGGCGGGGATACCCATTAAACAGTAGGTAGGGTCGAGAACACAATCATATCCCCAGCCATCTCCGCCTCTATAGGCATAATGGAATTGGTCAACATGTATGTCAACACCTTTATGGTCGCGGTCCCATGGAGAGCCTCTTGCAGCACCGAATTCTCCACCCTGCGAGGCGCTGCCTTGCCTTCCGCCTTCAACATCCCTGATTTCCCACCTTCGGATAGGTCCCATTACTTTATATTTTACCCCCGATAGACCACTGACTTCTTGCCCGGTGGTAGGGTTTCTGACCCAAACCTTGCCTTGCATTTCCACCGTCATTGCAGTAACATCATAAGGCTCGGCCTCCTCATTGGCATCCTCGTGAGGCGAAGTAGAGTCAATCCACGGGTTGAAAAATAAATCTCCATGCCAGACATATTCCCCATGGTCTACATCATAAAAAAGGCTCCACATCCTTCGGGTTTGATTCTGGCTGTATTCATAAGTATCCTCAGCAAAATTAGTAAAAGTCTGAGAAATCCAGTCCAAACCGTCTATTAAGTCCTGACCGACCCCCCTTATGAACAGTTTTGCCCGGTGAAACCGCATCCCGCAACTTCGGGGAATACGAGCCTCAATCCGAATCGGGAAAGTGTTTGTCCACTGTTCAGTTTGGTCCACACTGATTTCTGGTGGGTTCCTTCGGTAATATTGTGGACAAGTATTGGCGGAAGGGTCGCATCGCTTCAGAAGAAGCTGGTCCAGATGAGGATGTTCGTTTTCGTTAACTTCATCTGTATGGGGAAAAAGGGCGTGATACAAGTGCCCACAGGTGGCAGGTCAGGTGGAGTATTCGGTGGTTGATTTGGCGTGCAGGCAGGATTCCCGGATGGAACACAATTGGGGGTTTTAATATCAAAAGACGCATCCAGAAGACGGACGGTAGGTTCGCAGGTCTGCGCTGGAATAATTTCCTTTCGGTTATCGGGAGATATCTGCGGTACCCCTTTCCCCCCACATCTCATCATTAAAGCAACCACGATAATGCTCCCACCAACAAATAATATAACCCCTTTCCTCATTCCTGACCTCCTATCATGAATTTTCACCTTGCACCCGGTCTTTTCCATTTTTGAGCCCCAAAAATTTTTCCCCGAAAGTCTTTCCCTTCCCGAAGAAAAAATTGCAGACTATGCCCGGGAAATTCCGTTAAATAGGCACTATCTGTGGGTGGGGTTACGACCCCCCTGCAATTGGGTTGAATTGACCAGCCTCTCCCGTTGCATCCCGTTATTCCCTGATCACATTTTTCTCATTTCGTTCGGAAGGAAGGTGGATAAAAGTTGGAAGAATTCCGAAAATTCTGGAAATTTTTTCACGGTTCCGGGGGATGGAAATATTGAGGATATTTTGCCCTTCTACCATCTTATTTTTGCCGGAGAAAAATTCACCCTGTCAAGCCCTTTTAGTTTATGAGCAAGGAGAGCATTATCAGAGGGAATGATGGATGAAGAGCAGGGATTTACTCAAGGTAGCCAAGATGACGAAGATGAAGTTTCAGGCGTTCTTCCTGTTCTGCCGTGTAATCCACCGGGCTTGCTTTATGCCTTGGCTCCCGATATCGCGGAAATTTCTTCTTTTTCACATCCTGGCGGAGAATTTCCCACAAAATCCTGCCATCCACATCCGAAGGTATAGAAACATCCATCAGGGTAAGGATGGTAGGAAACAGGTCGGCAATCGCTGGAGAATTTGGCGGGGAATTTGATTTTATCGCAGGACCGGAGGCTAAGAATATTCCTCGCATCGTGTGGAATGCATTATATGGGATTCTTCGTCTCCCTCCCATTGGAATCACGGGAAGAGGCTGGAATAGATGCCAGAAAATCTCCGGTATATCCATACGCTCCACCTGGCTCAAATCAATGTGCTTAATGGCATCCAGGTTCCAGATGATGACCAAATCTGGGGTCTGCTCAAAAAATGGACCGGAATATACTTCCTCCCTGCGATATACCTTCTCAACGATGGGGACATCTGTGCCAGGCACCTGGAGACTTTCGAGGTCAGAAATTAAAAAAGAGCAAAGTTCTTCGTATTCTGACGGTTCTACAATTCCATAAGGCTCCCGTCCTTTCAGATTTATATATAAATACCCGATATTTCGCGGGTCAGCGAAATATACTTTTGAGCGGGACCAGTCAATCAAGTTCAGAAAAGAAAAGTTGGTGGAAAGAAAACTTCGCGGTCGGGGAAACATCCTGTTGAGAAAGTTGCGTATTGTCCAGGGCAGATGGCGCTTGCCCCACTGGAATGCGTTTCTGCCCAGCTGCCAGAGAAAATAGAGGATGAAGAACCTCGGAAGCACTCTCTTTCCTTCGGCAATTCCAACTTTCAAGTGCATCAGGTCGCGATAGGAGAGATAACCCAGATAATCGGGCGCAAGGTAAAAAGGTCCCATCCCGTGGTCAGAAAGGATAAAAACATCTGTATCCGAACCAAATAATGTCAACCACTCGCCAATCAATTCATCCACCTGCTGAAAGACTTTTAGAATCGCGGTGCCATATTTCTTTTCCATCTGCGGGTTAAACTGCGGATGGGCGGGGTCCATAAATTTCCAGAAATAATGCTCCACCGCATCAGTTTCACTGAACACCAAGCAGAAAAAATCCGGTTGAAACTCGTTGTAGAGCAGGGGAACAATTTTTCTCCGGTGTGCCAATTGGTTCCGGATATCTTTCAGCAAAGTTTCGTACTGTGGACCAAATTCTCGCGGCTCGGGCAAAGGGTGGTAATGTTGACCGGTCTTCTGGTAGACCCATTTCAACAAACCAGGCGGATGAGCATAATTCAGGTCAGGTCGGTCTGGTGCACCCAGTCCGGGAAGATTGAAGCCATTCACAGGAGGAGAAGGGTAGGTAAGGGGAACATTGATAAGCCCGACGCTTTTCCCCTCCTGCGAAAGGATTTCTGGCAGTGTTTCTGCCTGGATATATGTGGCGTTGGGGTAGTAAATCTGGCAGGTATCCCTTTTCACCTGGTAAAAATCGAATATCCCCGTTTTTGCAGGATTTTTCCCGGTTAAATAGGATGTCCAGGCAACATAAGTTATCGGAGGAATCGTGGAAGGCAACAAGCAGAAAAAACCGGACTTCTGGATTTTTTGCAAATTCGGCAACTTCCCTTCTTGCATCCATTGGTCCACCAGGGTAAATTCCGCACCATCCAGTCCAATGACTGCTACCCGGCTCATTCTTTGCTCTTCTGAACTGCCTGCCGAAGATAAGCGGCGATTTCTGGCCTCAAAATGCGTTCCACATTGCCTTCTTGCATTTGCAAAAATTGCTTGATTCTACTCATCGCAATTTTTTCGCGGGATTCTTCTGGATGTGGGCAAGTTCGCTCGGTAACAAACGAATCACATAAAAAACAAAAATCCACTGCTTTTACTGGAATAACCTCCACGCCCACCTCAAATTTGTCAAAAATTTCTTGTGCGGCATAAGGCGGGTAAAAATTTCCCACGCCAGCATGGTCTCTGCCCACAATAAAATGCGTGCATCCGAAATTTTTTCGCACCACTCCGTGAAAAATGGCTTCCCGCGGACCTGCATATCTCATCCAGGTTGGAAGACCCGATAAGAAGACCCGTTCCTTTGGAAGGTAGTGTTTGAGAAGCAACTGGTAGGACTGCAAAATAATTTCCGTAGAGAAATCTGCCTCCCTTTTCGCCCCCACAATAGGATGAATAAGCAAGCCATCGGTCTTTTCCAGTGCGAGGCGGTGGGTGAATTCGTGCCCTCTATGCGGTGGATTCCTGGTTTGAAATGCTGCTGCGGTTTTCCATCCCCTTTTGAGAAACTCTTCTCTCAGCGTTAATGGGGAATGACTCCAGTTGCGGAAAGGGAAGTCTACCGGCTTCAACAAGAATACCTGACCGGAAAGGACAAAACCGGGCATGTTCAGGAACCGCTGAACTCCGGGATGCTTTGTATTATCGGTGCCGAACATCCTCTTCACCCACTTGCCAGCATCAAACTCCTCTACAACTGCATCTTTCAGAAGCGCAACATCGCTTGCTGTTTTTGTGGTGAGCAGTACCTTTCCCGACGAGCCTTTCACAAGCATGGCTTCCTGGCGACTTACCGGAAGAAATACCGGAATCCCAAAAGTCAATCCATTGGGTAGGCGATGGGTTTCCAGTACTTCCAGGATTTCATCGACCGACAAAAAGCCTTTCAGAGGGCTATATGCCCCTGAAGCGATATTTTCTGCATCCATTAAATACTCTTCCTCTACGCTTATTCGCGGCAAATTTTCCAGAGAAATTTTCCCCAATCCTTCCATCGGATAGCTTTGCTGAACTAATTCTCCTCCGTGAGGAAGAGTTAGTGCCTTGGGGATGGAAGAAATGTGATTATTCTGCTGAAGATAGGACAGCAGTTGTTCCAGACATTGGTTGGGAGAAAATTGGTCGGTTTTTAGGATTACCTCTGGATGCACAGGAGGTTCGTAAAGGTCGGAGATTCCGGTAAATTGAGGAATTTCGCCGCTTTTTGCCTTCTCATACATCCCTTTTGGGTCCCTCTTTTCGCACACTTCCACCGGGCAGGAAAGGTAAACCTCAATGAAATCACCAATCAGTTTTCGCGCATATTCCCTCAAACTCCGATAAGGAGAAATCACCGCAACAATCACTACGATGCCGCTTTCGTAAAGCATTTTCGCCAGATGGGCAATTCTGCGGATATTCTCATTTCTTTCTTCCCGAGAATATCCCAGCTCAGGCCAGAGCGTTTTCCGAAGTTCATCCCCATCCAGAACCATAGCTGAATATCCCCGGATGATTAGGGAAATGCGCAATCTCTGTGCCAGAGTGGTTTTCCCCGAAGCCGGTAAACCAGTGAGCCAGACAACAAAACCCCGATTCATTTCATCCTGGCACTTCCAGAATATTTAACCACCTTTTGCACACATTGAGAATGGAAATTTGTTGAATATCTCCTTCTGCTTGTTTCCAGGGGATATGCTCAATATATATACCATAAAATGAGTGATTGGCATCGTCCGGACCGGTATCATTGTGGGGAAGCCAGAAGGTATTCCAGCCGATAGTACCAGCAGCGCGCCAGGATAAGTTTCCCGGCAGAAGAATCAAATCCGGTGCAATCCCTTTTACTTCAGGGTAAATCTCTTCAGGACGATACACTTTATTTCCTAACAGGGTGCCTTCTTTCGTGGTTACCGCTTCCAATTCTGCTGCCAATTTGGACCGAAGGGCTTCCCGCTCCTCAGGAGGAACAAGACCTTCAGGCTCTCTACCCCGAATATTCAGGAAAATCCGGGCATAATAACCGCCTTCTGCCCAAGCGGCGGTTTTTTTCCAGTTTATCATTTGCCCGGTTAAAGAGGTTCCCGGTTTTTCCGGCGCTTGATTGAATGTCAGATAGCCTCTATGAAGCAACCATTCATTGATGCAAAAAGCGCCCTCCATTCGTTGCGCCCCGTGGTCCGAAACTATGACCACTCCCGTGGATGAATCCAGACAAGCCAGAATGTGCGAAATTTTCTCATCCAGAAATCGGTAAAATTCGGGAATGACCTCCTGGAATGGATTGGGAGAAGTGTAGAGGGGATGAGCAGGGTCAAAAAACCTCCAGAAAGCATGATGCACCCTATCCAATCCAATTTCCACGCTGAAGACCATATCCCAATCTTGTTGCAAGAACTCCTCCAATACTTGAAAATGCTGTTCTGCCATTAAGCGGATTTTCTGGATGAGTGCTTGCCGTTGCTCTGTTCGGTATTCCTTCACATCAAATAGATACTCTCCAACTCTTTTCTGGATTTGATATTTCAGATGACCGGGAAAAGTGAAGGACACATCATTTCCTGGAGTAAGAAGGCAGGAAATCAATACGCCGTTTAATGGGCGAGGAGGATAAGTGAGCGGAACCCCTTGAATGAAGCATCGCTTGCCATATTTGCTCAGGATTTCCCAGACCGGCTCCGCTTCAATGCAGGTGAAGGTGGGAAATTCCAGTCGGTCATACGAATAATCTTTCCGATTGCGAAAACCATAAACGCCTAATTCACCGGGAGATTTTCCCGTTGCCATACACATCCAGGCAGGAACCGTAATCGGCGGCAATATGCTTTTCAGCCTGCCGTATGAGCCCCTTTTCATCAATTCCCGAATCGTGGGCAGAAAATTCAAAAATTGCTCCGAATACACCAATTCCGGATCGGCGCTATCTAATCCCAACACCACCATTTTCCTTTTCGGACCAGTCAGATGACTTTCTCCTCTTCCTGTCAATTGAATTATATTACTTATCGGATGGAGGTTTTTTGACCGATGTTTGATTCCACCGGGTATTTTAATGGACAGGGGGGTAAGGGATTTCTCGTGTTTCCATTATAATCAAAATTAGATGGGGAGAAAGAAATCGCAGAGCAAAAAAGGTTCGGATGGAAAATAAAAACAAGAGAGGTGAGATGATGAGGAATTTTCTGATGGTGGCTGTGATTCTATTTTTTGTGGGTTGCAGTGTTCGAGCAATGAAGGAGATGCTGGCAGAGTGGAGAGGGGAGCGAGTTCCTCCGCCCGATGCCACAATGCCTAAGGAGTATTTTCCGAAGAGTTTTTCCGTGGATTTAATGCAACTGGAGGAAAAGGAATTGGTGAGCACCGTGGAAGGCGTGGTTCTGCTCAACTATACTTCATCGGTAAGAAGACATTATACCTTGAGAGAGAAGCCCAATCCGGGCAATCCCATAGTGATCTCCGCCGTGAAATTCACATCAGAAGATTCGGCTTTATCCCACTGGTATCGTTTTGAGAGCCAAATATTGGATTACATTACCGCGCGAAAAAACTTTGCGCGTCGCAAAGGGAAAAGCAATTTTCTGACTCTGCAGGAAATTGACAAAAGGATTATCCTGGCGCGTGCATTGTCTTGGTCATTTATTTGCATCTCTGTCCCGCTGGTATATGAGAACGCCGAAGAGATTATCCAAGCCCTGGACAGCGATTTCCTCAGGCATTTTCAGGAATTAGCGCGTGAGTAATGCTTCCGAACGAAGACAGGTGGCTTCGTTTTTCCTTTTCGCAGATTTAGGACTTGACAAATTCCTTTCAAAGATATAGAATATGATATTGGAAGGGTGGAATGGGTGTTGTAGAAAAAAGAAAGAAGGAGTATATGAAAAGGGATGAGTGGAGGTTTTCCCATCTATGGCTGGGAAATTGCGTCTATGGCGGTGTTTTCCCTGCTCATCCTGGTGGGTTTCCGGTTGCTTCGGGTGGTATTGAAGGTGGGTTTATGGATTCTTATGCTGGTAATTTTGGCAATTGCAGTGCTGGTATTTTTCTATTGGTTGGTGTAAAAAATCAAGAAATAGGAGGTGAGAGGAGATGAACAAAGGGGATGTGGTGAAGTCCATCGCATCCAAGGCGGGGTTGTCCCAGAGAGCGGCTGCTGCTGCGCTGGATGCATTTATTGAGACGGTTAGCTCTGCTCTGTCCAAGAAGGACGCAGTGCGCCTGGTAGGTTTCGGTTCCTTTGAGGTTCGCAGAAGGGCTGCACGCAAAGGCGTAGTTCCCGGAACCAAAAAGACCATCAATATTCCTGCCCGAAATGTCCCGGTCTTCCGCATCGGAGCGAAACTCAGAAGCGCGGTTAAGTGATCCCGCCTTCATTGCCCTGGTCTCCTCTAACGAGGGGACCGGGGTTGTTTTTTCACTGATGCCCTGCAGAAAAAGGACGATTCAAAGAAAAGTGGAAATTGAAGGTAAAGGTTTATATTTCTCCGAAAAAGTGAAAGTGGTACTTCATCCTGCATCGGAAAAAACAGGAATTATCTTTCTGACACCGGGTGGGACGCTTGCACTGGACCAAAATTCCGTTCAAGTATTTCCCACCTGCTCTTCTCTTATCACCTCTTCAAACAGCCTTTTCCTGCTGGAGCATTTCCTTTCCGCATGCTGGGCGATGAAAATCGGCAATCTCATCGTGGATGTGACCGGTAAAGAATTACCCATTTTTGATGGAAGTAGTCGGGAATGGTTGCTCCTGCTCCAAAAGGGCCAACCGATAGAGCAGGATGAAAATTGGGAAGATTTTTCACTCCCACATCCCATTTTGATAAATGAACCAGACCGATTTCTGGCAGGAATACCTTTTGAGCGTTTTCGCGTATGCTATTCCTTCATCCATCCGGAAGTCGGGACTTATTGGGTGGAATTTTCCGGGGACGAAGCAGAATATGAGGAAGAAATTGCCGGGGCTCGGACCTTTGCCACAGAGCAGGAACTGTTGGAACTCCAAAAATCTGGCTGGGTCCTGCGTCCTGATGAAGATTGCGGTGTGTTATTTCGGGAGAAAATCCCTCACATTCCGCTGAGGTATCCCGACGAGCCTGCTCGGCATAAAATTCTGGACCTTTTGGGAGATTTATATGTATTTCCAAAAAGGCTCAAAGGGCTCATTCTTGCTTTTCAGAGCGGGCATAAGATGAATCATCAATTCGTCACCTCCCTTTTTTCTGCTACACTGTAATTGGAATGGGATTTGCTCTGGGTTTCTTTATCCTGATTCTCCTGCTGGCGCTCATCGGGTTCTCTTTTGAACTGCGATACTGGCTCATCCACCCGGTTCCAACGAGTGAAAAAATGCTCTCCTTTTTGATTTTTCTCATCCCATTTTTCATTTTTGCTGGGCTGTTTTTGCTGCCTCAAAAACTGCTATTATTCAAAACTACATTCAGCCTCATATTCCTCATCACATTTTTTTTTGCCGGGCATTATCTTTTCCGAAAGAGGATGAAGCAAATCCGTAACTGGCTGAAGGAAAGAGAACAGTGGAAATCTGCTCTGGAAAGGGAAGCAGAAACCTTCACAAAGAGGAAAAGGGAAGATGCAGGTACTGAGTCCCAGTGATTGGGCGGAAATTATCCAACTCACCTTCGCTCTATTTGGTATGATGTTAGTTTTGGTGATTGCCTGGGGTGGGGCAAGATATTTCTTTCAACGTGAATTGGAGGAAAGCCGAAAAAAATTGGAGCGTAAGCGGCAGGAAATTTTGAAAACCCTCAATAAACAGGAATGGGAAGAGTAGCGCAAGAGCGAAAATCCCCAGGGCGAATAGTGGGAATTTTATTGGGAAGCAAAAGTGACCGGGAGCGCTTGGAACAAGGGTTGAAAACACTGAAGGAGCATCAAATTCCCTATCGGCTTGCTATTGCTTCTGCTCACCGCTGTCCGAAATATGTGGAAGAAGTTTTGGAAAAATGGACTGATGTGGGAGTTTGGATTGCGGTGGCAGGAAAATCTGCACATCTTGCGGGAGCGATAGCATCTCGTTACATCCAGCCGGTCATCGGTGTACCGGTAGAAGGCTCGCCCCTTCACGGATTGGATGCCTTACTGAGCACAGTGCAGATGCCGGCAGGAATTCCGGTGGCGACAGTGGGAATTGGAGCGTTTGAAAATGCCTGCCTGCTGGCGATGAGAATTCTGGCATTATCCGACCCGGAACTGTCGCAGAGATTGCAGGAATCTTTGATGAAATGGGAAGAAGACTACCGGAAGATTCCGACTGAAGAGGAAGGAGCATTTCTGCCCTGATGAATGCGGCTATAGCTCAGAGGAAGAGCATCGGCTTCCCAAGCCGAGGGTCGCGGGTTCGAATCCCGTTGGCCGCTTTTCGGCGGCGTAGCCAAGTGGCAAGGCGTGGGACTGCAAATCCCCGATACCCGGGTTCGAATCCCGGCGCCGCCTCCACAGGGCGACTAGCTCAGTTGGAGAGAGCGCTTCCTTGACAGGGAAGAGGTCAGGGGTTCGAATCCCTTGTCGCCCATTCCTCATTTTTGCTATATTTCATAGGGTGAAAGAAATCTGTACACCATATTTATGGACCTTGAGCGATTAAGGCATACCGCTTCCCATATTCTTGCGCAGGCAGTAAAACGGCTTTTTCCCCAGGCAAAACTTGCCATCGGTCCGCCCATTAAGGATGGTTTTTATTACGATTTTCTCGTTGACCAGCCCTTTTGCGCCGAAGACCTGGAAAAAATTGAGGAAGAAATGCGCAAAATCTCCCAAGCTGATTATCCTGTTGAACAACTCTTTTTTTCAGCAGAAGAAGCAAAAAGGATTCTTGCGTTTGAGCCGCTCAAACTGGAACTTCTGAAAGAAATTCCCGGTGAACAGATATCTTTCTACCGTCAGGGGGATTTTATTGACCTTTGTCGGGGTCCTCATATCTCTTCAACGGGAATGGTGAAGTATTTTAAAATACTCTCCACAGCGGGAGCATACTGGCGAGGAAATGAACAAAGGGAAAAGTTGCAGAGAATTTATGGCACCGCTTTCTACACGGAAGAAGAACTTCAGCAATATTTACATTCCATCGAAGAAGCCAAAAAGAGAGACCACAGAAAACTGGGGAGAGAACTGGAATTATTCCAAATATTTCCGGAAGAAGGGGGACCGGGGCTGATATTTTATCTTCCCAAGGGAATTGCTCTTCGCCAGATTCTGGAATCCATCAGTATCCGAGAGCACCTGAAAAATGGCTATCAACAGGTGATGACACCGCACATCCTCAAACTTGCCCTGTGGGAGACTTCCGGGCATCTGGAAAATTATCAGGAAAATATGTTCCTCATCCGGGGTGGGGAAGAAGAATTTGCCGTGAAACCGATGAATTGCCCGGCGCATATTTTGATTTATAAAAGCAAACGCAGAAGTTATCGGGAACTTCCCCTTCGCCTATACGAACTGGGAACTGTATATCGCTATGAGAGAAGTGGAACAATGCACGGACTCCTGCGCGTTCGCGGAATGACCCAAGATGATGCGCATATCTTCTGCCCCATTGCCTTTCTGAATCAGGAAATTCAGGAGGTCATTCGGCTGACGATTAAACTTTTAGACTTGTTCGGTTTTCGCTATACTTTCGCATTGAAAGGTAAGCCAGACCGCTCCATTGGCTCCGATGAAATCTGGCAAACCGCATTGCAGGCTCTGGAACAAGCGTTGAACCAATTAAATCTTCCTTTTGAGTATTATCCCGGTGATGGAGCATTCTATGGACCAAAAATTGATTTTATGCTGGGCGATGCCTTGGGCAGGGAATGGCAGGGTTCCACTATCCAGATAGATTTCAACCTCCCCCAGCGGTTTGGCTTAACCTTTGTAAACGAAAAGGATGAGGAAGAAATGCCGGTGATGATTCATCGTGCTATCTGGGGCACTTTTGAGCGTTTCATCGGCATTTTGATTGAGCATTATGGTGGAAATTTCCCCCTGTGGCTTGCCCCTGTCCAGTTTCGCATCCTCCCAATTTCCGAAAAATTCTTTCCTTATGCCCGGAAAGTGTATCAATACCTTCAAGAAAATGGCTTCCGGGCGGAACTGGATTTGAAGAATGAGAAGGTGAATTATAAAATTCGGGAGGCGCAACTGGACAAAATCCCATATATGCTGATCGTGGGCAGAAAAGAAGAACAGAATCAGACGGTTTCCGTACGGTCACGAAAAGACGGGGATTTGGGCGAAAAAGGCCTGGAAGCATTTCTCCATGAAATCGTAGATGAATGGAAAATATAAGGAGGCGATGGTTTGGACAAAAACTATCCGGTGAACGAGCAGATTCGTGCTCGTAAGGTCCAGGTAATCTCTGAAGAAGGCAAAAACCTTGGTGTCCTGGACCAGAAAGAAGCCTTGCAACTGGCTTACAAAAAGGACCTGGACTTAGTGCAAGTTGTGGACAGAGAAGTCCCGGTGTGCCGAATTATGGATTACCGAAAATTTCTCTATCAGAGAGAGCGCAAAATGAGAGATGTGCTGAAACAACAGCGGAAAAGTTCACCCAAAGAGATAAAATTACGGATTCGCATTGGACCAAGAGACCTGGAAACCAAATTGGGCAGAGTTGCTGAATTTCTTCAGGAAGGCAGAAAAGTTCGTGTCGTAGTGGAATTGCGTGGCTGGAGGGAAATGGCACACCAGGACCAGGCTTATGGCATTCTCAACCAGATTAAGGGCAAATTTTTACCCAAAGCCCATTTAGAAATGGATATTCGCAAGGACGGCAGGCGATATTATATCATTTTAGCACCCAGAAAAGGAGCTGAGCGAAAATGAGCAGGAGAATGAAAACACACAAAACCGCTGCGAAGCGATTCAAAGTTACTGGCACAGGCAAGATTGTCGCTTATCGCTCGGGAAAAAGCCATCTAATGAGAAAAAAGAGTGGAAAGAGGAAACGCAGACTTGCACGAACAAAGCTGGTATCCTCTTCCCATCTGCCCAGGATTCGAAAACTCTTAGGGAGGTGAAGGGCTGTGGTTCGTGTCAAAACCGGACCAACAAGGAGAAGAAAACACAAAAAAATACTGAAGCAGGTAAAAGGCTATCGCGGAGCACGAAGTAGAAGAATCAAAGCGGCAAAAGAGGCGGCTCTTCGCTCTATGCAATATGCCTACGCTCATCGGAAAGAGAAAAAAAGACAATATCGCCGTTGGTGGATTCAACGCATTTCTGCTGCTTTGAAGTCCCATCCCATTTCATATAGCCAGTTTATCTCCCGGTTGAAGGTAGCCGGCATTCAATTGAATCGCCCAATGCTGGCTCAATTGGCTTTTGAGGAGCCTGGCGCTTTCCAGAAATTGGTCGAAGAGGCTCTGACTTCAGAGAAACCCTGAGTTTTCCAGGACAAAGTAAGCAGAGGTCTATCGTCGTAATGAAAAAAAGTAGCGCATTTCCGCCTGCTCAATAAGCAGTAAATCTGCCGGCTTTGGGGGGGCCCCCCAGTTCCTTCCTGTTCATCACCCGGATTCGTGCAAAGGTTCAGTGAGCGGAAGAAACCGGTGCTGGATTTGTTCCGGCTTGCGCTACGGTCAGGACATCTCCTTCCCTCCCAGCCACCCCCTGCATCCCTCCAGATACTCAGACATGGGCTATAACAATGGGTGGCGATGGAAGGGAATGGGCAACTGATGTCACAGTTTTACCAGATGGAGGATATGTGGTAGTGGGAAGCACTTACACACCAGTGAATCCAAACACAACCCCACCGGACATATTTGCAGTGAAATTAAATAGCAACGGCTCGGTTCTGTGGCAGAGGACATACGGCGACCCAAAACGAAGCGAAGACCTGGTGATAGATGGAGCTGGAGGTGTTGCACGTCTTGGAAACGATGTCATCATCGTGGGTGCAACCACACAGCCGATTTCAGGTGGACAGTACTACCTCTGGGTCCTTCGCTTAAACGGAGCGAATGGAGATATTGTCCACTCCAGATTATTCCGACCTTCCTCGGGATTCTTTGGCTTTGTCCATTGTACTCTTCCAAATGAGTGTACCGCCATTCCCGGCTCCCCACGCGGTGTGCCCATCAAGGGTGGTATTGATGTGGTGACGGAAGGCGATGAGACCAATTCCCTCCACTTATTCCTGCTTCTCGGCAATTCCCCCGACCGAGCAAAGCATAAGCAACGCTGTAATGGTAACTACACCATTTGCAGACCTTCAATTTTTACCTGAGGATGCCAGTCGGGAGACTGCATACGCAAATTGGTCGCCGATTTCCATTTGCATCGAGTCTGGAGGTTTTGGGGCAGGTCCGGATATTCTAACCCGGTAAAAGCCACCGAGTTAAAATAAGCAAGGGATAGAAAGATAATAATGAGTATCAAAGTTTCAGGCTACTCACCTTTTCGGCTAAAAGCGGAGTTTTCCCCCGCCGGAGACCAGCAGCAGGCAATTGAAAAACTCATTGACGGTTTTCTGAATAAAGGTTATCGCTATCAAACTCTTCTGGGCATCACCGGCTCGGGAAAAACTTTCACCGTGGCTCATGTGGTTCAGGCGCTCGGGCTTCCTACTCTGGTGCTTTCCCATAATAAAACCCTGACCGCCCAGTTGTATGAGGAATTTCGCGCCTTTTTCCCTGAAAATGCAGTGGGATATTTCGTCAGTTATTACGATTATTACCAGCCGGAAGCCTATGTGGTGCCCAAAGATTTATATATAGAGAAAGACGCAGATATCAATGAAGAGATTGACCGCCTTCGGCATCACGCCACACGAAATTTGCTCACTCGCCCTGATACTATCGTCGTAGCCACAGTTTCCGCCATATTTGGCTTGGGTTCTCCGGAAGAATACCTCTCCCGACTTTTACGCATCCGCGTCGGCGACCAGTTTCCCCTGAATTCCATCGCTCGAAAATTGGTCTCAATGAAATATGAGCGCAATCAGACGGCGCTCACTTCTGGAAAATTTCGGATTAAAGGCGATGTCCTTGAAGTGATTCCTTCCGATGGCAACACAATTTTTCAAATAGAATTTTTTGGTGATGTAGTAGAACATATTGAAGAATTAGACCCGCTGGACCGAAGCACCATTTCCACACACCGGGAAATCCTACTGTTTCCCAATACCCACTATCTCATCCCGGAAGACCTAATGCAATATGTGTTGAGGAGCATTGAAGAAGAATTGAAGGAACGAGCGGCTTATTTTCGTCAACAGGAGCGTATACTGGAAGCCCAGCGGCTGGAACAAAGGGTTCGTTATGATTTGGAAATGATTCGCGAGACTGGATATGTGAAAGGAATAGAAAACTACTCACGCTATTTTTCGCTACGGAAGCCGGGTGAGCCGCCCGCTTGTCTGATGGATTATTTCCCGCCCCGGTATCTCCTGATTGTAGATGAATCCCATGTGACGGTTCCGCAGATTGCCGGAATGTATTACGGCGACCGGTCTCGCAAGGAATCTCTGGTAGAGTATGGCTTCCGCCTGCCCTCTGCCTTTGATAATCGCCCCCTGACTTTTGATGAATGGGAGAAAAGAACTGACCTCATCCTGTTTATGTCCGCCACTCCGGGGGATTATGAACTGAGCCACAGCGACCAGGTGGTGGAGCAAATCATTCGGCCAACAGGATTGGTAGACCCAGAAGTAATTGTGCGTTCTTCTCGGAATCAAATTCAAGACCTGCTCAAAGAAATTCGCAAGCAGGTGGAAAACAACGAGCGAACTCTGGTGATTGCCCTGACGAAAAAAACTGCCGAAGACCTCTCCTATTATCTGAAAGAGCAGAGAGTTCGGGCGGAATATATCCATTCTGAAGTGGTCACTTTTGAGAGAGTGAAACTGCTCAGAAGCCTGCGACAGGGAAAAGTAGATGTGCTGGTCGGTATCAATCTACTTCGGGAAGGCTTGGACCTGCCCGAGGTGAGCCTCGTGGCTATTCTGGATTGCGATAAAGAAGGCTTCCTTCGCTCCGAGACCTCCCTGATTCAGATTATGGGAAGAGCTTCCCGAAACATCAACGGAAAAGTCATTCTGTACGCGGACCACCTTACCGGCTCGATGAAAAATGCTATTGAAACCACCAATCAGAGGCGACAGAAGCAATTGGAATACAACGAAAAATTCCACATTCAACCCCGCTCCGTGCAGAAAGAAATCCGCAAAACCTCCATTCTTGTTGCAGAAGAAGAGGAAATCCTTGAATCCAGAAATCCGGAGCGAATTCGGGCTTATATCCAGCGACTTGAGGAGGATATGATGAAAGCGGCGGAAAAGCTCCAGTTTGAATATGCCATCCTCCTCAGAGACAAAATCCTCTATCTCTCCGAGCAACTGGAAACTTACTCATCCTGATTCCAAACTTTTGCTCCCCTGAAATTAAAACCCTCCTTCACCTGCGCCACGAGTCGTCAGTCGTTAGGGGTCAGGGATTAGAAGAAAACTGTTCCCTGACGACTGTCCTCTTCTCCTTTATTTAACCCTTCTGCCCATTCCATCATATACATTCTTCACTACCGTTCCATTTCCCTCGTTGCCCTCTTCACCCTCTGCTCGTAGTCAAAATCCTGCGAACTATTCCACCCCCCCACTCATACTCAGAATATTCCCGTTTGCATCGGAAGTGACGGTAATAGTCCACTCGGGCCAGGGGAACGGGCTGGAGCCGGTGCCTGCAGTATTCACAATCTACAACAGTCTTCCAGAAGCATCATAGGTAAAGTCAGAATACCAGCCGGAAAGTTCATCTTTTTCCCTTTTTCGCCGATATGCCTTATCCCGCTGATATGTCCGCCAGAAGACCACATCTCCCCCTTTCATCACCTCCTCCATTTTCCTCCTTGCCTCATCATATCCTCAATTATACTCCCATCCTGCAAAGTCACTTTGAGAGGCTATGTTGCTTGCAGGGTCAAGGGTTTAGGAGTTGCAGAAGTTTCAGGGAGTTGTGTGGGAAGCGATGGGATGCGTATAATAAGTAGATGGAAAGAGGAGAGGTGACCGAGTGGTCGAAGGTGCACCGCTGGAAACGGTGTGTACATGCGAAAAGCGTGTACCGTGGGTTCGAATCCCACCCTCTCCGCACGGGGACATAGTTTAGGGGTAGAACGGGTGAATCGCATTCACCAGGCCCGGGTTCAAATCCCGGTGTCTCCATTTTTTATGCCTGAGTGGACTGCACCTCCGGGAATGAGGGATTATTTTGGTTCGGAAGCGGGAATGATTTTTTCTCTGGAGGAGCAATTTACCTGCCTGTCGGAAAAATATGGTTATCAGCCTATTCGGACGCCTCTAATTGAGATGGCGGAATTATTCTACAAGGGCACGGGCGAAAGCAGCGAAATCGTGCAGAAAGAAATGTATGAATTTACCGACCGGGGAGGGAGGAAACTCGCTCTGCGCCCTGAATCCACCCCATCTGTTGCCCGAGCTTTAATTGAGCACCATTTTTTTGGTTCGCCCTCTAAAAAATTTCGCTTGTATTATTTTGGACCGATGTTTCGCTACGACCGACCACAAAAGGGAAGGTATCGGTTATTTCACCAAGTGGGTGTGGAAGCCATAGGCTGGAAAGAGCCGGAACTGGATGTGGAGGTCATTCTTTTACTTCTGGATTATCTGACTCAATTAGGGGTTTCACCGTTTAAGCTGGTGCTGAATTCGCTCGGTTGTTCGGCAGACCGGAAAAAATATCATAAGGAGTTATCTCATTTTCTCAAAAAAATTCGGCACGAATTGCCTGAAGAAGAGCAGGGGAAAATTGAAAGAAACCCCATGCGGATTCTGGATTCCAAGCAATCTGTCACCCGGGAAGTTTTGGATAAGCATCCTGCCCTTCCGAAAACTTTATCTTTTCTGTGCAAGGATTGCGAGGCGCACTTTGCTGAAGTCTGCGAAGGGTTAAAATCGCTCGGACGAGAATACGAACTTAGCCCTTTTCTGGTTCGGGGATTGGATTATTATACGCGGACGGTATTTGAAGTGATTTCACCCGAACTGGGGGCGCAGGACAGTCTGGGCGGTGGCGGAAGATATGATGACCTGTTTTCCCTTTATAGCGATGGAAAAATTGACCTACCCTGTGTGGGATTCGCCGCTGGATTGGAAAGAATTCTTGCCACTTCGTCCCTACAGGGAAAAATGCAAAGTCTTCAGACGCTCCCGCCTTTTCGACTCCTTCTGATTGCATTAGATGAACTTTCCAGAAAATTGCTTTATCCTTTTCGCTATGCCCTGATACAGGAAGGAATCCCCACCGACATCATCTGGGGAAAAAGATTAAAATCTGCTCTTTCGTATGCCAACCGGATGAAGTTTCCCTACTGCGGGATTATGGGGGAAAATGAAAGAAATACGCATCGCCTCATATTGCGGGATATGCAAAAAGGAAGTCAGGAAGAAATTCCTTTCGAAATTTCTCAGGTGGTGGAGAAAATCCGATGAGTTTGCCTTTCTGGAAGAGAACGAAGGAAGCGGGGAAAATCAGCGCGGAGGATGAAGGGCAGGAAGTTCTGCTCGCTGGCTGGGTTCACCGGCAGAGAAATTTAGGGGGTATTCTTTTTCTGGACTTGCGGGATTCCTCCGGAATTTGCCAGATTGTGGTGGAGCCGAATTCTGCCTGCTATGAGCAGGCGGTGCGCGCGCGGGCAGAATATGTAATTTGCATACAAGGAAAAGTTCGCAAAAGAGCAAATCCAAATCCTGCGATTCCCACAGGTTTTTTTGAAGTCTCGGCGGAAGAATTTGAGATATTAAATTCCGCCCGGACCCCAGTGATTTATACCGACCGGGAAGGAAGAGAGGATGAGGTTCTCACTTTGGCATATCGGTATCTGGATTTACGCAAGCCACAGAAACTGAAGAATTTAAAGATTCGGCATCAGGTGATGCGGGAAATTCGGGATTTTCTGGATGCCCGCGGATTTGTCTGGGTGGATACGCCTTACTTGACGAAGAGCACACCCGAAGGAGCTCGAGATTTTCTCGTCCCTTCTCGGATGAATCCAGGGACATTTTATGCACTGCCTCAATCGCCCCAGTTGTTCAAGCAAATTCTGATGGTGGCAGGATTGGAAAAATATTATCAGATTGTCCGATGTTTCCGGGATGAAGACCTGCGCCGAGACCGCCAGCCGGAATTCACTCAACTGGATATTGAAATGTCTTTTGTCACCGAGCAGGAAATAATTTCCCTCTCCGAAGAACTTCTTGAGGAGATTTTTGACCGCGTTCTTGGATTTCGCCTTTCCCTTCCCCTGCCTCAACTCAAGTATTATGATGCCATCACTATGTATGGGGTGGATAAACCGGACCTGAGGTGGGGAACGCCGCTGAGAGATTTCACGCAAAATTTTCTTCACTCTTCTTTCCGAGTTTTCCAAAATATCGTGGAAGAAGGGGGCAAGATTATAGGATTGAGCATAACCGAGCCAGCGGAGATCTCTCAGGGAAATCTCAAAAAATGGGAAGAATTTGCAAAACAATCCGGGCTTACACGTTTATCCTGGGTGAAGTTTTCCTCGGGAAAAGTCCAGGCAACCAATTTGCCATCAAACGTTCCATCAGAAGAACTGGAAAGCCTGAATGCAAAACATGCTGAATTAAATGATGCACTGGTATTACTCGGCGCTGGAAAAGAGCCAGAAATCTTTTCTTCTATGGGTGCTCTGCGGATAAAAGTGGGAGAAGAAAGCGTGAAGAATGCCCCGCCTTTTCAGGCGGTCTGGGTAAGGGAGTTTCCACTATTGACCAGAGATGAACAGGGGAATATAGTCCCTATGCATCATCCTTTCACGATGCCAGTGGAGGAAAGCCTTGCGTATATAGAAACAGAACCCCTTCGTGTTGTCGGTCGTATTTACGATTTGGTGCTGAACGGAGAAGAAATTGCGGGTGGGAGCATTCGTATCCACATTCCTGAACTCCAGAGAAAGATTCTGGAAATCTGCGGATACAGTCAGAAAGAGCAGGAAGAGCGGTTTGGATTTTTTCTGCAGGCGCTGGAATTCGGCGCTCCACCGCACGGAGGTATTGCCTGGGGACTTGACCGGTTGGTAATGCTCCTCGCAGGGGCGGAATCCCTCAGGGATGTCATCGCTTTCCCGAAAACGACCACGGGGCACTGCCCTCTAACCGGAGCACCCTCTCCAGTAGAAATGCAACAGTTGGATGAATTGCATATCCGGGCCGTGGAAAAAAGGAGAGAAAAATAGATGAAAACAATTGAACGCATTGAGAAAGTATATTACTACTACCCGAATTTGGTAACAGTAGTGGGCGTGCGTTGTGGGGAGAAGGATAATTTTATGGCCGCGGTCTGGAATACAGGGCTTTCGTTTGAGCCCCCCTTATTTGGCGTTGCGATTGCCCATTCCCGTTATTCTCATTCATTTCTGATAAAGACGAAAGAATTTTCCTGCAATTTTCTCTCTTTTGACCAAGTAGACCTCGTGCATTTCTGCGGGCGGACATCCGGAAGAGATATTGACAAAGTGAAGGAAAAAAATTTGCTCATATTTTACGGGGTGAAAACCAAAGCTCCCATGCTTCAATCCGCCTACTGCAGTTTTGAATGCAAATTGGTGAATATAGTTCCCACTGGCGACCACGATTTTTTTGTTGGACAAATCGTTGCCCTGCACTATCAGGAAGGTGCTTTTGACGAAAATGTCCTTCTTCAAACTCAACATACTTCTCCAATTTTTTACCTCGGAAAGGATACTTATCTCACTGTGGACTCTGCTTCAGTAGTGAAAAAACCGAGGGAAGTTTGGAAAAAATAGTAGAAAATCGGAAAATTTGGAGGAAAGAGATGGATTGGTCATTAGCGAGCCTGGTGATTTTACTGGCGATTCTCCTCTTTGTCGTGTATTTTTCCCAGGGATGGGCAGGGATAAAAAGCGGAAGTATGCATGGAGGGAAAATGCTGTGGGATGTACTTCCGAGAATATTTTTGGGAATATGGCTTGCGGGAACTTTTATGCAGGTCATACCGCCAGAGACTCTTTCCTCTTGGTTGGGTAGAGAAGCAGGATTCAGAGGGGTGTTAATTGGAAGCATAGCTGGGATATTAACGCCCGGCGGACCATTTTTGTATTACCCTTTGATGGCTGCATTACTTAAGGCAGGAGCGAGTGCTGGGGCAATTTCGGCGTATCTCACTGCTTGGTCGCTGATGAATCTGAGCCGAACTCTGGTCTGGGAAGTGCCGTTTTTGGGCGTTCCATTTACCGTTGCCCGGATTGTCACGAGCCTTTTTGCCCCTTTACTCATTGGTCATCTGACCAATCTGCTTTTTTATCGCTGGGTATCTTGAGCAGGTCCAAGTTTTCTGGAGAAAAATTGATTTCGGAGGTGGAAAAATGGATTTTTTGCTTTCCAGAGAAAATCTTGAATTTAAGGAGAGAGCAAGGGAAATAGCGGAGAAGGTTGTTCGACCGAACGCCGAAAAATGGGATGAAGAGGAGACCTATCCATATCCTGCGATTGAAGCACTGCGGGAAGCGGGATTGATGGGCGTATGGATTCCCAAAGAGTGGGAGGGTCTGGGAGCAGGAGTGCTCAATCTGTGCCTTGTGGTGGAGGAATTGTCGCGTGTGGATGGAGGCACTGGCGTCGCCTATGCTGTCAATGCCCTTGCTTCTTTTCCCATCATTGTTGGGGGCACAGAAGAGCAAAAGAAGAGGTGGCTTCCGGATGTGGCTTCTGGCAAAGTATTGATGGCATTTGCGCTTTCAGAAAAAGAAGCGGGAAGTGATGCTGGGAGTTTGAAAGCCACGGCTCAGAAAGATGGGGATTTTTATGTGATTGAAGGGGACAAAAAATGGACGACAGGAGCCGCCGCCGCATCGCTCATCACTGTGTTCGTCAAAACCAAACCGGAATTGGGAGTGCGAGGAATTAGCGCTTTTGTCGTGGATAAAGATGCGCCAGGTTATTCCGTAGGCAAATTGGAAAAAAAGATGGGCATTCGCTGTGTTCCAGTAAACGAAATCCACTTTCGCCATTGCCGGGTTCCAGTGGAAAATTTGCTTGGCGGAAAGGAAGGAATGGGTTTTGCACATGCGATGATGACGCTGGATTACGCTCGTCCGGGCGTTGCCGCTCAAGCCGTAGGGTTGGCTCAAGGTGCTTACGAAATCGCTCTCGCTTGGGCAAAAGAGCGCAAGCAATTCGGTCAGCCCATTTCCGCCAATCAGGCGATTGCCTTTTACCTCGCAGATATGGCTACTCAAATTGAGGCGGCAAGGCAACTGGTTTATGCTTCTGCGAGGATGCTGGATGCAGGGCATTCCCGCGAAGCCTCCCGATACTCCGCCATGGCAAAGGTTTTCGCCTCCGATGTCGCAATGAAAGTCACCACTTTAGCAGTTCAGATTATGGGGGGGTATGGCTACATCAAAGATTATCCTGCCGAACGCTTTATGCGAGACGCCAAAATCACCCAGATTTATGAAGGCACAAACGAGATTCAAAGACTTGTTATCTCCCGGAGTATCCTCAAATAATTCGCATTCAAAATTCAAAATTTCTTTCAGGAGGTGGGAAAAATGAAGAATGTTCTTTCAACTGCAAGGTGGTTCTTCTTTTCCATTTTTTTTGCCATAGCCCCTACATTAGAAACTCCGCTGGATATAACCGATTGGCTTGTGTTGGGACCCGTACCAATTGGCTCCCGCGAATCTGGATATGACCCACTCTGGATGGTGGGTGGGGAAGAAAACATTGAACCGGAGGAAGGCGATGAAGTACCCAGTTATTTTTACCCAGGAGGAATGGCAAGATGGACACGGGTAAAAGCAAAAGAAGGGGAAGTGAAAGGGAAATTTGAAGGGGTTGATCTGGACGCTATTTCCCAGCATTGGGGATGGGCGGGAATTATTTCTTCCACTTATGCCTTCGGCGAAATTTTTCTAAAAGAAGATATGCGCGCACTGGCAGTGGCAGAAGGAATTTCCGTTTTCTATCACAATGGAGAGCCGCATATTGGCGATGTGTATCGCCACGGATATGTTCGGGTTCCCTTGCTTCTCCGAAAAGGCAGAAACCGATTTCTGCTCAGGATTGGAAGGGCGTATGAAGATTATCAATTCGTTTTTCGCATTCTTCCTGCCGATGCTCCAGCAGTAATTCTGGAGAAGGATGCATTTTTTCCTTCTTTATATGAGGGCAAACACGGAAATTTTCCTGCGGCGCTCCCGGTGGCGAATACTCTTCCAGAATGGCTGAATGGTGCTTCTCTTTCCTGGGGGGATGATGACCTCATCAGGAAAGCCTCTATGACACTTCCCCCTTTGCCTCCACTTGGAATTGTGAAATTTCCCATCACGGTGCAGATATTGCGGAATCCCAACTCCACAAAAATTCAAAAAAGAAAAGCAACTGTTCCTGTACAAGTGGAGTGGAAAGGTGAGAAGTATTCTGCCGAAGTAACCATACCAGTAGGTTCGCCGAGAGAAATGCGCCGGGAGACCTTTGTTTCCCGAATAGATGGCTCAGTGGGAAAATATGGGATTTTATACCCTCAGCCGTTTGACCCCACCAAATCCTATGCGTTAATTTTTGCTCTTCACGGAGCGGGCGTGGATGAAGGCCTAGCAGGGTCATATCAGCCAAAAGACTGGGCTTTTGTCATCTCACCTCTCAACCGGAGGCCTTTTGGGTTTGACTGGCAGGATTGGGGGCGACTGGATGCACTGGAAGTTTTAGACCTATCTTTACAGAAATATCCCATAGACGCTAATCGGGTGTATCTCACAGGCCATTCTATGGGGGGGCAGGGAACCTGGCACATCGGAATTCACCACGCCGACCGTTTTGCCGCCATTGCTCCTAGCGCAGGCTGGATGAGTTTCCATTATTATATCCCCCTCTTTCTCCGCAAAAGCCATCTATTCTCCCCGCCAGCTCTTCTGCACATCTTAGAAAAGGCAATGCGGGAAATTCAAACTCCTGCTTTTGTTCAGAATCTCTCCAATAGCGCGGTTTTTGCCATCCAGGGAGAAAAAGATGAATCGGTGCCCGCTGTGCATCCCCGCTCTATGGTCGGCATGCTCCGTTCTCTTGGCATTGAGACTTATTATGCAGAATTCCCCAATCAGGGGCATTGGTTTGACCTGCCGGAAACGCCCTATGTGGACTGTGTGGATTTCCCGGATTTGATGTCTTTCTTCCGTATGAAAGTCCGGGAGCCGTTCCCGAGGAAAGTGTTGTTCGCTACCTCAAATCCCTCCCTGAATCCTCGCCTGTATTGGGTAGAAATCAGGGGATTGGAGCACCTTTACGAAGATGGATTCGTGGAAGCAGAAATTCTCAGCAACTCTCGGTTAAAAGTGCAGACGAACAATATAGCGGAGTTTTCCCTGCATCTGGGAGAGTTTTTGCCAGAAGGTGAAGGTTTCATTCTTCTGGATGGAAAAGAATTTGCCATGCGAATTCGGCCGGATGCTCCCGTATCCTTCCACTGGACAAGAGATGGCTGGCAGGAAGGGAAAAGGCCCATTGACGGGATGACGAAGACGCCGGAAATTTACGGTCCGGTCAAGCAGGCATTTTATCAGCCTTTTGTGCTGATATATGGCACTCGGGGCAGTGCCCAGCATACATTCCACCTGCTCCAGCGGGCGGTGCATTTTGCCAATACCTGGTGGTGGCGAGCCAGTGGTTTCACCAGAATTGTTGCGGATAAAGAAGTTACTCCTGAAATGCGCGAGAAATACAACTTGGTCCTATTTGGCGGACCGGAGACCAATTGGCTCACCGCCGAACTGATGCCTCACTTACCCATTCGTTTACAGAAACGATATGTGATGGTCGGAGAAAAAATATATCCGGGCAATGATTTTTCCCTCCAGATAATTTATCCCAATCCACAGAACCCGAAAAAATTCGTGGTAATTTTCGGAGGGCAATCGGAGCAGGCTTCGGATTTATCCGCACCAGATTTTGGCATACTCTTTTCGGGCTCAGGTGTGCCAGATTTTCTCCTGTATCAAGTGGAGAAAGTGAAGCAATATGGATGGGCAGGGGTAACCGCAGCTGGATTTTTCGACTCAAACTGGGCTCTTAACGCAAATTTAATGTATCAGAAGTGATTTGTTGCGTAAAGTTCACAAGGGGAAATCCGGAGAAAGTAACGCCAACTGGAAGATGGGAGAAATTTCTTCACCCGTAATCTGTTGAATATGTTGAATCAACCACTTCCGGGCTTTTTCCACTGCTTTTTCCGGTAAGGGAATCTGTTCTACTTCACCGCCGGCGGATAAGGAATCCAATCCAGCCAGGGCATCCGGGGAGTTGACAGAATATCCTTTTTCACTGGCAATCACGAAATCCGTGGAGGAGAAGAAAAACAGCGCAGTTCGTGAAGGAACCGCAGAAGAGCGGAAAGCGGCGGGCATAGAGTTGGAAAACCTTCGTGCACGCAGTCTAATACCGGGTCTTTCTCTCAAAATTTGGCGCAATCGGATTTGCAGGGATTCCGCAAAAGAAGGATGGCGATAAAGAGCCAACGGGTTCAAGGGAAAAGATTCCATATCCTGAGCCCATTCCCGAAGTGCCAGCCACTCCGGGTCCAAATACCGAAAATTCTTGGTGAGCGTGTAAATGCGCCGTATACAACTCTCCAGAATGTCCAGAAGTTCGTTCCTGTGCTTGCCCGCAACAAGGAAATGGATGTGGATGATGGAATGCGGGCATTCCGGATGCAGCATTCTCCGAATTTGCCTCCAAGCAGAATAGGGGGAAATCGGGAAATCCAAGTAGATGAGCGCGTAACTATCCCACAGTGGAAGATCAGCAGGCAAGGAATCCAGAGTGAGCAGGGTCTGAATTTCTCCCGCACGCTCCAGAACCTCCCTGCTTGTTCGGAATCCGTGTGGGGCAAATCGCGGAAGTACCGCTTGCGGGTCGGAAAACGGGTCTGAGCAAAGCCCAATGCCGGGAAAACGGTCTTCCCGCAGATTCCGTCCAATTTCTTCTATGGTCTGCGGATATCGGCTGACCAGAATGCACTTCTCTCCGCCCACATCCCTGAGTATAGAAGAAACGAGCGCATAGCGTGCAGTAAAATAACTTTTCGTCTCAGTTTGCAGTTTTTGAACCAGTTCGGTGATGACTTTTAGGTCCCATTCCAGGTCCGCTCGCATTTTTCTCACGCTGAAAGCCGATGGATGCTCCGCAATCCGGATTGCGGTATCCAGAACCAAATCGGTAAAGGCCCTAGGTAAATCCATTTCTGCCTGCAAAAGGGCGCGAGAAACCGCTTCCACATTCCGCCTCGGGTCCCGGAAAAATGCCTCCAATGATTCAAACAGCCTTTTGTGTGCAGAAAACATTGAAAGCAGGGCTTCTGACCCGCTTTCCAATCTCAAAAGAATGCGACTCAAAAGCAGGGGAAACAGCGTGGGATACTCTTTCACTCTCTGTTGTTCTTCCGGGGTTTTTTTGAATTTATATCCTAAAAGATTTAATGCGGTAAGTGTGAGCCGCTCTATGGAATCCTCAGAAAAATAACGCATCACAAATTCCAATAAGGGAGGAATTTCTTCGCTCCACTCATAAGGATGGAAATGGAACCGCAGCTGTGGAAATTGGCTTTCTTCAGGATACCAGGTGGCGGCATCGGATGGAGAGACTACCGAGGCTAAATGCTCTAAAAGAAAATCATATGAGGAAACAGAATTTTTCCGGTCTTCGTTTGTTCCGGTAAAGAAATTACCTGCAAGGTCAGCAGGAGAAATCTTCTGGACGGCGGGATAAGGACTTCGTGAGGTGAGCAGAGAAAGCGGGCCGGTTGCGTGCCACACCGGGTGATGAAAGGGAGCGGAAAGCACAAGCCAGACGGGAATTCCCTGAAAAGAAGAAAGAAACCGCCCGAGCACTGGATACCAATCCTGTCCCGGCGGTTCTTCGAGGATGATAAACCGGGCGCGATTGGCTTCTGCGGGCAAGGGAACACGCTGACGAAAATCCGCATAATGGTAAGAAATCGGTGAAAAATCTGATAAATGCTCCATCCATTGGGATTGCGTCATTGGGTGGCTGAACACCAGAACTGGAGAAACACTTTCTTTGCCCAGACGCCGGAACATTTCGGCAAAAATGGCAGGGGCAGATAGAAATGAACCGTCCAGAAACATTCCACATCTATGTTTCTGCTGAATTTCCTGAAGCCGAAAAAGAACATCTGATTGAATGGGCTTCCAGGGCTTACCGGTAATCTGGTGAACGCGAGGCGGCGCCGCAAAAGAACGCAACAGTTCCCCTACCCTTTCCCCACCCCAGAAAATCAAAAGGAAAGCAAACACATCCCGCGCCGTAATGATTTCTGGCTTCCGTTCTTCCAGAGTTATCCGATGAAAAGGGGTATAAACAAACCTCCGCTCCGAGCATTTTCCTTTCGCCCGAAGGTACGCTGTTCCTAACGACATCGGGGGAAGAGGCTGGGTCCTTCCTCCCGTCGAAACAACTACGGTGCCTTCAATGGGAAGTCTTTTCACTTCGCTATTCTGAATAACTTCCAGTTCCAGAGAGGAAAGGCGATTCCAGATGAGTTCAATCTCCACAGGGTCACCTGCATACGCTCTCTCCGGCACATCCACCAGATAGACATAAGCGGGCGAAGCGATTGGTCTCCCTGCCTTTTTCTCATACAACGCAGGAAGCAGGTTCAACAATGTGCTCTGCTTGTCCATACTCTCTTTCCACTTCTGGTCAAACCATGCGGAAAGTCGGGAAATTTGCTCGGAATCTGTGGTTATGAAATTTACTTCAAGGGGGTCGGGAAAAGGAGGAGCGGAAAAATTTCCCGTCCCATATATTGCAACGGAAATTCCCGCTTCTCCTGCTTTTTCTCCCGCAAGATGAAATGCCGAGAAACGTAGAAAGAAGTGGGAAGGAATCTCATAATATCTGACTTCCAGAGTTCCCGATGCCAGCAGGTCATAAAAGTCTTGAATGAGTTCCGAGGAAAGGCCCTGAAATAGATTTTCCAGTTCTCTGTCCGCCGTCCAGACTTCCTCCGGGCGAAGCATAAGGAGAGGGCGCCGCTCCTCCGGCCTCCGCAACACCGGTTCCTCCTTTTCTGTGGGTTTGCCCAGTAGGATACGAATCCTTTGAATATTGGGAAGCGTTCCCGTGAGCAATTCCAATCCCGCAGGAAAACAGTATCCCACAGCAAGGTCACAGGCAATCGCACGGGGAAGAATTGAAGCTACCAGAGTTGAAACGGGATACTCTTTCGGGTCTAACAGAAATTCCTTTTGCCAATCCCTGCCCTGCATATCGTTATTCATTAAATACGAAAACAGACTCAGAATAAAAACGCATTCTCCCAAGGCTCACCCGCTCCTGAATGTGCGCTTTCAGTTTTTCCTGCGCTTCTGAAAGGCCTATCTCCCCGGTTAACCATTCCGCAGGAACTTCCAAACCCAATGCCCTCCCGGCTATCAGAAATCGGGTCACGCCACTGGGAAGTTTCACACCAGATTGCGCCAGGTGAATGATATCCTTCTTGTTGAAAGTAGGCAACAGGAAGAACACTGTATCAGAAACCTGCGGAGGTGGAGCCTCGGGAGCGAATCTATGAAGAGAAAACTGCAAGAGGAAAGATTCCATAATCTTGCGACAGCCTTCCGCTTTCCGCTCAACCAGATTTTCCGCGAAACCCCCAGCAGGCTCAAGATAAAAATAACGATGTCCTTCTGCAGAGTGCCAGCCGAAAAGAAAATAATCAGGGCGAGGAATGCCCGGCGCTCCTGTGGGTGCGTGTTCCTTCATCCCCAATGAAAGGACACGCTCTCGCAAAGCCTCCAAGGGTAAAGAGTTGCCATAATATCCCCAATTGCTCAGTCTAATACTTCTTGAAGAAAGGTCCGCCTTTTGAACAGCAATCCACTTCCATCCCAGATTTTTACAGGCATAAAAACGATTCGTTCCATCCAGAAGGATATATTGCTTTTCTGAAATGGAAAAAACAATCACAGGATTCTTCTGAATTTTTTCTCTTTGCAGGTCCGCTGTAAGCATTTGCACGCGGGACGGCGAAGGTGTTTCATGAGACAAGATTTGCTCCATCGGCACTATGCTCAATTGAGGGAATTTGGACATCGTCTTTTAATATCGCGGTATGCTCGGGTCAATTTCTACCGCCCATGCTTCAATACCGCCTTTCATACTCCAGGCCTGCGGAAATCCTGCGGCCCTGAGGATTTGTGCCGCTCGCAACGAACGAAATCCGGTATGACAATAACAAACGATGCGTTGATTTGTATCCAATTGATGAAGACGATTCGGCAATTCTCGCAGGGGAATCCATACGGTGCCGGAAATATTGCAATAGGCATATTCTTCCGCTTCGCGGACATCCAGAAGGGTAATGGGAACTCCCAATTCCATCATTTCCTTTACCTGCTGGGGAGAGACTTCCCAATCTGTCATCGCACTCTCCGTCCTGCACACCCACTGTTCCTCATACCGCAGTTGCACATCAAGCGGCTTGGCACACACCGGGCAATTGAGATTTTTTGGAACCTGTAAATGGTGGATTTTGCCTTCTTTCCCATCAATATGCAGAACTTTGCCAAAAAGCGGCGAGCCAATTCCTAAAATCAATTTGAGCACTTCCAGCGCTTGAAAAGACCCTACTATCCCCGGCAAAGGTCCCAGAACCCCGCCTTCCGCACAGGAAGGTACTGCTTCTTGCCGAGGAAGTTCGGGCTGGAAACAACGATAACACGGACCTTCTCGCGCATAAAATACCGAAACCTGCCCTTCAAAACGGAAAATGCTTCCGTAAACAAGCGGTTTTCCCAGCAGAACACAAGCATCATTCAGAAGATAGCGGGTGGGAAAATTATCCGAGCCGTCTACAACGACTCCGTATTCCGAAATCACATCCAGCACATTTTCCGGCATAACCTGCACAGGGTGCGCTTCTATCTCAATATGCGGATTTAAGAGCCTCAAACGCTCTTCCGCCACTATGGCTTTCTTCTTGCCCGGGTCAGAAGAGTGGAATAGCACCTGCCGGTGCAGATTTGACACCTCCACATCGTCTCCATCAATCAGAGAAATTTTTCCGACACCGGCCGCCGCAAGATACAACGCTACTGGAGCCCCCAGACCGCCCAAGCCAATGACGGCGACAGAACCCCGAGCAATTTTTTCCTGTCCTTCCGTTCCTACCCCCGGGATAATCATCTGACGAATATACCGGATTGCTTGCTCAGGTTCCATGCTTAACATACCAAATTTATTTTATCAGACAGATGAATTAGTGGATTTTTTCCTTCTACTCGTAGCAAGGAACAAAACAGACAGCAGAAAAAGCACAAAAGCCGTCAGAACACTTGGAGAGAAAATAGGAAATGTCACTTGCTCTGCGCCCGTCCATTCTGGAAATTTTTGGAGGATAAACACCGCAGTGGCATTGTGCAAAATATGGGCAAATATGGAGACAAGAATCGTTCCACTCTGATATACCAGCCATCCGAAGACCCACCCTAAAACAGCCGTGGGAAGTAAGCGATAAATGTCCAGATGAAAAAAGCCAAATAACAGCCCGGTAAATAAAATTCCCCACAAAGCCCCAAATCGCTGGATAAATGCGGCCTGAATAAATCCGCGAAATAATATTTCCTCGCAAATCCCCGGCGCCACAGCAATCACCAGAATTCCCAGCACCACATTTTCGTTCAATAATTTCTGAAGCGATTCAAAAAACTGAATGTAGGGTCCCGGAGCAGGCAAAATCTGATTTTGTAGAAAGAAAAGAGCGTAACCCACCGCCCAAGCACTCACTCCGATGAAAACAGTCGCCATTGAAATTGGAAAATCCGGAAGCCGAAATGGTATCGTCGTTGTCCATCGTATCCCCGCCAACCGAATGTAAAGGAAAGTGGGCAGGAAGATGAGCAGAAATTCTGTGACCAGCAACCCGATAAGGATTTCCCCTTTCTGCAGCGGAATTCCCAAATATACGGTCAGTGCAGAAGTGAGGAAAAACAGAATTATTGCTTGCCCCAGGGCAGGGTATTCTGACCAGACTGCCGGGCGAAATAATGCTTTCCAGTTTACCGTAGTTTCTTCTGAAGTGCGTAAAAGCACTTCTTCGCTTTCAAACATCCGGTAAATCACACGCAACAACAGGAACGCATAGAAAATGTTGAACGCAAAGGTGAGTAAATTTTCCTGCAGTGGAAAATTCCCCATCATCGCTTCTTTAGACAGCAGGACAAAATTTACCACGGGAAAGATAGAAAGCATAGGCGTGATTCGTATCCCCGGAATAAAACTCATAAATGCAGGAAAAATCACCAGAAACACTATTGGAGTGATATAATTCTGCGCTTCCCGAAAATCTCTTGCGTAAGTGGACGCTACCAGCGCAAGAGCCGCATATAAGGCAATTAAGGGAATAAGATACACCACCATCACAAGGAGCAATTTTACCGTGATGAACCTTTGAAATTGCTCCGCTAATTCCCCAGAGCCCAAGAGCAGGCGATGAAAACTAAACCCGATACTGAGAAGATTCGCTAAACCGGCAATGAAAGAAATCGTCATCACAGTAAAGAATTTCCCCAGCACAATGTGGCTCCTCTTCACCGGAACCATCAGTAGGGTTTCCATAGTGCCCCGCTCCTTTTCTCCCGCCGTTAGGTCAATTGCAGGATACATCGCTCCCATAAAAAGAAAAATGGCAAGAACATAAGGAAGGAAAGTGCCAGAAACCTTTCCTGCCATTTTCTTCGGCGGCGCTAGATTGTGCACTGTGTATTCGATGCCCGTGAGGATTTCCTTCCCCAAGCCTCCCTGTTTCAGCCGGTTTTCCACAATTTCTTGATTCAATCCTTCAATACTCGCTTGCACTTTCCGCAGAGCAAACTCTGCCTGATCCCGACTTCGGTCCGCATATAACTTTACTTCTGCTTTTACCCTATTCGGATTTTTCAGGTTTGCTTCCAGACCTTCCGGGATTTCCACAACCACCTCTACTTTCTGTGTCTGAATCGCCTCTTCCGGTTTCTCCATAAGGGTCAGCAAGGAAATTCCCTCTACACTTCGCAATTCTTCCAACAAAGTGGGCGAAGATTTTTCTCCGATAATGCCCACTTTATATTCCGCCTCAGCCATTTTCTGCACCTGAACTGCGGTTACCTGCCCGATAAACAAAATGAGAACGGGATAAACAATAATAGGCAGAACAATCATAGCGAAAATGGTTCGGCGGTCCCGGAGCACATCCATCAGCTCTTTCTGATAAATAGTAAAAATCGCTCTAAAAGGCATCCAGTTTCTCTCCCACGAGCAATAAAAAGGATTCTTCCAGGTTTGCTTCTCTGCTCATCGCCCGGAATTCCTCCAATCTCCCCGAAAAATAAATTTTTCCTTTGTGCAGAATCAGTATTTCATCACATATTCGCTCGGCTTCGCTCAAAATATGGGTGGAGAAAAGCACGCACTTTCCCTCTTTTGCCGAAGAGCGGATAAATTGGATAATCGTGCGGGAAGTGAGGACATCCAATCCTTTGGTGGGTTCATCCAGAATGAGGATGGAAGGGTTATGGATTAAAGTGCGCACGATGTTCACCTTTTGTTTCATTCCTGAGGATAGTCTGTCAATTTTCACATTTTGAAATTCTTTTACTCCGAAAAGCGCAAACAGTTCCTCCATCCTTTCGGAAATCTCCGAATCCTGAAGCCCGTACAATCGCCCGAAATATCGGAAAAGTTCCCCGGGAGTCAAGCGAGGATATAAGCCCGTATCACCGGATAAAAATCCGATGTGCGCGCGCACTTTCTCCGGCTCAGTGGCAATGTCATAGCCAGCAACACGGGCGCTTCCGAAAGTTGGGGCAATCACTGTGGATAGCATCCTCAGACAGGTGGTTTTTCCAGCTCCGTTCGGTCCAAGAAGCCCGTATACTTTTCCACCATTGCAGAGAAAAGAAACTCCATCTACTGCCCTCACCTCCCCCCTTTTGCTATCCCGATAAATCTTCGTTAATCCGCTGACCTCTATCAATCCCATCCTATTATATCTTCTGAACCCTTAAAGCCTTGAAACCTTGGACCTTGACCATTGAACCTTTGAAACTTCTGAAACTTTTGCAACTCCCGAAACTTGAACCCTTAAACCATTCAACCTCTGAACCCTCGATTCTCCGACTCTCTTTTTGGAGAGGAGGGTGACATAATCCACTGATTCGCTGGGAATGTAGGATGGAAGAAAGGCAGGTTTACGATGTAGTTTCTGCCCGCTATTCGGAGAAAGATTCATCTACGCCTTTTTCTTCCAGAGAGTATAAGCGTTTTAGAAAAGCGGAAA